>VFQM010002064.1_pt1 | contig 15843 bp, 15 predicted proteins | sample 3512391 | NCBI WGS metagenome assembly VFQM01 (sample SAMN10412369, study PRJNA504923) | tailings metagenome | isolation source: Replicate 1 from Balatoc abandoned mine | place: Philippines
GTCTTGAGAACTTTCTAGTGCAAACTTATTACGTGCCTGCAAACGGTCAGCTCCTTGCTTTTGCTCAATATCGGCAAGCAATCCTAATTTCTGACCAATACGTTGTGTTCTACGATTCTGAGCATCTTGCTCAATCTGTCCTACTTGAGCATTAGATTTTAAAATAACATCTGCAACCTCAGCTCTACCTGAAGGGGAATTTACATTACGCATAGCCTTTACAAAACCTGCAGTATTTTGAGCAATCCCCGCTCTGGCCGCTTCAATACTCTCATCTACAGGTATCTGCCCAACCATGGCCTTAGCCGAATCAAACTGATTATTTTCATCATATTGAAGAAAAGGATCACTCTGGCCAGCTTGAATTAACCATAGAGCAGTAGGTAAAAAGTTCATAGCCCTTGCTGCTTTTACCGGATTAACATCAACAGGTTGTAAATCCGCCAACCCTAATTTTTGCAAAAATGTAGGTTTTTTTACTAAACTAGGATCCATCTTAATATCGGCAGAATTTCCAGAAACCACCCCAGCATATACATTAGGAGCCGGCTTTTTAGAACTTACAGATTGCGTATTCATATTGCTGGTTATCTGTTCCAGATTAGCAGATGCATCAAACATTGGATCTAAACCGCTAGCGAAATCAGTATTACCCGCTTTCGATGCTAAAAGCTGAGCCGCCGGAGTATAATCAGAAAACTCTTGCATATCAGTAAATGAAGGAGTAGGTGCTATTTGACCTGCAATCTGATTAGGCATTGCTCCATATTTCTTTAAAGCAGCTTTAGTCTGAGGTCCATATAAACCATCATCTTTAATTTTAGCACCTCGACTGATTAAATATTGTTGTTGAGCTTTAATCTCATCTTTAGTCATTTTACTATAATCAGGGGCTTTACCATTTTCAGCATATTGGACTCCTTGATTTGTTTCAATACCATTCTTCTCTTGATCTTCCATTATCTGAGCAACAATGCTTCTACGAGAAATACGATCGCCTTCTTTAAAAGCCTTTGCTTTCTTTTTCGGAATAATCACATGACTAGCATCCATTTCAATGAAATTGCCAGGATGTTCCTGGCTCTTGTCTTTCGCATGCGTTTTGTATCGTTTGCTATCAAAACTTTGAATTACTTCCATCTTTGAAGGATCTACCAAAAGTTCGCCCTTTTCAATATTCACAGATACGGTATCTCCAACTCCTGGCAAAACCAAACCATCTTCAGCATAAAAAGTACTTCCGGTACCGTAAGGATTAGCATTGTAAGCTAAATTCAATTGACCATACTTACGCTCCATGGTAGCTGACATACGTTGGGTAGCCAATTTCTTATCTTTAGCCCCGCCAATTAATCGACCAACAGTAGAACCAAGCATTTTGCCTACTTGAGCCCCAACTGGCCCGGCAATTGCAGCACCCAAACCGGCACCCACTCCACCACCAACGGCACTACCTTTAGCTCCAAACGTTGCATCTTTATCAGTAAACGCACCTATGAGTTCAGCTCCAGGAGCTATAAAATCTCCAACTCCCAACCCGCTGCCTGATGTATTTTCTTTTGTCATAACAAATATTGTTAGATTATTAATTTCTTGTCAACAATGGTTATTAGATGCGTGTTGATTTCCGATTCATTGTCCTCATAAAAATAACGACAATTAATATGCAAATCGCTAATCGCCAGCATTTCTTTATAATCTCTTTTATAATTCAAAGCTGAATGATCAAGCACCTTATCCAGATAAGGCTGATTCTGCCTTAATTTCCAATCTTTTGTAAAGAATCCCTTATCACCATAACTAGATTTGTTATAGAGGTCATAAACGCCTGAAAAAGCAAACATACTTCCTGTACGCTTCAGCTCAATCTGCTTGTAAGTACTGCCTGTTTTTAAAACAGAAAAGAACGAACTTAACTTCAAAGGATCTTTTACAACAAAATGCAACTCTCCAGAACACTGATAGTTATTGTAAATGATGGCTTTATTAAATGTCTTGTAACGCTGTTCACCCATCCTATCATTTCCCTGGTTAGTATAAGTTTTGGTAATAAAGCCAAACCATAACGCGGTACGGTCTTGTAAGCCCTCTGCAGTCAACGGAATATCTATTACATACGGATACTTTTTACCATAGAAAATAGTGTAGGTATCCCCATCATGCGCGTTAATGTCTACGGTTGCACTATTGTTTTGGCCACTATATATACGCAAACCAATATTCATGTAGAAATCAGGCAAAAAAGAATAAAAAGAATACCACAAATTAGTAAGCGGAGAGTAACCAATAGTAAACGACAAATCTTTAAAATGGACAGAATCTGTCAATTCAACTACTTTCCCATCAAACAAAAACTGTCCTTCTTTATAAGAATACCTGAATCTATCTTCCGGATTAACTAATTCGTAATCTTTTTTGGTAAGAATGTACAGTTTATGTTCATAATCAAAACAGCCGATCAAGCCAATGCCGGATGCCAAAGTCAGCTCATGTTCACCTTTCATATCAATTTGCTTATTCAGCTTGAATGGTAAGTTTTCATTAAACCAACTTTGGGCATCATTAGCACTAATAGTTTGAAGATTGGTACCAAATTGATAAACTTCTCCTAACTCAGCACAAGTCATAAATGCCCCAAATGGAGTATTTATAAAATCTAAACTATGATTGGTACCTACGTTTATATTATCAGCTGTAATTAATTTCTCTGGTCTTTTTGAGAACATTTTACCACTACCCAAACTGATAGTGTTTTCTGTACTCTCCATTGATGTATAAAGTTGATCAATATAGGTGCCATTCTCTAATCTGAAAATAGTACGGTATTGTCCTATATAACGGATATCTACAATTCTACCATCGGTCTTCGGAAAATCGTAATAATTACGAGGAAGATATATACGCCAATTGTCAAATATATCTTCGGCACTCGACGGCAAAGAATAAATAACACGACCATAAAAATCTACATCATCCATATCTGTAGGATCGTAAAACGGAGAACCATTATCGTAAACAGATAAATCATTACCAATACTGTAATCGCTATTAATAACACAATAGTTATCCTTGTCAATATGCTTAATACCTAAAAACTCATCAAGCTGTACTCCGCCATTCAATAAATTCTGATAGAAAGTCTCAAAAGGCAATTCACCATTTAATCTCAAATTCAAATTATCATCAGCTTCAGTATAAATAATAGGCACGGAACTATAAATCAAAGGTAATTGCCCTAATTCGGAACCCGTACCACAAAGCAATTCGCTAATTTTCCTGGCATTATTACTATCCGAATTATAATTATAACCATAGCCTGGTAAATTAGAACCGAAATTGAATTTGATACTTTTACTACCATCTGAAGTAGTCATATACTGCTGAGCATAACTGTAAAAAGGCAACTGGCGTTTTATGGCAAATCGCCCAATAAAAGTATCCCCGCCAAAAATCAGACTCTTGTTTTTTACATTATACGAATCATAATTCGTGTAACGATATTTCATATCAAAAATGCCACCATACTGATTTTCTATAAACGAGAAAATGCTACCATAATGGGCAGCAATACTTCTGGTAAAAGGTCTCTCTCTAACACACCCTACATCCGACTGATGTTGTATTGCCCGGCTAGTATCTTGCCTTACCGTGTTCTGTAAACCATCTTCAAACCCTATGATTAATGTACTCTCCCTTCCAGTATTATGCATTACACTACCAATATTGCCAGTACTTACCTGAACATTAAAAGGCACATACATTGCCTCTTTAATTTTCCTGGAAACATTACCATATTTACTTTTGCTGAAATTATTGTACCATCCTAAAGAAATTACTTGACTACCACAATCATCATCACCACTATTATTTCGATCAAAGAACTTAGGATAAGGAGACAAATACTTCCAGTAACTTCTGCAGGTACCATAAACCTCCCCATGGATTAAAAAACGAGAATTACTTAACGTTGTCTTTTTGAAACTAGTATCCGGACTAATAAAAGTAAATACATCGTTTCTATACCGGTCATTCAAGCCACTGGCAGGTAGTTTACCAATAGCTTTTTTATTATGATAAACATCGGGACTTAAATCGTTGAAAGGATAATTACTATATAACCTAACATCATCAGTACCCCAATCCTGGGTTTTCCAGTTATTGTACAATGTATTGTATAAGATACCACTAGCAATTACAGACTTATTAAAAGCCCGGTCTGTTATCACAATCTCATAACCTTGCATTTCATCTCTCACTTCTTTTGGAAAAGAAGCTATAATCTCTTCAATATTTACAAATCTAAAACCTAAGAAATTAAGATAGGGATTAGTTTCAACACCATTATTGCCGCCTGGCTCGTGAATATGAATAATACTTGAATCAGGGGCCCTAAACAAACGAATAGGTTCCCCGGCCAAATCTCCCCATACCAATTTATTATTAGGATAACGATTAGTACTCTCATAATACCCAAACTCCCCATATTCTGCCGGCCCCTCAGTTCCAACCAAATCTGTTCCCTTTATAGTAGCTGTATTAAACTGCTTCCATCTTGGTACGCCTGGCTGCGCATCTTTGCCCATATACCCAGAATAACTGTCCCATTGGCCAGACGGTATATTAGCATCATATTGGTCTCGTATATTAGTAATTACAGAACCGTCATTAGCTTTATTAAGTTGACGATTAGGAACATGAAATACACTAGACTTAGAGCCGTTATTCCAACGAATAACAACACCGATTCCATAAACTTCACCTGATCGTAGTACTTTCTTATAAACTGAATTAATAGGATTAACATGATTGGCTTCGTTATCATCGCAACGGTGACGGCTAACCTGCCATTCCACCTGCAGCTTATTAAAAAATGGTTGTAAGTTAGGTTGCTTTTTAGCTTTTAAATCTCCCCAAATCAACACATCTCCGGCCTCTTCCAAAGCCCCTGCCGTAGTGTAAATATTATTAGATGTTGCCAAATCAGATAATGGAAGTTCAATAGGTGCATTACCCTGGCCGTTAATGATTACTTTACTTTGAGTAGTTGGAAAAGTATTTACAATAAATACTCTTTTTACCCCATTTTGGACCCTAACAATGCCGACATTATAATGATCAAAGCTGGTATCCAAATTATTAAAACTTACAACAATGGCTTTATTAGTAGGTTGCCCACTGGCAATCCCTTCAATAAATGCATAACTATCACTATTACCATTACGAGTAATAGGTACAGCTCCAACCGGAGTAAACATAGAAGTGAGTCCGTTCCCATTAGCATCTGCATATTGCCCAAATACAAAGTAACTACCACTCTCCAGTGCCCCATTGTCTACTACCTTTTCAATTTTAATTTCAGGTATAGTATAACGAGAATCAACATTAATACTGTCAATATCAATGTCGCCATTTAACATAGGAATATTATCAAGATTTAACCTCCTACGCAAATTATAACCATCCGTAAAATAAACTATACGATCGCGATTATAGGCAATTTTGACCTTGGCTTTTATCGGTTTATTTAACTGAAAATTGAAAAGCTTAGATGTCACTATAACCTCATACTTTTCGGTAACTGAATTAAACAAACCTATTTGGCAAAGATTGTTTGCAGGATTTTTACTAAAGATTAATTTATTACTTCCACTCTCAGAGCATGACGCAATATATTTAAACCCTTCAGTCAAAGTAACCACCTTACGGGTACTTTTTGCATTCTTACAAACGCCTGATTTTGGCACACCGTTTAAAATGTAAGATGCCTGCCCTGGTTTTAGAGCAAGCATATTACCACTTAAATTCATTCCTAGAAATGGTACATTTCCAGTACTATCAATAATTTCAGCCATTTGATTTATATTTTAAATCTGTTCATTCTCATACGGTCTTTCTGAATTAAAGAATCAATCTCGTCTGGTCCCAACGCTGACATATCATCCAATGCTATTTGCTTGTAATTTTCATATTCGGCCTCAATATCCTTGTAGATATAACGCGCTATATTTCCCATTACATATTCCTCTTTTAGGCTTTCTACCAAAATATATGCTTTTAACGCCTTAATGCAATTTTCCTCATTGATAATTACAAAATCGCCATGCTCATCTGTTCCTAAATGATTGTAAGTAACCTTTACAATTCCTTCACGCTTTTCACAAATAAAAAGGCCAGTTTTATGCTTGTAGGTAAAACCGATAGTAAACCTATCAGCCCCTTCATTAACTGGCATATTTTCACAATATTCCAAAGTCAAATGGTCCGAAGGTTTCATAGGTACCATCCCCTTGAAATACTTAGCCTGATTTTCAGTCTTTATATCTTTTAGATTAATCATTTGATGACTACCGTTTTCTAAACAATAGCGAACATTCTCAAAACGATATAGACTTTTAGGTAATCCGATATACCGAAAATTAGTAATCTTGATGAACTCGGTTTTACTCTGATAAATATTATAACCAATTAATTTCAAAAAAGAAACTGCATAGTTATAACAATCATCTTCTGATAAAACACCATTAGCATTCAGCTTTTTAAACTGAGCCAATACTTCATGAATTATCGGTCTGATGCTTATAAAATCATTGATTACCATCTTCTCTAGGTTTTATGATTCTGTACTTTAAAATATTACGAGGATCCGATTTAAGATATTGCACAATAGCTTTTTTAGTTTTAAAGCTCTTTTTAAAACTATAAAAATTAGCCTTTTTTATACCATGGTCTACTATACCAAAACTAGCGGAATATCCAAAACTATGTTCATTGAAATTTAGTATTTCCGGTTCATGACCATTGGTAGATTTCATAGCTAAAAGATCAGTAACACTTTTCTTTTCACGCCTTAAATCTAATCCGAAAATGGTACCAGGAAATATTACTCTCCCTTCAGTAATTAATACTCCAGCCATTACATTAGTGTAAGCTTTAATCGTTTTCATAAACTCTTTTTGGCTCACATAAGGTTTGTTTTTACGCCGGCGTTGCTCTACATAATTCTTGTAGAAATAACTTTCATTAAGAGTAGATGTAATTACCATACTTTAAGATTGCTTAGGTTGCTGAATTTGAATGTCGCTTTGAGAATTGTTTGTATTATCTAAAGGTATTCCTAAAACTCGAAATACTGATTCTCTTACCATATTAACGGCTCTTCCTGAGATATGCCCTGGCAAATTGATATCCATCTCATAAGCAGGCTTGCACGCATTTTCGTTATCTCCGCATTCGGCTTTATATGACAAAATAGATGCTTCAATCGGGTCAAAGAAAAAACCAACTATATCTAATTCCATTTCTTCTAAATCATCAACTCCAGTCACAACCAATCTGTTTTTATCTACAAATCCATAAATAACATCTTCCGGCTGATGTCTGCGATTGATTTTATTTTGCCAACTTGATTTATTGGTAATAGTTATACTCTGCCCAGACATAGTATAAACTTGAAAAAGGGCGATGCCCTTATCATACTCAATCAGTTTAGGTAATTCATACTCACTGACCAATACGGTCTTGGTATTATAACGATTAGTCTGGCTAATATCAGATTCTCTCAGTTTAAAACCACTTATAGTTTGAGCAAAAGAACCGTCTAAAAGACGGTCTTTATTTAATTCTTGCTTTAGTAATTCTGCCCGAACTAATTGGAACTCATTGTAAACAAAACGACGACTGATAAAAGTATCATCTGAACTGATACCTGTACCATCCATAACCTGCGATATAAAATCAATAATTGTCATTTATTACAATTTACTAAGTACAATGGCCATTACTTGAGCCAAATTCATATCAGGCGTGATTCCATGAGTGACATTTGTTATACCCATAGGTATACATTTTGGCGGCAATTTCATAGGACATTCAGGATCGGTTTCAGTAGGATACTGAGGTCCAGCACAACTCTCTGATATTTGTACAGGAGAAGTTGGAGGAATTACACCCCCACCTGAAGGATGACAACCACAATCGGCATCTCTCAAAAATTTAATTAGTTGTATCATGATATTCTTTGGATTGGAAGTTCATCAATATATAAAGGAAGCATTTCAATATCCTCCAAAGCGGCAGGATTAGGAGCATGCTTAATTTTACCGGTTACTTTGTGTTTATGTTCAAATCCATAACTACCGCTAGTACCAGCAATACGAGCAACTTGTACACTTTCACCAACCGGTCTAAATGTAAAACCATCATTATTCACATTGGTCGGAATATCAATTTCTGTAAGATTTGGAATATTAGATCCTGTACTTTCAAATGTATCTGTCTCTAAATTCACATCTAACTCAAAAGCATTGATATTTTTTAAAGAAACCTTAAACTTTTCTACCCCGCCAGTAGCTCCGGCTTTAGTAATATCAGTTACCCATCTAGGAAAACGACCAAGTTTATTCCTGGTTCCATTCTGCCCATTACAAATAGCAAAAATGGCCACATCTGTATTAGCTTTCCCTTTACCACTGGCATCAAAATCAACTACTCTTGCCGGATCAATACTAATCTGAGCCCCGATTGGTAAAAAACCAGAAAGTTCATAATATTTACCCGCAGCTGTACTAGATTTCGGAGTCAATGTGCCAGGTTGAACGGACTTTAATTTATCAGATAAAAAGCCAGGCACCGCATCATCCTTATCAAAACCAACATACTTATCCGCTAGTAACGTAGTCTGAGTACTCTTATTCAATTCACTTATAACCTTATTTAAATTGGCAAGCCCTTTATATAAATCAGCATCTGTACTAGCTAGTTTATTTAAAATGGTGCACAATGCTTGATCGGGGGCCATAGCTGACAAATCACATTGGTCCAAACCAAATGATTTTACCTGCAGACAATTAAAAGAAAAAGCTTTCTGATGAGCGATAATATAGGAAACTAGAATACAGACTAAATCGTCTGCTTTCATACCGGTTTTAATACCTAATTCCAGTATATTCTTTCCGTTCCATTTAATGTCTTTTAAAAACATAACTTTTGATTTTATTTAAAGTAATACTAATATCCGAACATTTAACAGATGCCGGAAGAGTTAAAACCGTATTGGGCGCTACATTATAATTTATAGCTTGTAAATCATCAATAAGCAATACAGACATGCTTAATTTACTTTCTACAAGACATTCTTTCAATGGATAACCAGCAGCCCTTCTATGAAACAAATCAGCTACTTCGGAACTTACTCGTTCAAGTAGCTGATTATGCAATTTGTTGAATTCACCATTAGTCATAGACAAATGTTTCTTTTATAAATGTAATCCATTTTATCTCTTACTTCCGACCATCTGTCATAAAATAACTGAGTATCCGGATCTACCAACTTTTCGGCAATATAACTCTGAAAATAAACAGCCATTTCATTTAACTCACTCTCCGGCAACTGTTCATCAAATACTTTGTTTTTAATCAAACATTGAACCGGTCTCAAAAACATCTCAAGCAAACTTACACTGACCAACTTCCAAGGTTCTGGGTGCGGCGGTACATAAGTTTGTTGCTCACATCCACAACTCATTACAAAGTTTTTATAAGTTTGGAAATACGATCGTACAACTCATAAGCTTCAATCATCTCAGCATCAATAGACGTCCTCATCTGTATAGCCCTCATTCCCAAATAACAGGTATTTATGATATCCGCCGCTTTTTGCTTTTTCATAGTACCGAAAGCATCTATTTCTACATCATCATAAAAATAATTAGCTGCCTTTTCCAAAATCAACTTTCTCAAATGTTCTACTCTGAAAAAGTTTAAAGTAACATTTACCTGGGCGTGCGGCGACAAAGCATAATTGATTTGATATACTCCATCTACTAAAGGCTGAGCTTCAGTATCTCCATGCAGTTTAATACTGTCAATATTAAATACAAAAGGATATGTCCAAACCAATCCTGTAATTACTTTAAAAGCCGTCATGTTAGGTGCCTTAATCTGCAAAATCGGAGTAGTTTTAGCTACTACCGCATCATAAGTACTAATATCTCGAACAATTAAATTGTTCAAGTCTAACCCTAACTGATCGATATACAATTTTAAACTATGCATTTGCTAAATTTTATTAAGCCGCAAGTGTAGTAAACGTAATCTGAGAACCGTAATAAGTTCCAAATTTAGTAGTTACAAACACTTTTACATAATATTGAGTCCCTGCAGTTAAACCAGTCAATGTATGACTTGGAGTAAGGTCTGTTTTTGAAGTACTAATTTTCGTATTGGCAATAGTAGGATTAGCCGAAGTATGCAATACAAAACCAATCTCAACTACATTGACAACACGATTTAAAAACACTTGGCCCGCCAAATCCGCACCATCAGCTGTAATGTTTGCTGCAGCAGAAATGGCAAAACCCGGTATTTCATAAACTGCCATCTTAGCCAAAATATCATCAAATTTCTTATCCTTTAACATATTGACATGCTTAGTCATAAACTTTAGTTCGTGATTTATTTTGTCAATATTTAGCCCAGGAGTAATAAAAACAGAACCGTAATCAAAACCACGGTTATAACCAAAAACAGGGCCTAGTCTTTCAACCAACCCTTTAAATTCTACGTGAGGATGTGTCCTGCGTTTCATAAGTTTTATTTAAAAAAGGGCCTATGCGATACTACATCGGCATAGACCCTCAATTAGTAATTAGAACGGATTAGTTCTCTAGAACGTTGTTTGCATCACCTTCGTTGTTAGAAGAACTTACGTTTACAGCCTTGTGGCCTAACGGAGTCAGCCAAGCATTTAAGAAAGTCTCAACAGTCACGCCACCTGTAGTCGGAACACAGATCGCGATAACGTGAGTATGCTCGTTGTACTGGTTAGAAGCAGCACTAGGCACATTGGAATGTTCATCAAACTCCACATAATAGATGTCATATTTAACACCGTTCTGCGCGTTAATGATGAAATTTGCCAACTTCATAAAACGTTCGTACTCAAATTGGTCGCGAACACGATCGTAACCCTGGCTTTCTCTTTCCATATCAGCCACAAGCAATGCCCATCCGTCACCGGCATCCGCTACCTGAGTGGTCGAAATAGGTAAAGAAATACAAGGATCTGATACACCAACTTCGAAAGTGGTAATCTTCGGCTCAAAGAACTGCTTAGGATCATTGGAAACCGTCGCCAATGTAGCATTGATTCCAGTAATCTTTACACCTACTTTCAAAGTTTCTCCAGATCCGGTAGAAACTTTTACAGCAGTCATGTAATTAGGCAATTCGCTGGTTCCTGGAAAACTGTTTGCAGGAGCTGCATCATTGATAGCCGCCACAATAGCGTCAGCTACTGAACTTTTATCAAGGACAGTGCAATCTGTTACACAGTCAGAACATGCAGTTAAATCAATAGGAATACGTTTAGTGTAAGGTTGTCCGTACCAACGAGCAAGGCCCTTTTCATAAACGGTAATTACTAAAGTTAACTCTTGGTTCTTTTTGATAAGAATATCATCACTACCAGTTTCTTTGTAACCAATGTAGGTTACCTGGGCAACCGCATTGCGAGCTTCAGCAGCGTAATAACGCTTTACCTTAGCTGCAGATACAGGCTTTGAACGAACTGTTCCATGGCGGTTATCACCAACGTTTTGGTGAAACTGTACTACTGGAGTGTTAATCGGAGTAACACTGGCCAACGTACCAACTCCTAACAAAGAGTTAGCATGGAAAATTCCAAACTCACCTAAAAGCAACTCATGTGGCTTTTTAGTGTCGGCGAAGATGATTGGCTTTGTAGCCGGATCAAATACGAACGCCTTGATGTGTTTTAAATTTGACATTTGTATATGGGTTTATTTGTAAACTATTGTTGATTGCGCATTCCCATCTGACTAAATTGGATTTCAGGATTTCGTCTCCATAAATCGCTTTTATAGACAGCATAAGTAATTAATTCAGGATGTAAAAAACCGGGTAACTCACAATGCTGATCAGTACTATTTGTACCATCAAACCTCTCATAACCAGTCATGTCCATAGGTTTTGGATATCTGATGTACTCAGGTAAACATTCAGTTAATTTAAAAGTGTTATCAGTTTCAACAATAATCTTGTTATCAGCTAATCGAAAAGGAGCTTCTCTCCATTCAAAATTTGCCTTTTTATTGCTGGAACGATTTACCAAATTCAAATCATCCGATTGAGTATCTACACCATCTAAGATACCATCACAACCATTCTTAATTCCTTTGAATTGAACGCGTGTAAGAAAAAGAACTTCGGGATCTAAATCATTCATATTGAATGTATATCCTTTATGCTGAAGCTGCTCTGGAGCTTTGATTGTCTTATCAACGACAATCAAATTTTGTAGTTCTTTTTTACGCTTTTGTGTAGTTTCAAAACCCATTTTCATTGGGTTTTCATACTTATCTAGCACTAAATTAATCAAAGCAGTATTTAATACCAAAATTATTTGAGGCAATTCTAATTTAGCAGATTGCTGACTATCTATTTTTTCACTCTCCAGTTTGAACTGGTACACCATTTCTTGGATTGTCAGTTTCATCTTTTACATCGTTTTTCGGGGCCTCCGGCACCGGTTTAGATAAATTAGATACGTGCCTCAATTTAAGCTTTTTGTCATTACGCAAATCCAAAAATTGTTTGGCTTGCTGTAAATGAAGAACGGCGTTAAATGTATCACCATCGCGAGACACCGAGTTTTGGTGAGATAATCGGTCAATAAGAATCTTTATCAAATCCTCATTTGTTACCCCTTTGACAAACTGATTACGGCTGTCTCTATGGGTAAAAACAATCTCTAAACTAAAGCCCTGGCTCCCTTCGGTGACATATTTAACGCCTTTCTCTAAAACTATCATTACTTACTCATTAATGTTACCTTGTTGACAATTGACTCACGAATACTGCTAGATTTCGGAGACATCAAGAAACTTACAACCTCTTCTTTGCTGGCCCCCAAAATCTGATCGGCATATGCCCAATCTTTGGTCTTCGTCAAACGAATTATATTTAGGTTTTCTGCATCTTCGACTAAAGCCGCTACAACAATTCTCTGAGGATCCCAACTATTAATAGTCAAAAACCGTTCAACCGCAGTTTGAGTAGTCATTAACTTGTTTCCGGATTTTAAAACTTTGTACAACTCAGTCTTAATAAGTAATGGGCTGCCGGTATGAGCATCCGGTAAACGCATGATTTTGGCAATTTCAATACGTCTGCTGTCAGGCATAAGTGCCAGAACTTCAAACATCTTCAATTCCATATCTACTTTTTGTCCTTCCACTATCGCTTCAGCTTCTTTGTTCTCAATGTACCATTCCGCCATTGGCTTTTTTCCACTACGATATTCATGAATACCATTAGCCACCAAAGGGGAGGCAATCATGCAATTATAAACTACCTCCTCATACGCACCATTGGCACTATCATCAAATACCATAAACTGGCCGTGAGGACGGTCATACATTTGGTAAGTAATAGTTGCATAATAATCGGAAGTAGGACTCAAATCAACTCGCAAAATCTTTTCAAGACGCTCACGGTCTTTCGGATTTTTGGACAAATCAGTCAAATATTGATTACCCTGCATGAAGGGTTCAAATTTATGTATAGCCCCGGGCATTAATTGAGGTGAATCTTCTTGCCTTTCAAGTCCCAATCTAAAACTGCCTTTGGGTATTTTTCTCAATACTAATGTAGGTACCTTAATACCGGCATTTTCTGCAGCCGGAGTTAAACCAGTTTTAATACCTAAGATATCAGCTGCCGAAACTATAGGAGCTGATTTTTCAGGAACTACAGTAGTTGTAGTTTCATTCTGTTTTTCACCATTTACAGGTTGTTCCATTACATCTGTGTCTGTAACACTTGCTTGTAAATCAGACAAAGAAGTTACTTGTTGTACCCCTTCTCCGATTGTTCTTTTTGTTTTTGCCATTTTTATGCTTTTATGCTTATAAAAAAGGGGGAGAGAAATTGCTCTCTCCCCCGATATTCTGAATTTAATTAAAATTCAAAGGTTGGTTTTAACATGAACATCTTAGTCACGTCTTCGATATGCAAACCGATACGAGACTGAATGTACACATCATATCCGGCTTTTTTAGTAGAAGACATACCGCCCTTGTTAGGACCGTAAGGACTACAAGTACCTGATACATATCCCCAATAATCTTCAGCGCGGCTCTTACGCTTAACGATTTTGATATTCTGACGGTTATCGTTGCTCATATCCAAACCAAAGAAACAAGCTGACAACTTAGAATATTTACCTTTACCTCTCTCAGACTTAGTAGTAGCCTGGTCCAAAGTCTTTAAATGCTTCAAGGTGATAATACCACCATTTGGCATTTCATAAGATTTGAACTGATAACCCATCTTCATGTTCATTCCTGAACCGCTGATGAATTTATCCAAAGGAATCAAACCGCCAAGGCCGTTCAATTTGTATTCAACCGCGCGGCTGAATAATAAGAAACCGGCTTCTCCGGTGTAGAGCTCAACATTACGTTGATCCATAGCCGTACGTCCATAATACATTTCACCAATACTTTCTTCAAGCTTACGCATAGAAAGATGGTTATAGTATTGAACGTTACCAAGATGTGCCATTTGCCACAATCCCATAGATGATGTTACATCATATGGAGTGGAACTTGCCAGGTTGCTACCTGACTGTCCGAAGGTCAAATAGTTTTCTTTTTGACGACGATGTTTTTCCCAAGCCGCTAACTCTTCACGCTTAAACCACTTGCTATCATTTACTTTTACAGGAGCTCCTTTCTTATCGAAAGTAACACTTGAAACAGTAATAGTTAGCGCGTCGGCCCAATCACTGATAGAGAAATCGGTGCGTAATTCACCGCCCAAGCTATTCATAAGCTTGATTTTACCACCATGTACAGGCTTAGTACCCTGATCGTTCAACTCACCATAAATTGAGTAAACGAACTCATACTGAATACCGCGCTGCAAATATTCCGCAGGGAAATAAGCAGTGGCGTCATCTGTCACTAACTGTACACGATACTTCCAGCCAGAACCGTGACGAGTAATACCATCAGGCATCACACGCACAAACTTTCCTGAAAAACGATCAGGGCTAATTACGTCACCGTAAGTAAACCAGTCGCGATCCAAGATGATATCAAACGGCTGTTTGTTGATACCAATATTTGTGTCACCTACATGTGTAGCTTCCACAACTTCGGCAGGAACAACGGGCTTGTCAAAATCCCAGGTCCATGAATCAGATACTCCATCCAAAGTCATTGTAGTCGGATCAGTTTCCAACATTGACAACAACGGAGTGCTACGATCCTGGCGTTGCATAAAAAGGTTATTCACTACTGAATCCACTTTCTCAGGCTCAATTTCATCAAGAAATGAGCGCAAGTGGTTTGTGTCAGTCATCCATGATGACTTATATGGGGTTTCTCTAACCACCATACGATTGTAATAATTACTTGCAGCCATGCATTTAATTTTTTAAAAAGTTGATTAAAAACTCCAGTTCTTAACTGTGTTTGTTTTTGGTCTTGGCTGTGCTTGCTGGCGTCTCTGGCCATTATTGTCATCATCTTTCTTAGTCCTTGATAACAATCCTCGTACTGTATCTTTTGTGCTTATAGTATTGTTAGGTTTCTTACCATCTTTAGCTTTCCAATTCTGTAAAGCTGTGGCTAAGAAAACATTAAATTCTGGATCCTTACTCAGTTTAATATAATCAGCTGTGAACTTAGGCATGGTACGACCATCTTCAAGTTCTACCGGAACTAACATGTAATTTAAAAGAGCCTTTTTTTCTTTGGGGGTTTTAGGCAATTCAACTGTGCCTACTTTTTCTGAGCTTGTAATAATCTCATTTACTTG
>VFQM010002065.1_pt1 | contig 15832 bp, 14 predicted proteins | sample 3512391 | NCBI WGS metagenome assembly VFQM01 (sample SAMN10412369, study PRJNA504923) | tailings metagenome | isolation source: Replicate 1 from Balatoc abandoned mine | place: Philippines
CGTGCCATACCCCATTCTAAAACATAGACAACGAATTACTGGCGCATGACACTAGCTGTTCTTCGGATTCATGTTCCTGGTCGGGCTGGCCGTGCCGTTCTTCTCGACGCCCGCGATGACCCTGCTGCAGTTGCGCGTCGAACCGGAGCGCCAGGGTCGCGTGTTCGGGTTCGTCGGCATCGTGATGGTGGTGTCGATGCCGATCGGAATGGTGGTGTTCGGTCCGCTCGCCGACGTGATGCCGGTCGAGACGCTGCTGGTGGTGGCAGGCACCATCACGTTCGTGGTCGTGCTGATCGCGGTCTTCGTGCCCGCGGCCCGCCAGGCGATCAGGGAGGGCAGTACCGAGACGCCGGAGGGCGAAGAGCCCGTCATGCCCGAGCCAGGTAACCCCGAGTTTCACCAAGAGCCGGGCGCGTAGTCCTTCAAGAAGACGCCGAACAGGTCCTCGCCGGCTTCGCCGCGCACGATCGGGTCGTAGACCCGCGCGGCGCCGTCGACGAGGTCGAGCGGAGCGTGGAAGCCCTCTTCGGCGAGCCGCACCTTCGTCGGGTGGGGGCGTTCGTCGGTGATCCAGCCGGTGTCGACGCTCGTCATGAGGATGCCGTCGGTCTCGAACATTTCTCGGGAACTCGTCCGGGTCAGCATGTTGACGGCCGCTTTCGCCATGTTGGTGTGCGGATGCCCCGGTCCCTTGTAGCCCCGGCCGAAGACGCCCTCCATTGCGCTGACGTTGACGATGTAGGTGCGCCGGGCGGGGGAGGCGGCGAGCGAGGCGCGCAGCTTCGAGATGAGGATGAACGGGGCCGTCTCGTTCGCGAGCTGCACTTCGAGCAGCTCGAGCGGGTCGACGGCGTCGACGCTCTGCGTCCAGGAGTTGATCGACTCGAGGTCGGGCAGCAGACCGCCCGCGTCGATCGCGGTGCCGGCGGCGAGTCGCTCGAGCGAGGACGATCCCGGCGCCATCGCGGCTTCGGTGAGCTCGTCGGCTTTGGCTGCGGCCGCCGCGAGGATCGGATGCGCGGCCACCGAGCGGGCGAGGGCCTGCGGGTGCGCGTCGTTGGTGTGACCGAAGGTCTCCATCTCGGGAAGCGGGCCGTCGGGGAGCGGGGCGAGCTCGGCATCCACGAGTCGCGAATAGGCACCGGGGGAGCGGCGCACCGTCTGCGCGGCGTTGTTGATGAGGATGTCGAGCGGGCCCTGTTCGGCGACGGACTCGGCGAGCGCGATCACCTGGGCGGGGTCGCGGAGGTCGATGCCGACGACCCGCAACCGGTCGATCCAGTCGGGGGAGTCGGGCAGGCTCGTGAAGCGCCGTACCGCGTCGCGGGGGAATCGCGTCGTGATGGTGGTGTGCGCCCCATCCCGCAGCAAGCGAAGCGCGATGTACATGCCGATCTTCGCGCGGCCGCCGGTGAGCAGGGCGCGCTTCCCGGTGAGGTCGGTGCGGGCGTCGCGTTTGGTGTGACTCATCGCCGCGCAGGTCGGGCAGAGCTGGTGGTAGAACGCGTCGACGACCGTGTAGTCCTGCTTGCAGATGTAGCATGGCCGCGGCTTGATGAACACGCCGGCGACCGCGTTGGTCGCCGCCCCCGAGATCGGGATGCCGCGCGTCTCGTCGTCGATCCGGTCCGGCGCTCCCGTGGCGGTCGCGGCGACGACGGCCTTGTCGGCTTCGGCGACCTGCGCGCGCAGTTCGAGCCGACGCTCCCGCTTGACCGCTTTGAACATCGCGGCGGTGGCGCGACGGACCGCGACGAAGTCGGGATCGGCGGGATCCACGCCGGGCATCGCCGCGAGAACGCGGAGGGTGGCCTCGAGATCCGCCGGGTCGATGCCGCTGCGGGAACGGGGGTGGTCGGAGGGCACGGGTGATTCTCTCACCACCCTGGATCGCGCGCCGCCCGACGGGCTCGGAGTCGCTCGGGCGCGTGCCTCGTCGACCACACCCTCGTTGGCGAGAACGACTAAACTCGCACACACATCATCGTCGCCCTGCCGGGGTCCCGACCGAGGCGGCCGAGGTCCCGCGACCAGTGTGTTTCGTGGCGCGGGGCCGCGATGTCCGCCGGAATTCGAGATAGAGCCAAGACGATGACCAATCACCACAAGCCGGGCAACTGGCAGCCAGGGGCGTCCTTTCAGCGCCGACCGGCGGCTTCTGCCACGAAGTCTTCCGCCACGAAGGTTGAGCCGAGCCACCCGGCACCTCCGCTGCCGAATCCAGATCGCGGCAGCGACGCCGCGCCGACCAACGCGTTGCGGGTTTCCGCGTTCAACTGCGATGCGTTGGCAGAGGTCAAACCGCATGCGTTGGGACTGACGTATGAGTTTCTCGCCGCGCCTGAGGGCGATCCGTATTCGGTGACCATCGCGTTCGAGGGGCGCCGCACCGGCGTCAAGCACCAACCCCGTCCCGGTGACCGGTTCACCCTCTCCACGACCGTGGAGAAGGTGCTGCCCGGGAGCGGGCGGGTCGCGGTCACCACTCGAGTACCCGATGTGACCCCCGGTTCGTGGCATGTGGTGGCGCGCCCTTCGGTACACCCCATCGGATCCGATCGCAAGCCCTCCGGCGGTGCGCGCCCGGTGCTACCACGTCTGGCGGGGGGCTCCGCCGAGGGCTCGACCGGCTGGGCGCCGGTGATCGCCCAGAAGGCCCCGGGGGTGGTGCTGGGCTCCTGGGCCGCGCTGGTAGGTCTGGGGGCGGGGGTCGGGCTGATCGTCCAGGCGATTCTCGCCGGCCTCCTGGGGCTCCCTGTGTTCGGTGTCTTTCTGGTGTCGGTGTTGGCGAGCCTGATCGGGCTGGTCGGCGCGAAGGTCTACTACCTGGCCGTGTACCCGGCCGCTCGACGACAGCCGCTCAACGGCGGTGGGATGTGCATCCAAGGGTTCGTCATCGGTGCCGCTGTCGGGTTGATCGTCGGGGCGTTGGCCGTCGGCGTCGAGATCGGTTCGCTGCTCGACATCACCGCGCCGCCGCTGATGTTCGGAATGATGATCGGGCGCTTCGGGTGCTTCTTCAGCGGTTGCTGCGTGGGCCGGCCGACGGCGTCACGTTGGGGTCTGTGGTCCTCGGACCGACGGCTGGGAGTGCGCCGGATCCCCACACAGTTGTTCGAGTCTGCGCTGGCGGCCACCGTCGGCGTGATCGCGCTGGTCGTGCTGGTCACGGCCGGGCTCCCGGAGCTGGGCGGCACCATCTTCGTCGGAGCACTGGCCGCCTACGTCGGGGGTCGTCAGTTGCTATTGCCGCTGCGTGCCGAGTCCAGCAAGACCCGGCACGGCCGGGCGATCACGCTCGCCGGCGCGGCAACTGTTCTGCTAGCCGCCATCGTTGTTGCGATCATCACGTACGCGAGCTGAGGTCGGGACCGGGACATCGACCGTGCCGGCTCGGGCGTCGGCGAATCGTCCTACCGCCCTTTGGGCGGGAGGACGCGGGCCTGATCCTGGCGGCTGTCTCGACGGCTGACAACGGAAGGCCAAATGCCGAGGCGGGTACCACGGGGGACCGTGCGCGACGCGTGCCGATGCCGGGACTTTCGACACTTGCTCTCCACGCCCGGAGGGGGCGGAATGGTCATGCCGGTCGGGCATTTGCCAAGCCGAAGAGACGGATCGCAAGAAGGGGGCCATGAGCGCGGACGGGACGAGGCCCTCAACAGGGCACCGATGGATGGGGCTGTCCGCGATCGCGATCGCGATCTTCCTCGCGGTAGAGGCTGTGACCAAACTCACGATGGGCGCGCGCCCGGAACTCGATGACTCCCTGGCGCTCGTCGAATACATCCGGGAAAGGTCGACGCAAACCTTCATCGTGATTCTCGCTGACACCTTCTTGTTGGCGTTTCTCATCGTGTTTCTGGCATGCTTCCAACACCTCGTCACGGCTTCGCGGCCCGACCTCGCGTGGGTTGCTCAGATCACTTTTGGCGCTGGGCTCGTCTTCGTCGCTGTGACCCTGGTGGGCGATTCGATGGAGGGCGGGGCAGCGCTCGATGTCATCGCGCTAGAGCCTGACCCTTCTGTCATCCGTGCGCTGATCGTCGGGCAGAGCATCATGTTCGGCTCCACAGGGGCTGTTCTCTTGGCGCTCGTTTCGGCAACCGCGGCCTATCTGACCTTTGCGTCGGGCGCCCTCCGGAGATGGACGGGTGTCAAGGGCCAGTAGGAACTGCCCGTGGGCGGCCAGCAGAGTTGCCCGCTGGTGGCCACGGAAACTGCCCGGGCATGGCCGACAGATCTGCCCACCAGGGGTTGGTGGCGTCGGCCATGCGCGGCAGTGCTCGGTCAGCTCATCTGGGTGACTCCTCTCCCGGCGAGAGCCTGGGTGAGCCGGATCGAGTCGCCTGAGGTCTGGCAGACGTGCGCGTGGTGGAGCAGCCGGTCCACGGTCGCGGTGGCGAGGGTCTTGGGCATGAGCTCGTCGAAGCCGGCGGGGTGCAGGTTCGAGGAGATCGCGATGGCGCGTTTCTCGTACGCGGCATCCACCAGGCGGTAGAGGCCCTCGGCGGCATCGGCCCCCACTTCGAGGAGCCCGATGTCATCGACCGTGATCAGATCGGCGCGGAGGATGCGGGCCACGACCCGGCTGACGGAGTCGTCGGAGCGGTGCGCGCGCACCAGCGCGCCGAGGTCCTCGAGCCGGAACCACGCGACCCGCATCCCGGCTTCCACGGCCCGCTGGCCGAGCGCCTCGAGGAAGAATGTCTTCCCGGTGCCGCTCGGCCCGCAGACCACGACGTTCTCCTTCCGTCCGATCCATTCCAGGGTTCGCAGCGCCTGCTGCGTCGCGAGCGGGATCGAGGACGCGGTCTCGTCCCAGGTGTCGAAGGTCTTCCCGGTGGGGAACCCGGCGGCCTTGCGGCGGGTGGCGAGCATGGACCGGGACCGGCCGGCGACTTCCTCGACGAACAGGGCCTTGATGACCTCGGCCGGTTCCCACCGTTGCGCTCGCGCCGTCGCGATCAGCTCGGGCGCGAGCGCGCGAGCGTAGGGCATCTTCAGCTGACGCATCAGCCCCTCCAGCTCCGCCGGCAACGCGGGAGCAGCCGTCTGCACGGGACTCATGCGCTTTCCTCCAGGTCGTCGGTGGCGACGACCTCGAACACCGGCGTGATGGTGCCACCGATCGCCGCCCACCCGGCGGTGCCCTGCGCCAGCGACGTCGCCTCGTCCGCCCGGTGCGTCGTGGCTTTCGAGGCTGCCGCGGTGAGGATGGACGCGAGGTCCCCGGTCGCGAACCGGCCGTAGGTCGCCGCGGTGCCGAGTGCCTCGTCCACCTGCGCGATGCCGCTGATCTTCGCCAGCGCGACGGCCTCTGCCATCTTCACGTTCATCCGCGCCGTGCCGGCCGCGGCCGCCCCCAGCAGCCAGGCGTGCGCGCCCGCACCGATGCCGAGGAACTCCGCCTCCGCGGCGCTGCGCGCTTTGATCGTGTAATCACCGGGGACCTTCGGCGGGTGGCCGGGGAAGTGGGCGTCATCGATCCGGGGGCTGCCCGGCCGGGCCCGCAGGTGCCGGGCGACCTCGACCGGACCATCGATCCCGACGTGCACGACGATAACCTGCTCGCCGTCGCCGACGCCGTGGCTGCGGACGAACACCCTCGCGCCGAGCAGGAACGCCGGCACCGAGTACTGGCCGTTCTCGAACGTCACCATCGGCGTGTTGCCCGGGACGATCCGCGACAGCCCGAACGGGACGGTGTGCGCGGTATCCGGCACTCGGTGCAGCCGGGGCGCCTCCTCGGCGAGCATCACCGCAGGTATGCGGCGAGTGGCGCGATGCTCCCGAGTGTTGACCTCGTCCATGAACGCGTCGCACGCCGCCTCCAGCTCGGTGAACGACGCGTACTCGTCCCGCAGGTTGGTGTCCTTCGGCACGATGTCGGCCTTGGCGAGCTTCACCGACGCCTCCACCCCGCCCTTGGACGCCGGGTCCGCCGGCTGGCAGGTCAGCACCGTCACCCCGTAATGACGGGCGAAGCCCACGGTCTGCTGATTGCGGACCGGCACCCCGGCGACATGCGACACCGTCACCGTCTTTTCGTTATCGGTCAGGACGTAGGTCGGCGCGCCGCCGAGGATCCGGAACGTGCGATCCAGCGCCGCGAACACGCTCGGCGCGGTGCGGTCCCGCAGCGGGATCACGACCCGGAACCGGCACCACGCCAGCCATGCCACGAACAGCACCGTCTTGGCGCCGTCGATCACCGGCCCGTCGCCGAAGTCATACTGCAACCACATCCCCGGCTCGGTGATCCACGGCCGGTGCACCCGGGCATGGCCGAGCCGGTACGCCGCCCGCACCTGCGCGACCGCCCGCCGCGTCGACCGGTCCGAACCCTGATAGCCGAGCGCGAGCAGCTTGTCATGGGCCTTGTCGGCACGGATCTTGCCCTTGGACGCGTCGACCCACTCCTCGATCTTCGGCAGGAACGGGTCGGTGACCCGGCCCCGATACGCCGGCTCGGCGATCGGGCGCCCGGCGTCGCGGGCGGCGACGTGCCGGGCGACAGTGTGATGCGAGCAGCCGGTCAGCTCGGCCGTCGCCCGCAACGATCCGGTCAGATCGTACGCTTCAAGGATTTCCATGATTTCTCCGTCATGCTTCATTCAGGGCCTCTTCCTGGGCGACTTCGGTGGCGTGATACACAACCGCAATCGAACCCCAGGAAGAGGCTCCCGCCGCGTAAGCGAGCGGGCATTCAGAACAACAAGTGGGCAGATCTCATGGCCACCAGCGGGCAGTTCTCTTGGCCGTCAGTGGGCACTTCCGTGGCCGCCTATGGGCAGTTTTCCATGGCCGCTAACAGACGGGAATCCTTGCCACACTGACGGCGGCCGCAAATCTTGCCCTGGCCGTCCTCGGCTTCGGTGGTACCTCGCCGAGCAGCTTCTTTGCGTCGGGGGGCATCGGCAACGCCCTCCTCGGGATCTTTCCGTGGTTGGTCTGGGTGTTCTGCGCGGGTGTGACGACTCTGCGTGGGCATGGAACTGATGTCGGGCATCTCGCCGACCCACCGTCGTCGGTCGGGGGTGAGAGCGATGCGCACCGGTGACGACGCGCCCGGGGGTGCCATTGTCGATGGGCGCTCGGTTCGGCACCCGCGGTCGATTTGACGTTCCTCGGCTCTTCGGGCATTCGGTGGGCCGAAGGAGCTGGTGCTTCGGTGCAAGTGACCAATCCCGGGTCGCTCGGCCGCGGTGATCGTCCCAGTGGGTGGCAGCGTGTTGGACGGACTGATCGCGTGGGAGGCGCATTCGGCTCACACCGACTGGGAGGGGTTGCGGTCGGTCAAGCGGGTGGTGTCTCCACCACTGTTGGTGAAGAGCGTTATCCGCTTTCACTCTATCGACGGCGATCGGTGCCCGCGGCCGGCCCGCGATTCGGGCGGAGGCGGCGAAGCCGACAGTCCACGCGGCTCACGCCTGTGAGCGCTTGCGCCATTGTGGACGCGGAGCAGGCACCCAACGGGGGAGCAGCTCGCGGTTTCCCGTTCCGCCAATCCGCCCTGGTCCGACAAAATCGGACTATGGCGAAAGAAAGAGCTCTGCATGACGGGACGAGGAATGACTCCGCTGCTCAAACCTCGGTCGCGCTCGTCACGGGCGGTGGCCGCGGGATCGGTGAAGCGATCGCGCGAGCGCTTGCCGAATTCGGCCACTCCGTGATTGTCACGGATGTCGTCGAACGGCGCGCGGAGGCGGTGGCGTCCTCGCTCGGTGCGGAGTCTGCTGGCCTCGACGTCACAGACGAGGGTCAGTGGAAGCAAGTCGTCGACTCGACCGTGCGGCGTCACGGCGGACTGGATGTCCTCGTCAACAACGCCGGGGTTGGGTTCGCGGCCTCCTTGGATCGCACCTCTCGTGCGCAGTGGGACAAGGTGCTCGCGGTCAACCTGACGGGGCCGTTCCTCGGTTGCAAAGCTGTCACTCCCGCTATGAAGCGACGTGGCGGCGGAGCGATCGTCAACGTGTCCTCCATCGACGGAATCCGGGGGAGGGAGGGCCTGCACGCCTACACCGCGTCGAAGGCCGGCCTCCGGGGGCTCGGGCAGTCCCTCGCCGTCGAACTCTCACCGAGCGGCATCCGCGTCAACACGGTCCTGCCAGGGTTGGTTCCGACCTCGATGACCTCGCGTGTGGACCCAGACTCGTTCGACATCCCGCTTGGTCGCCCTGCGCGTCCGGAAGAGGTCGCGCACGTGGTGGCGTTCCTGGCGTCGCCCGCAGCGAGCTACGTGTCTGGCGCCGAGGTTGTCGTAGACGGTGCACTGACTGCGGGGATACCTCGTCGCGGGGCGTGAAAACGCCACACAGCGTCTTTACTGTTGGTGAAGACCGTTATCCGTTTTCACACGGAAGGGCGGGCCCACGTCGCTGCCGACCTTCCGCCGGCAGCGACGTGGGCACCTGCCAGACTTCGCACATGAAACAGGGCAGAGCGTTAGAGTGTCCCGTGTCAAGTAGATGGCACTGTTTCGGGCTCGGGAAAGTTGGGGACGCGGGGGTCGGCGTAGCCGAGGTGGACGTCGCGGGGTCGGTTCCAGGCGAGGTGCTCGTGGGGTCGGATTTCGTTGAACTCGACGCGGTGGGCTTCGCCGGCGCGGACGAGGTCAATGGCGTCATCGATCTGCTCACGGTAGAGCCGCTCGTATTTCAGTGACTCGAAGGCGCGTTCTCGGACCCCGTTCTGGCCAGGCGTTCGCGCCCTCGTGCGGACGTGGCGTAGCTCAGGCCGACCAGTGATCAGTGCGCCGAAGCGGAAGGACCGGAACGGGCCGCCGTTATCGGTCACGAGCGTGATCGGGACGATCTCGCCGGTGTCCGGGTCGGTGAGGTGCTCGATGAGGCTCTGGTCGCCGAGGAGTTGCTGCGCCTCGGCCAGTGCGAGCTCGACCGCGGTGATCGCGTCGTGCTGGTTCGCGGTCGGAGACCAATGCCAGGCGAACTCGTATTTCGACCAGTAGTCGATCACCGCCGCGACCCGCCAGGTGCCGCCGTGGGCGGTCTCGTACTCGCTGAAGTCCAGCTGCCAGACCTGGTTCGGACCGGTCGGCGGGGCCGCGAAGGCGGCCTTGCGGGCCTTGGCGAGCTCGCGACGCTCTCGCTGGTAGTCGGCCTTGAGCAGCAGGCCTTCCTCGTCCAGCAGACGGGCGACGGTCGACTGCGAGAGGCGGTGGCCGGCATGCCGTGCCATCGCCCAGATCTTGCGGTGACCCCAGGCCGGATGCGCGACGGCGAGGTCAACGATGACCTGCCGGTGCGCGGTGCGGACCGGGGCCGGCCAAGGGCCTTTCAGCGGGGCGCCAGCACGGGCGCGGGCCTGGTGACGCCGGTAGGTGCGGAGCGGGATGCCGACCCTGGCGACGAACCTCGTGGTCGGCATCCCGCTGTCGCGTCGGATTACCTCGAGGTCCTCGAAGGGCCCAAGCGGGCCTCAGCGGACTTCTTCCAGACCCGGATCTCCACGGCGGCCTCGCCGAGCGCCTGAGTCAGCTCAGCGACCTCGGCCTCGAGCTGCTGCTCGCGACTGGACGGTCCGGAACGACCCCCGGCAAGGGCAGCGCGACCGCCCTCAAGGAACTCGGCCTTCCACTTCTGGATCGACGTGTCGGACACACCCTCCTTGCGGGCAGCCTCCGCAGCGGTCAGCTCGCCCGCGAGCACCGCGAGCACGATCCTGGTCTTCTTCTCCGGCGGAATCACCGGCGGTCTGGGCATCACGGCCTCCTTCAACTCAGCCGTTCAAGCCTCCCTCAAACAGCAGTGCCAGAAACCGTGACACGGGACATCAACAAGACAGCCCAACTCATCCGAGAAGGACAGCCGGAGCTGTCATCCATCCCTGCGGATCGACCGCTGATTGGACTCGTGGTTACCCTCGGCAACTTCGATTTCGCCAACGAGGTCTACCTCCGAGCGCAGATGACGGCAGCCGACATCCCGACGAGCATCGTCGGGATCGACTTCATCGAGCAGCTCGTGACGCTGGTGGGAACGGACTGGCCAGGGTTCATCGGCAAAGCCGTGACCCTCGTGCAGCCCACCAACGTCATCGAGGCGCGGAGCTGGATCGACGGATTCACGCTGAGCGAGAACCCGATCCTCAAGTCAGCGTTCGAGTCGTTGCCCGTCATCGCTGCACTCGGCCACTCGCTCCCAGACGCGCCGCCCGACGTGACCTCGAACTCACCCGAAGACTGATCGACCACGCCTGTGTCGCAAGCCCCCGGTAGCCTGGGAATCCAGGAGGCTTTCTAGTGGCGACATCAAATCGTGACCGCATCGGGCGGATGTTCGAGATCCTTGCAGAGGCGCTCGACCCGTTCATCGCGGAGGTGCTGGAGCCTCAGATCGGTGATTCCGATTGGGCGCTGGTGGTCAAGCTCGCCGATGAGGAGAAGGGCATTACCGGCAAGGCATACAGCCGGGAAGACCCTGCCGTGCAACTTCGGATGCTGACCGAGGGCCTCACGGGTCGTGTGAAGAAGGGCTGGTATCCGTTCAAGGGCATCGTCACGCGCGAGCACGAGGCGTATGCGAGCCTGCTGCGCGAGACGCGGAACCAGTGGGCGCACAACGCCACATTCGACGACGACGCGGCGCTGCGGGCGCTCGACTACGCCCGGCTGCTGCTCTCCGCGGTCGGGCAGGGGTATGCGGCCGACAAGGTGGACGCGATCCGGCTCGACCTTCGGCGTATCGCCACGGGCAAGCAGGACACGCGGGCACTGAAGTCCTCGACCGTGGTGCCCGGCGCGTCGGGGCTGGCCCCGTGGCGGGAGGTGCTGAAGCCGCGCGACGAGGTGGCGACGGGCAACTTCCAGTCCAGCGAGTTCGCCGCAGACCTCTACAAGGTCGCGCGCGATCCTGCGGCGACGAGTGGGGAGTATTCCGACCCGGCGCAGTTCTTCGCCCGCACCTACCTCACCGAGGGCTTGCGCGACCTCATCGGCCGCGCGGTGAAGCGCCTGGCCGGGGATGCGAACGCCTCGCCCGTGGTGAACCTCCAGACGAACTTCGGTGGTGGCAAGTCGCACTCGATGCTCGCGCTGTGGCACCTGGCCGGCAGTCTGCCGCTGGCGAAGTTCCCGCAGGAGGCGCAGGAGCTGCTGACGGCCAACGGCTACCCGGCGGAGGGCATCACCGCGAGCCGGGTCGCGCTCGTCGGCAACCACTTCGCACCCCAGGGCGAGTCGAAGGATGACGGCACCCGTGTGAACACGCTGTGGGGCGAGCTGGCCTGGCAGCTCGGCGGGCGCGAGGCGTATGAGATAGTGCGTGAGCACGACGAGAAGCGCACCAATCCCGGTGGCGACCTGCATGTGTTGCTGGCGAAGTACGCGCCCGCGGTGATCCTGATCGATGAGTGGGTCGCCTACGCCCGGCAGCTCTACGGGCGCGAGGATCTCGCGGGAGGCACGTTCGACACGCAGTTCACCTTCGCGCAGTCGCTGACCGAGGCGGCGAAGTCGACCCCCGGCGTGCTGCTGGCCATCTCGATCCCCGCCTCGCACAACGGCGACGACAGCGGCGAGGTCGCAGGCGCGGCCGAGGAGGTCGGCGGATCGAACGGCATGGAGGCGCTCAAGCGGCTCCAGAACGTCGTGCGCCGGGTCGCCGACCAGTGGCGTCCGGCCTCCAGCGACGAGGCGTACCGGATCGTGAAGCAGCGCCTGTTCGAGTCGGAGGACGCGCAGGCCCTCGCACAGATCGCCGCTACCGCGAAGGCGTTCAGCGACTTCTACCAAGCCAACGCGGGCGAGTTCCCGAAGGAGGCACGCGACCCGCAGTACGGGCGGCGCATCCAGCAGACCTACCCGCTGCACCCGGAGCTGTTCGACCGGCTCTACGAAGACTGGTCCTCGCTGGAGCGGTTCCAGCGCACCCGCGGCGTGCTGCGACTGATGAACGCCGTCATCCACGCGCTGTGGGTCGGCGAAGACCAGGGACCGCTCATCCTGCCCGGCTCGATCCCGCTGTCGGTCGCCTCGGTGAACGCGGAGCTGACGCAGTACCTCCAGGACTCGTGGAAGGCCGTCATCGACGCCGACGTGGACGGGACCAACTCCGAGCCCGCCCGCATCGACAGCGACAAGCCCGTGCTCGGGCAACGGTCGGTGACCAAGCGCCTGGCACGCACCGTGTTCTTCGGAGCCGCACCGACCATCGGCACTGCGCACAAGGGCATCGACACGCAGCGCGTCTTCATCGGCACCGCGGTCCCCGGCGATATCGTCGGCAACTTCCACTCCGCGCTCACCCAGCTCGGCGACCGCACCACCTACTACTACTCGTCGGCGGGCAAGCACTGGTACGACACCCAGGCCAACATCACCCGCCGCGCGAAGGACGCCGCCGACGCGCTGCACCCCGAAGACGTGTGGGCCGAGATCGTCAAGCGGCTGCGCGGCGAGGAACGCGCGCGCTCGGACTTCGCGGGCGTCCACATCGGGCCGACCGACTCCGGCGACATCCCCGACACCGACCAGGCACGGCTCGTCATCCTGCATCCGAAGTATCCGCACCGCCGCAAGAAGGGCGACTCGCCCGCGCACGACTTCGCCAGGGCCGCGACCGAGCGGCGCGGCACCGCGAACCGCGCCAACCGCAACATGATCGTCTTCCTCGCGCCCGACGAGGAGCGCCTGGCCGAACTCGACCAGGCCGCGCGCTCGTTCCTGGCGTGGAAGGAGATCACCGCGAAGGCGAACGAGCTGAACCTCACGCCGCAGCAGCTCGCGCAGGCCACCGACAAGCGCGACCAGTTCGGCCGCACGGTCGACGACCGGCTCGCATTGACCTACCAGTGGGTGCTCAACCCCGTCGCGCCCGACCCCGGCTCGCCGTTCGAGCTGGAGGAGGTCAAGGCCGACGGGCAGGCGGGTTCGCTCGCCGAGCGCGTCGCCAAGAAGCTCGGCAGCGCGGGCGCGTACTCCACTCAGCACGCGGCACGGTCGATCCGGCTCGCACTCGACACGAAGGTGCCCGCCGCATGGTCGACCGGGCACATCGCCGTCGGCGACCTCTGGAGCCTGTACGCGCAGTACCCCTACATGCCGCGACTGCGCTCCCGCGAGGTGCTGATCGACGCCATCGACAACCAGCCGATGCTCTGGCAGAGCGAGAGCTTCGCCCTCGCCGACGGCTACGACGAGGCGACCGACCGCTACAGCGGACTCTGGCTGCCCGGCGACACCGGGCGTGCGCCCGTCACCGATGCCACCCTGATCGTCAAGCCCGCACCCGCCGAAGCACAGCGCGCCGAAGACCTGGCCGCGACCGCGGCCAACAGCACGCCCGCGGCGGAGGCGGACTCCCCGACGACCGCGGCGGCAGCAGCAGCGAGCACGACGGGAGGCGCTGCGACCACCGCTCCCGCGCCGGCGCCCGCGAAGAAGCCCGCGGCGACCCGGTACGTTGGCAGCGCGCCGATCAGCGCCGAGCGCTACTCCGCCGACTTCGCCAAGATCGCCACCGAGGTGCTGACCAACCTCGCCGCATCCGGCGCGAAGCTCACCATCTCGCTCTCCATCGACGCCATCCACCCCGACGGCTTTACCGAGCAGCAGCTCCGCACCATCCGCGAGAACGGCACCACGCTGAAGTTCACGACCAACGAGTTCGAGGCGGAGTAGAGGTGGCAATCGACCGTGAGATCAACCGGCGTCTGCTCATCCTTGCAGTCGTCCAGTCGGTAGGCGCTGACGGATGGGGTGCGGAAGAAGAAGCGGTGAGGGAGCGCCTTGCTGACCTGGGCGGTGATCCGTCACAGCTCGACCATTCCGAACTCCAGGAGCTTGCGCGGCGAGGCTGGGTAAGCACCAAGGACATGTCCTTCGGCGACTGGATCGGTGCGGTCACGCCCGCAGGGCGAGACGCAGCGGCGAGAATCGAGCAGGATCGCGCTGACGTTGCCGCACGTCGCATCGCGCTCCGCGACGTACTCCTGCGCTGGCTCTACGACCGCATTCACGTCCACGATGCGCTGATGCCAGATCCCAAGGGCGTTCTCCAGTCCGGAGCCACATACTTCGGGGTCGCGTTCACCGATACCGATGTCGAGAAGGCAAGTGGCGCGTTGCGGGACGCTGGCTACATTCGGGGCACGACTCTTGCTTCCGGCGAGATCACGCTCGTAGAACTGCTCCCGAAGGGAGTCCGGCTGATTGAACGCGGCGGCAGCGTGCGTGACGACGAGGCCACGAGCGGTACGACGATCACCACGACAGTGCATGGCCCCGCAAACATCGCGAACCAGAGTTCAAACGTCAGTCAGAGCATTGACCTCAGCTCGACGTGGCTGGTCAAGGTTGCCGAAACCCTGGACGGCATAGAGCAAGCGCTGCCCGCGCTCGGTCTCGCCGATGAGCACGAGGTGTCTGACGCGATAGCTGATGCACGCAGTGGCGTGGCCACAGAAGACCCTTCACGAACGAAGTCGGCTCTGGAGCGGCTCTTGCCGTTCCTCTCAGCAACTACAGCGGGAGCACTCGGAAATCTGGTCTCAAGTGGCGTCGTGACGCTCCTCGGGTTGATCCCGTAGTCGAAGGGGCAGTCATGGCTCAGGGACTGACCAGCACCCAGGAGATCGTGGAGGTGCGCGTCGACAACTTCATGCGCGGTTCGATCAAGGACGCGCTCGCGCAGGATCTCGCCGCCCGGCCGGAGCACCGCATCGTCGCCCTGTCCACAGTCGCGGGCGGCGACGAGTTCAACGGCGTCATCCGCGTCGTGGCAGTCATCGAGTACCTGTAGGCATCGTGAGCAAGCGCGCCGACAGTGATGAGCACTACGTTCTCGACCTCTGCGACGAGGTGATCGGGGTCCGCGGGGAGCGACAGGCGACGTTCCTGTGGCTTGTCGGTGACGTGTCGCCGACGACCGGACGGGCTCGCAAGCTCCCCGTCGACGGGTACTGGCCTGCGCTGCGGCTCGTGGTCGAGTTCCAGGAGAAGCAGCACACCGAGGCCGTTGCGTTGTTCGACCGACGCGCGACCGTCTCTGGGGTGCCTCGCGGCGAGCAGCGCCGACTCTACGACCAGCGGAAGGTGGAAATCCTGCCGCAGCACGGCATCCGCGTTGTCGTCATCCACAAGTCGGAGTTCACGACGAAGGCCGACAAGATCGTCCGCGACCACGAACACGACATCGCGGTCGTCCGCGCCCGCCTCGTCTGACCGTCGAAGCCCTCCAGAGGCCAGTACACGTCTTGCACATCGAGGTCGATCGCGCCTGACGGCGGGCTCGGTGGCTCACCTCTCTGACGAGAGAGGCGGTGCCGGGTGTCGGTTTCGATGCGGGTCATGGGCGCGGGGGACGGCTACAAGTACCTGCTGCGCTCCGTGGCGTCGGCAGACGGCGAGCGGGCGCTCTCGACGCCGCTGACCCGGTACTACGCCGAGCAGGGCACGCCGCCGGGCCGCTGGATGGGCGGCGGGCTCGCGGCGCTCGGGGAGGGTGAGATTCACGAGGGCGCGCCGGTCTCGGAGGCGCAGCTCCAGCTTCTGCTGGGGATGGGGCGCGACCCGGTGACGGGCGATCCGCTGGGGAAGGCGTATCCGGTGTTCCCGAGCGTCGAGGATCGGATCGCGGCGCGCATCTCGCGGCTCGATCCGGCGTTGGGCGCGGATGAGCGGGCCGAGGCCGTTGTGGTGATCGAGGCGGAAGAGTCGGCACGCACCTCGCGGCGGGCGGTCGCCGGGTACGACTTCACGTTCTCGCTGCCGAAGTCCGCCTCGGTGCTGTGGGCGGTTGCGGACGCAACGACGCAGGCACGGATCGCGGCGGCGCACCATGCGGCGGTTGCGGAGGTGGTTGCA
>VFQM010002066.1_pt1 | contig 15831 bp, 20 predicted proteins | sample 3512391 | NCBI WGS metagenome assembly VFQM01 (sample SAMN10412369, study PRJNA504923) | tailings metagenome | isolation source: Replicate 1 from Balatoc abandoned mine | place: Philippines
ACGGCCTGGCACGCCTGGCTGGACGAGCCCACGCTGGCCGACGCCATCCTGGACCGCATCGTGCACGGCTCACACAAGATAGCCCTCAAGGGCGAGTCGATGCGCAAGCTCACCAAGGCCGTCTGAGCCGGCCGCGCCGACCGCCATTCCACGCTGATGGCGGACACTTCGGCTACGATTTGAGCGTCACTCAGGACACCCGCGCAACGTGTCCGCCATCGCCTGGAACGCTGTCCGCGATGGAAATGGAATCACTGTCCGCCATCAGTGGAATGCGCACCTGCAGTTGCCCGCCGGGGCGCTTGCCATCAGCGCGGGAACGCCTCAGGCACACGTTGAGAGTCCAGAGCGTGCGCGCGCAACTGGACCGATTCGTTGGACGAGTGCGGCCTGGCTGCCCAGAATCCGCTCACCACTGCATCCTGCAGCCGCATGGAATCACCATGCCAAGACCTCCCGCAACCTGAGCCATTCTCCCGTTGCGGGGCATGGCCCGATTTCACTGAAACGAACCATGACCCAACAAGAACCCTCCGCACAGCGCCAGCTCTACAAGATGCCCAACGGCTCGCTGTTCGAAGTCGTCGAGCGCACCGCTGAACTCGTGCGTTTTCACGCGCAAGGTGGCGGTATCGAGCGCACGCTGAGCGTGGCCGAGTTCGACGCCAACTTCACCAAGACCGAGCTACCGCCGTTCAAGCCGGGGTTCGCCTCCGGAGACTGGATGGATGACGGCGTGCTCCTTGCCTGCTACTACAACGGTACCCGCTGGAACGGCTGGAGCATGCCGCAGTTCGAGCTCGAGGTCGGCCTGAAGTTGTGTGAACTCATGCCCGATCTGCGCTACGACAAGGAACGCGACGCGTTCCTGATCGGTGATGAAGACGGCGAATGCGAGTTCCTGGCCGAGATGATCTCAGTCGATGGACGCACCATCACCGTTTACCCAATCGGAGCGGGTTTCTGGTGCTGGAACTGAGCCCAGACCAGTAACGCACCAAGTCCCGCAACAATCATCCGGCCTGCGCACCCCGCTTGCCGAAAACCAACTTTGCAGAGGCCGCACCCCGGAAGGGGGCGGCCTTTTTCATTGTGACGGACCGAATCGTTTGCTGTGATTCGACCCGGCAGGTATCTTCGAACCACATTGGCACACGCCAGTTGGCCGACCTTGAGTCGGCAATCAACAACCCTCCCCGGGACATCACACGTCCCGAAGAGGGCGATGTGCGTCCTGGGGCTTCCTCAAGGACCTCATGACCAAAGTTTTCAAGAAGGCTGCGCGAGACCTCGTGGTTGGCGATCGCGTCGACCTGCGGGACTGCCCATACCTCAAACACACGCCCATCGCACGAGAAATGCTCGCCGAGGTGGGCTCCGTCGAGCACGAAGCGCCTTCGACGATCGTCATCGGCTACGAAGGCATCGACCACGTCGGATACCCATCAGACACGGTACTCACGGTGCGACCCAATCAGATCTATCTCGTCCCCAAGACGCTGACCGTCTGCGACACCCAGGATGGCGAGCCCATGATCGGGTTTGACGATCCGGTATCGGGTGTCGCGATCTTCGACCCGACCACCAGCGCCTGCGGACGCTTTCAGGTAGAACCAGAGAGCTATGGGATCAGCGCCGAAGATGCTCAAGCCCTGAAGTCGCTCAACGACACCGTGAAATCAGCTGCCGAAGCCGCACTGGATGCCATGTGCGCGCCTCTGCAGGAGCACCTGGGAGTGGCGACCGGCGACTTTGCAGGCCTGTACTTCTCGGGCACGGAAAACACAAAGGAAGTGCTGCGCACAGCGATGGCCTATGCGGTCGCTCAGATCGAGTACGCCAAGACGGAGCTCGTGGACAGCGAAGAAGCGCGGAGGCAAGAATGATCAAAGCAGGCCTCACCCTTCGTACCAGCTGGCGCTACGCCTCCGGGTGGTCGCAACTGGATGCCAGTCGCTACCTGGGCCAGATGAAGCTCACCAAGCCACGCGTGCTCGTGCCTGGCAATGGCTACGACCGCGGACCAGTGTTCATCCAGCGCGCGCGCGTCGCACCCGGCCTGAATCGCAAGATCGTCCAACAAGCACTGGTTGACACACTCGGTGGCTCGAGATGCCGACATGAGTACGACTGCTGTGGATGCGCCACTCGCCACGTACAAGTCCGTGCTCTGGGCAATCGCGACTTCGCGGTGCGAACCAGTATGACTTTCAACTACTGAACCCATCACGCCCAATCGCGCCAGGATCCATGCCTGTGCAAACCGACTGGACACACAACCTCGAACGCCCTCGCGCTGACCTCGGTCAGCCGGGGGCTTTCTTCATGGGCGCCCGGGGCAAGCTCCCATTGGGCAATAGCCGCATTGAATCCACGCAGTGCGCACGGCCGTTCACCGCCTTGCTGCCCCGCCCAACGCCCCAAAACAGCGCCGTTGTCCACACCTGAGGCTGGCACCTGGCGGTCAACAATTCGAGACGCGCTTAAAGGCCGACATAGCGTGCCGGCCAGCCAGTACCCAAGGACAGTGAGCGGAAGGTTGAGATGACAGTATCTGAAGAACAGTTGACGTTGCGCGTGGAAGCGCCGGACGTTGTCCTCGAAGTCGTGGACGTCCAAGGGAGTCGGTTCGAGTGTGGGACTGCCAACAGCGCAAGGATCTGCAATGGCGCGCTCCTGATCCAGAAGGCCGGCGCCAATGTCGAGATGTTTGCCGCTGGGCAATGGAGCCACGTGCGATTGAGCCGCGCTGCAGGGGCGAAATGATGACGGCACCGACCAGATGTGAAGTCGCAATCGTCGGGGGCGGGCCCGCCGGCGTGTCCTGCGCCATATGGCTCAAGCAACTCGGCTTCAACCCGATCTTGATCGAGAAAAACGCCACGTGTGGAGGGTTGCAGCTGCTGAATGCATACACCAACACCTGGATCGCGACGTCGGCCAACGCCCACGGCAAAGATGTCGCTGCAGCGCTGCAGGCGAACATTGAACGCCACGAAGTGCAGACCCGGATGTCGACCACGGCCGCAGAAGCCACACTCAACCATGACGGCATCACCATCAGGACAGATGCCGACGAGGTGATCAAGGCATCCTTCCTCGTTCTGGCGGGCGGTGTGAAACCCAAAGGCGCGGGCTTTGCCGCCCGCATCGGACTCTTGGTGGGGCCTGGCCCTGCCGTCGCCAGTTCGGACTTCACGGGGCAAAGGGTTGCCATTCTCGGCGGTGGAGACAGTGCGCTTGAGAACTACCGCTTCATCAAGAATCGCGGGGCGTCGCTGGTGCATGTCTACGCAAGAAGCATCCGCGCGCGCGCCGAGATGCTGGAAGGCGCAAGCCCTGACGACATCCACGTTGGTTCGTACACCACCGATGCGGACCGCAATCTGGTCAATGGCGAGCACTACGATGTGGTCGTGGTGCTCTACGGCTATGAGGCGCACAAGTCTGCGCTGATGGGTCTGGAGCCACTCATGCGTTCTGACGGCTTCGTGTTCACCGATCAGGATTGCATGACCAGCATCGATCGTGTGTACGCCATTGGTGAGATTGCCCAGCGCGCTCACCCTTGCTGCGTCACCTCGATGGCTGACGGCGTGGTGGCGGCCAAGGCCATCCAGCGGCGCATGGAGGCCAGCAAAGCCTCCCAGTTTCTTGGTGCAGTCAAACGCCTGGGGCGAGCTGCCGCAATGGCTGCGACCTGAAACCCAGGTATGGCTCGAATGCGGGAAACCCAGTGAAACCGAGAGTGCTTGTGACCGGAGGTGCCCATCGCTTGGGTGCTCAGTTGGTGAGGTGTTTCGCAGAGGCTGGCTGGCAGGTGTGGTGTCACCACGGCAAGTCGGGCGCAGCTGCGAATGCGCTGGCCGAAGAACTCAATGGCAAGGAGTTCGACGTAGAAACTGTCCAGGCCGACCTCAGCAACCAGGCACAGGTCGTGGCCATGGTCTCTCGGATCGAAGCGCAGGCAGGGCCACTACGTGCCATCGTCAACAACGCATCGAGCTTTGAGCCCGATAGCGGCGTTGACTTCGATCCCGACTTGGCGCGCGCCCAGTTAGAGGTCAACCTCATCGCTCCCCTGTTGCTGGGGCGCGAACTCGCGCGGCACCGGCGGGAAAACCCGCTCCCAGACTCCTGCGTTCTGCACGTGCTGGACCAGAAGGTGCACAACCTCAATCCGGACTACTTCTCCTACACGGTGTCCAAGCTGGCTCTGGAGCGCTCGGTTGCCCTGCAGGCTCAGGCGCTGGCGCCCGCGGTGCGCGTCTGCGGCGTGTCGCCAGGGTTGATGTACCTCAGCGGCCCTCAGGAGCCTGGGAATTTTGAGCGCGCCGGGCGCGTGAACCTGCTGCGCCGCGTGACCGATCCACAAGACGTTGCGCGCACATGCCGATTCCTGGCGGAAACGACAGGAATCACCGGGACCGTCGTCAACGTCGACAACGGCCAGCATCTGGTGCCCCTGCCTCGCGATGTCATGTTCGTCGTCGATGAGTTGTTGCAAAGCAGATTGCCTGCATGAGCTACGTGTTACCCAACCCTCAACTGAGCGATTGCCGCCGCCTCTTTCTACGCCGCCATGAGGTGTTGGTCGATATTGGAATTCACGAGTTCGAGAAAGCAGCACCTCAGCGCATCTGGATCGATGTCGACCTGTACGTCCCCCTGGTGGCCTCCACTCCGAAGAATGACCAGATCACCGAAGTGGTGGACTACGACTTCGTGCGCGACGTGGTTGCTGCTCGGATCGCGCGCGGGCACATCGGCCTGCAGGAAACCCTGTGCGATGACATCGCCAGCAAGCTGCTCGCGAACGACGGCGTGCGTGCGGTGCGAGTGCAGACGAGCAAGCCAGACGTGTACCCTGACTGCGCCGAGGTCGGCGTGGAGGTGTTCCGTGTGAGGGAACACGTACAAGGGCCCACATAGGTCAAAAGGCACGCAAGCTCACCCGTAGCTGTCGCGGCCGGGCGGCATGCAGATTGCCGCGAAGGCCCGACCGAAACTGGACCGATTCACTCGCGAGCGGCGTCCACCCCCGGCAGAATCCCCTCAATAACGCCAACTGGCGCTATGTGCTGGGCCAACTTCGGCCTGCAGCACCTTCAACCACCCGGACGGGCCCAACAGCCCGCACGGGCCATGGGTTCGTCCACATCGGAGACACCCATGAACGAAACCGAACGCGCCAAGCGCGAGCCCCTGGTTTCAGCCAAGGACTCGGGCTTCACGCGCCACCCCTACATCCACACGGATCTGCACAGGGCGCCCATCACGTTCCTGTGGTGGGCGAGCACCCCAACAGGGCGCGAGTCGAAGTTCTTCCACACGAAGACCTTCTACCGCTTGCGCTCTTCGGGCAAGCTCGGGCGAGACGACCAGGGCAACCTGGTGCCGGTCTTCGTGCCCACCGAGTACTACGGCCGATCGGACCTGGAGTTGCGCGACCTGCTTGTGGAGCGCGGCCCCTTCAACCGTCGAAAGTTGCCCTCGGGCTACAACTGGCACGGCCCGTATCTTTGGAGCGTGCTGCGCCCGCCTCAGCGCCCCCAAGCGGGGTTCGCCTTCAAGGCGCCCGAGCAATCCGAAGGCATCGCCATCGGCTACCTCAGCCCGGCCCTGGACGCCGCGACGCGTCTGGCAAGAGCCGTCCTGGCCAACCGGGCAGTGACAGCATGAGCCAGGAACCTCGAGAGACCACTTCCGAAGAGGACTGGCTGGCAGAGCAGGGCTTTGACCTGGCCATCCTGAACGAGTCTGCGGCCACCGCGCCAGCGGAATTGCCGCGGGACGGCATCAGTGTCGATCCGAACGCCTACGACCGCCTGTGCATCGGGTTCTCCGGTGGCAAGGACTCGCTGGCACTGCTGCTGCATGTGCTCGAACTCGGCGTACCTCGCGAGAAGATCGAGTTGCATCACAACCTGGTCGACGGCCGAGAGGGCTCTACCCTCATGGACTGGCCGATCACAGAGAGCTACTGCGAGGCGATCGCACAGGCTTTCGGCGTGCCGCTGACATACAGCTGGCGCGAAGGAGGCATTGAGCGCGAAATGCTGCGTGAGCAGACGGCCACCGGCGCGGTATTCATCCCTGATGGGGAGGGACACCGTAGGCTCGGCGGCGACGGACCTCCAGGGACCAGGCGGAAGTTTCCGCAAGTGTCAGCCGATCTGAGCGTGCGCTGGTGCAGTGGCGTGGCCAAAATCGACTGCTTCAGCCGCTACCTGAACAACCACCCCAAGTTCACACAGGGAAGAACGCTGGTCCTGACGGGCGAGCGGGCGCAAGAGAGCAGCGCGCGATCACGCTACAAGGTGTTCGAGCCGCACCGCTGCGATCTGCGCAACGGCCGCAAGGTCAAACGTCACATCGACGTTTGGCGCGCGGTCCACGCGTGGGATGAGCAACAGGTGTGGGACATCATCGAACGCTGGCGCGTGAGCCCGCATCCTAGCTACTGGCTAGGCTGGAGCAGGGCGTCGTGTAGGGCCTGTGTGTTCTCAGGCAAGGACGAGTGGGCAACCATTCGCGAAATCGCCCCCGAGCAGTTCGCGCAGATCTACGCCTACGAACGCGAGTTCAAGGTCACGATTCACCGCAAGGAATCGGTGATGGAGCGCGCCCAGCAGGGCACGCCCTTCAACACCGACCCGTACTGGGTCGAGCTGGCCAACAGCACGCACTTCAACCGACCGGTGTTCATGGAGCCATGGACGCTGCCACCAGGTGCCTACGGCAACGGGTGCGGACCGACCTAACTCAAACACCTCAACCTGCCCCGAACCGTCTTCGCGACGCTTCGGGGCTTCCGACTCATAGAGCAAGGAATACCCAATGGCGAAAATCGTCAACGTTCAACTTCTGGTCAATTCGGACGACCAGGCCCAGATCGCAGATGGACTCAACAATGCGTTGCGCGAGGTCGTGCATCCCATGGGCAGCGGCGGTGCAGAAGGCTCATTCATCCTAGACTACCACTTCCCGGACCAGCTGAACCTGGCCAGCGTCACGGCCGAAATCGAGCAATCGATCAAGGCTCTGGACTACGTCGAAAGCTCGGCGTTCGCTGCAACATCTGCAAAGGACCACTACCTGCTGCAGATCGCGGGCGACGTCGATCCCATCATCCACGGCCCGTTTGCCAACGCGGACGAACTGCTCGAGGCAGCTCGCGCTGTGTACGCAGCACGGGATGAGGATGGCCTGCACCGATTGGCTGTGCCCAAGGGCGCGGAGATCGAGGTCGAAGCCTTCACCGACTACGAGTTGCAGCAGAACACGCCCGCAGCGTTGGTCTGCGAGGCGTTCTGCCGTGGCGAGACCCCGATCGAGAGGATCACCACTGGCAAGCACTTCACCGTCCTGATCGAGGGTGAGGAAGTCGTCATCAACCTAGAGCTGTTCGACGCGATAGAAGCCCACATGGGTGAAGATCTGGTCGTCATCCAAGAGGAGATCAACGAGGTGATGGTGCCGCTGTCGCGAGCACGCCAGCACATCGACAAGCAGCGGTGGCTCGATGCCGTCGCCGCCGGCGAGACCGAGAACAGCCTCGGGGACTATCAATACGAGCTCACGGCAGATCTGCCACGAGCGCGCGAGGTCCTCATCAACAACCGCAGCCAGGACTGACCTAGCGACGGAAAACGAAAAAGCCCCTCAGCGATTCACTGAGGGGCTTTTTTCATTGGGCCTGAGACACCGAAGACCCCAGAAACGACAAAAGGGGGTGCTCATTTGACTGAGCACCCCCTCCTGGGATGTGAAGACTGCACCTTACGCAACGGCAAGCTCTGCACTAGCGATCTGAACCTGACGCTGCAGGAAGGCCGAAACCTTCTTGCGGATCGCGACCAGGCGCGCATCGTCGGCACGAGCGGCCGAACCACCGACTGCACGCTGAGAGTACAGCCACTGGGCTTCGGAAAAGGTGACGCCAGCTTTCGCCAAGAGGGCAGGGCCCTTCAGCGCATTCACACAGTTGGCACTCATGGGACTCTCCATTCTGAAATCCGGGCACGTCGCCCCTTCTGCGTTCTCGTAGGAAAACACACAAGGAACGACGCGCACCGGCTCGCCTGGAGAGGCCATGGTGCACGGGCCAGAAAGCGCGGCAGGAGAGTCCCAGCCGAAGCCAAGAAGTTGAAGCGCTTTCTGACCACTGATCGCCAGCGCAGTGCGCATGCGATCTTTTGAAGGCTGTCAGCAGCACGCGAAGTTGCTACTGGCAGCTCACGACAGTGGATGCCGTGAAGTGGAGGGCAGTCACAAGAACTGCGAATGGTGCGAGCACCAAGGTAGGGCCAAGGATACCACGCCAGCATCGCAGACCGGACCGATTCGGTGGCGCCGGGGCGAGGCGTTCTTCACAATCGGGACGTTTTCGCGCTTTGCGATCTCGCGAGTGCCCGATCCCGGGCGACACGCATGACCAGCGGGCGGCCAGCCCGTCCTGAACATCCACCCTTGCGGGCTCACAACCCGCACAGGGAGTGGGCTCGCTCATTGCATCCAATCCATGAGCAAGTCCAAAGAACTCACCCTTGGAGGCGTCTACTGCGGTCGCAGGATCGCCCCGGGCGTCTACGCCGAGAAGATCGAGAGCGGACGCTACCTGATCCGTCGCGCAATCGGCTCCAGCCACGCTGAGCGGCGCGGCGAGGTCGTCGGCTCCAGTGGCACCTACCAGGCGCTGACCATGACCGGGGAGTGCGTCGCGCGCGAGCAGTCTCTGCGCGCAGCTGCCCTGGCCTTGAAGCCGGCATACAGCGACCGCGACTACGTCGTGAGCGCCTGGTTCGAACGGGATCGCAAGAGCCTGAGACTGAGCACACCAGCAGGATTCGAGGTCCTGGATCTGTGGGACGAAGACATCGATGACCTCATCACGAGCGGCTTCCTCACACACCCACGGCGTCCGCGCCCCACCGACGAAGACTGGCGACCGCACCTGATCGCCTACGCGCGCGAGAACGGGCTCATCAGCTGACGCTGCGTGCCCGCCCAAGCGATCTCAACCATCAACGAGCTGCCGGCCCACGCCGGCAAGCAAGACAAGGAATCACCATGACTGAAGAACAGTCGGTGCCTCAGGACACCGCGTCCGAGAGCGCCAACCAACCAGCCCTCGATATCGTCGCCGTCCACCACTGGGATTCGCCCATCTACAACGGCGAGGACACCGCAGGAACCGACCCCACGAACTTCCTCATGGAGGTCACCGACCAGCGCCATGGCAACGGCCAACTTTTCGTTGACGTGGCCTCGGAAGAAGGCGACGACGTGATGAGCGCGGCCTTCGAGATCGGCAACCTGCCGGAGAGCCGCACCCAGTGCCAGGTGGTCCACCTGCACTTTGGCAACGAAGAACTGGCCATCAGCCTCTACAAACAAGGCGATGCCTACATCCTGCGCCCCGAGCACGGCGTGAGCGTTCTGCCCACGACCCTTCCCAACGGGGAGCGCGCCTTCATCGTGAGGCAATGACATGAGCATCGCAACGACAAAGGTCACCGTGACCCGCACGGTCTGCCGCATGAGCTACAGCTTCGCGGATGTCAGTGTGCAGGTCGATGCCGGCGCCGATGAAGCAGCCATTGAAGCGGCCCTGCTCGATGTGGCTGGCGACCACAGCTACAGCGAGAAAGACGCCGAGTACTTGATTGAGGGAAAGGAGCCGGCAAACGATGCCGCGCACCTGGCCAAGACATTGGGGACCTTGCTCGGATCCATTGCGCAAGCTGGCTTCGACGCTGACGCCCCCATCAACGGAGGCGACGCCGTCGAGGCCGTTGCCGCGGCCTACAACCTCGCAATCGAGCAGCTCAAGGGCACCGACAGCGAGCCGTACGTGATTTATTCGGAGAGCGAGGAGGGCGGCTGGAGCAACGGAGGCGGATGGGGCGACTCACCGACCCATTTCTTCCACAAGCCACAGCGACTGCCGACGAGTGACGCAAACGACGCCAAGGTGATTCGCCTGAGTGAATGGCAAGCCATCGAAGCGGCCTGTGCAAGCGAAACCTGAGTGCCCACGCCCGCCCAAGCGGACTGGGCGACACACCATGTAGAAGAAGCCACCTGCTCACGCGGGTGGCTTTTTCGTTTTGCACGCTACCCAGGCGATTGGCGGCGCGGTGGCCAAAAACACGGGAAAAGAGGACCTCAAGGTGTGTGAGATGCCAGCGATTCGCTGGCTTCAATCGCAAGCGATTCTGGCCGCGATCTTCATCTGCGCTGGCGTTGCGCGACGCCATCCCTGCGCAGTCGGCTGCCAGACCTCACCCGACTCCATATCGATCGCCAGCCATTTTTGTGGGCATCGCGTGTGCAAACTCAGCTGCTGAAGCTCGTTGAGCTCGGGCACAAGCGATCCGTCGCGCAAGGTGCGGCCGCGCGCCGAGGCGACCCAGTGCTGATGCCCATCGCGGCGAATGCGCCCTTGGGCGGCTGCCTCCTTGATCAGCACCGTCGCAAGCGCGTCCGCTCGCGCCCGACTCCGAGGCGAGGTCAGCGCTAGCAAACGTTCCGAGAGATCGGATCGCCGAAACCGCATGTTGCCGACGTGATCAAGCAACTGGGACAGCGCGCCGCGTTGCTGCGATGAGGGGACCAGTTTCTGATTGGGCATGTGCTGGGCTCGTAGGGTGAAGGCACGATGGGCGATCGGCGACCGCAACGGTATCGTGCCAGATTCAGGACTTGGGATACGCGCGCGCGACCACCTCATCCAGGCGCTCAGCAGGAAACTCCAAGTAGGCGCGACGTTCAAGCCACGCCCTGATAGAGGCGGTGATCCGGTCATAGTCCACCGCGCCCAACCCCTCGTAGTCCCGTACGAAGCGCACGTCATCGTCTTCCACAAAGTCCTTGTACAGGCTGGACGAGGTCAAGTTCACCGTGTGGCGGCTGGTCTTCTCGTCGCGGTACACGGCAAGCCAGTACGCGACGCCCTCAATCGAGGCTACCGTACCTGGCGGGTGGTTCATTAGGACTCGCCGGACGTCCTCCATCGCATCGACGAACAGTGCGTGCGAAGCAACCTCCTCGTCGTGCGCCTTCTCCGCAAGCACTGGCGCGAGGTCCTCATGGCTCCAGCCCTTCGCCTTTGCCAGTTGAAACATGGTGGCGATGTGAGGGCGGGTTGCGTACTTGTTGGGCATCGGAGGGATTCCTTTCTGTGCTCTCAAGCTACAGGAGGAACCCCCTCAGTCAAGGCGATGAAAACTAACTTTTCATGCGTGCACATCAGCGTGACATACCCGTTCCGATCCACATTGCGACACCTCGTCCAACAGGGGCCACGCCACGGGAAAACCGCACACAAATCCAGCACGCCCCGGGTCTCACCCAAGGGTGAAAACACCGCGTATGCGGGACAATCTGCAAACTGATCCAATGAGCCCACGAAGTCGAGATGTCAGCCGTTCACACACAGCCCCATCAAAAGCAGCAACTGAGCCTCGCATTGGACTTTGACGACACGTTGCCCCCACAGGCGTATGACGAGCCGATCGATCAGGGACCTGTCCTCTGCGAGATCGAAGCCGCAGAAGCCCATGCAGAGAAGCGGCGCCGGCAAAGCCTTGGTGACGTGCTCACGAAAGTTGCGGTCATCGAGGTCATCCTGCAGGGAGGCTTTGCGGGCAAGGGCAGGGGCATCAACAGCAAGCTCGACTCCAGCCGATACAAGATCCCGAGCGACCTCGACAAGCGTCTGCGCTACATCGACGCGGTGCGCAACATGGCCATCTACGAGCCAGCCTACGAGATCCCCAATCGCGAGCAGTTCCTGATCATGTGCGAGCAGGCAGCAACAGAACTTGTCCTGCTGGCCAGGAAGGGGCGGATGCAAATGCCGGCCGTTGGCTCCGTCTGGACACGCCTGGCAGGCTCCTTCGAATGTCTCTGGCAAGGTGCTCGCCTCGGCCGTCCCAATGCGCTGGCCCGCTGAGGCACAAACCGGCAAGCCAACTGGCAGAGCCTGGTCAATTCGATTTGGACCGACCCAAGAGGGGTTAAAGCTGGTCTGCGGCCGCCGGCAACTGGGTTAACTAGGTCTGGGTGCGCTGCGCCTAGCGCTGGTCAATTTGGTTCGGGCGGGCCCAAGCAGGCGTCAAAACGGGTTGGAGCTTGCCGGCGACAGGGTCAACTGGCGCTGGGAACTGCCGGGAGCTTGAAAACCAGGTGTCCGAGCCGTTCCGGGCCCGCTCGCTCGAGTGAGCCGACACAAGAGCACCTGATCTCCGTCTTGCTGGATTCCCAGTAGGCGAGGTCTGTGAGGGGGGGAAATTGCGTCGCAACCCAGCGAAGCAATTCCCCAAGTCAACTCACAAGCGACAGAAAAGCCCAACTCAACTCACAGCGTAGGCGCAGTTAGGCCGATTCGCACATGCCTTCTTCTTGACGACTGGGCCAATTCTCGGCGAGAGTCCTGTCCCTTCATCAAGGAGCACACGGAACGAACTACGCGTAAAAAAGAAAAAGGGCCACTGTTGGCGCAGTGGCCCCGATCTGTAACCAGCGTCTGCTATTACGCACGCGAACGATAGGCCTGGGTCAAAGGCTTGTCAAGCAGCATGCGCGAGGGTGCTTTTCGCCCGAAATGTATCGCTGGAAACGTAGTCGTTCCTGTATCGACAACAGGAATCGCAATGCGAAAACCACCTCCAGTAGATGCAAACACAGACATCGCGTACTGCGCGTCCATCTGAGTGCTGACATGAGCAACTCAAAAAAGAAGGGCGTCCGCCTTGGCACGCGCATGCGTGGCGCACTCAACGATGCCTATGACCGTCGAGGCCATCACAGCAGCAGTCTCTATCTTGTCTACAGCGTAAAGGCCAGTCGAGACGTAGTGTTAAAGGGCGATTTGGAGTACTTGCACTACCTTCACGCGGAGAGCGACCCACAAGTGAAAGATATCACATACACCGAGAAGAAGCTACATGCAGATCTGTTGGGAGTGGAAATGGCTGCGCTTATCGATGCCGAGGTCACTCTCAGAACTGGGGGTACTGAATGGCGCGAAATCAAGCCTAGAGAGGCCATAGAGCAGGGTGAAGAAAACCGAGCTCATCGGCAAATACTGGTCCAACAAATCGCCGCCAGAAAAATGGGGGTGACGCATCGCATCATAACAGAAGACACCCTTACGAAAGATTTGACACGTATTGAGAATGCCAGCCAGATCATTTCTTGGATAGCCCAAGCCAGGTCTTGGCCACTCTATGAAGAAAGTCAATATGCACTGGAGCGTCTACGGCGAAAGAAGGAAATGGAGTTGAGGCAATTCGCCGAATGCGCGACGGTCGACTTCGGAAAACTCCGCGCAAGTTTGTGCGTATCCGCTCTGATGAAGCTCGCGATTTACGGGAAAGTTGGATCCAATCTGGACGCCTCACCAATGTCGGCGCAATCAAGATTCTGGTCTGTAGGAAAGGTGGGGATGCAAGATGGGTAGTCTCTCTTACAGTCGACTTTCGGAGGGCGATCGAAACTACGAATCTTGGGATCCGGTTGATGTCAGCAACCTCACTGAGGCAGATGCCAATCGTTTTGAGCGCTTGAGACGAGCAATTCAACTGTATTTAAGGACTGGCAAGCTTACAGCGGCCGCGCTGGAAGCCGGCTGTTCACAAAGTGTATTGTTGGAGCAATTGAGGCGCTGCCTCTCTTTCGATGAAACGGGCCACCTAGTCGGCTGGAGTGGATTGATAAAAGGAAAAAGAATAAAACCATACCGCCGCGAAGCACCAATCAATACAGAGAAAGAACGGGCGAATTCTGGGAAGGCAGGGGCATTCGAAAAGTTCTTGAGCGACCACGAGAATCTTCGGGAGGTGCTCCATCGGATCATTCGCAAAGGCGGTGCGAGGGGGGCTGTTGCCAATAAAAGTCCAGATAAGCGGTCAGTGTTCAAAACCTTTCAGACCCATTGCTTATCAGATCGAGGGGGCATGACGGTCAATGACTATCCCTGGAATACAAAATCTCGAGGTCGACGTTCCGTAGAGCGATACATCATTAACTTTATTGAGAATGATCGAAAGGCTGCACGTGTCTGGCTCGATTATTCCGGTCAGTTTGAAAAATTAGGAACAGGGCATATCAAGCTTCCGCAGGCTGTCGCGCCATTGGATTGCGTGTGCTTTGATGCGCATAAATTTGATTGTCTTGGAACTGTGGTGATTTCCGGGCCGGCGGGGCCAATGCCAATAGTAATCGATCGCGTGTGGGTGGTCTGGTTCATGGATGATTCAAGCAAGGCATGCGTTGCTGCTGCACCCTCCATCGGTCGAGAAATTCGAGCAGGTGATATTGTGCGTGCCGCCAAATCAATGGTCACAGCTTGGCGACCCAAAGAACTCGTCAAGGGCTTGCGGTATTTGCCTGGAGCATGCCTTCCTGCGGGGAATCTCCCTGGGCTGGAAGAATGTAGACCAGCTCTTATAAGGTGTGACAATGCCGCCCAGCATTATGCCCGCAGAGTTCTTCAGGATCTGCGCATTCAGCTAGGGGCAAATTTGTCATTCAACCCCATACATGCTTGGTGGAGGAATTCACTTGTGGAACGGACATTTAGCACGCTCGAAAAATGCGGATTTAGAAGGCTTCCCTCTACCACTGGCAAGGATGCGCTGGATCATCGCGGTGATCATGCAGCTGAAGCAGCCATTAAACACGCCATCACATGGGATGCCCTGTTTGACGCTATTGAATCAGTTGCAGCCAACTTTAATGTTACGACAACACAAGGTCTTGGCAATCGATCTCCCATTGATAGTTTGAAATGGGAGCTCACAAAGGTCAATGGTGGATTTTTCCCTCGAATGCCTGCGCCAACATCGGCTATTGCGCCGCCAGTTGGCGTGACAAGGGAATTAAAGCGCGTAGGTGGTCTGAGTGAAAAGGCAAAGGGGAGGGCTCCCTATATTGAGATCGATAGGGTGCGCCATACTGGCAAAGAGCTCTACGGTAGATCTGACTTGATGGGTGAGGAGGTTATTGTTCATATCGATGAGGAGGATTTGCGCTCTGTGGACGTTTTTGAAGCCTCGGGGAAGTTCCTCGGTGCAGCCATTCCTACCAAGGCGCAATGGCAAAAGACCAAGCACACGCGCGATATGAGAAAGGCTATTAATCAGCTGATAGATGTTGGTGCCGTAAAGGACACATCCGGCGATGTGGTGCTGGAGTATCTAGGTTACCTCGCAAAGAATGTGCTTTCGAAAGCACAAGATAGAAGTCCAAGTGAAAGGGGAAAGATCGTGAAGGAAGCAACCCACTTTTCGCAGCAGTTGATGTCTTCAGGACTTAAAGCTTCGGACGTTAAACTGCCGAATCCCTTGGTGCCTTCACCTGCCAAGCCAAGGCCAAAACCGGCATTTGTCAAATCGCCGAAGTGGAAGGCGGTTTAGCAGGATGAGGCGTTGATTCGCATGGGAGACAGGGGCGAAAACTCAGCGGATGGCGATGCCGCTGGCCAATCGCGCGCAAAGCTGCGTGCGTCTTTGCTCCAGGAAGGTCAGGAGCGCGATCATTGCTACGAACACCACACGCTGATCACCAACAAAGTCCGTTTGCCGACGCCGTCAGTGAGGGCGGCGTTTGAGCTTGTGTCGCAGGCAGTGGTGCACAGGGAAACCGGCTTGGTGCTGGTCGCTGACTTTCGTATAGGCAAGACAACCGCTTTGGAGGTGATCTCGATCCTCATCCAGGACGTCTATCCGAACCTGGCTATCGGGGCGGTGATCGCAAGGGCGCACCACGGGGTCTCCTCGTTTTCAGTGCAATAAGTGACGGTACGAAAAGCTAGCACTGGCG
>VFQM010002069.1_pt1 | contig 15813 bp, 12 predicted proteins | sample 3512391 | NCBI WGS metagenome assembly VFQM01 (sample SAMN10412369, study PRJNA504923) | tailings metagenome | isolation source: Replicate 1 from Balatoc abandoned mine | place: Philippines
TGCGAAGCGGTGTTGGATTCCGCTCGAGATCGAGCTTGGAAAGACACCGGTGTGGAGTGGGTAGAGAAAGTTTGAAAGGCTGAATTCTAAAGTATGAAAGCTGAAAGGCCCAAATCGAAAGGTTTGGGTTTTTCTTTTTGCAAAAGGCAACTCAAAAAAAGAAGCTTGAATCCCATCTTTCTTTCCCCTAATTTGACCTGATCCTAAAAACGAAGAGACCATGAACAAACTGTATTGCTTGTTTATCGCAGCGGCTGGAATGCTTTTTTCCTGCCAATCCCAAACCCAAACGGAAGAGGTTCAGTCTGACTCCACAGCTTTGGTTTTGGAGGAAGGTGTTCAGATGATTCCGATCCAAACTCCGAAAGGTGAATTCAAGGTGTTTACCAAGAAAGTTGGAGACAATCCGACGATGAAGGTCTTGCTTCTGCACGGAGGTCCGGGGATGTCGCATTTGCAGTATGCCAATTTCAAGGACCATTTTCCTCAGGAAGGGATCGAATTTATTTGGTATGACCAGTTGGGGTCTGCTCATTCCGATCAGCCGGAGGATTCTACGCTTTGGACGATCGAGCGATTTGTGGATGAAGTGGAGCAGGTCAGAACCGCCTTGGGATTAAATAAGGATAATTTTTACCTGCTTGGGCAGTCTTGGGGAGGTATGCTGAGCATGGAGTATGCTTTAAAGCATCAGGACAAACTCAAAGGCCTGATCATTTGCAATATGATGTCCAGCCTCGATGAATATGAGAACTATGCCAAGGAGGTTCTTGGACCTCAAATGCCCAAAGAAGTCTTTGCGGAGGTGATGGAAATCGAGAAAAAAATGGATTTTGAAAATCCCCGCTACATGGAGTTGCTAATGAAGCATCACTATCCCCAGCATGTGCTGTGAATGCCTTTGGATCAGTGGCCTGCCGAAATCAACCAAACTATGGAGCAGGTCAATCCCAAGGTGTATGTCTTCATGCAGGGCTACAGCGAATTTGGAATCACACCCGGAGCAAGCTTGAAAGGCTGGGATGTCAAAGATCAACTGAAAAATATCACGGTTCCTACCCTGGTGGTCGGTGCTACCCACGACACTATGGATCCCAAACACATGGAATGGATGTCAAGCCAAGTAGCCAATGGTCGATTTTTGCTTTGTCCCAATGGCAGCCATTTTAGCCAATACGATGATCCGGAGCACTTTTTCCCCGGTGTGATTCAGTTTATCAAAGATGTGGATTCAGGTAGTTTTGGAAAGTAAGTCTTCCACCCTCCAAGGGATTTGATGCCTTGGAGGATTTGGTTTTACATTTATTCAAATGAAAAAATGTTGGACTTTACATTTTTTCATTTGAAAAAGTGTGATGATTACATTTATTCGTTTGAAAAAATGTAAATACTCCCGTTCTTTGTGCTGTAAATCAGGAAAATGGAACGGAAACTTTTACATAAGCTATTGACTTGGAAGGATACTGCGGGGAGAAAACCACTCATCATCCGAGGCGCTAGACAAGTAGGCAAAACTTGGCTGATGAAAGAGTTTGGCTCCACTTACTTTTCAGATTTGGTCTACATCAACTTTGAGACGAATCGTACGGCCAAGCTTCTGTTTGAACAGGGATTGGATTTGGCCCGGATTATTCAGGGTTTGGAAATTCAACTCGGAAAATCTATCGATGCCAAAAACTGCTTGTTGATATTTGATGAGATTCAGGAATGCCCTGATGCCTTGACCTCATTGAAGTATTTTCAGGAGCAGTTGCCTAAGTATTACATCATTGCAGCGGGTTCTTTACTCGGAGTAGCTTTACACCAAAACACTTCATTTCCGGTTGGAAAAGTTGAGTTCTTGGATCTCTATCCTCTTTCATTTTCCGAGTTTTTGGAAGCGATAGGTGAAAAATCCTTGGCAAACCTGGTTTCCAGCTTGGATTGGAGCCTTTTGTCTCCATTTCGTGAAAAACTGATTTATCACCTCAGGACTTATTATTTCATCGGAGGAATGCCTGAGGCAGTTAAAACCTATGCCGAAAAACAGGATTTTTTTGAAGTAAGGGTTATTCAAAGGCGGATTCTGGAAGCTTATGAACAGGATTTTTCCAAACATGCTCCTGCTGAGGCGGTTCCCAGGATTCGAATGATTTGGAATTCAATTCCTAGTCAGTTGGCTAAGGAAAATAAGAAGTTCATTTTTGGTCAGTTAAGGCAGGGTGCCCGTGCTAAAGAATTTGAACTGGGCATGGAATGGCTTCGCGACTGCGGACTGATTCATAAAATTTCCCGAGTAAGTAAGCCTGGAATGCCCTTGAAAGCGTATGAGGATTTTTCAGCTTTTAAGGTTTACTTATTGGATGTTGGGATTTTGGGAGCAATGGTAGATTTGGATGCCCGGTCCATTTTGGAGGGAAATCGACTTTTTACGGAATTCAAGGGCTCGCTGACTGAGCAATTTGTCCTACAGGAATTAATCACCGCGGGACATACCCTGTATTATTGGTCAGCAGAACGAGGTGTGGCTGAGCTCGATTTTATCCTTCAGAATCAAGGGACTGTGGTTCCTTTGGAGGTGAAGGCAGAAGAAAATCTAAAGGCCAAAAGCTTGAAGGTAGTCGCAGAAAATTTTCCGGAAACTTTTCCAGTCCGAACATCGATGTCTGATTACAGAAAGGAATCATGGATGACCAATTTCCCGCTGTATGCGGTTTCATATTTGGCCAATTACCTTGATTTGGAAAGACCTAAATCCTAAAGAAAATCCCTTTTCTGTACAGAAAATAGCATAGTCCCCACATGGCTGTCAAGGCACCCAAGGAAGCAATCAGGAACAGTTCGTGTTCCCCGAATCCCATCCAGCCAAAGACTCCACCGGTGAAAATTCCGACCGTTTTATTCATCCATCTTCCCAGCATTTCGGCGAAAAGGTAGATGAAAATCGAGTTCATGCCGACGATCAAAAACGGGAAAATGCCTTTTCTGCGATTTTTTACATCCACCCAATAGTAGAAAAAAGCCAAGGCCACCAAGGCCCATCCACCAGAGGCAAATACAAAGGAAACCGTGCTGATTCGCTTGATAATGGGGGTGATTCCAGCCAAATCCAACCCGTATCCAATCACCAATCCGGCAACTCCGGCCATGGCGATGGTTTTGATTTTTTCAGAAGCAGGCTTGGCCGAAAGCAGCAGATTACCGCAGATGGCTCCCCAGATCGTATGGGCAGCCGTCGGGATGGCATTGATGGCTACCCAGCCTCCGTTATTGATTTTCCCCATCAAGAGCTGGTCGGTATAGTTGCCAAAGTTGGTGCCGTGCTCAAAAGGAACCTCGGGATGGTAGGCCCGGTAGAGAATTTCCGTCAAAGCCAAAAATCCCAAGGAAACCCCAAGCTGGACTTTCCAGCCTTTGGTCAGCAGGAAGTAAGTGACCAAAATCGTGAAGGAAAGCTGGGTTAGCACATTCCAAAGTTCAAAGACCATTTTCCCCGAATAGACACAATGGAGACCTGTTCCAAACAAGAACAGAATCAAACAGCGCTTCAGAATATGCAAAGTCACCTTACTTCGATCTTCCGAGAGTGTCAGCCTTTTATTCAGCGAAAAAGGCATCGCCACACCGACGATGAACATGAAAAAAGGCTGGATCAAATCCCAAAACCGCAGGCCGTTCCACTCGTGATGGGTGAATTGGAGGAAAAGCGGATGCAGGCTGTGCCCCTCAGGAAAAAGCTCCAAAAAAGCATCATAAACCAAGGCAGCTTCAGCCACCAGCAAAAACATGGTCAGTCCACGATAGACATCCAGCGAGACCAGCCGCTGGGTTGGGTTGGGTGAAAGTGCAGTCATAGTGAGGTTAGTGGGTTGATTTGAAGATAAAAAATGGATTGCTAACCTCGATGAATTTGTGATAAACGGAATGGTGAAATTCCTTTTTGCAAAAGAATATTTTGAAATGTTGGTATTAGATAGCTCGAGTTATGCCAATTGATACACTGCTACAAAATGCGCCGCTGTACCTCCCAAAACGAATAAATGCCAAATGGCGTGGAAATAAAGCCTTTCGCTTTTCACATAAAAGTACACCCCAATCGTATAGCTCAGTCCGCCTATACCTATCCAAGTCAGCGTTTCCCAGGAGATTTTTTCCACCAAATCCTGGATAAAAAACACCGCCAACCAGCCCATAGTCAGGTAAATGATAACCGATAGCGTTTTAAATTTTCCGGTGAAAAAGACCTTGAAAAAAGTCCCGACCAGCACCGAACCCCAAATAATTGCCAAGAAAATTAAGGCTGTTTCCTTTTTCAGAATAGCAAGGATCATCGGGGTATAAGATCCTGCGATCAGGAAATAAATGGACACATGATCCATGACTTGGAGCCTGGACTTTTTCTTGGGATTTTTCGCTGCATGATAAGCGGTAGAAAAGCCATAGACCATCACTATTCCCAGGCTAAAGGTCAGCGCACCGATCAGACTTTCAGATTGATAGTTGAACAGGCTTTTCTGGATCAAAAAGGGAATAGCAAAAAGCCCTAGAATCAAACCAATTCCATGAGAACCTGCATTTAACCGTTCTTCTTGAGGGGTTTGGATGCGCTTTGAGCTTGAATTTTTCACTTGATTTTAGCCTAGGGATTTGCCGATCGGCTTATCATTTCTACTCCACTCACTCCATGAACCCACGTAAAGTTTGGGAATTCCGAGACCTGCATGATCGAGTGCCAATAGCGTATGGCAAGCAGAAACTCCGGATCCACAATGTACGATGATGTGGTCGTTTGGAAGTTCTTCGAAAAGCGGGAGAAATCGATCACGGATCTCCTCGGGAGAAAGGAATTTTCCACTTTCATCCATGTTTTCCGTCAGCGGCATATTGACTGCCCCAGGGATATGACCTGCGACGAGATCTATGGGTTCATGCTCGCCCCGGTAGCGCTCCGGCGAGCGAACATCGATCACGAGGTAGTTTTTGTCCTGAGCTACCGATTCGACTTCATCCATCGTTGCAGTGGGTAGCATCCAATCTGTCGCGGGGTAGGCCGATGTTTCTTTGATTAAGGTCACTTCTGAGGTGACCGGAATGCCGGAGGCCACCGCTGCCTGAAAACCGCCTTCAAGCACCTGAACTTTCTCATGGCCCAAAGCCCTCAGCATCCACCACATTCGGGCAGCTGAATTGGCGCCGTTTTGGTCATCGTAGATCACCACATGACTTTCCGGCGATATCCCCAATCGTCCCAGGGCCTCACAGAAATCGCCCGCACTAGGCAGTGGGTGTCTTCCCCCTAGGGCAAAATCCCCCTTGATATCCGCCAAATCCTTATTGGGATCCACAAATCGAGCTCCTTCCAGATGACCTTTTTCAAAAGTGTTTATTGGATCGGAACTGTATCGAGCATCCAACAAAATCAGGTTTTTTGTACCTGAAAGTGCTTTAAGTTGATTTGCGAAAATGATGGGTGATTTCATGGGCTGTGTGGGTCTGGAAGATTCGAAATTTAAAGAAATACCCTGGTAAATAGCACAAAAAACCTGTCTCTGAGTGGGAGACAGGCTTTGAGATTTAATCCTCAATGATTTAGAGGGTTAGAACTGGGATTTAAACTGCTCCATTTTCTGGTCGACCTGCGTGTCCACAGGGAAAGTCACCTTTACCCCTTCCCAAGCCATGGTGATATGAGCCACTTAGTTGTCGTTGGCAGAGATGTGATACTGCAAGCGTTCGGTATTTCCGCCTCTTTCAGTGGTTGCTTTGAAGGATACCGCATCGTCTTTGGCTACGGCTTCTTCGTCGATTTTACCGTCTTTCATATAGGCAAAAACAGAAGCAGCTTTGCTGTTTAAGTGTACAGTCCAGTCCCCAGACTCAGTTGGAGTCATGAAGATGGAGTATTTTCCGGCTCTCAGGTTTTTGCCTCCGATGTTGACCCCTGTGCTGAATTCGATCACGGTTTGTGCGTTGGCACCTGCTCTCCACGTCACGCCGTATTTTTCGATTTCGCCAAATATTTTGCGGCCTTTTACAGCAGGAGAGGAGTAGTCGATGCTGATTTTGGTAAAACCTACCGTTTGAGAGACATGCGCTGCAGGACTGAGGGCAGGCTGCTGAAGCTGCGCAAAAGCTGCAAAAGAACTGGTGATCAACAGCGCAAAGGCTAACAAAAAGAGTTTGGAGTTTTTCATGATTTTTTTGGATTTGGGTTTTGGTTTGTGAAGCTAACAAAAAAATCAGGTGGTTGTTTGAAAGTAAGAAATCTGCCTTTTGCCTGACTTTTGTCAGGGTAATTCCAGTCACTTCTATCTAGTTTTAAGTGCATCAAAATCAGCACGATGATGGACTGGATAATCGATTTTGCTCATTTAAGAAATTTGGACGTGGGGAAGGTAGGGGGAAAAAATGCCTCCCTTGGTGAAATGTATCAGCAGCTCAATCCCCTTGGAATTCATATTCCCAATGGCTTTGCTGTGACGGCAGAAGCTTACCGATTTTTTCTCCATGAAAATCAACTTGAGAAATTTATCGCAGAAGCTTTGGCCAAATTAGACCAAAACCACTTTACCAATCTTCGCGAGGTCTCTCAAACCATCAAAGAAAACATACTGTCTGGTCACATTCCCGAAAAGTTGGTTGCCGAGATTACGATTGCCTATCAAAAACTGTGTCATGAGGCGGGCCGTGAACTCGAAGTTGCCGTGCGAAGCAGTGCCACAGCGGAGGATTTGCCGGGAGCGAGTTTTGCCGGGCAGCATGATTCATTTCTCAATATTCGCGGGGAAAAGGCTCTTTTGGACAAAGTAAAAGCGTGTTTTGCCTCGCTTTACAATGCGCGGGCAATCAAATATCGACATGACAAAGGATTTGATAAGCACGAAATAGCGCTTTCGGTAGGAGTCCAGGTCATGGTCAGGGCAGATTTGGCGAGCAGCGGGGTGATTTTTACCATCGAGCCGGAGACGGGTTTTGAAAATGCCGTGTTGATCACGGGGTGCTGGGGTTTGGGAGAAAATATCGTCCAAGGTGCCGTGATACCGGATGAGTTTTTGGTTTTCAAGCCTTCTTTGGAAAAAGGGAAAAGCGCAATCATTTCCAAAAAAGCCGGTTCCAAGACCAAAACGATGGTTTACTCCGAAGTTGGCGGAGTCATCAATTTGGATACCGAGCTGGCTAAACAGCGGCAGTTGGTTCTGAAAGATGAGGAAATTGAAACTTTAGGAAATTGGGCAGTTGCCATCGAAAAGCATTACCAAATGCCCATGGACATCGAGTGGGCCAAGGATGGAATGGACGGTAGGCTTTACATTGTCCAAGCCCGACCGGAGACGATTCACTCTGAAAAAGATCCTTTTTTACTTAAAGAATTTACCCTGGTAGAGTCCGGTCAATTGCTTACATCAGGCTATGCCATCGGAAATGGGATTACCTTTGGAAGAGTAAAAATCCTTCATTCCCCAGCCGAATCTGACCTTTTGCAGCAAGGAGAAATTCTCCTGACGGAAATCACCAATCCCGATTGGGATCCGATCATGAAAAAGGCCGCGGCAATCATCACAGCTAAGGGTGGTCGAACTAGTCACGCGGCCATAGTCGCCCGGGAAGTGGGGGCTCTCGCCATCGTAGGGGCGGAAAATGCACTGGAAACACTCAAAACCGGTGACGTGGTCACCATCGACAATGCCTCCGGCAAGATGGGGAAAGTCTATTCCGGCAAACTCAACTGGAAAGAAACCCAACATAATTTCCGGGGAATGGAGCTTCCCAAAACTAAGCCCATGTTCATTTTGGCCGATCACGAGAAAGCGTTTGACCTTTCCTTTTTTCCCAATCAAGGGGTTGGACTGATGCGGATGGAATTTGTAATCAGCAAGAGCATCCGGATTCACCCTATGGCATTGGTCAATTTTGATCAGTTGGAAAACCAAGAAGAAAAAGAACTGATTGAGTCACTCTGTCAAGATTACTCGGATAAGAAAGAATATTTCGTGGATAAGTTGGCTCAGGCTGTAGCGACTATTGCCGCGGCGTTTTATCCTAAGGATGTGATCCTCCGAATGAGCGACTTCAAGTCCAACGAGTACGCCAATCTGATTGGAGGAAGACAGTTTGAAGAAAATGAAGAAAATCCCATGCTAGGCTTCAGAGGTGCTTCGCGCTACTACCATGAACGGTATCGGGAAGGATTCGGGCTGGAATGTGCGGCAGTAAAGCGAGTCCGAGAAGAGATGGGACTGGACAATCTCAAAGTGATGATTCCGTTCTGCCGTACCCCCGAAGAAGGTAAAAAAGTCATTGATTTGATGGCTTCGCTTGGATTGAAAAGAGGAGAAAATGGACTGGAAATCTATGTCATGGCTGAGATTCCTTCCAATGTAATCCAAGCGGAAGAATTCGCTGAACTATTCGATGGCTTCTCCATCGGTTCCAATGACCTGACCCAACTGACTTTGGGTGTGGATCGTGACTCGGAGGTGTTGGGAGAGCTGTTTGATGAGCAGAATCCTTCTGTCAAGTGGATGATCTCTGAAGTTATCCGTGTGGCTAAAGCAAAAGGCAAAAAGATCGGACTTTGCGGGCAGGCCCCTAGTGACCGACCGGAGTTTGCCAAGTTTCTGATTGCTCAAGGGATTGACAGTATTTCCTTTAATGCTGATGCTTTGCTGAAAGGGATCGAGAACATGGTGGAGGCGGAGAGGAAGTAATGAGTGGGCAGTCACAGTTTGCAGTAGTGTGATTGGTAAATAGTAAGCTTGAATAGAATTAAGTTGTTGTAAATCAGTATTTAATAGTCGAAAAATGAAAAAGCTAGAAAATAAAGTCGCCATTGTCACCGGAGCAGCTTCCGGAATGGGAAAAGCCATCGCATTGCTCTTTTCGCAAGAAGGAGCGAAAGTAGTCGTTACCGATCTCAACTCAGCCGATGCAGAGGAAGTGGCGGATCAGATTCGTCATGCAGGAGGTCATGCACTTGGTTTGAAATGTGATGTTTCAGATGAAGATCAAGTGAAGCGAATGGTGCATGGGGCAATCCATGAGTTTGGTAGTTTGGATATTCTGGTCAACAATGCCGGCATCATGGATAATTTTACTCCATTGGAAAAAGTCACGGATAAGCTATGGGAAAAGGTCATGGCAGTAAATGTCAATGGCCCATTCTACGCCAGCCGTTTGGCCATCACCCAAATGCTGCAGCAAGGGAAAGGAGTGATTATCAATATTGCTTCGGTTGGGGGAGTTTCCGGGTCTAGGGCAGGTTTAGCTTACACCACTTCGAAGCATGCTTTAATAGGAATGAGTAAAAACATTGGATTCATGTATGCCAAAAAGGGAATCCGATGTAATGTGATCGCTCCGGGAGGTGTTAATACTAACATCATGCGCGATGCCCAACCGGATCCCGAAGGGGCAGCGCTTTGCAGCAGTGGGGCGGAATCAATGCCCAGAATGGGAGAATCGGATGAGATCGCGAAAGTCGCTTTATTCCTCGCTTCAGATGATTCTTCCTTTGTCAATGGAGAGGTGTTAGTGGCAGATGGAGGTTGGTTGGCTTATTGAAAAGAAGGTTGAATTTGAATAGGAAAGTGAATAGAGCAATAAGATTCCATTTATTTTCCTATTTCAAATTGAAAATCAGTTAATTCTACTTGGAATTTGACCTTAGCTTTCAAGGCAGTAAATACTCTTAGTAAGGTATCCATGGTCACATTCCCGGCATTATTTTCAAGTCGGGAGATTTGAGCTTTTTGAACCCCAACCATTTTCCCGAGCTCTTCTTGGGTAAGATTCCGTTCTTTCCTCGTTTGTTTGATTGCCTTTCCGATCAAATCCAATTGTAGCTCGTATTCAAATAAATCTCGTTCAGGCGATCCTTTTTTTCCAATTAGCTCATCTTGGACCTCATCAAGCGTATATGTCTTCATATTATCCATTTTTCTTTTCTTGAAAATATTTTTCCTTTCGATTCAAGGCTTTCTCAATTTCATTTTCAGGTACTTTGCTTCGTTTTTTTATAAACCCATGAGTAGCAATTACCAGGCTATTATTTCCCTCTGACTTGTCCCAGAAAGCTAGGAGCCGATACTGAATTCCTTGATATAGTGTTCTGAATTCCCAAATTTCTTGATTTAATTTTTTCATCAAATCCTGATCATATTCTATTTGAGCCTTTCGGATATTGTAAAGGATCTTCTCTGAATGTTTTTTATCCAAAGACCTTAGGAAATCAAAGGCATCTTCCAGAAAAATAACATCAAAAAGTGTGTCCCCCATGGCCTTTTATTTTTATCAAAGGTAGAAATAAAGTTTCTTTTTAACGAAACAAATGAGCCTAGTTGATTTTTTCCTCTTATTTACTCTACTATTTCCAAGAATTTCATCACTGTCTGCATGATTTTTTGCAAATCAGGTTTACTTCTGAAATGGGTAACATCTGGCACGAGGATCAGTTTGTTTTTTAGCTTGGTTAATACTTAGTACACTACAAATCACTCTAAATCAGCTGCCCCTTCAAGACTCAAGTCAAGGATTGTAGTTTTTGAGTCGATTTGCTAAGAGTAGGGTAAATAGAAACCCAACTAGGAAAATGGTCATCGTTCCCACGACAATGGTCATATTGGTATGGAGGGGATTGCTGAGATTTTCCGGGAATCCATTTTTCACCCAAGTCGTGGAAAGACTCATCCAGGCGATCACCAAAACGCCTACAAAAACAGCAATCATCGCAGCTGGTTTTTTGGTTTTTGACAGTAACCCTAGCAGAAACAAACCCAAAATTCCCCCGCTGAAAATCGATGAAAGTGCCCACCAGGCATCAAGCGCACTTTCCACTCCATTGAATGCCAAGCCCACCAAGATACTCAGCAAACCCATCCCTAGCGATGCCAATCTGAGCACCCACAGGGAAGTTGTTTCACTTGGATTGGGGTTAATGTATCTTTTGAAATGGTCTGCATGAATGACTGTTGCCGAGCTGTTGATACTAGTCGAAACCGTGCTCATCCCAGCTGCGAAAATCGAAGCAATCAGCAATCCGGTAGCCCCAACTGGAAGTTGGTTCACAATGAAGTAGGGGAAGACTTTATCTCCGGCAATTCCTTCGGGAATCAACTCGGGTTGTGCTTGATAATAGGCAAAAAGGGAAGTTCCGATCAGAAAAAACAAAAAGGACACCGGGAGATAAAGCAAGCTCCCCAACCAAGTTGACTTTTTGGCTTCCTGTTCGGTTTTGGCGGTTAGGTAGCGTTGCACATAACTTTGGTCGATTCCGAAATTCTGGAGATTGATAAAAAGTCCATAGACCAAAATCATCCAAAAAGTCGATGTGGTAAAGTCCAGCTCAAAACTTCCCAAACTGAATTTCTCTGAAGCTTCTGCAATTCGAAACACTTCCGACGGTCCGCCCGGAATTTCCCAAAAGATCACTCCCAAGCAAGCCAAAGCTCCTCCGATCAATACGATCCCCTGCACGGCATCGGTCCAAATAACGGCCTCGATCCCTCCCATCATCGAATAAATGATCACACTCAGCCCAGTAATGATTATGATACTGGAAATACTCCAGCCCAAAAGTGCCTCCATCGGCAAGGCGAGCAGATACATGATCGCGCCCATCCGCGCAAGCTGAGTGAGCAGGTAGCAGATCGATGCATAGACTCTGGCCCAAGTACCAAATCGCTTTTCTAGGTAGAAATAAGCTGACTCACTTCCTAGATTTCGATAGAGCGGAACAAAATACCGAACCGCAATCCACGCCGCCAATGGAATCGAAAGACTAAAAACAAACCCGTTCCAATTACCCGAAAAGGCACTGCCTGGCAAAGCCAAAAAACTGATGCTGCTGACGAAAGTCGCAAAAATAGACATCCCAATCGCCCACGATGGGAGCCTTCCTCCTCCAGTGACAAAGTCAGCTGAATTCCGCTTTCGAAATGAAAAAGAAACTCCAAACCCCACTATCGCCAACATATAAATCAGAAAAATACTCAGATCAATAAGAGGCATATTATTTTTTGTGATTTGGAGATTTTTGGAAGATAGTCAACGTTAACCCTTTTGAGAAAGACTTTGTGCTACTTTTTCCTTGACCAAATCAAACTTCGGTTTCAGCGTTTTTTTCTCGATTTCAGTATAAGCAACTAGTGGAGGCGCCAAAATTCCTTTGCAAAGATTTTCAAAGCTCATGGCGGCCTTCAAACCTTTAAGGTAGCTCGATTGATACTGATTGTTTTGATAAAGTTGCTGGCTTAAAAAAAGGATGGTTTCTTGGAGTTGTTCAGCTTTTTCGAAGTCCTGTTGTTCAAAAGCCTCAAAAAGTGAAGTATACAGTTTGGGGAAAAGATTGGCTCCTCCCGTGACTCCACCATGACCTCCAAGCTGGAGAGTTTGAAGTAAGATTTCCTCAGGTCCCACAAAAATCCGGAAGCCCTGATAATCTCGAAAAGCCCTGCAAAGTCCATCAAAATAGCTCAAATCGCCGCTGCTATCCTTGATTCCGATGATATTCGGATGTGCAGAAAGTGTCTTGACGGTGGAGAGTTCGATGCTGATTTTAGTGTGAGAAGGCATATTGTAGAGAAAAAGCGGGAGAGGTACCTCTTCTGCTAGCTTTTGATAGTACGCGATCAATTCCTCTTGGCTGATATTCATATAAAATGGAGGTGCAGCTACCAAGGCCGCCGCCCCTGATTCGGCTGCGATATTGGCCAAGTCTAGACTTTCTACAAAAGAACAATCAGTGATTCCTACCAAAACCGGGATTTGACCTTTTACTTCCCGGCAAACCAATCGAATCAAATCGCTTTTGACATCCGAACTCAAACTCGCCGTCTCACCCGTAGTTCCCAATATAAAAACTCCATTCATTTCACCCTGAATCAGATATTGAATCATTCGAATGGTATGCTCTACATCCAGGGAAAAATCTTCATTCAACGGAGTGATCATGGGAGGAATAATTCCTTTTAAAGATTCCGGAGTTGACATAAATAAGTGATTTTGAACCATCCAAATTCAGTTTGGAAACATTTCTACGAATACTGATCGATACCAGCCCTAGTTGGATTTCATGATTAATACTACCATAAAGTCCAAAGAAAAAACTAATCCTGCTATGCGATTTGCCCGAATTCTTCGGAATCGTTTTCTGGTAATTGAAATCAAGACTATTTTTTCTCTTCGCAAAAAGATAGACTATTAAAATCTTACACTGTCCTGATCTTACCTGATCAAAAAAATCCCTTCCAGCTTTCACCAGAAGGGACTATGATTTCAGCTTTCAAACTTCAGCTTTCAGATTTTCTCTTCCACCCAATTCCTCGCATTTACAAACGCTTCCAACCACGGAGTGAAGTCATCGTTTCGATCGCTAGGGTAATGCGCCCAGTTCCAAGGCTTCAGGCTTCGCTCGATATGTGGCATGATGGCTAGGTGACGTCCGTCTTCAGAAGCGATACCTGCTGTCGCAAAGTCCGAACCGTTTGGATTGCCCGGATAGGTGACATAGCTGTACTTCATGGCGAAGTTGTATGCGTTTTCTCCTTTTGGAAGGTAGAATTTGCCTTCACCGTGCGCTACCCATACACCCAAGCGCTGTCCGCTGAGGCTGCCGAGCATAACGGAAGTATTTACCGGTACGGTCACATTGACAAAGCAAGATTCAAACTTGTGGCTGGCGTTGTGTAGCATTTTTGGCTTCTGATCGTGGTCAGGAGTCACTAGACCCAACTCGATCATCAATTGGCAACCGTTACAAACACCCAGAGAAAGCGTATCAGGTCTGGCGTAGAAATTATCCAGTGCCTGCTTGGCTTTTGGATTGTAGAGGAAAGCACCTGCCCAGCCTTTAGCCGAACCGAGCACGTCCGAGTTGGAGAAACCGCCCACAAATACGATCATCTGCACATCGCTCAGGTCTTCTCTTCCCGAGATCAGGTCCGTCATGTGCACGTCTTTCACTTCAAATCCAGCCAACCACAAGGAATAAGCCATTTCACGGTCGCCATTTACTCCTTTTTCTCGGATGATGGCTGCTTTGGCTTTGCCTTTTGTGGTTCGGAAAGGATCTACTCCAAGCTTTTCAAATTTACCTTCCCATCCCGGAGCAAAATCATAGCTCAGTGCCTGGTTTTTATAATTCTCGAATCGGTCTTTGGCGAGTTTTTCTCCGCTTTGCTTGCGGTCAAGTAAATAAGAGGACTTAAACCATAAGTCTCTCAATTCGGTCACATCCAAGCTTTGTGATTCCAGGCTTACTTTTCCATCCAAAGTCACTTCGGCCAATTCCACAAAGTCGATTTCTGCTTTTGCAAGCAAGTCTTCTACAGAATGGTCATTAGGTACTTGAATCAGGATTCCCGGATTCTCTGCGAAAAGAGCCTTCACTACATCGGATTCTCCTAATCTGGATTCTTTAACAGAAAGACCGACACTTTGGCTTGGGAAGCACATTTCCAATAAGGCGGTGATGATACCACCGGAGGAAATATCGTGACCTGACAAGATCAAGCCTTTGGAAATCAATTCCTGAACGGTCTCAAATGCCTTCGCGAAATAGGCCGAATCGGCAACGGTTGGAGTTTCTTTTCCAACCTTATTGAGAATCTGATATAAAGAAGACCCTGCGAGTTTGGCAGCATCCTGTGAGAAATCGAGGTATAATACTTTGCTTCCTGCCTTCGGCAAAAGGGCTGCTTTGACGGTTTTGTTGATGTCAGCGCATTCTCCTACGGTCGAGATAATCACCGTGCCCGGAGAGTACACCACTTTGCCGTCAGGGTATTTCTGAGTCATGGAAAGGGAATCCTTTCCGGTAGGGATATTCACACCGAGCTCGATGGCAAAGTCTGAAACGGCCTTCACTGCACGATACAAGCGTTCGTTTTCTCCCTTGTTTTTCGCAGGCCACATCCAGTTGGCAGAAAGGGAAACTCCCTTCAAACCATCCTGAACAGGAGCGAATATCAAATTCGTCAAGGCCTCGGCGATTGCCAATCGGCTACCTGCTTCCGGATTGGCCAAAGCTGCCACAGGAGCATGTCCGATAGAAGTTGCGATTCCTTTGTTTCCAGTGAAGTCAAGCGCCATCACTGCCACGTCATTGAGCGGAAGCTGGATTTCTCCAACGGTCTGCTGTGTAGCTACCCGTCCGGTTACTGAGCGGTCCACTTTGTTGGTCAACCAGTCTTTGCAGGCCACGGCCTCCAACTGGAGGACTTCTTTAATGTATTCAGCCAGTTTTCCGGCTTCGTAGTCCGCTTCTGTGAAAATCTGTCCTTGTCCACTTTTGTCTTCCAAAACTGTCTTTGGAGAGGATCCAAACATGTACGCCAAGTCCCAATCCACAGGTTTGTCACCTGTCTTTTGGTTTTCAAAGGTGAAGTGCATGTCTCCGGTCGTCTCGCCCACCACGTAGAATGGCGCACGCTCACGCTCGGAAAGTTGCTTGAGGGTATCAATATTTTCTTTTCCAACAACCAATCCCATGCGCTCTTGAGATTCGTTACCGATGATTTCTTTGGCAGAAAGGGTAGGGTCACCGACCGGAAGTTGGTCGATGTGGATGGTGCCTCCGGTGCTTTCCACGAGTTCGGAAAGACAGTTCAAGTGACCACCCGCTCCGTGATCGTGGATGGAGATGATCGGGTTGTTTTCGCTTTCAGCCATAGCGCGGATTACGTTGGAAACCCGCTTTTGCATCTCCGGATTAGAGCGCTGGATCGCGTTGAGCTCGATGGCGTTGGAGAGTTCTCCGGTATTCAGAGAGGATACCGCCGAACCGCCCATTCCGATGCGGTAGTTGTCACCACCCATGATCACGATTTGATCGCCGGC
>VFQM010002070.1_pt1 | contig 15801 bp, 15 predicted proteins | sample 3512391 | NCBI WGS metagenome assembly VFQM01 (sample SAMN10412369, study PRJNA504923) | tailings metagenome | isolation source: Replicate 1 from Balatoc abandoned mine | place: Philippines
GAAGCCAGGATGATTTCGGCAAGATGGCGACCGATGCCGCTGGATGCGCCGGTGAAGAACCAATGTCTGGACATAAATGCACCAATCTGTGCTCCCGTTCCCGCAAGCGTAGATCCTTGGGCGTGAAACTGGGTGTGAGACAGCTCGACGGGCCGAGCGAAAGCCAGGCTCAGGACAAACTTGTGTTTCTCAAAGAAGCGTTGCCACTGTGCGTCCTTGAGGCTCTTGTTGAGCATTTCCCGGTACTGCCCAATCATGGCGGTCAGCGTAGCTCTTTCGATTTCCGCGTGCAGTCTCAGTAACTCAGAAGGCGCCTCGGCAGCCAGCACATCGACCTGCTTTTGTACGGATTGAATGCTAGCGCGCCGCTCCGCGCGCTCGCGATACGCGGTCTGAACTGCGTTCTCTCTTCGTACCTGCACCAATGGCGGTGCTTTGCGCTCAATCCGCTGGAACCTGTCAGGGGCGATCTCTGCGAGCACCTGGTCATGTACCAAGCTGTGCTTGGAATGCTGAATGAGTTGCCGTCCCCTAGTTTTAGTCCGGTTGAAGGCCCTGCGCAGGCTATCCACTTTGTTCTGGTCGATGAACACCGTCCGTCCAAGCGTAGTCGGATCTTTTTGCCGATCACAAGGACGTCAGCCTGCGGTATCAACGACAACGCCTGCCAAACCGAATCAAGATCCTTGATGAGGCCAAGCCCTTCACCGGGTTGATCAAAAATGTTGGATGCCAGTCTCAACGCCACGTGCGCCGCCACGTCTTGTGGATCGTTTGGCAACGTGCCATCCGCGTCATCTTCGTAAATCACGGTCTTGAAACGGCCGTGTTTCGGTGTGAGATAGCGTTTTGTGTGCGGGTTCGCATGTATTGGATACATGACGATGCTGTTTGGAAGGATCGTTGCCAACAAGGGCCATTCAGATTCAGGGCGCTCTTGCCAAAGAAGAATGTCTCGGTCAATCAGCTCGAACGTCTTGAGGTACAGCTTCTTAGCCGGCTCACCTTTTTCAGTCGCGTCGTGAACCTTGAATTGAGCCTCCATGACTTCGTTACCACTCAGAATTGCAGGACCTCCAGCGTCCTCGCTCGTATCTGTATCCATACCGTGTCCCTCCTGATCATTCTTGAATTGGTCCTCATCACAGGTGCTGATGTTAGTGGTCAAAGTCCGGGAGCAAGGCCCGCGTTTCATGTGGGTTTCAGTTCACATCCACTCGGTGTCGCTATGATCGCGTGCTAGTTTTACCTGCAAGCTCTTTAATACATGCGCCGGCTGCTCGCAGTCATCCTGCTGCTCTCCTTCTTCTGTCAGGCCTTTGCAACGGCCCGTCAGTTGGTCGTTTTCGACCACGAGGGAGCTTTCCAGGCTGCGCATGCAGAAATGCATCTGGAAGGCTCCGCCCACCACCATGATGAACACGGTGTGGCGTACCAAGACGATTCCCAGGAGTCCATCCAGCACATGCTGGCGGAGGCAGGCCCAGGGACCGCAGCACTTTTCCACTTCCCCCAGCTGTCGCTTCTTCTCGACCGCTCGCCCCCACCGGCCGTGACCGCCGAATCCGTCAGCCCGTCCCCTCATCTGGACGGTTTACGACGACCTCCCCGACTGATTTCCTGATCCACCCTTAGCGCCGCGCTTTCCACACGAAAGCGGGGTTGTTCATCGGTGCGGTACTGCTTTGATCAGGCGCTGATGCGTCAACGATCCTGGTTAGCCGCCTTTGATCGGTCAGGAATCACGTGCGTTTTGTTATTTCCAGGCTTGCGGTGCGTTGTGCCGCAGGCTGTGCTTTGAGCTGCGTCCTCGGTGGCGCTGCGGTTGCGCAGTCCAATACCGCCCCATCACTTTCAGCCACGGCATCGCCCGTGGCTCCCACACTGGCACAAGCTGTCGAGTCTGCATGGCAGCGCACCACGCAGGCGAGAGAAGCAGAAGGTCAGACACAGCGGGCTGCTGCTGAACGGGTAGCAATCTCCAGCCTTTGGGCGGCCCCCCCAGCACTGGAGTTTTCCTACAGGGATGACCGCTGGCAAACTTCGGCGGGACGCAGAGAGGCCGAGGCCGGCCTGGCGTGGCCGCTGTGGTTGCCGGGGCAGCGCAATGCACGCGGCGCTGCTGTGGATGCCGACGTAGAGCTGTCACAGGCTGCCGTTCAAGCGGGGCGCCTGCATTTCGCGGGATTGGTGCGGGAAGCCGCCTGGGGCATTGCCGCGCAAAAGGCCGAGTCCGACCTGGCGGATGCCCAGGTGCGATCTCTGCAGGAGATATCCAACGACGTACGCCGCCGCGTCAAAGCGGGTGATCTGGCCCATGCGGATGCGCTTGTCGCTCAATCCGAAGCGCTGGCTGCGCAATCTGCACAGATGGCTGCACGGCAGCGTCTGAGCGCCAGCCTGTCTCAATGGACAACCCTGACGGGCATAGCCCTGGCGCCTGATCTCCCGTCTGTCCCAGTTTCTGATGGTGCTGCAGTTTCACCAGGCGGGGGGCACTTCGCCGTTGAAACGCACCCCGATGCGCGTGTCGCTGCACTGACGGTTGAGCGCGCTCGCAAGCGGCTGGACGTGGTGGCCGCCACGCGGCGCGACCCTCCAGAGCTCTTGCTGCGCATCCGACAAGACACCCCCGGGCGGGGTGAGTCGGCTCAAAACAGCATCGGCGTCGGCGTGCGCATTCCCCTGGGCACAGCGAGCCGCAACCAACCGCTGCAAGCTGCCGCACTGAGTGAGCTGGACGTAGCGCTGACCACGAAACAGCGAACCGAGGAGCGGCTGGCTGCTGACGCAGCGATGGCGCAGGCTGCGGTGCACACGGCCGAGCAGCAACTGGAGGCAGAGCGCCAGCGCTCGGCACTCCTGCGGGAGCGTGCCACGCTCATTGATCGGTCTTTCAAAGCTGGAGAAACACCGCTGCCGGAGTTGTTGCGCGCGCTCGCTGCAGCTACCCAGGCCGACACCAGCTTCGCGCGCCAGCAAGTGGCTCTGGGCTTGGCCCGCGCCCGCTTCCAGCAATCTCTCGGAATCCTTCCATGAATCTCTTGAATCTATTCCCCTCTCGTTGCCGCCTCTCATTGCTGGGAACAGGCTTGGCCTTGCTGGTGCTTGCCGGAACACCCAGCTATGCCGCTCCAGGTGCGCACGGTCCCAATGGCGAGCACTTGGATGCCCCCGCTCAAGCTGGGGCCCAAAGCGGCACCGTACCCAGCTTTGAGGCTCGCTCGGAAGCCTTCGAGTTGGTGGGCCGACTGCAGGGCGGAGAGTTGTCCATCCTGATCAACCGCTTTGCCACCAACGAACCTGTGCTCAACGCCACGGTCGAAGTAGAGACGGGCAATCTCAAGGCCCCTGCCAAGTTCCATGCGGACATGGGCGACTACGCCATCGACGATGCCAACATGCTCAAGGCCCTGGCGGCGCCCGGTGACCACCCCATGGTGGTCACCGTACTGGCGGGCAATGACTCCGATCTTCTAGACGGCAACCTCAAGGTCGCGGGCGCCGCGCTCGATGACCATGGCCACTCCCACGACGACGGTCACGCCCATGGGCCCTCCCGAACGGTCTGGCTGGCTCTGGCCCTGGTCGTCCTGGCGGCGGTCGGTTGGTTCTTTGGTCGCACGCCAAAGGCTGCAGGTACGTCCTCTAAAGGAGGTGCGCTGTGAACTCATCGACGCAAAAAACCAAGGCAACCAGCATGCTCCATGTTTTCGGCTTGAGTGTCATCACGTGCATCGCGGCGATGTTCCCACCTGTTGCCGTTGCAGCGCCGGGTGCCCATGGCCCGAACGGTGAGCATCTGGACGCCCCCACGGCGGTCAACGCATCCGGTTTGATGCGGTTGCCAGACGGTAGTGTCAACGTTCCGATGCTCGCCCAACGGCGCTTGGGCATCCGCACGCAGTTGACACCGGAAACCCAGGCCGCAGCCACCATCGAGTTGTCGGGCCGGGTGGTAGTGGACCCCAATGCGAGCGGTCGGGTTCAGGCAATCCATGGGGGCCGCATCGAAGCGGCCCCTCGCGGGCTACCGGCCGCTGGCCAGACCGTGCGCCAGGGGGAGGTGCTGGCCTATGTGGCTCACCACGCAGAGCCCTATGCCTTGGCAAACCAGCAAGCCCAATTGGCAGAGTTGCGTAGTGGCCGAGAACTGGCTGCACAGCGTGTGCAGCGGCTGCAGTCCCTCGAGGGCACGGTGCCACGCAAGGAGATCGAGGCGGCACGTGCTGAGCTGCAGAGCCTCAGCGCGCGCGAAAAAAGCATTGGCGCGAGTCTGGCTGCACGAGAGGCCTTGCTGGCCCCCGTCTCCGGGGTGATTGCAAGGGCTGATGCGACCAAAGGCCAGGTGGTTGAGGCCCGCGAAGTGTTGTTCGAGGTGATTGACCCTGCACGCGTGCTGGTGGAGGCCACTACGGCAGATCCTGGCTTGCCCGCACGCACGGGTACAGCCCACTTGCAGGGGGTGCCTGGCGTCAAGTTGCAGCTGATCGGCGCTGCGCGCAGCCTGCGCGATGGCGTGCTGCCAATGACCTTCAGGGCGGTCCCGGAGCAATCGGGCAAGGCTTTGCCGCTGGCGGTCGGACAGCCTGTCACCGTCGTGGCCTCGCTGAACGAGCAGGTCAAAGGCTACGTCCTGCCTGCGCAGGCCGTCGTGCGCAACAGTGCCAACGAACCGGTGGTCTGGATCAAGTCCGGCGCAGAGCGCTACATTCCCCAGCCGGTACAGTACCGGTCTCTGGACGCCGCCACTGTGGTCGTCACGCAGGGCCTGGGCGCTGACAACCGCGTGGTGGTGCAAGGTGCACCGCTGATCGCACAGATCCGCTGAACGGAGCCCACGCAATGTTCAATTGGATCGTAAGGAACAGCCTTCACAACCGCCTGTTCGTCCTGGCGGTCGCGGCGCTGCTGATGGTCTACGGGGCTATCACCGCATGGCGCACGCCAGTCGATGTGTTTCCTGACCTCAACAAACCCCTGGTCACCGTCTTGACGGAAGCAGGAGGTATGGCACCCGAAGAAGTCGAGCAACTGGTGACCTTCCCTCTGGAGACCGCGCTCAACGGCATGCCGGGGGTCACGCGCGTGCGCTCCACGTCAGGGGTGGGCCTGTCCATCCTCTATGCCGAGTTCGATTGGGGGACGGACATCTACCGCAACCGCCAGCTCGTTGCGGAGCGCCTGGCACTGGTGCGGGAGCAACTCCCAGGGGGCATCACGCCCGTCATGGGGCCAGTGTCTTCCATCATGGGCGAAGTCATGCTCATCGCACTGCCGTTGGCAGCAGGCGATGGTAAGGCCGCCGCAGCGACACCCATGCAGGCCCGTGAGTACGCGGACTTCGTGCTGCGCCCAAGACTGCTGTCGATTCCAGGGGTGTCTCAGGTCATCCCCATCGGCGGCGAAGTACGCCAGTTGCGGGTGGAGCCTGATACCGCGCGCATGGCGCAGTTCGGGGTGACATTGACGCAGATCGAGCAGGCCCTTCGAGGTTTTGCAGGGAATGCGGGAGGTGGCTTCATCGACCTCAACAGCCGTGAATTTCTCATTCGCCACATTGGCCGCACCAGCCGTGTCGAAGACCTGCAGGGCGTGGCCGTAGCCTGGAAGGACGGCCGGGCCATCTTGCTGGAACAGGTGGCCAATGTCCGGTTCGCTGCAGCCATGAAGCGCGGCGACGCCGGATACAGCGGCGTGCCTGCCGTCATCGTCAGTGTGCAGAAGCAGCCTGCGGCCGATACCGTCAAGCTCACCCACGCCATCGAAGCGGCATTGGGGGATCTTAAGCAGGGGCTGCCCGTGGGGTTGGCTGCTCCGAAAGTGTTGTTTCGCCAGGCTGACTTCATCGAGGCGTCCATCGGCAACGTGACCGAGGCCTTGCGGGACGGCGCCATCATGGTGGCCATCGTGTTGTTCGCCTTCCTGTTGTCCGCGCGAACCACTTTGATCTCGCTCGTGGCGATACCCTTGTCGCTGGCCGTAACAGCCATGGTGTTCCGGCTGCTGGATCAGTCCATCAACGTCATGACCCTGGGAGGCCTGGCGATTGCCATTGGCGAGCTGGTAGACGATGCGGTGGTGGATGTGGAGAACATCCTGCGCAGGCTGAAGCAGAACCGTGCCCAGGGCAATCCACTGTCCATGCTGGAGGTCGTGCGTCGGGCAAGCGTGGAAGTCCGCTCGGGCATCGTCTACGCCACCGCCATCGTGGTGCTGGTGTTTGTGCCGCTGTTTGCGCTGCCGGGCATCGAGGGTCGCCTGTTCACGCCCCTGGGCATCGCCTATATCGTGTCGGTGCTGGCATCGATGCTGGTCTCAATGACGGTTACGCCCGTGCTGTGCCTTTACCTATTGCCGGGGATGAAACGGTTGGACCACGGTGACAGCACCCTGGTCGCATGGCTCAAGCGGCGGGATGCGCAAGTGCTCAGCTGGTCGTTTTCTCGCGCCAAGGTGCTGATGGCTGTCGCTGCACTGGCGGTAGCTGTAGCAGCTGCAAGCGTCCCGTTTTTTCCACGCGCTTTTCTGCCTGCCTTCAATGAGGGTTCGCTGGTGCTGGGCATGGTGTTCAACCCAGGCACTGCGCTGGCGGAAGCCAATCGCATGGGCGCGTTGGCGGAGACGCTGATCGCTGAAGTCCCTGAAGTCACCCAGGTCGGGCGCCGGACGGGACGCGCCGAGCTGGATGAACATGCCGAAGGCGTGCATTCGGCCGAGATCGACGTGGACCTGAGGCGATCCGCACGCGACCGAGAAGCCGTCATGGCGGACATCCGTGCCCGTTTGGCCGTCCTTCCGGCCCAGGTGGCCATTGGCCAGCCTATCTCCCACCGCCTGGATCACCTCTTGTCAGGGGTGCGGGCGCAGATCGCGCTCAAGATTTTCGGCGATGACACGGACACCTTGCGGGGCCTGGCTGAGCAGATGCGCCAGGGACTCTCGGGCGTTCCAGGGCTGGTGGATTTGACGGTGGAAAAGCAGGTGCTAATTCCCCAGATCACGGTACGGCTGGATCACCGCAAGGCTGCGCAGGTCGGACTGTCCCCGGGGGAGGTTGTGCGGGTCCTACAGGCCCTGACAGATGGGGCCCATGGTGCGCAGATCGTGGATGGACTTCGCCGCTATGAACTGGTGCTGCGCCTGCCCGATGACAAACGCAGCCCGCAGGATCTGGCGCGAACACTGATCGACACCCCAGCGGGGCAGATACCGGTGTCTGCCATCGCCACGGTCCAGGAAACCGATGGCCCCAACCAGATTGGCCGAGAAAACGGTCGTCGGCGCATCGTCGTTTATGCCAACACGGACGGCTCCGACATGGGCCGCGTCATTGCAGACATTCGTGCGGTGATGGCAAAGACGCCATTGCCACCGGGGACCTTTCTGAGTCTGGAAGGCCAGTTCCAGGCCCAGGAGCAAGCGATGCAACTGATCGTCGGCTTGTCGCTGGTGTCTTTGGCAATGATTTTTCTCGTTCTGTATGTGCGCTACAAGTCGGCGGTGTTGGCAGGAATCATCATGGCCAACATCCCGCTCGCGCTCATCGGCAGCGTGGCAGCGATGTGGCTGGCGGGGGTGAGCCTTTCGGTGGCATCCATGGTGGGCTTCATCACGCTGGCGGGCATTGCCACGCGCAACGGGATTTTGAAGGTCAGCCACTACATCAACCTGTGCAAGTTCGAGGGTGAGGTCTTCGGCCAACCCATGATCGTGCGCGGCTCGCTGGAGCGGTTGACTCCGGTCTTGATGACGGCGCTGGTTGCAGCCTTTGCACTGACGCCGCTGCTGTTGGCCGCCGATGCTCCCGGCAAGGAGATCCTGCACCCGGTGGCGGTCGTGATCTTCGGCGGACTCGTCAGCTCGACCTTGCTGGACACGCTGCTGACGCCCGTGATGTTCTGGCTTTTTGGCGAAGGTGCCACCCGGCGCTTGATTGAGGGCAGCACCGCACAAGCCGAAAGCGAATCCATAGGCCAGGAGGCCTTCTGACTCCAGGCTCCAGCTTAATTCTCACCCACTTTTTGATAGGCCTTGGTGCGCTGCCTTTTGAAGCGCGCCAGTGAAACAAACTCAACGGAAGGAAACCCAAATGACCATGAAAAAGAACTTCTCCCAACTGATGGCAGCCACCGCAATCGTGATGGCATCCCTGACAAGTGCGCCTGCTGCAATGGCCCATGGTGCAGCCGAGCCTGCTCACGGCGGCGTGGTGCAAACCGCCTCCGATCTGTCATTCGAGCTGGTCGCCACCGCTGACGGCGCGGCAATCTACATCGTGGACCACGACGAGGATGCGGACGCATCCAAGTTTGGCGGCAAGATCACCGTGCTCAACGGCACCGAAAAGGCAGAGGCGCCCCTGAAATCTGCAGGCGGCAACAAGCTGGAGGCCAAGGGCGTGAAGTTGGTCAAGGGCACAAAGGTGGTTGCGCTGATCACGACCAACAGCAAAAAGAACGTCACTGTTAGATTCACGGTGAAATAAGACCCATGGCGCGCGGCTCTCTGTCTTTGCCTGCACTGCAAGGTGGTCTGCTGGCCTTGCTGGCTGCAGCCCTGTTTGGCATCAGCACCCCGCTGGTTCAACGCTTGGGTGCCGGGCTGGGCGCGTTCACAACGGCCGCGCTGCTGTATGCAGGGGCGGCTGTCGTGGGTGCCTTGTCCCTGCGGACCGCTGCTCACGAGGCAAGGTTGCAGAGATCCGACGCCGGGCGCCTCATCGCCATGGCGGGGTTCGGTGCCGCTCTGGGTCCTGTCGCCCTGGCCTGGGGCCTTCAACACACCAGTGGTGCCAGTGCCTCGCTCATGCTCACTCTGGAAGCCCTGTTTACTGCCACACTGGCGTGGTGGCTGTACAGCGAGACCATGGACCGCCGTGTGTGGGCTGCCATGCTTCTTTTGCTGGCCGGTGGCATGGCTTTGGTCATGGACCAGGGCCTGCAGGGCGGCACGCAGCTGCTCGGTCTGCTTGCGGTGCTACTGGCGACGGTGGCCTGGGGCGTGGACAACACCCTGTCCCGGGGACTGGCCGAGCGCGATCCCAGCCAGGTCGTGATGGCGAAGGCCTTGCTCGGTGCCGCTGCGACAGCATGTCTTGCCATTGCGTGGGGCGAGCCTTTGCCCTCCCTGAAGGCAGCTCTAGGGCTCTTTGCCGTGGGGGCCACGGGGTATGGCTTGAGTCTTCGGTTCTACCTTCTGGCGCAGCGGGCTTTTGGGGCGGCGCGGACTGGCTCCGTGTTCGCCTTTGCACCTTTCATCGGTGCGGCTGTAGCGTTCGGCTTCGGTGAACGGTCTGCGGGGTGGCTGATGCTGCTCGGTGGTCTTCTGATGCTTGCGGGGGTGCTGCTGCATTTGGCCGAGAGCCACGGGCATGAACATACGCACGAGCCGATGGAGCATGAGCACGCCCACCGTCATGACGATGGACACCATTCGCACGTTCATGACGTGATGCCCACGGGGAGCCACAGCCATGTGCACTTCCATGAGCCGGTCACCCACGCCCATCCCCATGCGCCGGATGTTCACCACCAGCACAGGCATTGACCAGACCAGATGTCCCAAGACTGTGGCAAAGGAACTTTGACGATGAAAAACTCGATGCTGTCGATTGCTACTGCGCTGGCTTTGCTGGTGCTTTCAGGCTGTAGCACCCCAGTCTATGAAAACCAATACGCTGTGTCCGAAGGCTGGAGAATCGGCAAGGTCACCAAACTGGTCACCGCAGAAGAATTCTTGAAGACAGGTAGCCCTCGCTGCCAGGGAATGGAGATTCGCCCCAATGACCGCTTTGCATTCATCCAAAGGCAAGTGACCCGAGCGCGCGGGCACTTCGCCAAAGTGGACCCGGACTCCGGCATCGCAGTGGGCGACGAGGTTTACTACAACGCATGGGACTGTGACCAACCTCAATTGGTGCCAAGGCTCCTAAAGGGCCTATGACGGAGCGTGCGCCGTAGAGGCTGATGAGACTCGTCATCGAGCAGGTGGCGGCAAGCTCTTTCTGACCGGGCCCGCATACACCACGCGCCTGGCATCGCGGTACTGCAGTTTGTCGCCCACGCGCACCACATCAAAGCAGACTGGGGACTCCTTGTTGACCTTGGGCCGCAAGAGGCAGCGTTGATTGTTCTGCGCGCTACAGCGTCCGGCGCTTGTGCGGCCGTTTTCTGAACGCCTCAGGCGAACATCCAGGAAGTAGTCATCGCTCCAATGGCGCCCTTCGGTGACATGGTGCCCGCCCACCGCTTAACGGATCTGCGCCGTGTTTAGCTTGGTTTCAGGGGGCGCTGCGAAGGCCATGGGCGCCAGTATCCCGCCCAGAAAATATACGCACAGCCCCCCGCGAAAGCAGCGGGGGCGCCGCGAAAGTGCCTGCCGTCATGCCACCATGCTTGAAGGCCAGTTGTGCGTCTCTGCCTAGCAGTATTCTGGGAGCGTGCTGCGGGATTGTTGATGCTGCCGGGCGGAGTTGTGATGCTGGCGCGAGTGGTGCTGCGTTTGGCGGAAAGCCATGGTCACGAGCACACCCATGAGCCTATGACCCACGCTCACCCCCACGCACCAGATGTGCACCATCAGCACGTTCACAGAACCTCTTGAGTTCGACCGGATAGCGATGGACATACGCGGTCTACATCTGACAGGATCCGTTGTCGGATCTGGCGCTAGTCCTTACCTCTTCCAAGAACGCAGCAGCAACGCATTGGTCACCACACTCACGCTGCTGAGGGCCATAGCTGCTCCCGCCACCATGGGATTCAACAGGCCAAATGCAGCCAAGGGGATCCCGACCACGTTGTACGCGAATGCCCAGAAAAGGTTCTGACGGATCTTTGCGTACGTGCGCCGAGAGATGTCGATGGCATCTGCGATCAACGCGGGGTCACCATGGATCAGCGTGATCCCCGCAGCATGCATGGCCACGTCGGTGCCCGTGGACATGGCAATTCCCACATTCGCCGCAGCCAGAGCGGGCGCGTCGTTGATGCCGTCACCCACCATCGCAACGTGCCTGCCACCTGACTTGAGCTGCGCCACGATATCCGCCTTGCCTTCCGGCAGCACATCAGCACGAACCTGATCGATGCCCAACGCGCTGGCTACTGCGCTTGCGCTTCCCTTGTTGTCCCCGGTGACCAAGACGGTCTGGATGCCCAGAGCATGCAGTTGGGCAATGGCCTGTTGTGAGCTGGGCTTCACTGTGTCTCCAAATGCCAATAAACCCATCACTTCTGGCGCATCGGTCACGTCAGCCAACCAGGATACTGTGCGGCCCTCTTGTTGCATCTGTACTGCAGCCCCGGTCAGACTGGCCATGTTGACATCCAACTCCTCCATGTAACGTGTACTCCCGAGGCGGATCTGGCGTCCTTTGATGACAGCAGACATGCCTCTGCCAGCTACCGCTGTGACCTCAGTGGCACGAGGAACGGTCACACCCTGGGTGCGTGCAGCGTCCATCACGGCCTTGGCCAGTGGATGCTCGCTGCCGTTCTGAATGGCCGCAGCAAACGGCAGTAACTGATCCTGGAGGCCTTCGGCAGGCATCGCAGCCGTCAAAGTGGGCTTCCCCTCGGTCAGGGTGCCGGTCTTGTCGAACGCCACGGTGTCGATGTGGTGGGCAACCTCCAGTGCTTCTGCATCCTTGATCAGAATACCGTGGCGTGCTGCAACGCCGGTGCCCGCCATGATCGCGGTGGGAGTAGCCAAACCCAGCGCACAAGGGCACGCAATGACAAGTACCGCGACAGCATTGAGGATCGCCTGTTCCCAGTTGCCAGTGGCAAAGCCCCAGCCCATCAGTGTGATGGCAGCAAGGCCGAGCACCACGGGCACAAAGACCGCACTCACTTCATCCACAATCCGCTGGATGGGAGCCTTCTTCGCCTGCGCCGACTCAACCATCCGCACGATGCGCGACAGAGTTGACTCTGCGCCTATCGCAGTCGTCCGTACCAACAACAAGCCCTCCGCGTTCACGGAGCCTCCCGTCACCTTGTCACCGACGTGCTTCGCCACAGGCAGGCTCTCCCCGGTGATCAATGACTCATCCACCTGGCTTGCGCCTTCGATCACCGAGCCGTCTACCGGGACTCTCTCCCCTGGGCGGACAACCACCGTATCACCTACTTTCACGCGTGAGAGTGGTAGATCAATGTCACCGGCATCAGTGCGCACACGTGCAATTTCTGGGCGCAGCGCATGCAGCGCCCGGATCGCTTCGGTGGTTTGTCGCTTGGCTCGGGCTTCCAGCCACTTCCCGAGGAGCACTAGCGTGACAATGACAGAGGAGGCTTCAAAGTACAGGTGGGGTGTGCCGTGCTCAGCGTGCTTGACCAGCAGGTACAGGCTCAAGCCGAACCCGGCCGACGTACCCAATGCGACCAGCAGATCCATGTTGCCTGCGCCTGCACGAAGAGCCTTCCAGCCAGCGCGGTAGAACCTCGCGCCCAGCCAGAACTGCACAGGCGTGGCCAGGGCCAGTTGAATCCAGCCGTTGAGTGTCCAGTCTTGACCGAACAGCATGCCAAGCATGGGCAATACCAGGGGGAAGGACAGACCAGCGGCTAGAGCGACAGGCCACCAGGGCGCCGACTGCTTGTCGTGTTCAGTGGGAGTGTTCGTATCCGCCACCTGCGCCTCATAGCCCGCCTTTACAACGGCGGCTACCAGGCGTTCGGGAGGCAATCCTGCATCGAAACGAACCTGCGCACGCTCCGTGGCTAGATTGACTTCCGCATGCTTGACGCCTGGTACACCCTTCAGCGCTTTTTCGACACGTCCCACGCACGACGCGCAGGTCATCCCACCGATCAAAAGCTCCACGGACTCTTCCGCTATTGCGTATCCAGCCTTTTCGACAGCCGCAGCCAAGGCCGGGACCGGCACCGTGGAGGCGGCAACCACGGAGGCGCGCTCAGTAGCAATATTCACGGTCACCTCACGGACCCCAGGGACGGCTTTGAGGGCCTTTTCAACCCGTCCAACGCAAGAGCCGCAGGTCATGCCAAGTATCGGAAGATTCAGGAGTGCGATAGATAGTGAGGCGGACGGCCCCGCTTCATGGGCAGAGGTGTTCATAGTAATCTCCATGTGGTGTTCAACTCCGGCGTTAGCCGGCAGAGTTCGAACTTTCAGGGTTGACACGATGGGAGACGCAAGCGAGCCGCCGCTCCTTGTTTGGATATCTATCTGGCCACTTGACCTTGCCCCAGTGGCAAACCGGAGACTGAAAGCCTCTTAACTTTTTCCAAGAGGCGAAAAATGCATGAATTCCAACTCCCCGACATGACCTGCGGACACTGTGCTGGGATGGTGAGCCAGACGCTTCAGATGACAGACCCTGAATGTAAAGTGCAGGTGGACATGTCCAAACGCATGGTCACTGTGAAAAGCGCGGAAGATCGCAAGACACTGGTCGAGGCGCTGACCGAGGCTGGATATCCGCCCGCCTGATCTAGGCTTTACAAAACGTAGTATTCGGAGCGCTTGACATTGACACGGTGGTAAGGGCCAAAGTCCTTGCTACCGTGTTATTCCATTGCACAGGAGCATCCATGACCACACTCATGAACATCGGCGAAGCGGCCAAAGCGGCAGGTGTATCGGCCAAGATGATCCGCCACTACGAGCAAACAGGTTTGTTGCCAGAAGCTGAGCGCAGTGAGTCTGGCTATCGAAAATACGGTGAGCGCGAAGTTTCGGTACTGCGTTTCATCCGCCAGTCGCGCCGCCTCGGGTTCTCCATGCCCCAGATTGCGGAGTTGATCGGCCAATGGGGTGACACGCACCGCACCAGTCGGCAGGTAAAGGCGATTGCGGAGCGCCATCTGGCGGATCTGGAGGAGAAGCTGCGGGAGATTATCGAGATGAAATCAGCCTTGGAGCAGTTGGTTTCTGTGTGCGCTGGCGACGACCACTCGAACTGCGCAATTCTTGACAACCTGGCGGCGGACAGTCCCTCGAAGCCCAACCACAACGCAAGTTTCGTCAAGCCGACTCGGCGCGGAGCCAAGGTTTCCAGAGCGCACTCTGGTGTGACCGACACGCCGACGAACAGCCAACTAGACCTTATGACGTGGATGCGCGGAGTCCACGTACATCGGAGCGGGCACTGAACTAGGCCCTGAGGGGGGCTTGCGAAGCCATCACCTTGCACCACGATTGCGGCCCACCCGTTTGCATTACTTAGGCGTGGAGCCCGGAGTGGCTTCCTTGTGCGGCATGGCTTCACGCGCATTGGCCTTTTCCTGACCACGGGCTTCGGCCTTGCTGGTGTCGGCGATGCCAGAGCCTTCACCCCGCGCCGTACTGCCATCCTTGGTCCGCTTCACACCGGTCGCAGGACGGGCCTTTTTGTGTTACTCGCCATGCGCTTGCGCCTTGGAGTTGGTGTAGGGCGTGGCCTCTTGGGTGTCGCCAGCGGCGAACGCGGACGATGCTGCCGCCAGGGCGATAGCAGTAAGGAGAGTTTTCATGATTTTTCCTTGGTGGGTTGCGGCGCGAACCGCAGAGCGCCCCTTCTTGAGGGCGCGGCGAGACACGGTTTGCTTACTTGGCAGGCTCGATGGCGGTGACAACCATCTTTCCGCCCTCGTTGATCACCATGAAACGGATCTTGTCGCCGACCTGCGTCTTGTCGAGCAGGGCCTTGTCCTTGGCAGCAAACACCATGGTCATCCCCGGCATCTCCAAGTGCTTGATGTCGCCATGCTTGATGGTGATCTTGCCGGCGTCCTTGTCGATCTTGCGCACCTCTCCATCGGTCATGGAGGCTGCGGTCGTGGATGCGGCTTTTCCGGCATCTCCAGCGGCCTGCGCCACGGCCGACAGCGGCATGAGAGTGACCAGCGACAACATAGCGCCGATCAATAAAGTGTTTGCGTTTTTCATACGAGCTCCTTGTTCAATTGCGTGCAGGGATTCCCCGATTACTTCTTGACCACCGTGACCTGGCCCTTCATGCCTGCGTCGTAGTGGCCTGGGTACAGGCAGGCGAACTTCACTTCGCCAGCCTTGGTGAACTGCCAGATGATTTCGCCTTGCTTGCCGGGGGCCAGCGACACCTTGCTGGGCTCGTCATGCTCCATGTCCGGGAACTTCTTCATCGTCTCGTAGTGCTCCTTGAGTTCGGCATCGGTGCCCAGGCTGAACTCATGCTTGACCTGGCCACTGTTCTTGATCACGAACTTGACCGTTTCGCCCTGCTTGACGGAGATCGCGGCGGGTGTGAAGCGCATGGTGTCAGCCATGTCCACGTTGATTGTGCGACTGACTTTGGAGGCTTTGCCTGGTTCGCCGATGGCTGACTCCTCGCTTCCATGGCCGTGACCGCCGCTGTGGGTACCGCCCGCAAAGCTGTTGAAGGACAGGGCCACCAGGGCGGAGGCGGCGATCAGGGAAAGAGTGCGTTTCATAGTTACCTTGGGTTGTGGATGAGGAAAGGAGGCGATCAGTGGCCGCTGTGCGAAGACGGCTTTTTGACCTTGACGACAGTGTCCGAACTGGACTTCTCTTTGCGGGGCATGGATTGGCCGCCCTCGGCCTTGAAGCGGGCAGGCTCCGCCATCGGGCCGGTGTACTCGTACGCCACCGTGCCCTCTGGGTTCTTGTACCAACCCGGATTTTTGTAGTCGCCCGGTTTCTGGTCGCGGCGTACTTTGACGACGCTGAACATCCCGCCCATTTCGACCGACCCGAACGGGCCTTCCCCGGTCATCATGGGAATGGTGTTGTCCGGGATGGGCATCTCCATCTCGGTCATGTCCGCCATGCCCCGTTCGCCCATGACCATGT
>VFQM010002071.1_pt1 | contig 15763 bp, 17 predicted proteins | sample 3512391 | NCBI WGS metagenome assembly VFQM01 (sample SAMN10412369, study PRJNA504923) | tailings metagenome | isolation source: Replicate 1 from Balatoc abandoned mine | place: Philippines
AACCGAATACCGAGGCACTCTGATTATTTAGAAGACTAGCCGTGTTTCCTTTTGCCTTCATTGAAAAATTACTGGTCATAACATTGGGGAATGCCAAGGGCGTGGTAAATGTGCCCTCTTTGACTGCTACGGCATTGGAACCCATGTTCATATTCATATTCATGTTGTCCATGCAACTTTGCAGCATGGGAGAAAGCATGACTGTTGAAGCAGCCGCCACTCCTGATAGCTTAACAAATTCTCTACGTTTCATGTGTTAATAAGTTTTTTTAGTGGTTACATGGAATCGCATGCCTACATGCGGTGGTGCGGCATTTTGGCACACTGGCATGCTATACGCATCTCTTTTTTTGGATGACCTTGTGCAAGACGATTTCATTTCTTAAAGTATTTTTTAGCGTTTTGTTCGGACTCGAAATATAAAATGGAGCCTGACTTATCGGGACTCACCGTAATAAATGCGCGCGCTTTATCAACCGACACATTACTGTAGGGGTCAACAGCTAGCCGGACGGATTCATCTGTATTAAGGTCGCGTACACATTTCGGACAACATCCGTAATATGTCTTGTCCAGCACCACTACCGGAATTTGATCAACACCCATGTACGTGTTGTTCACCATGCATACTAGCTTGTGATCAACGGCTGTACCAGGTACCGGAAGAGAGGATTGATATTGTTGCTTCATCTCACTTTCCTGTTTCTCCTGCTGGTAAGTATGCACCGCCAACCACACAAACCAACCTCCAATCATCACAATGGCCAAAGCCGTGATGAAGATTTCACTCCATTTGAACTTCTTTTTTTTATTCGCTGTCGGAGGTCGGTAGGTTTGTTTCTTTTTCATAACTCTGATGAAAAATGTTTTACGAACGATCTAAATTTAAGAGTGAGCGAGACGTTTCAATGTGCATTTACTCCGTCTCATCTCTCCACCCGCTATTAGTGAATCATTTCTTTTACACTACCGCATTTCAGCATTTTGTCTCCGAAATAAGGGTTCTTAATTTCCTTTTCGTTGGAGAGCCAATAGGCACCACTATTATTGTTTGCCATGGGGCAATACTCTAGATAAAGCATACCCATTGACAGTTTCCCATCCTTTACCAAAGTCGCCATTTCGTTACTAAGCGTGCTAAACAACTTACGTTGCTCATCTAAATCTGAAGTATTAGCTAACTTAGTAGCCGCTTCAATAGAAGCTGTTGATACTTTGGCATTTCTTAATGCTTGACTCAATTCAATAGCGCTAGCTTTTGCTTCCTCGTTGTCCGAGGCTACCAATGAGTTCTTCACATGAATGTAGTGCTCATATGCCTTGCCCAGTTTAGGATCTTTAAACATCACCATCGCTTGATCGGTCTTCTTCTGTTCATGCCCGGCATGATCGTGTTGTGCAAAAGCTCCCCAGCTACCTAGAACCAGGATAAGCATCATCATTTTTGTTTTCATGGTTGTTATTGATTATCATTAGTTGTTTATAGAATCGTATTGGTTGTTTTTCTTGCTTTGATAAGTCTTACTGTGCCGACCATCGACTTAAAATGCGCAGTCTCTTCTGCCTTTTGAAAAGTTTCTTTGATGGCTTTGGCTAACAAATTCTCAACGTTATCGGTCGTTGTCTGAAATCCATCCAAAAGTTGAACGGCATAAAATCCTACCCTCTGCAGGGCACCAGCCGGTTTGCCAAAATCTGCTATGTGAAATTCTCCGGAAGGCTTAAGCACCCTGCGGATTTCTTCCAAAGCAAAATATTTCTGTCGCAGCCTAAGATGATGAAATACAAGGCTTGACATAACATGATCGAACGAGTTATCCGGGTACGGAAGTTTATTCCCATCGTATTGCTGCACGTCAATGCTTAGACCTGTCTTTGAAAGTTTTTCGTTCGCGATGGAAATTATTTTTTCATCGATATCAACGCCAAAGAATTGAGCACGCGGATGTCTTTGAGCCGCCATAATGGAGAGCGTGAGCGATCCACATCCAAAATCCAGAATCCGATCATTCGGTTTGATATTCATTTGGTCGATCAATGCCGATTTGAACTTTCGTTCGGGCATGGTCAGTTGCAAGACAGGGTCATATACTTTTGTAAGCCAGTCGTACTTCAATGCGGGTATGTAGTTTTTGCTTTCAGTCATTTTTTGTTTTTTATTGTTGTTGATGCATGAGTTGGCTCCACAGAACGAATAGTATTATTCCAATCAGAATGGCATAGACTATTCTTCTTGGCCACACTTTCCAGGATGGTGGTGGTTTAAGATCACTATTTTCGCAACAAGGCTTGGCCATAAGGTTATTTTAAAATCTCCTTTGTTTCTCCACAGCGCAGCATCTGCTCACCGAAATAAGGATTGCTGATTTCCTTTTTATCGCTGATCCAAAAAGCACCTTTGTTATCGAATGCCATTGGGCAAAACTGGTAGTACGCCTCAAGTCCGTTCACTCCAAACGTTTTAATTGATGAGTAAAGAGCATTTGTGAGTTGGGAAAATGCCGCCCGTTGAATCTCAACATCCGTTGCAGACGAAATGAGTTTGGTAGCTGTCTCCAAACTTTTCAGTTGGTCCATCCACTTCATATGTGCATCTCCTTTTAGCAAACCCATATCGACATTCTTCAAAGCCGTATTGAACGCACTTGTTTGAGCAGATGCAGACTTGGCATCAGATGCTACAAGGGCCTCTTCTATTTTGAAGTAAGGGGTCAGTAATTCTTTGAGCTGTTTTGTAAATGCCTGATCTACCACCATTGACTTTTCCACCGTGGTAACTTGCGTTGCATCATTTGTTTGTGCAGCCGCGTGATCGTGATTATGCCCAGCCATTGGGTTAACTCCTTTCTTGAGTACGATTTCACTGTACAGCAGGTAGGCGCCCGTCACAACAATTGAATCACCTTCTTCCACACCACTCGTAATCTCGACCTTGTTAAAATTCTCCAGCCCGGTAGTGATCATTTGTGGTCGGTACTTACCAACACCGGTTTTCTTATACACATGATTACCCAACTCTTCGCGGATAACGGCATCCGCAGGTAACGTCAACGCTTTCTTTTTGGAATGTTCGAAGACGATCTCCGCCTGCATACCGGGTGCGAAGAGATGCTCATTATTAGCAAGGGAAGCACGTAATACAAATATCTGGCTGGACTGTCGGTATTCCGGGGAAAGAAAGATGACCTTGCTTTCAATGGGTTGATTTTCGAATCCGTTAACATAAATGGTTATGCGGTCGCCCAACTTAATAAGCGATGCTTCTCGCGGGTACATTTCCGCTTCCACCCAGAGTTTGCTGAGTTTTTCTAAGCGATAGATGGCTGCGCCTTCGGCAACGTACTGTCCTTCGGCAACAGGTATTTCGGTAATGATGCCCGCGGCAGGGGCTACGAATTGTATGCGTGGGTTAGTGGTTTTCGATTTGGATAGTTCAGCAATCTGATCTTCTGTCATTCCGTACAACCATAACTTTTTCCTCGCAGCCTCCAGGTAAGAGGAGTACCGCTTATTGTCAATAGATTGGGATTGCGCAAGAGCAAGTAGATATTCATTCTGGTATGTGAGCAATTGCTCACTGTAAATTTCATAAATCAGTTGACCCTGATTTATAGGGATGCCAGTTTCTTTGATAAAGAGTTTATCAATCCGGCCCGGAACCCTGGTGCTCACTACTTCAGTCTGCGTCTCATCCGCCCTGAGGCGGCCGTTCAGAAGTATGCTGTTACCAATTTCCTGAACAGACACTCGCTGCACGGTAATATTAGCAAGTTCAATCTGGCTTTCACTGAGTGTTACTTCTGACTTATCACCACCTGCTGTAATCGGAACCAAGTCCATACCACAGATAGGACAAGTGCCGGGTTTATCCTGAACAATCTGTGGGTGCATGGGGCATGTATAAGTTTGTTTTATTTCAGAGGACTGACCATCTTTTTTTCCATTGCACCCGATCAGTAGTATGATGATAATAACAACTGAATATTGAATTGTAGTTTTCATCGCTGTTATGGATTAATTACTTTTATAAAACTCTCGCTGTCTATCATGTATTGAGCGTTGGCGGCAACGTCTGCCGATTCGGTTAACCCTTCAGTTATTTCAACCCAGCCATCTGCCTCTAAACCCGTTTTTACTTTAAAGGGTGTGTAGGTACCTTTCTCTTTGATGAATACTATTTGCTGAACACCTAAATCAAGAATTGCTTTTTTGGGTACCCACAACGCCTGATCATGTGCCTGCACAACATGCGCAGTTAATAGTTGTCCGACACGGATTTCATTTTTGCCTACATCGATGTAGGATCGAACCTGTAGGAATTGTTTGCCTTCGCTGAAAAAGGGTTGAATGAAGTCCACCTTAGCTTGGATGGCTTTTTGCGAACCTTTCACGTGGAGTTCAATCTGTTCGCCTTTTTTGATTTGTGCGCCTTCCTTTGCCGGAAAGTATACTTCGGCCCAAAGGCGAGTGTCATCTACCACTTTGAAGAGGCTTTGACCTGTAGCCACATACATACCTTCGCGAACTGAAAATTGTCCGCCCATTACCGGTGACGGATTTGCAGCATTCATTGAGTTACTTGACTGCGTCCCGCCACTCATGGCACCCCCCGCCTTTTTGTTCATTCCGCTACCGCCCATTGATGATGCTGTGCTATTCGATGTGCTACTCTCCGGGAGTGTTGCAGTTGCTTCCAGGATGTACCCGGAGTATGGACTCAGCACTGGTAAGGCAAAAGTTTCTTTTCCGGTTTTGATGATGTTCCCTATTTGATCATCTGTAAGTCCGAGCAATTGAAGCTTTTCCTTTGCAGACTCAATGATTTCGATATGTTCCTTATGCTGACCTACCACGTAGAGTAATTCCCGTTGGGCTGTGATCAACTCCGGACTATATATCTCCATAATCACCTGGCCTTTTCGCACGGGCTGGTAATTATACTTCAGATAGAGCCTTTCAATGCGGCCGCCAAAGCGCACCGGAACTGAATAAGTTTTGCGCGTATCATAATTGATTACTCCAGCGGCTGTAATATTTACAGGCAACGTTTTTCTTTCGGGCCGGATTGTTTCTATAGCAGATATCACCGAGCTATTGGTAGGCTTGATCAGGTCTTTCATTTCATCCGATACAACTACTGGTTGTGTAGCGCCAGACTTCTTTACCAAATCCATTCCGCAGATAGGACAAGTCCCTGGTTTATCCTGAGTAATCTGGGGATGCATAGGGCAGGTGTATTCATCGTGAATATGCGCCTGCTTTTCTTTTTCTGAATTGCATGCTACCATTAATCCCAGCATGAGGATGAGTAGGGCGAACGTCTTCAGCGTTTTATCAGTTGCACGTTGCATATTATTTCTCCAATTGCTTTTCATAACTCACGATCATCTGATAATATCTTCTCATCACATCTAAGTATTGGGTTTGTGCCATAATGAGGGCCTCGTATGCATCAATCACAAATGGCAACTCCTCTCGGTTTTCTTCGTATGCCAGCATTACCGTTTCATAGTTTCGCTCAAGTGCCGGAATAATTTTTTCCTCATAGTTATCCAGTTGTTTCCTTGTGGTTTGAATTTCCCAAGCCATCCCCGCAGCCATACCCTGGGCTTCGTTTAGAATGGCCTCGCGTCCGCGTTTCATCGCTTCGATCTGCAGGTTCATTCCTCGCACGTTGGCCTTATACATTTTTGAAGACCACGGAGCGATTGGTATAGAGACCATACCCTCAATCGTGTAAGCGCTGGGCATCATCTGTCCCAATGGAGCCATGTGGTTATATCGGATTCTGAAGTCCGGTTTGGCCTGGTAGCTTTCCAACTTCACGGCATAACGCATTGACTGAATAGTGTTGTTGAGTTGCCGGATATCGCTTCGGCTGTTTGCCAGCACGGTGGTGTCTATTGCAAGTTCTACCGGATCAAAATCCTGGAAGACAGTATCAATGTCAAAGCGGACATCCTTGGGCAGATTCATCAATGCATTGAGTGAAATATTTTTCTGAATGATTTCATTTTCCGTCATAAAGATCATGTTCTCGACTTCATGCAATCTTCCCTCTGCCTTAAAGCTGTTGCCCAACGGACTTTGGTTATAGGGGTAACGTGCTTTGGCAATGTTGAACATGAGTTGAATGATTTCCTGATTCTCGCGAAGAATTGCCAGCTTCTTTTCCAGTACGAGCCATTCATAAAATGCTGTTTTTGCCTGCGACCTCAGTTCGTTGAACGTGTATGAACCCGCAGCTTCTTCAATGGCCGCTTTTGATGAGAGCAGTTGCTGATTGGCTCGCAATTTTGCCGGATTCGGTATGGACTGTTCAGCGGAGAGCATCACAGATCCCTTGTCCCTTTCGTCCATCACCATTTGACCAGGATAAGGAGTCATAAAAGTTCCGAGTCCGACCATCGGAGCCATCCAACTTTTCGCACCTTTTGAGATTTCATTTAGCGCCTGTGCTTTGTATCGATATTCTTGTAACATGGGATTGTTGTGTTGGATCACAGTGAGAATGCTGTCCAACTTTAATCGTTGCTGTGCCTGGGCAGTGAGACTGCCCCAAAGCGCAAGCCAGAACAGGATTATGGTTTTAATGTTTGATTTCATGGATTTCAAGTTTTCCGAATTTTCTAAGCTCATATTCTTTGGTCATCAAAAAGATTAGGGGCGTCACCAAAAGGATGTGCGTGGAGGATGTGAGTACGCCTCCAATCATGGGCAACACAATGGGTTTCATTACATCGCTACCTACACCGGTAGCCCACAACACCGGAACGAGGCCAAATAGAGCAACGGACACAGTCATCAATTTTGGTCTGAGGCGTTTTGCCGCTCCGGCAACTACAAATTCCTTCAATTCAGTCATTGAAATGGTTTCGCGCGAGTTGCCTCTTAACTCTACCAGTTGCCTCATTGCATCGTTGAGATAGATTACCATCACAACACCTGTCTCTACGGCAATACCGAACAAAGCAATGAATCCAACCGCTACGGCTACCGATAGGTGAACACCCCAGAAATAAATTATATAGGCCCCTCCAATAAGCGCAAAGGGTACGGTTATCAAACTAAAGAATGCTTCGCGTATGGAATGGAAAGCGAAATAAAGTGAGAGGAATATGATGATAAAAACTATGGGAGCAATCAACGTTAATGTTTTCTTGCTTCGGATAAGATTTTCGTACTGGCCGCTCCACTCAATATAATATCCGTTGGGAAGGCTTGAGAGGTCACTGTTTAATTTATCAATAGCTTCTTGTACTGTGCTGCCGAGGTCACGGTCGCGCACATTAAAAAGTACAGCACCGCGCAACATAGCATTTTCTGAGTTGATCATCGGTGGGCCATCTTCAAACCGAAGGTCGGCCACATCTGATAATGGAATCGTTCCCAATGCAGGGGTCTGCACCGGAATGCGTTTAAGTTGGTCCAGGCTGTTCCGGTAGTCTTGTGCCAACCGTACATTCACTGAAAAACGTTGACGACCTTCAATGGTACGCGTGATGGGTGTACCTCCAATAGCGGATTCTACCATCATGTTTACGTCATCTATATTGAGGCCGTAACGTCCAATCTCTTCACGTTTAATATCAATGACCAGATACTTGCCCCCTGTGATGGGCTCAACATAAAGGTCTTTCACTCCCGGAATACCTTCGAGGGCTAGTTTAACTTTTTCCGAAACGGCATAGATCGTATCCAGATTCTGACCATACACCTTTACACCTACATCGGTGCGAACTCCGGTAGCCAACATATTGATGCGGTTAATAATGGGTTGTGTCCATCCGTTAACCACTCCGGGAATTTGGAGTTTGGCATCCAATTCATTAACGATATCTTTTTTCGTTATCCCCGGTCGCCATTCACTTTTTGGCTTCAGCATGATAATTGTTTCGATCATGCTGATGGGTGAATTATCGGTTGCAGTGCTGGCCCGACCTGCCTTCCCTAGTACTTTGTCAACTTCGGGAACTGAGTGAATCAGTTTATCTTGCACCTGCAGAATTCTTTTTGCCTCTGCATTCGATATGTCTGGAAGCGTAACGGGCATGAACAGAATGGACTGCTCATCAAGCGGTGGCATAAATTCTGAACCAAGGCTGATGATTAAGGGAATGCTGATGACGAGTGCAGCGATGTTAATTCCAATTGTAGTCTTGCGCCATTTCATACACCAGCGGATAATGGGTTCATAGACCTTCTCCAGTATTCTGTTTACCGGGTTAGAGTGTTCGTCTTTAAATTTCCCCTTCATGAAAAACGAAATAAGTACGGGTGCAAGGGTAACAACCAATACTGCATCCACGATCATGATGAAGGTTTTAGTATACGCCAGTGGGTGAAACAGTTTGCCCTCTTGCCCGGTAAGCATAAACACCGGAAGAAATGAAGTAATGATGATAATTGTTGAGTAGAAGACTCCCCGAGAAACCTGCTTACTTGATTTTTCGATGACCGCAAGACGTTCCTCTTCGGTGATCCATGGTTCTTCTTTTTTGCGTGAGAATATTTTGAAAAATTTCATTGCTGTCTTTTTTAAGGGTTCCCTGATTTTTTTGCCATTTCTTCAGCGTAGCGTTGACTGAGGTGTTTGTAGGCATTTTCCGACATGATAATTCCGTTATCAACAATTACCCCGATTGCCAATGCAACCCCGGTGAGGGACATGATGTTGGAAGAGATATTAAAAGCATTTAATAAAATGAAAGCGGTGGCCAACGTAATGGGTATCTGTATGATGATGCTCAATGCGCTTCGCCAGTGAAACAGAAAGATGATCACCACCAGTGAAACCACGATCATTTCTTCTATTAGTGTTTTCTTAATGGAAGAAACAGACTCCTCGATTAATTCGCTTCTGTCGTAGGCAAGATTGAATTTCATGCCTTCGGGAAAACCCTTGGCTACTTCTTCCATCTTTTTCTTTACTCTCTTGATCACCTCATCTGCATTTTCACCATAGCGCATCACCACAATGCCTCCCACAGCCTCACCTTCGCCACTCACATCAAAAATGCCAAGACGAAGTTGACCGGTCATTTGCACGGTAGCTACATCCTTGACCGTAACTGGTATGGAGTTTACTGTTTTAAGCGGGATCATTTCAATAGCTTCAATACTCTTGATATACCCGGTAGTCTTGATCACGTACCCGATGTCGTTTACTTCAAACTTCCTTCCGCCCGCTTCATTATTATTGGCACGAATGGATTGAATCACCTGCGGGATGGAGAGGCCATAGTATGTAAGTTTGTTTGGATTGATCGTAACCTGGTATTGTTTTTCGAACCCTCCAAAGGAGGCCACCTCGGCAACTCCAGGCACATTCTGCAATCCGAATTTTATATACCAGTCTTGTATAGCACGTTGTTCACCCAGATCCATGCCGGGTGCTTCCAATGTATACCACAGAATATGGCCTACACCGGTGCCATCAGGACCAATGGTTGGAACAACACCCTCCGGCAATAAGCGCGATGCGTAATTTAACCGCTCAAGAACGCGTTGTCTAGCCCAGTAAACGTCAACATCATCTTCGAAGATCACGTAAACAAAACTCATCCCGAACATGGATGTACCGCGAACATATTTTATCTGGGGCAAGGCCTGAAGATTGGTGACCAATGGGTAGGTAACCTGATCTTCCATAATCTGTGGGCTTCTTCCCATCCACTCCGTGAACACGATAACCTGGTTCTCAGAAAGGTCAGGGATGGCATCAATCTTATTCACCTTTACGGAGTGTAAACCCCACCCGAAGAGGCCTGCTGCAATAAGCAGGATAATGAAACGATTGTGTATAGAGTATGAAATTATTTTCTCAATCATAGTAATCGAATAATAAAAATGAAGTCAGTTATCCTAAGGAAAAGGACATGAAGAAAGGGCGGAGCTAATCTTGCAAATGCTTTAAAACAAGATTAATTGTGTGAAGAGGCTATTCGCAAATGCGAACACAATCCACACGCCCCTAAGCGCAGTTATTAAATAAGGAAAGTCTGAACGAGTATCGTAATGTCTCGTTCGATCAATGGCGGTCGATAATTGAAAAAGTGTCCACGTTCAACCGCAACAACAGAGTTCAGGTTTTCTACAGACGGAATGATTAAAGGCAACGCATCCGTAAGTGGTTTGATTGTAATGGTTTCACTTACCTTAGTTGAATATTTTTCAGAGTCGATAATAACGGTGGCATCTTCACAGCACCCTTTATGCCCTACGGATGTATGATCGGAAGAATCCCCATCATGATCACAACCACGTGTGTGTTCCTCGCAAGCCTGAGCGTGGCCAAAAATTGCCATGCTTTGGACTTCGCCTCCACACAAATGAAAACTAACCGAATGGCTGATGGAAGACATCAGCACAAGCGAAGCAAGAATACCGGTCAGTATGGTGCGAAACTTCTTCAAGACTTTGTAAATATACGGGGCTTACGCATATAAGTTATTATACATTATTGCTGAAATGTTATAAAATTCTCTAATATCTTCCAAAAATTCGCAAAAAAGCCTCTTTTCGGGGCTTTTATAAAAACCCAATCCCATTTGATCCAGCCCATGACAATTGTCAGAAGTTGAAAATTTCAGCCAGAATCACGATCAACATAATGGCAAGGACAATAGCAATCCAAAATCTCCTGATCCACTTCTCTGATTCCGGTGACGGCTTGGGTGTCTCTATTTGACAACAAGGTTTAGTCATAATTTCAAATAGTTGGTTTTACTATGCCGCGCTTCGCGTATACTCAGTTTTAAACGCAGACACTGAAATTCCTGTTATCGCCCGGAATTGTTTTGACAAGTGTTGAACGTTGGAATAACCCATGCGATACGAGATTTCACTCAAGGTCAGTTCCCCTTCCCTGAGTAGTTGTTTAACTCTGTCCACCTTTCTTTCTATAGCAAAGGCCTCGATTGTCTTATTCTGGTTTCTGCTAAAGAGTTTGGTCAGGCTGAAGTAATTCCTGGCCAGGTGATCGGACAAGTAAGCTGATAGTCTGCTCACATTATTCCCCGCTTCCACTTCATTGAGGTATTTAATAATATGAATTTTTATTTCTTCTACGGTCACCTCTGTTTTGTCGTAAACGACTTGCAGACCGACTTCACGTAGTTTCTTTTCAAGCGTTGGTAAAATTGTATCACAGGGGCTTGAAAAAATTACGCGACCCAATTCAACCTTTTGAGGAGGGGTATTTAGTTGCTGAAGTACCTGCATGACGTAGATAACACAGCGTTCACAGACCATATTTTTTATATGAAGTTCGTACGTTTTCATAACCAATAATTAATTTTCGATTTGAAGAAAAGACTTAAGAGTTGACGTGTGACGTTTTAAACGAAACACAGATTAACCGGAAGTATTCCGAAAACTAAATATCAGATTTGAAAGGAATTCAGAAGAACTCTTTTGCAAGTGCCCTTATTGCTATAAAGAAATTGGGAATATGTTACACACGCAGAAAAAGTAGTAGTGTTGTTGATGAGCGAAACGGGGGTCGCAACATTGAATAAAGGAGTAGCATTGGTGGCTACTTCCACAATCGGTGTTTCAGCGCTTATGGAAAGGGCTGTAAAGAACTCTGTCATCCCATCCGCGCAACAGCAATCTTCGTGAGCTATTTCAAAGGCAATGTTCTTCGTAAGCCAATGATGTGCTTTTGTCGATATTTCCTTGGAGTGTTTACAATGAGAATCTGGACGATCTGATTGCAGTTGCAGCATCAATCCTGAGGTGCATACGAAATTGCAAAAAATGGTTGTCAAAACCGATAAGGTAAAGAACAGGGACAGGAAAAGGCTGTATTTTCGTATGCTTGTCAGGGAAATCATCCAATCGCAAAGTAGTGAGTTTTGTTTACTCATATCATGGCCAATGTTGGCTTAGACGATGACTTTTGTCAGGCGCAGTCCATCTCAAAGACGCATGAAATTTTTGTATGCGCCTTAACCAATTTAATTAAAATTATTTATCATGGGTATCGAGAATCACGGGCAGGCCATCTTTGCCGATAGGTACAAAGAAAAACTTAGTGTTGGGGTTGGTTGTAAGTTTATCCTGTACTTCGAGAGCCTTATACTGTAAGTATCGTTGGGTTAATCCAGCGTCAATGATTTGCTGTGCATCGCGCTGACCTTTAGCCAACACTCGTTGTATCTCCGCGTTTTTCTCTGCAATCTTTAATTCGTACTCTTTTTGCTCAATGGCCTGCTGGACTGCAAGTTTCTTATCTACAGCCGATGTGACCACCACGGGGTATTCAATATGTTTTACCGTAACGTTGTTGAATTCAATATGCTTTCCTTTTGTCAGCATCTTTAAGCGGGTGAGGATAGCTGACTCGATATCCGGACTTTTTGGCGATACTGTGTTGTACCTGTATGTTGAGAAAACATTCCGTACCAGGCTCATAAACTCAGGTTGGATCACTTTGCTGTAATAATCATTACCAACTTCCAACTCTAATTGTGGCAGTTCCGAAGCTACAGGTCGCAGTGTTACAGAAACGGTAAGGTCAATATGTAATTCGTCTTCCGTTAGGATCGACACGTTTTCATTGTAGGTTTGCCATTGCATATTGTAGCCAACCACGCCATTCCAGGGCCAATGCCACACCACACCATTAGAATAAATTCTGTCTGTTACCAACCCTTTGCTTAGGGGCTTCCAACGCATGGCATTATAGCCTGGCTTTACTACTGAACATCCGGCTGCCAGCAAAAGTAGAATGGACGCAGCCATAATGAAATTTAAATTGGTTTTCATGGTACTAATTGTTTACGTATTCAGGAATTCACAACGATCTCCAAACTCATTTTTACACCAGGCAATGAACAAACTGGTTTCGCTCTCAGACAAAAGTCTGAGTGCCTTGAAGTATTCTTTCTTTAACAAGGCTCTGTCAAAGCTTATCTTTTTCAAGATCAGTTTACAGTACTCGAACCTACTCATGGCGTTAATGATTTTGTTACTTTTTTAACGTTCCAAGCGGAAGGCTCGGCTCAAATTTTCTTGGTCATGATGTGCATTTTATTGGTGTTAATAAAAACACGAACGCGAACCTTCTGGGAGGATTCCAGACCAATTAAATATAAATCGTTGCCAAAATTTTTTCGCTTTTTCCTGGTGATGAATCGTTAAATTCGGTAATGAAAGGCAGGCAATTATACCTTGTACTTTTTGCTTTGTTCTTCGCATTTCCTACATGCAGATCACAAGCACAAAATACATTCAGGTCGAAGCAAGGAACGGTGTCAGTTGATGCTATGTACTTCGGCCATGCTTTTACAGCACACACGAAAGCAGTTGAAGTTTCACTGGACTATGAAACCTCTGACATTATTCTTATGCTCAATCCAAAGGTCTTGCACACTGGTATCGACTCAATTGATCAGCGTTTAAAAGCAATCGATAATATCTGGACGTTACGAGGAAGCCTTAACCTTGGGCGCATCAATACAACAACTCATACTCCGCAGAATTTTCTGTTGACCGGAATTCTTGAGTTGCCTCCAAACCATCGTCAGACCATCAAGGGTATTGGTCGTCTTGAACATATTGGTGGAGGGGAAGGAATGGCCTGCGAACTTGCATTCTACTTCGATTTAGAGTTGGGTTCGTTGGGATTATCCCCGACAACCGGACTCTCGGGAGGTGAAAACCTTGTGAAAGTCCAGTTCTTTGCAACGGTGTTAAAAAAAGTTAACTGAAAATAAATTTCTAAACCACCTGTTATGAAAAATCATTGGTTATGGATGATCATCGGATGTGGCTTGCCACTTCTCCTCATTTTCTTGCTGCCGGTTTTTGGTATCAAGTCGAACACGGGATTTTTATTGTTTATGGTCATTTGTTTTGCGTCTCACCTTTTTATGATGCGCAACATGCATAACCAGGGCGATAACAAACATTCACATCAGTAAGAAAATCAAAATTAGTATGGCACAAATTCATATAAGACGCTTTGGATTTGCATGCGGGGCAACAGCGGTTCTGCTTTACCTGGGTTGCATACTCGTAATGGCTTCGGTAGGTAGGAACGGCACCGTACTGTTTCTCAATAGTTTGCTGCATGGCATTGATGTTTCATCGATCGTACGAATGAATATGCCCATAACAGAAGCCTTGATGGGTATCGTTCAGACTTTTATTCTTGGATGGCTCACCGGAGCTTGCATAGCCGCCTTCTATAACATTTTCAGTAAGAAAGGCGGGTGAACTCAAAAAAAGGGATCTAAATCAATATGAAAGCATTCACAGTAACAACAATAATATTAGCCTTAACCATGCTTCTAAGTGGGTGCATGACCTTCACGAACATGAAGGTGAGATATGATAAAGAGATTGATTTCAATAAATATAAGACTTACGCCTGGCTGCCGGATGCAGATCGGGCTGGCGATAATGATTTTGACAATGACTTCATCCGACAGCGGATACGTAATTACATTGGGCATTGTTTGAGCGAGCGTCAATATGTCGCAGACACACTTCAGCCTGACCTACTCGTACGTACCAGGTGGATGGCCGAAGCCCGTGAGCTAACGATGCCTGATTTAACGGACAGACCTTTTTATTACAATAGCATCTACTATGCTGACCCGTTCACGATTCGAATCTCACCGCGTGGGAAAATTGACTACACAAACCGATATCCCATCACGAATGCAAAAAAGCAAACCTATTACCATAGCGGAGTAGAAGTGCTTTTTATTGACGCTAAAACACAAGAAGTAATATGGAACGGCTTTACAAGCGATGATATTTATGATCCCCGGGTCATCTACAAAGAACTTCATCCCTCCGTTCATAGAATGATGAAACAGTTTCCAAATTAGCAAAAAGGACGCCCACAGCACAGGGTGATATAAAAGGAATATCTTAGCGACTCATGTATTGTAGCCTTTCAGGAAATGAAGTATAATTCTTTTTAAAATGGATACAAAGATCGTATCAATTATAACATGTCCGCAGTGCGGCTTCTCCAAAGAAGAAGTGATGCCTACCGATGCATGTCAGTATTTTTATGAGTGTGAAAATTGTAAAACTTTGTTGAGACCAAAATCAGGAGACTGTTGTGTTTTTTGTTCTTATGGAAGTTTGAGATGCCCACTGGTTCAAATGGAGAAAGCTTTTGTAGATAAGCTGATCTGCGTACGATATCAGATCTGCCATAAATTTTACAGGCTATATGGTAGCTGACATAGCAAAGTTGCGGTGAAAATGAAGACAGGAATATATTTTAAATAAAACCTATCGTTTACCGGTAAAATGCCAGGTGTAGTTGGTGGGAGTGGACATAAAATCAAAGCTGTAGTCGAATGTCATTGTATTCATATCAAAATAACCGTAATGGGTATCACCCGATTGGTGTTCAGCATTCATGTGTTGCTGCCATGAGGTTCCGGTACTCATGTTCCCCATCATCTGACCATTGGTGGCCATGTTGTGGCCGTATTGATTCTTGAAATCATTACCTGTAAAGCACACCCTCATCATACTTCCATCCGGATATAGTCCAAGAGAAAAAGTTGTATCCATATCAACGCTATAACAGTGAACCTGAATGTTACAATTGTCAATCGCGGTGATTTCAGCTGTTGCCGGTACTGCATGCTGCGACAAACTTGAGGTTAAAGTTCCCGTATAGGTTCCCATAACCTGGCTTGACAGGTTGGGCTGAGGTTGGTCATTGTTCATGTTACAGGAAGTAAAGCTTGCTATGGCTACGATTAACAGAATCTTTAAGGTTTTCATA
>VFQM010002072.1_pt1 | contig 15763 bp, 15 predicted proteins | sample 3512391 | NCBI WGS metagenome assembly VFQM01 (sample SAMN10412369, study PRJNA504923) | tailings metagenome | isolation source: Replicate 1 from Balatoc abandoned mine | place: Philippines
ACGATGCCGGCCGCCCCGACGTGATGTTCGTGATCCAGCGCGTGCTGGAAACCGAAGGCAAGCTGACCCTGCTTGACCAGAACCGGGTGATCCGCCCGAACAAGAACTTCCGCCTGTTCGCCACGGCCAACACCGTCGGCCTTGGCGATACCTCGGGCCTCTATCATGGCACCCAGGCGATCAACCAGGGTCAGATGGACCGCTGGAACATCGTCGTCGGCCTGAACTATCTCCCCGCTGCGGTGGAGAGCGAAATCGTGCTGAAGAAGGTCGCTGGCGTGCCGGACGATACTGTCGACAAGATGGTCAAGGTGGCGGACCTGACCCGCCAGGGCTTCATCGGCGGCGATATCTCCACCGTCATGAGCCCGCGCACCGTGATCACCTGGGCGCAGAACACCGCGATCTTCAAGGATCCGGGCTTTGCCTTCCGCCTCTCGTTCCTCAACAAGTGCGACGAGACCGAGCGGATGCTGGTGGCTGAATACTACCAGCGCGTATTCGGCACCGACCTGCCGGAAAGCGTGGTCGGCAAGGCGTGAGAGCAGGGGCGTGAGCCTGCTCTGCCTCGCTCCGCTGCTGCTGGTGCAAGCTGCACCAGCGCCGGAGGAGTGCAAGGCTAACCTGCCGGAAAAGCCTGCTGCTGCGGCTGCTGCGGCGAAACCGTTTTATGACCAGAGGGCCGATGCCCGTGCGGCGATGGACGCGGCGCTGGCCGATGCCGCGCAGAGCGGGCGTTCGGCCGTGCTCGTGTTCGGGGCCGACTGGTGCCACGATAGCGTGGCGCTGGCCCAGGTGCTTACATCCGATGCCTTCAAGGTCGAGTTCGGGAAGGGCTATTCGGTCACCTTCATCGACGTGGGCGTTCCCCAGACAGGCAAGGGCCGCAATATCGATCTGCTGGCGCGGTTCAAGGTCAAGGAACTGAAGGGCGCCCCGGCGATGTTCGTCGTCGGGCCCGACGGCAAGCAGCGTAACAAGTCGAAGGACGCGCTCTCCTGGCGCAACGCCGAAAGCCGCGGACCAGCGGCCACGCTCGAGTGGTTCCGCAAGCTGAAACCTTGATTGCCTCCCCGCGAGGGGGAGGCCATCAAATCAACCGTCATCCTGATCGGCGTGGGCCGTGCTGCCGCCGCCCGCCGGGCCGGTATAGCACTGGGCGCCGTCCTTGCCTTCCCACCAATAGGCCGGGCGTTTGCGGGTGCCGGTCAGCTCTTCGTTGAGCGTTGCAGCATCGAGCAGGCGGCCGCCGATCATGACCTTGCTGATCTTGTCGGAGTTGCGGATGTCCTGGGTCGGGTCGGCATCGAGCACGACGAGGTCAGCCAGCTTGCCCGGTTCCAGGCTACCGACATCGGCATCATAGCCCAGGCTGCGCGCGGCCTCGATCGTGCCCGCGCGCAAGGCTTCGATCGGGCTCATCCCGCCGCGGGCGAAGGACCACAGTTCCCAGTGCGCGGCGATGCCCGGTTCTTGCCCGTGTGCCCCGATTGCCACCGGCACGCCGCGCCGCGCCAGCTTGGCGGCTTCGCGGGCGCTGTCATCGTCCTTGTAGTCGCCATCGGCCGCGATGGTCCGGCGCGCGTTGTTGGCGGCAAGGATTGCAGCCGGCTCGTGCTTCTGCAGCAGCGGGTGCTTCCACACATCGGTGTGCGAGCGCCAGTACGGGTCCGCTGCCGGGCCGCCATAGGTCACCACCAGGGTCGGGGTGTAGCCGGTCTTCGACTGGCTGAAGAACTGCAGCACGTCTTCATAGAACACGCCGAGCGGCAGGTTGTGTTCGATCGTGGTGTTGCCATCGGCGATCAGCGTCATGTCGAAGCCGTAGAGCGAACCACCCTCGGCCACCGAGCGCATCCCTTCGGCCAGCGCTGCGGCGGTCACCTGCTGGCGCTGGTCGCGCCGCGGCTGGTTATAGTTCTTGAGGCTGTGCGCGCCCTGGGCCTTCAGCCGGCGAACATGGGCCAGCGCGTCGTCATAGCTGTCGATCTGCGCATAGACGCCCGCCGCCCGCGCGCCATAGACGATCTCGGCGGTCGAGAAGCTGCGCGGGCCGATGATCTTGCCGGCGCGGGTCATCTCCAGCGCCGGGAAGACCGTGCGAGCGCTGCTCGACGGATCGTGCCGGGTAGTTACGCCCAGCGCCAGGTTGATCATCTCGGCCCAGTTGGCCTGGGGGGTGATCTCGTCGATCCCGTAAGGCCCGTGCGCGTGGGCATCGATCAGACCGGGGATGATGGTCTTGCCGGTGGCGTCAAGGGTGGGGGTGTCGGCCGGGATCGTCACCGCTGCCGCCGGACCGACTGCCGCGATCCGATCGCCTTCGATCAGGATCACCGCATTGTCGATCGCGCCGCCATCCGCGCCCTTCATCGTCACGACGCGCGCGCCGACGATCGCGACGCGGCCCTTGGGCTTGTCGGCCGTGACCTTCATCGAGAGCGAGACGCCGCTCTTGGGCGGTTCGAACTTGGCCGGTTTGGCGCCCTTGGCGAGCGGAGCATCGGCGAACAGCGCCGAGGTCGCCGCCCCGAACACTGTCGGCCCGAGCGACCAGTTCACCCGGGCACCGCCTTCGCTCCAGTGGATCCAGTCGGCCCCGTCGCCGCTGACCTTGACCACCGGCAGCGCGCCGCCCTTGGGCGAAAGCGACACTTCCTGCGTGCCCGGCACCAGCGGGGTGACAAAGGCCTGGTAGTTCTGGCGGAAGGCCAGGAACTTGCCATCGGGTGAAACGCGGTAATCATTGACCAGCTCGCCCTTGGCATGGACCCGGCGGGCCTCGCCGTTGAGATCCAGGCTGACCAGGCGGCTCTCCTTGGCATCGCCTTCCATCACGAAGACGCGGTCATTGCTGGCGCCGAATTGCGGGTTGCCGCCATTGCCAGTGATCTGGGTCATTGCGCCGCCGGTTGCCGCTACGCGGTAGACGCCGGGTTCGGCCGAGGCGCGCGGGCTGGAGAGGTAGCCGCCGCGATCCTTCTCGAAGACCACGGTCTTGCCATCGGGCGAAAAGCGCGGGCGGGCATAGTGGCCGGCGGGGGTAATCGCGGTGGACTTGCCGCCACTGGCCGCAATCGTGCGCACTTCACCCAGGCCCGCGTCGGTCCAACGGACGTAGGCCAGCTTCTTGCCGTCTGCCGACCACGATGGGTAGGCCTCCATAGCGGCATCATCGGTGGTCAGTCGGCGCGGTTCGCCCCCCGCCATCGGCTTGATCCAGAGCTTGCCCAGTGTCTCGAACACCACCGACTTGCCATCGGGCGAGACATTGGCCCCGCGCGGCATCTTGGTTTCGAAGGTGTCCGGGGCGACAGCCACCGCTGGACGCGGCGGATCGATCACGCCGCGGGTGTCGTTGATCTTGAAGGGGATCACCGCGCTCTTGCCCGTGGCCAGGTCGACCCGGTTGAGCTTGCCGCCGGCCCAGACCACCAGGCTGGCCGAATCCGGCGTCCAGGCCATGTTGGGATAGACCCCGGTGACGGCCCAGGTTTCCTGCACGTCCATGTCGAGCGCGTCATAGACCTTGCGGTCCTCACCGGTTGCCAGATCGCGGACATAGAGCCGCGGCTGGGTCGCCTCGCGCCGGACATAGGCGATCTTCTTACCGTCGGGCGAGGGTGTCGGCCGCACCGCACCGCCTTCGCCGCCAATCATGCTGTCGATCTTGCCGGTCTCAAGGTCATAGCGTTCGATCGCGAAGAGCTGGTTGTTGCTGTCCTGCGCGTATTCGAAGATCGGGCCCGGCGTGGTGTTGCGGGTGTAGTAGATGTGCTTGCCATCGGGCGCGAAGATCGGCTCGCCAAGTTCCTTCTGGTGCTGCTCGCTGGGCCGCTTGACCAGCAGCACACCGTCGCCACCGGATACATGGTACATCCAGACCTCACCCGTGCCGAGCGAGCGCCCGGTGGTGAAATGCTTCTTGGCAACGATGTACTGGCCGTCCGGGCTCCAGCTCGGCTGGTTGAGCAGGCGGAAGCTTTCGTTGGTCAGCTGGCGCTTGTCGCTGCCGTCGCGGTTCATGATCCAGATGTTGTCGCCGCCGCCGCGGTCGGAGGTGAAGGCGATCCGCTTGCCATCGGGCGAGAAGCGCGGCTGGGTCTCGTAAGGCAGGCCTTCCGAGATCCGGGTCGGCGTGCCGCCGCTGATCGGCATGGTGTAGATGTCACCCAGCAGGTCGAAGGCCACGGTCTGCCCATCCGGGCTGACATCGAGGTTCATCCAGGTGCCTTCCTCGACCGAGATTGGCACTTCGCGGACCTTCATCCCCGGCGGGGCGGAGACATCCCACTTGGGCGCATCCTTGGCGTCCTGGGCCGATACGGCGGCAGGCAGGGCGGCAAGGCTCAACGCCAGGGCCAGGCGCGAGGCGGTGCGGGCAACGGTCTTCATCAGTGGAATCTCCCCCAGTCTGGCCCCAGGTTCCCGCCCGGGGCCAGCGCTGTCAATCAGCGGTTCGGCGAACGACTTCAGTATCGGACGAAAGCTCTCTCCTCCCCCTCGATGGGGGAGGGATACCGCAGCTCGGCGGCTCTGCCGCCTAGCGCAGGTTGGGTGGGGGTGCGCTATCCAAGAGGTGCTGTGACCAAAGGTTCCATCACCCCCATCCAACTTCGACTACGCCGCTGCGCGACCAAGTCTTTGTATCCTTCCCCCATCAAGGGGGAAGAGATGTGAGTACATCAGCCGTGCGGCGTAACCAGGTACTTCTCGCCCGTGCGGCGGGCATTGTACATGGTCACGGCATCCTTGGTCAGCATGTCCTCAAGGGTGCCCTTCTTGGCATAGTGGCTGGCGAAGGTGGTGGTCAGGTCCTTCATCACCCGTGCCCGCATCCGCCCGACAATCTCTGGCCCGGCCTTCATCATGAACGGCGTCAGCAGCCAGCCCGACAGGTCCCAGGTCAGGCCAAAGGCGCGGTTGAGGATCGTCGGACCGAGGTCCAGCGCGCCATAGATGCAGACCTTCTTGGCCGCGTTCGAGCCATAGCGGCTGAAGGCAGCGCCGCGGCTGGCGGCGGCTTCCATGGCCGTGAGGAACTGGCTCGCAACGGTGCCGCCACCGATCGGATCGAAGCCGATCATCGCCTTGGTCTCAGCAATCGCGTCGATCAGCTTCGGCATGTAATCGGCGTCGGTCATGTTGAGGACGTGGGTGGCGCCAAGGTCCTTGAGAAGCTTCACCTGCGCGTCCGAGCGGACCACGTTTACCAGCGGGATACCGTCTTCAAGGCAGATCTTGAGCAGCATCTGCCCCAGGTTCGATGCCGCGGCGGCGTGGACGATGCCGGTGTAGCCTTCGAGCTTCATCGTTTCGACAAAGCCCAGTGCGGTCATCGGATTGACGAACGAACTGGCGGCCTGTTCGGCGGTCACGCCATCTGCCACTTCAAAGCCCATATTGGGATCGGCATAGGCATAAGAGCCATAGGCCGTGCCGGGGACGCAGGCGATCCGCTTGCCCATCAGATGCTCGCAGCCTTCGCCGGCGGCGACGACGATCCCGGCGGCCTCGTTGCCCGCGGGCATGGCCATACCGTGCCGCGCCTTCATCGCGCGGGTCGCGTTTTCGGGCATCTTCGCCACGACCTTGCCGGGCGAATAGACCGCGTTGTCAGTATCGGCGCTGGCAAACAGCAGACCCAGGTCAGACGGGTTGATCGGCGTCGCCTCAACCTGGATCAGCACCTGGCCGGGCTTGGGATCGTCCCAGGTCTGGTCATTGAGCTGGACGGTCAGCGTGCCATCGGCATCGAGCTGGGTGGTGAGTTGCTTGCCGGTGAAGGCCATTGGTTGTCTCCCGAATCCTTGGTTTCGGATCGCAACCTAGTCGTTCATTCGCCCGGGTAAAGCGCGCGGACGAAATAGAGGCCTTCGCTGGGTGCATTCAGCCCCAGCGCCGAACGGTCGCGGGCGGCCAGTGCCTCGCCAACCTGCTCCTCGCGCCACCGACCCATGCCGACCAGGGCGAGGCAGCCGACCATCGAGCGGACCTGGTGATGCAGGAAAGAGCGCGCGGCGGCGCGGATGTGCACTTCCTCGCCCGCCCGCGCCACGCTCAGCATGTCGAGCGTCTTCTCCGGGCTCTGCGCCTGGCAGTGGACCGAGCGGAAGGTGGTAAAATCATGCTGCCCGACCAGCGCCTGCGCCGCGCGGTGCATCGCCTCGGCATCAAGCGGCTGGGCGACTTGCCAGGCGCGGTTGCGGTCAAGCGCCAAGGGCGCGCGGCGGTTGGCGATCCGGTATAGGTACTCGCGGCCAATACAGGAAAAGCGGGCATGCCAGTCGTCCGGCACGGCCTCGCAGGCCAGGACGGCGATCGGGGCAGGGCGAAGGTGGTGATTGACCGCTTCCATCAGCCGGAAGGCATCAATGTCCTTCGCCACCTCGACATGAGCGCGCATTCCGAGCGCGTGAACGCCTGCGTCAGTGCGTCCGGCGGCGTGCAGGGTGACCGTCTCGCCCGTCGTTGCCTGGACCGCCTCTTCCACCGCCTGCTGCACCGAAGGCCCATGGGCCTGGCGCTGCAAGCCGAAGAACGGTGTGCCGTCGAACTCGAGCGTGAGAGCGAAGCGGGTCAAAACGCAAAACCCACAATCTCGTCACCCCGGACTTGATCCGGGGCTGGGCTTTTCTTCTGCACGACCAGCCGCAAAGCAGCCAAGCCCCGGGTCAAGCCCGGGGCGACGGATGAGGTGAGGTGTCTGGGATCAAGCAATGCTTTCTCCCGCCGCAATCGCCCAGCCGCGCAGCAGGTCGGCCGTCGCCATCACTGGCCGGCCAGCCCGCTGGACCAGCGTCGGGCGGATTGCGGCTTTGGCACAAGCTATGGTCAGCTGGTCATCGAGCACCTCGCCGGGTGCCCCGCTCCCGTCAGTGATGTCAGCCGCGAGCACCTTGCAGCGCTCGCCCTGGTATTCGAACCAGGCACCTGGGGCCGGAGCAAAGGCACGGATCTGGCGTTCGACCTGCGCAGCGTCTTGGGAAAAGTCGAGCCGGGTCTCGGCCTTGTCGATCTTCTTGGCATAGGTTACGCCATCGTCCGGCTGAGGCTGTTCCGGATAGGCGGAAAGGTCCGCCAGCACCTCCACGATCAGCCGTGCCCCGATCTGCGCCAACTCCTCGGTCAGCTCCCCGGCAGTCTTTCGGTCGATTGGTGTACGCCCTTCCAGCAGCACCGGCCCGGTATCGAGCCCGGCCTCCATCCGCATAATGTCCACCCCGGTCTCGGCATCGCCGGCCAGGATCGCGCGCTGGATCGGTGCCGCCCCGCGCCAGCGCGGCAGGATCGAGCCGTGGAGATTGAGGCAGCCATGCTTTGGTGCGTCGAGCACGGCCTGCGGCAGGATCAGGCCATAGGCCGCAACCACGGCAATGTCGGCATCGAGCGCGGCAAAGGCCGCCTGTTCCTCCGCGCCCTTGAGCGAGGCTGGATGGCGCACTGCAATCCTCAGTTCCTCGGCCTTGCGGTGGACCGGAGTCGGGGTCAGCTCCTTGCCACGCCGGCCGCCGGGGCGGGGCGGCTGGGTATAGGCGGCCACCACCTCATGGCCCGCCGCGACCAGCGCTTCCAGCGCCGGTACGGCAAAGTCCGGGGTACCCATGAAGATGATGCGCACAACCTACTCCCGCTCGTCCTGAGCTTGTCGAAGGACTGTCCTTACTTTCGGCGGCGGAAAAGAAAAGGACGGGGCTTCGACAAGCTCAGCCTGAGCGGTATGGGAGAAGAATGGCATCGCAAGAGATCGAGACACTGACTCAGGCCCTGTCGCGCCTGCCGGGGCTGGGGCCGCGCTCGGCTAGGCGCGCCGTGCTGTGGCTGATCAAGCGGCGCGAAACCGCATTGGTGCAGCTCCTCAGCGCGCTTGAAGGCGTGTCGGAACGGCTGGTCGAATGCGAAACCTGCGGCAATGTTGATACGACCAATCCTTGCAGCATCTGCACCGATCCGCGCCGCGACCAGCGCGCGCTCTGCGTGGTGGAAGACGTTGCGGACCTCTGGGCGCTGGACCGGGCGCGGCTGTTCACCGGGCGCTATCATGTGCTGGGCGGGCGGCTCTCGGCGCTCGAAGGGGTGCGGCCGGAGGATCTGACCATCGCCGCCCTGATCCAGCGCGTTTCCGCGGGCGGGATTGACGAGGTCGTGCTCGCCATGAACGCCACCCTCGAAGGCCAGACGACTGCGCATTATATCGCCGAGCGGCTGGAGGGCTTCCCTGTGCGGATTACCCAGCTCGCCCACGGCCTGCCCGTTGGCGGCGAACTGGACTATCTGGATGAGGGAACCCTGGCCCAGGCGCTGCGGGCGCGGCGGCCGATGGGCTAGCCGATCAGACTGATCGGCGCAGCCGCCTTGCGATTTGGCGCTTTGCCGCCTATTTGCCCGCTATGGCTATCCGCGAAATCATCGAAGTTCCCGATCCCCGACTGAAGGTGATCTCCGAACCCGTCACCAAGTTTGACGATGAGCTCAAGACGCTCGTCGCCGACATGTTCGAGACCATGTACGACGCCCCCGGCATTGGCCTGGCGGCGATCCAGGTCGGCGTGCCGCTGCGCGTGCTGGTGATCGATCTTCAGCCGGAAGATCCCGACGCCGAGCCGGAAGTCTGCACCGCCCACGGCGGCCATTCGCATACGCACCAGCCGCTCAAGAAGGAGCCGCGGGTGTTCATCAATCCCGAGATCCTCGATCCATCCGAAGACCTCTCGGTCTATTCCGAAGGCTGCCTCTCGGTCCCCGAAATCTATGCCGACGTTGAGCGTCCGGCCCGAATTCGCGCCCGCTGGCAGGACCTGGACGGCAAGACTCACGAAGAAGAGATGGACGGTCTGCTGGCAACCTGCCTGCAGCACGAGATGGACCACCTCGAAGGCATCCTGTTCATCGACCACCTCAGCCGGCTGAAGCGGCAGATGGCGCTGAAGAAGCTGGATAAGCTGCGCAAGGTCGCCTGATAGGACTGGCGTTCTCGCTCCGTTCCGGTTAGCGTGGGGCTATGGACTCTACGCTGACCCTCATTCTCATTCTCGTTTTCGGCCTTGCCGCAGGCACTGCCCTCGGCTGGTTTTTCGGCTCGCGCCCGGTTGCTGATCTGCGCGGGCGGCTGGCCGAGCAGGAGGCCGGGGTCAAAGACCTCGACGCGCGTTTCCGCCAGGCCGTGAAGGAATTGAGCGACGCTTCGATCGAGAATGCGACGCTCAAGGCGAATGCCGCCAACTTCGAGGAGCAGAAGGCGGGCCTGATTGCCGCGCAGGAATCGCTCAAGAAGGAATTCGAGAATGCTGGTGCGAAGATCCTTGCCCAGGCGCAGGAGGTCTTGCTCAACCGCGCGCAGGAACGGCTCACCCAGTCCGAAGAGAAGAGCGCGGAACGACTGAAGGCGCTACTGGCGCCGGTCGATGAGCGGCTCAAGAGCTATGAAGTGCAGGTCCAGTCGCTGGAAAAGCAGCGGGTTGATGCCTTTGGCCAGCTTACTGGCCTGATCCAGTCGCTGCGCGAAGGACAGGAGCAGGTCCGCGCCGAGGCCGCCCGGCTGGGCAACTCACTCACCAACGCCCCTAAAGCCCGCGGCCGCTGGGGCGAGCGGGCGTTGCAGAACGTGCTCGAGCAGTGCGGCCTGTCGGAGCACACCGATTTCGAGCTGGAGCACTCGCTCGACACCGAAGACGGTCGCCTGCGGCCCGATGCGATTGTCCACGTGCCGGGGCAGAAGAAGCTGGTGATCGACGCCAAGGTCTCGCTCAACGCCTATCAGGCGGCGTTCGAGGCCAATGACGATGCCGAGCGCAAACGCCATCTCGATCTCCACGCCCGGTCGATGCGGAACCATGTCGCGACGCTGGGGGCCAAGGCTTACCAGAGCCAGTTCGACGATGCGCCGGACTATGTGGTGATGTTCGTTCCCGGCGAACACTTCGTCGCCGCCGCGCTCGAGCACGATCCCGAACTGTGGGATTTTGCGTTCCACAATAAGGTTCTACTCGCCACTCCTACCAACCTGGTTGCGATTGCCCGGACCGTTGCCATGGTCTGGAAGCAGGACCAGCTGGCGCGCGAGGCGGTCGAAATCGGCAAGGCCGGGGCCGAGCTGTACGACCGGATCGCGGTGGCTGCGGAACATCTCAAGCGGGTTGGCGGCGGCCTCGAAAGCGCGGTCAACAACTACAACAAGTTCGTCTCGAGCTTTGAACGCAACGTCGTCTCGTCCGGCAAGCGGCTGCGCGACAAGGGCATCGAGATCGGCAAGCGCGAGATCGAGGAGGTGCCCCTGATCGAGGCGGCGCCCCGCTATAGCGGGAGCGAGGCTCCGGCCATCGCCGAGGAAGCGGACTAATCGCTCTTCCGGACGAGTTCGGCCACATGCTTGGCCGAACGAATGCCCATCCGGCCATTCTCGACGAAGAAGGCTGGCGATGCGCCAAGCAGTTCAGCGACCGCGCGCTCCTGCTCCATCAGGCCTTCGCAGTACATCTGGGTCGAAATGATCGGACCGACCTTCATCTGCCCGTTGGTCAGCTGAAGATCGCCGCCCAGGCCGTTGCAACCAACGGTTGCGGCAATGCGCTTCTCGAAAATCCGCAATTCGGCCCTGCTGGACACCGGTTTTTGGCCGTCGATCGAAACGAATGTCCAGGTGGTCAGCGGGCGATCAGGCCCGCTTGCCGGCTTGGGCTCGGTAGCAGTCTGCGGCGCGGCGCAAGCGGCGAGCAGGGGCAGGGCGGCGAGAAGAGCTTGGCGGATCATGCTTTATCCTATCGCCCAACCCGCCTGATCGCCAGCTGAACGGTCAGCCGCCCAGCGCGTCCAGCACTTCATAGGCGAGCACTGCGCCGGCAACGGCGGCGTTCAAGCTGTCGGCGCGGCCCTTCATCGGCATGGTTACGCGCAGGTCGCAGGCCAGTTCATAATCCTCGGGCAGGCCGCGGCTCTCGTTGCCGACCAGGATGAAGCACGGCGCGGTATAGGGTGCGCCGCGATAGGGGACGGCGTCGCGCAAGGATGCGGCGACAAGCTGCCCGGCACCGCCGCGCAGCCAGGGCAGAAAGTCCTCCCACCGCGCCTGCGCAACCTGTTGGGTAAAGATCGCACCCATGCTGGCCCGCACGGCCTCGGCAGAGAAGGGATCGGCGCAATCGTCGATCAGGATCAATCCGCCTGCACCCACCGCATCGCCGGTGCGGAGCATGGTGCCAAGATTGCCCGGATCGCGCAGCGCCTGGGCGACCAGCCAGATTTTCGCCTGGGTCCGGTCCAGTGCGGCCAGGCTCGTGTCAAACTCGCCAAAAACCCCGCAAACGGCCTGCGGGTTGTCCTTGCCGGTGATCTTGCTGAGGATGTCCGCGGTGGTCTCGATAACTTCGCCGCCAGCGGCCAGCACATCGGCCTCAAGCGCGGCCAGCAGCGGATGCGGATCGCGTCCCTCGGCCATCACCAGCACTTCGGGCAGGTGGCCGTTTTCGCGCGCGTCGGTCAGTAGCCGCAGCCCTTCGGCCAGGAACTGGCCCGCCGCCTTGCGGTGCTTCTTGTCCCTGAGCGCCCGCAGCGCCTTGACCGTGGGGTTGGAAAAGCCGGTGATCTGGCGGCGGGACATGATCAGTCCTCGCCGAACCCGTCCTTGACCAGGCCAACCAGCTTGAGCAGCGCCGGTTCGCAGCCTTCGCCGCTTACGATGATGTCCACGCTGTCGCCCTTGGCCGCGCCAAGCATCATCAGGCCGAGGATCGAGCCACCGGCGGCTTCGTTGCCGTCCTTCTCAACCCGGACGGTCAGTCCGTTACACAGCTGCGCCACGGCATTGACGAACTTGGCGCTGGCCCGCGCATGCAGGCCGCGGTTGTTGACGATTTCGACGGTTTCGCGCGCCTCAGCCATTTGCCTGTTTCCCCACCCCAAAGCCGGCCGCTTATGCGTCCTGGCCAAGAAACTCCGACGCGATCGTGATGTAGTTGCGGCCGGCATCGCGCGCCGCCTCGGTCGCCTTGGCCAGCGTCATGCAGGTCCGCGCCTTGGCGAGGCGGATCAGCATCGGCAGGTTGATCCCGGCGATGACCTCGACCTTACCGGCCTGCATCAGCGAGATGGCAAGGTTTGAAGGCGTGCCGCCGAACAGGTCGGTCAGGATGATCACGCCATTGCCGCCATCGACCGACTTGACCGCATCGGCAATCTCGCGCCGGCGGGCTTCCATGTCGTCATTCGGGCCAATGCAGACCGTTGCCACCGCTTCCTGGCGGCCGACGACATGTTGCATGGCGTGGACAAATTCCTCGGCAAGCTTGCCGTGGGTAACCAGGATCAGGCCGATCATGCGAGGGGGATGCTCCGAACTGCCAGCCCGGCGAATCCCGCCGGAAAGTGGCGCAGGGCCATGACGCCGAACGCAGTCACGGTCAATGCTTTCCTTCAACCAGGTCGGCTGCGCGCGAACCCAGGTTGCGGTGGATCACCGTGGGCGCGAAGCCGGCCTCAGTCAGCGCAAGGGCCAGTTGCTCGGCCGAGAAGACCGACCGGTGCCGGCCGCCGGTGCAGCCGAAGGCGATGTTCACATAGGCCTTGCCTTGGGCAGCGTAGCGCGGAAGCAGCATCAGCACGAGGTCGCGCATCCGGCCGAACGCGTCTGCCCAGGCCGGATCGCGCGCGATGTGTTCGCCCACCGCGGGGTCGCGTCCGGTCAGCGGGCGCAGTTCTGGATCCCAATGCGGGTTGTCGAGGAACCGCATGTCGAAAACCAGGTCGGCAATCGGCGGCATCCCTCGCGAAAAGCCAAAGCTGGTGACGGTAACGGTAGTGCGCGTGGGGGCACTGTCGGCAAAGCGTTCGCGGATCGCCTGCTGCAGGTCGTTGCTCGTAAACTCGGTAGTGGAAACCACCATATCGGCCCATCGCCGCAGCGGCTCGAGCAGTTCGCGCTCTGACACGATCCCGGTGGTCACCGGCAGATCCTGCGCCATCGGGTGACGGCGACGGGTCTCGTTATAGCGCCGCTCCAGTTCGGCCCCGCCGCAATCGAGGAACAGCGTGGTCAGCTCCAGGTCGGGCCGCTGGACCAGCTTCTTCACCCGTTCGATGACCTTGTTGGGATCAAAGCCGCGAGTCCGCGCATCGAAACCGATCGCCAGCGGCGGGCGCAGTTCGCTGCGCGGCGCATCGGGGCTGTCGATCAGGCGATCGAGCAGGCGGATCGGAAAGTTGTCGATCGTCTCCCAGCCCAGGTCTTCGAGAACCTTGAGCGCAGTCGTCTTGCCGGCACCGAGCAATCCGGTGACAAGGAGCACGCGTTGCCGCGGCGGCGCGGAATCGATTGCAGTCATGTTCGCGGGCCAATGTGGGACTGCTCTGCGCCAAATGAAAGCCCCCAGCGTTCCAGCGCCGCCTCGGCCCGCAGGGCCAGCACCGGGCTATCTGGCCACAAGGCCAGGCACGGCAGGCTGATTCCCTCGATCGAAAGTTCGTCAGGCTCCTCGGGCAAGCGCGGCGCAGTGGGATCGAGCCGGAGGGCCAGCGCGATCGGCACAAAGCTGGTGACCGGGCGGGTCAAGAGGCCCACATTGCGGACCTCGATCAGACCGGCGATGCGCGGAGGCGGAAAAGCCCGCAGCACCGCACCTTGCGCCTCGACATTGAGGCCGTCGTCGCCGACCAGCATCGCCCCGCGATCGATCAGCGCCAAGGCCAGACTCGACTTTCCCGAGCCAGGCGGGCCCTGGATCAACACGCCGCGTCCGCCGATTGCCACACAAGTCGCCTGGATCAACCGGCTCATTCCGCCTCCTCGGCCACTTCGGGCAGCGGCAGGTGGAGCACCAGGCAGGCCCCGCGCTGGCCATCCGGGCGGTCCTGTGCGGTTAGCGAGCCGTCGTGTGCCTCGGCGATTGTGCGGGCGATGGCGAGGCCGAGGCCGGAGTGGCTGCCGAAGTCCTCGCTTTGCGGCCGCAAGGAATGGAACCGTTCGAAGACTTTCTCGCGCGCTTCGTCCGGAATGCCGGGGCCTTCGTCGCTGACCGCCAGTTCGAGCAGATCGCCCTGCCGCTCAAGCGTAACGGAAACCACGCCGCCCGATGGCGAGAACGACACGGCGTTGTCGAGCAGGTTTTCGAGCACGCGTTCAAGCCGGGCCACGTCCCCCGGAACGTCCCAGGGGCCGGCGCCAAGCGGGCTGACCTCGATCCGGCAGCCGGCATGGGTGCCGCGCTCCGCCCGGGCGGCGACCAGCGAGCGAGCAAGGGCCAGCATATCGACCGGTTCGAACCGGGTGCGCGAAAGCTCGGCGTCGATCCGCCCGGCCTCAGCGATTTCGGTAATCAGGCGGTCGATCCGGCGCAGGTCATGCGCGGCGATTTCGGTCAATTGCTGGCGCAGCGCCTCGTCCTTGACCTTGCTCAGCGATTCGAGCGCCGAACGCAGCGAGGCGAGCGGGTTCTTGATCTCGTGCGCGACGTCCGCGGCGAAGCTCTCGCCGGCGTCGATCCGGTGACGCAGCGCAGAGGACATGTCTGAAATCGCGCGGGCCAGCAGGCCGATCTCATCGCGACGCTCCGGCAATCGCGGCACCACGACCTGCCGCTCACGCCCCAGCCGCACCCGTATCGCCGCGCGCACCAGCTCGCGCAGCGGCTGGACGATCGTGCGGGCGAGGAACAGCGAGAGCTGGATCGAAATGATCAGTGTTACCGCCAGCACGATCGCCAGCGTCTGGCGGGCATCGCGTACGCTCTGCGTCACATCGCGGGCGTTGCGGGTGGTCAGCAGCAGCTCACCATTGCTGCCGACCGGCGTCGCCGCATTGATCACCGGGGTTTCGTCCGGCGCGGCGCGGCGCTCTACCACGGTGGCCTTGCGGCGGGCCGCTTCGCCAAGTTCAGGCCAGGCGGCACTGCTGTCGATTGCGGGGTCGGCATAGGCAGAGCCGGCCGCATTGCCGATCAAGAAGTTCATGCCGGCATCGAGCCAGCGTGCAGCGTGCTGGTACCAGGGCTCGGTGGCAGGATCGACCAGGGCATAGGTTGGCGCGGCAAGCTGGAAGCTGTCGAGCTGCAGGCGTCCCTGCGCGTCATAAAGCCGCAGCCGCAGCGTCTGTTCGCGGCCGATCTGCACCATCAGCGCGGCTCGTTGGCTGCGCGGCGCGGAAGCCAGGCCCTGCGCTGCGATCTGCGCCTCGGCCCGGGCCAGCTGATAGCGTTCGGCAAACAGCTGGTTGCGGTAGGAATCGAGGTAGAACAGGCTCCCGGCCATCAGCCCCAGCGCGATGATGTTCACCGCCAGGATTCGCGCCGTCAGCGAGGCGCGGCGGGTCCAGTCGCGCCGACGCGGGAGACGAGGCCGGATCGGCTCAGCCATCGGTGAACGAATACCCCGCGCCGTAAAGCGTATCGATCGCCGCGAATTCGGGATCGGCCACCCGGAACTTGCGGCGCAGGCGCTTGATGTGGCTGTCGATCGTCCGGTCGTCGACGAACACGTCCTCGCTGTAGGCCGCGTCCATCAACTGGTTGCGGCTCTTGATCACGCCGGGGCGCATGGCCAGCGCCTCAAGGATCAGGAACTCGGTCACGGTCAAGGAAACCAGCTCGCCGCGCCAGGTCACGCGGTGGCGGGCCGGGTCCATTTCCAGCGCGCCCCGCACGATCACGCTGCTGGGCTGGGCTTCCGGCGTGGTTTCGCCTTCAGCCAGCGCCGCCTCGGCCTTGACCAGCTCGGTCCGGCGCAGGATCGCCCGGATGCGCGCGACCAGCAGCCGCTGGCTGAACGGCTTGGTGAT
>VFQM010002073.1_pt1 | contig 15757 bp, 14 predicted proteins | sample 3512391 | NCBI WGS metagenome assembly VFQM01 (sample SAMN10412369, study PRJNA504923) | tailings metagenome | isolation source: Replicate 1 from Balatoc abandoned mine | place: Philippines
GCGAGCTGCAGCCGATGTGCACGTGCTGGCCGAACACGGTGAACTGCTTGGCCAGGTAGCCGTACAGACCGGACAGCTGGTGAAAGCGCGGCTTGGAGAAGATGCGTTGCTCGAACCAGCGCTGGAACGGATGGGTGCCGCCCCCGGCGAGTTCGATGTTGAGCCGGTCACCCGCGGTCACCAGCGTGTCGCGGATGTCCTGCAACTGCTTGAGCAGCGGGCCGTGCTCGGTGTGGATGCCGGTGGCGATCTCGATCATGCTCTGCGTCATCTCGGGCGTGACGGTGCCCGGGAAGGGCTTGCGCGCGAGCAGGTCGAGCAGGTCGTTGGCGCTGCTGGAGAGGTCGTGGTCGTAGCTGTTGACGAGCTGCAGCTCCAGCTCCACGCCCATGGTCAGCGAATCAGACGCCTTGAAGGTTTCCAATGGCATGTGGGTTCCTCACTCGCGGGTGACGTGGGTTTCACGCGCGGCCATGAGCGAGCGCTGCGTGACGATCGGGCCGAGCAGTTCCTGCAGCAGCATCATGCCGGCCATGGTGGCCAGCACCTGCACCGCGGGGTCGAAGCCCATCAGACGGGTTTGCTCGATCAGCAGGATGGCAAAGGCCGACATGGGTGTGAGCGCCAGGCCGGTGAGCGCGCCCTTGCGCTCGGAGATGCCCGACAGACGCGCTGCTGCCACGTTGCACAGCACTTTGGTGAAGGTGCGGGCCAGGATGAGCACCGCGCCCAGCACAAAGGTCGTTCTCACGTCCACCCAGGTCAGCAGCGACGCGATGTAGACGAACAGGAAGGCGGAGAGCAAGTCGCCCGCGGTGCCGAAATCGCGCTGTGCGCTGGTGAGATGCACGCGGCGCTCGCGCGCCACGATGCCGAAGGTAAGCGCGGCCAGCAACGGTGAGAGCATGAGGCCGTAGGCAGCGGTGGTGAGCAGCAGCACCGCCAATGCGAACACCACGGTGACCCCGCGCTCGTGCGTGTTGCGAAGCCGCAGCAACCAGGGCACGACCACGCCCAGCAGCGCGCCCACGGCGATCGAGGTGCCCACCACATGCACGCTGCCAAAGGCCGCCAGCACGAGGTCGCCCGAGGTGGAGAGCGTCCAGTAGCCCACCACGATCTTGAGCGCGAGCACGGAGAACAGGCAGTTGATGGCGCACAGGTGCAGCACGCGCTCGGTGGCCTGGCCGGTGCTGCGCAGTTCGTTGGCCACGCGCAGCACGCCCGCGGGGGACGCCGAGATCGACAGCGCGGCAATGATCAGCCGGTGTTCGATGGGCAAGGAGAACCAGCCAGAAACCCAATAAACGAATCCGAAGGTGACGAGCGATTCCACCACCCCGAGCACCAGCACCCAGGGGTTGTGCCGGAACCAGCGCAGGTTGATGCGGTAGCCCAGTTCGAACAGGACCAGGGCCAGCGCCACGTTGGCCAGGAACGGCAGGCCGGTGATGTCGGTGGTGAGCCCGGGCAGGTTGATCAGGCTGCCGACCAGACCCACGGCGACGTAGCTCGTCACGCGCGGGATGTTCCAGCGTTCGAGCAGCCATTCGCCGAGGAACCAGGCGATCAGCAGTGCCAATGGCCAGGCAATGGCCTGCAGCAGAAAGGCGAAATTGGTGGTGACCAAGGGCATGTCTCCATGCTGCGCACCGACGGGGAAAGACACCCGGCGCGAGGCCGGGAGCGGTCGGTGCGCCGGCCCGGGGGCCGGCGGTTCATCGGAGTGGCGGCCACCAGGGCCACCGCGGAGGGGACCTCAGACCGCGAAACGGTGCTGCAGGTCCTGCAGGCCGAACGCGTCAAGCACCTGCAGCAACCGCTGGCGCGCGTTCTCGCGCTGACCAGGCCGGTCGTCAACCATTCTACGGGCGAGGATGAGCTCGTTCTTCATCGAGTGTTCCCAGCCGACGAGCTCGGTCACGGTCACGTCGTAGCCATGCGCCTGCAACCGCAGGCAGCGCAGCACGTTGGTGATCTGGCTGCCGAACTCGCGCGTGTGCAGCGGGTGGCGCCAGAGCTCGGCCAGCGGCGTGCGCTTGAGCGAGAGCGCCTTGTGCTGGCGCATCACGCCCGCCGCCTCGGCCTGGCAGCAAGGCACCAACACCATGTGGCGCGCCTGGCGTGCCAGGCCGAAGTCGATCGCGTCGTCGGTGGCGGTGTCGCAGGCGTGCAGTGCCGTCACGACGTCGATGCGCTCGGGCAGCGCCGCATCGTCCATGGCTTGCTGCACCGTCGCCGCCAGGAAGCGCATGCGCTCGAAGCCCAGCCGCTGCGCGAGCGCGTGGGATTTCTCCACCAGCTCGCTGCGCGCCTCGACACCGATCACGCGGCCAGCGCCGCGCGGCTTGAGCACCAGGTCGTAGAGGATGAAGCCCAGGTAGGACTTGCCCGCGCCGTGGTCGGCCAGCGTCACCTCGCCCTGCTCGCGCATCACCTCGTCGAGCAGGGGTTCGATGAACTGCACCAGGTGGTAGACCTGCTTGAGCTTGCGCCGCGTGTCCTGGTTGAGCTTGCCTTCGCGCGTGAGGATGTGCAGCTCCTGCAGCAGCGCGACCGACTGGCCTTCGCGCAGTTCGGGCAGTTGCTGGTGCAGGCCAGGCGCGGCGGGCGGCTTCGCGCGCGCGGCTTTCGATCGGGAAGCGGCAGACATGGCGGCGATCATAGGTGAGCCGGCGCGGGGACAATGCCCCATGACCATGGCCAGCAAACACCCATTCGACCGCCTCACCCCCGACACCGTGCTCGACGCGCTGGACGCTGCGGGCCTGCGGGGCGATGGTCGGCTCATCACCCTGAACAGCTTCGAGAACCGGGTCTACCAGGTGCCGCTGGAGTCACCGTTCGAAGGCCACGACGTGGTGGTGGCCAAGTTCTACCGCCCGCAGCGCTGGAGCGCGACGCAGATTGAAGAGGAACACACCTTTGCCGCCGAGCTGGCCGCTGCCGAGGTGCCGGTGGTGGCCCCGCTCAAGCCACAGGGCCGGGCACTGCACGAGCATGCGGGCTTTTTCTGGGCGGTCTGTCCGCGCCGCGGGGGGCGCCGGCCCGAACTGGACGATTTCGAGGTGCTGGAATGGATCGGTCGCTTTCTCGCGCGGCTTCACACGGTGGGCGCAGCGCGCCCTTTCGCGCACCGCCCGCGACTGGACGCGCAGCGCATGGCGCGCGAACCGCTGCAATGGCTGGTCGATCATGACGTGGTGCCGCTGGAGGTGCAGCGCGAATGGCGCGAGGTCGCGGCCGAAGCCGTGGCCGCGGTCGAACAGCATGCCGTGCTGCGGGGTGAGGCGAGCGCCAATGCGCCGGCGTGCATCCGCCTGCACGGTGACTGCCACCCGGGCAACATCCTCTGGACCCCCGAAGGCGCGCCCGGCGCCGGCCCGCATTTCGTGGACCTGGACGACGCCTGCAGCGGCCCGGCCGTGCAGGACCTGTGGATGCTCCTGTCGGGCGAGCGGCGCCAGCAGACGCAGCAACTGGGTGCCTTGCTCGACGGCTACGAGCAGTTTCGCGATTTCGACCGTCGCGAGCTCGCGCTCATCGAGCCGCTGCGCACGCTGCGCCTGATCCACTACAACGCCTGGATCGCGCGCCGCTGGGACGACCCCAGCTTCCCGCCGAACTTCCCCTGGTTCGCCCACCCCGACCACTGGCGCGGCCAGATACGCCTGCTGCGCGAGCAGATCGAGGCCATGGCGCAACCGCCGTTGATCGCCTGAGGCGCCCAACCGCTGCCCGACACTGCCCCGGGCATACCCACACCGCGCTGGGCAGAATGCCCACGCCTTCCCTTTGCCCACACGGAAGGCATGGACTTCTCGCAATTCAATTGCACACAATCTAATTGTACGAAACAATACTGCCATGCCCAGCGCACGCACCTCCGCCGACGACCTGCTCAAGCTCGACCACCAGCTCTGCTTTGCGCTGTACTCCGCGTCGCTGGCGATGACCAAGCTCTACAAGCCGCTGCTCGACGAGCTCGGCCTGACCTACCCTCAGTACATCGCCATGCTCGCGCTGTGGGAAGAAGACGGCATGACCGTCTCTGCCCTGGGCGAACGCCTGCACCTCGATTCCGGAACCCTCACGCCCTTGCTCAAACGGCTGGAAGCGGCAGACCTGTTGGTGCGCCTGCGCGACGTAGAAGACGAACGCCGCGTGCGCATCCGCCTGACCCCTGCCGGACGCAAGCTGCGCACGCGCGCGGCGCGCGTTCCAGCCTGCGTGCTCGACGCCACGCAGTGCTCGATCCCCGAGATACTCGCCCTCACGCGGGAGGTCCGCGCCCTGCGCGACCGCCTCAGCGCCTGAACCCTGTCCCCCACCGCTGTCCACAGCACCCACCTCAAGGAGCCACCATGCCCACGCAACTCGACAAAGTCCTCTACACCGCCCGCGCCCACACCACTGGCGGCCGCGATGGTGCCTCGCGCAGCGATGACGGCCTGCTCGACGTGAAGCTCGCGCCCCCGAAGGCCATGGGCGGCGCCGGCAACGCCACCAACCCCGAGCAACTGTTCGCCGCGGGCTACTCGGCCTGCTTCATGGGCGCGCTCAAGCACGTGGCGGCCATGAAGAAGATCGCCGTGCCGGCCAACGCCAGCATCGACGCCGAGGTCGATATCGGCCCGATTCCGCAGGGCTTCGGCATCGCCGCGCGCCTGAACGTGAGCCTGCCGGGCCTGGACCGCGCCGTCGCGCAGGACCTGGTCGACACCGCGCACCAGGTCTGCCCGTACTCCAACGCCACGCGCGGCAACATCCCGGTGACGCTCACCGTGGTCTGAACGGGCATCGCCCATGAGAAAACCCGCCGTGTCCGGCGGGTTTTCTCATTCAGTGCGCGGGGGTTACTTCTTGTTCGGGTCGTGGATGACCGTGCCGGTGCCGACACCCACGCCGGCGCGAACCCCACTGTTGCCGATCTCGGTGCTGGCGCCCACACCGGCGCCCGCGCTCACGCGGCCGCCCTGGTCCACCCCCACACCGACACCGACCGGGCCCACGCTGGTGCCCACGCCCAGGTTGACACCGTGGTTGCTGGCGCCGACACCGATGGTCACGGGGCCCACGGGAATGCCGATGCCCACACCCACGCTGCTGCAGGCACCCAGCGCGGCCGTGGCCAGCACCAGGGTGCAGCGGGTCAAGAAGGTAGCGGACATGGCGAACTCCTGAACAGACAATGGCCGTCATTGTGACCGCGTGCCTCTGGCGGGGTTCCAGCGGCGCGACGAGCGCTCACGCGGTGCACACGGCAGCACACAGCGGCGCACAGCGTCATGTTCCCTCAACCGACGGGTGACGCGGCTTCGATCGCCGCCACGAGCCAATCGCCGGGTGGCGCCAGTGGCGCTGCCGACACCACGGAACACCCGCCATCCTCCCTCTGCAGCCGTGCGGCACCCCCGCACCAGAGCAACCAGGCCAGAAAAGCCGCCTGCGACGCCTGCAGCGGCGATCCCGGCGCACCGGCCAGCGGCGCCACCAGCATGTCGCCGGTCACGCCAGGCAAGCGGCCACCCTCCAACGGCTGGCCCAGCGCAGCCGCCAGGGTGGCCAGGCGCGGGCCATCGTCGGCGGGCAGCGTGCCCCAGCTCGCCCACCACCCGCGCACGTGCGCGACCAGCTGCACCGCACGCTCGGCCTCGGCGTACTGCAGTTCGGTGTGATCCCAGCGGCGCCAGTCGACCGCTGGTGAAGCAGCGCCCACCGCAAGCGCAGCGCTCACGTACGTGTGCACCGCTGCATCGGCGTTGGGAGCCTGCAGCGCGGCGGCCAGCGCCACGAGCTGGCCAATGCGCTGCCCCATCAGTTGCGCCTGTGCCACCATGAGCTTCTCGCGCAACAACTCATCGCGTTCGGCACGCAACGCCGCCAGATCGAGTGCGTTGCGCAGATCGGCCCGCAGGTGCTCCAGCTCCCACGGCTTGGCGATGTAGCGGTAGATCTCGCCACTGTTGATGGCCTCGATGGCCTCGCCGATGTCGGAATAGGCGGTGGTGAGCATGCGCACCACCGTCGGGTGGTGTTCGCGCGCGTGGCGCAGCAGCTCGTTGCCACGGGCGCCCGGCATGCGCTGATCGCTCACCAGCACGGCGATCTCGGCCCCGTGGGCGTCCAGGAGCGCGCGGCCCTCGTCCACCGATGAGGCGGTGAGTACCGGTGCGAGCGGACTCACCAGGCGCTCGAAGTACTTGAGCGCCATGGCCTCGTCGTCAACGTACAGAATCTTGTTGCGGGTCATTTGTTGTCCTCCACTGGAAACCACAGCGTGACGACGGCACCTCCGCCGTCGGCATCGCCCACCTCGATGTCGCCACCGATCGACTGCATCACGCGCCGGCAGAACAGCAGGCCCATGCCGCTGCCGCCCGAGCCCGAATCCACCGGCTCACGCGTGAGCCGGCCCTTGAGGGCACTTGGCAGGCCGGGGCCGTTGTCGATCACCGCCAACGCGGGCCGCGGCTGGCGCTGCAGTGCCACCGTGACGCGTGGCACCGGCTCTTGCTGTGCGCGCTGTGCCTGCAGCGCGTTCTTGATGAGTGTGCACAGCACCAGGTACAGCAGATCGCGTTGGCGCCCGGGCACGGGAAAGTCGTCGTCGAGTGCGGTGCGCAGCCGCTCGCGCTCGTGGGCATCGAACGGGTACTCGCGCTCGACGGCACGCACCAGTTCGGCCGCCGTCAGCGGCACGCCCGGGTCGGGGCGGTAGGCCTCGCGGGCGGTGTTGACGAAGCTGGTGACCAGCGACTGCGCGTAGTCGGCGCGGCGCTGCGCGGCCTCGATCATGCGCAGCGTGTCACCGGGCGCCGCCTCCCGCGGCGGGCTGGTGGCGTCGGCATGGCGCTCACGCAGCGCGGCCAGGTAGCCGCTCACGGTGGCCAGGGGCGTGCGTACCTCGTGCGCCAGAAAGCCGAGGGTCTCGCGCAGCATGGCGGCGCGCCGGTCGGCCAGGCCGCGGTCGTGGGCGCGCTGGCGGGCCTGGGCCAGCGCTTCGCGCAGCACGCGGCGGGTCAGCGCCTCGTCCAGCGGCTTCTCCAGCATGTGCTCCACGCGCCCGAGGTTGATCGCCTGCAGCGCGACGTCCTTGTCGGCGTAGGCCGACATCAACACACGCACCACGTGCGGGTGGTGCTCGGCGGCCGCGGCCAGCAGGTCCACCCCGCTGTGCTGCGGCATGCGGTAGTCGGTGAGCAGCACGGCCACCTCGGCGCCGCGCTCGGCCAGCACGGCGAGCGCCTCGACCACGCCACCCGCCACCAGCACCGCGAACTCGTCGCCATAGCGACGCGCAAACCACTTGCAGGCCTGGGGCTCGTCGTCGACGATGAGTACGGCGCGGGCTTCGATGGGTGTGGGCGGTGTGCTCATGTCGGGCGCGGCAGGTCGAAGTGGAACTCGGTCCAGGCACCGGGTTCGCTGCGCACCGTCAGGTGGCCACCGTGCCGCTGCACGATGCCGTAGCTGATGCTCAGGCCCAGGCCCAGGCCGCTGCCGACGTCGCGCGTGGTGAAGAACGGATCGAACACGCGCTCCAGGTTTTGCGGCTCGATGCCCTGGCCGTTGTCGCGCACGGTAACGGCCATGCGCTCGCCCTGGACGACGGCTGCAACCACCACCTCGGGGCGCTCGCGCTTGGCAGCGCGCACCGCGTGCGCGGCGTTGCTGAGCAGGTTGATCATGACACCGATGAGCGCGGGCTCGTCGCCCAGCACATGGGTGTCCTGCGGCAGTTCCAGGCGAACCTCGATACCCTTGAGATCGAAACCCGCCAGCCGAACGGCCGAGCGCGCCGCGTTCTCGAACAGGAAGGGGCGAACGTTACCCCCGTCGGGCTTTTGATAGGCGAAGGTCTTGAGGTCGGTGACGATGTTCTGGATGCGCACCAGGCCCTCGCGCGCGTCGTCCAGGCTCTCCCGCAGCATTGCGTCCTGCCCGACAGCGGGCTGTGTGCGGCCCATGTCCAGGGCCATGAGGCTGAAGTTCACCGGGTTGTTGAGTTCGTGCAGCAGACCGGCCGACAACGTGCCGATGGCTGCCATCTTCTCGCGGTGCAGCAACTGCCCCTTGATCTGGGTCAGCGCCTGGTTGCTTTCGATCAACTCATCGCGCTGGCGCATCACCTCGTTCTGCAAGGCCAGCGTCTGGCGACGCCAGCGCCCGCCATAGACCGCCACCGTGACGGCGATCACGCCATAGAAGGACAGGAAGATGGTCTGGCCCAGCAACTGGTCCCAGCGCTGCACGCCGCCCTCCCGCGCCACACAGGCCGCGACATAGATGGCGATGGTGAACACGCTGTAACCACAGGCCTCGCGCACGGTCAGCGGCAGGAAGATGCCGATGCCGGCGATGCCGAACGTCAGACCCACGAAGTAGATGGATGCCTCGCCATCGGTGGCAAAGATCATCCACGCGATCATCACCTGGGGCAGCGCGATCCAGAGGTAGGTGAGGCGGCGGATATGACGCTGACCGAACGGTGTGGCGTAGCTCAGCAGAATCAGCCCGATGGCGCACGCCGTGGCGCCGCGCAGCAGACCGAAGGTGGTGGCGCGCTCGGGGTAGAAGGCGGCGTCCAGGCCCACGCCCATGAGCACCAGCACCATGGCCACGACGCAGGTCACGCGGCTGTAGAACAGCAGGTGGCGGTGCTCGGAAGCTTCCTCGCTCAGGCGTTGTGCATGCAGCAGGGCCAGCATGGGGTCGCGGCGGACTACGCCGCCCGCACGGCTTCGACGAACAGGTTGACGCCGGTGGCGTCGGTGTAGGTGTGCGCGGCCTTCATGCTGGCGGGCAGCAGCCGCTCCATACCGGCTTCGTCGCGGTAGATCAGGTACCACTCCATGAAGTGCTCCATCCAGTGACGCTCCGGGTTGTTCTGGTGCACGTTGGTCAGCAGCAGGCGCCCCTGCGGGGTCAGGTGCTGCTCGAAATAACCGATGAGCCGCGTGCACGCCTTGTCGGCGAGGTAATCGAACAAGCCGGCACAGTAGATCAGATCGAAGCGTTCCCCGGGCGGCACATCGGCGCTGCGGACCGAGCGCTTGAGCAGCTGGTGCACCGATTCATGCCGCAGGCGCAGCCCGGGCGAGGCCACGGCGGATTCGCGCGCGGCCTGCGACAGGCGATCCCGGGCGTATGCCAGCGTCTCCTCGCTGAAGTCCACCAGGTCGATATCGACATGGGCCAATGCCTGCCCGCTGCGGATCGCCCGCTCGATCTCGGCGGCCGGACCGCAGCCCACGTTGAGCACGCGCAGGCGGCGGCCCTCGGCCTGTGCCTGCTGTGCGGCACTGGACAGCCAGTCGGTGAGCATCGCCACCCGGTTGCGGTGCGCCTGCGCCACCGCGGCCTGCAGGAACATGTAGTTCACGAGCTCGAAATAGGTGCTCGGCCCTTCGCGCGGGTCGCCCAGGATCTGGGTGACCATGCGGTAGTCGCCCGCATAGCCCAGCGGCTTGGCGTAGGTGCGGTAGACGAAAGGAGCGCGCAACACCAACGGGTGAATGGCCGCTTGCGCGAACGCGCGGTGGGCGGCCTCTTCCTCGGGCGGTACCGCCGCGGCCTCCGCCTCGAAGCGCTGCAGGTAGACCTGGCCGCGCTCCAGCAGCGGGCGCGCCAGCTCGGAGAAAACGTCCAGCCGCACGCGGCCGGTCTGGTCGCGCGGCAGCCCCGCGGCCAGGTCGGCCTGGTCGAGCCAGCGCGTCACTTCCGAGAAATACGCCCGCAGTTCGTTGACCACCGCCTGGTACGCCGGTCGCACCAGCGTGCGGGCGTCCCAGTCCTTGAGGAACTCGCGCACCGCATCGGACACCGAGCGCGCGTCGGCGCCGATGCCGCCAAGGTCGTTCCACTCATCGATCAGCGTGAGCGAGACCACGGCCATCAAGCCCGTGTTGACCAGGCCCACGACGACCGCCTTGCCCTGGTAGATCGGGCGATCGCCGGAGCGGATGGTCAGCTCGCTGAGCACCTCGCTGACCTGGACGATGGAGTACGGGTTGTAGATCTCCATCACCAGCGCGCGCCGCTGCACGCTGGTCAACGTCCCACGGGCAGCATCGCCCTGGCTGTTGCGAAAGGAGACGACGGGATCGTAAGGACGTTGGAAGTGCACGGGCAGGAGGGCGGTGGACCGGAACGTTCGGGCGGCACGTTGCCCGCGCCGATCCTTCCCCCCGAGTGTAGTGAAGGCCCCGCACGTTCGTTCAGGGCTGAAGCGTCACGTCAAACCAACAGGCCGTTGACCCGGCGCACGTAGGCGGCTGGATCCTCGGGCAAGCCACCTTCGGCCAGCAGGGCCTGGTCAAACAGCACGTGCGCCAGATCGTCGAAGTGTTCGCTCGTCTCGAGCTTCTTCACCAGCGCGTGACCGGCGTTGACCTCCAGGATGGGCTTGACCTCGGGCGCCTGCTGCCCGGCCTGCTTGAGCAGGCGGGCGAGTTGCATCGAGTAGTCGCCGTCTTCCACCACCAGGCAAGCGGGCGAGTCGACCAGGCGCGAGGTGACGCGAACATCCTTGGCCTTGTCCTTGAGGCTTTCCTTGAGTTTGTCCAGCACCGGCTTGAAGGCCTCGGCGGCCTGCTCGGCGGCTTTCTTCTCGGCCTCGTCCTGCAGGTCACCCAGATCCACCGCGCCCTTGGCCACGCTTTGCAACGGCGTGCCATCGAACTCGGGCAGGAAGGACAGCGCCCACTCGTCTACGCGGTCGGCCATCAGCAGCACCTCGATGCCCTTCTGGCGGAACACCTCCAGCTGCGGGCTGTTGCGCGCCGCAGCCAGCGTGTCGGCGGTCAGGTAGTAGATGGCCTTCTGGCCATCCTTCATGCGCGCCTTGTAGTCGGCCAGCGCGGTGGGCTCGCTCTGGGTGGTGCTGGCAAAGCGCAGCAGCTTCGCGATCTTGTCGCGGTTGGCGAAGTCCTCGCCCAGGCCTTCCTTGAGCACGGCACCGAACGCGGCGTAGAACTTGCCGTACTTCTCGCCGTCCTTGCTGAGTTCGTCGAGCAGGGCCAGCACACGGCGCGTGTTGCCCTCGCGGATGGCCTTCACATCGCGGCTTTCCTGCAGCAGCTCGCGGCTCACGTTGAGCGGCAGGTCGCTCGAATCGACCACGCCCTTGACCCAGCGCAGGTAGGCCGGCATGAGGCTCTCGGCCTCGTCCATGATGAACACGCGCTTGACGTAGAGCTTGATGCCGGCCTTGCGATCGCGATTCCACAGGTCGTGCGGCGCCTGCGCCGGGATGTAGAGCAGTTGCGTGTACTCGGTGCTGCCCTCCACGCGGTTGTGGCTCCAGGCCAGCGGGGCCTCGCTGTCGTGGCTGAGCGTCTTGTAGAACTCGACGTACTGCTCGTCGCTCACGTCCTTCTTGGGGCGCGACCACAGCGCGTTGGCCGAGTTGATGGTCTCCCATTCGTCCTTGAGCACGTACTCGCTCTTCTCGGCGTCCCACTGCTCGGCCTGCATGCGGATCGGCAGGCTGATGTGGTCGGAGTAGCGCTCGATGATGGACTTGAGCTTCCAGTGGTTGAGGTACTCGGTCTTGTCCTCGCGCAGGTGCAGGATGACGCTGGTGCCGCGCGCCGCACGCTCGATGGCCTCGACCTCGAAATCACCGCTGCCGCCGCTGGTCCAGCGCACGCCCTCGGCCGCGCTCAGGCCGGCGCGGCGGCTTTCCACCACGATCTTGTCGGCCACGATGAAGCCGGAATAGAAACCGACACCGAACTGCCCGATGAGCTGCGCGTCGGATTTCTGGTCGCCGCTGAGCTTGCTCATGAAATCGCGCGTGCCGCTCTTGGCGATGGTGCCCAGGTGCTCGATCGCCTCGGCCGCGCTCATGCCGACACCGTTGTCGGTGATGGTGATGGTGCGGGCCGCCTTGTCGAAGGCCACGCGAACCTGCAACTCGGGCGCGTCCTCGTACAGCGCGGCGTTGTTGAGCGCCTCGAAGCGCAGTTTGTCGCAGGCGTCCGATGCGTTGGAGACCAGCTCGCGCAGGAAGATGTCGGGGTTGGAGTACAGCGAGTGCGTGACCAGGTGCAGCAACTGGGCCACTTCGGCCTGGAAGGAATGGGTCTGTTTGCTCATGGTGGAAAAGGTGAGAGACAAGGGCTGTCGCCCGGCGCTACACAAACCGCGCCAGACATGGGGACCGCGAGCGGGATTTTCAAGACCCGGCTGAAGCAGGCTGCAGCCATTGCTGCAGCCGCTGCGCCACCGCCGGGCTGGACAACAAGTCCAGGTGGCCGGTTCGGTACACCACGTGCAGGCTGTCCCGGGCAAACACCAGCCGGCGCGCCGAGTCGTCGTGCTCGCCGAGCGCACTGTGCAACGGCACCAGACCATCGCCCACCAGGCGCTCGGCCAGCAGGCCGCGGCGCGGGGCCAGGCAGGCGGCCACGCCGAGGCAGGCCACGCCGTCGGGCAGCGCCAGGGGTTCGTCGTGCCGGGCGTCGTCGGGGTGTCGCAGGTGGCCGTGGCGCAGGTCGGTGATGCCGGCACTGCGCAGGCGCCCGAGCCGCGCCAGCGGCGCGGTGAAAGGTGACGAGGCCAGCAGAAGATCGGCACCGTGCCCGGCGCGCTCCAGCGGCGCGCCGTGGTGCGGGGTGCCCAGGAACAGCAAGTGCTTTACCAGCGCGGGCCATCGGTGGCCGGCAAGCCGCCCCTCGTGCACCGCACTGCGCGCGACCAACCCGCCCATGCTGTGCCCCACCAGGGTGATGCCCCGCAGGTCAACGGGCCAGTGTTGCGTCAGCCGCTCCAGTGCACGGGCAAGTTCGCGGCCGTTGGCGGCGATGTGCAGCCCGCTGTTGTAACGCAGGTGCAGCGGCGTGGCCTGCAGCGTCTCGGCCAGCAGCGGGGTGTGGTCGTGCCCGCTGCGCAGCCACTGGGAGTCGTTCATGCACAGCCCGTGAATCATCAACAGCAGGTGCGGGCTGGCCCCACCGAGGCGCTGCGCCAGCCGCTCGGGCGCGTGCAACGGCAGCGCCTGGCCGCCGTGGCGCAGCTCCATGGGTTGCGCCAGTGCATTGCCCATAGCCGCCAGCCGGTCGCCGAAGACGCCGTTGAGCGCAGCCACCACCGCCGCACGTTCGGCGGAATCGGCGTGATCCGCACCGGGGCGCTCCAGCAGAGGCGCCAGGCTGTGCAACACCCCATCGATGCCGGCACCGATGCCGTGCGCCGCGCCGCGGATCGCCGCGTAGATGCGCCCGGTGAGGCCCCCGGCCCGATCGGGTGCGTCACCCCCCGGCAGGCCGATGCGTTGGCGCACGGCCTGATGCACGCCCTCGGTGACGCCCACCACCCCCAGGGTGGCCTGGGTCACCAGTTGGGCAGCGGCCCGCAGATCGCTTGGGCGCAGGTGTCGTACCGGGGTTCGTCGTGTGTGGGCCATGGCCGATTGTGGTTGGACCCCATGACCGCGCCGCGACGGGCAGACCGGTGGTCTCAGAAGGCCTCGTCGGCGCCCAGATAGCGCCACTGCCCTGGCGGCAGCTTGCCCAGCATCACGCGGCCGATGCGCACGCGCTTCAAGCCCACCACGTGCAGGCCCACGGCCTCGCACATGCGGCGGATCTGGCGTTTCTTGCCCTCGGTGAGCACGAAGCGCAGCTGCTCGGGGTTGATCCAGTCCACCTGCGCGTGCTTGAGCGGCTGGTCGTCCAGCGACAGGCCGTGGCGCAGCCGCGCCAGTTGCCCGGCCGGGAACACGGCCTGCACGTCCTGCTCCACCACGCCCTCGCCCTGCGGACCGTTGGGTGCCCAGACCACGCGCACCAGGTATTCCTTCTCCACCTCGCTGTCGTCAGCGATCAACGTGCGCGCCACACGCCCGTCCTGCGTGAGCACCAGCAGGCCGGTGGAGTCGATGTCGAGCCGCCCTGCGGGCGCCAGGCCCTTGAGCTGCGCGGGCGAAAAGCGCCGCGGCCCGCGGTCGTCCTTCCAGCGGTTGGCGGGCTTGAGCAGCACCACCGCGGGCTCGTGCCCGTCTTCGGGCAGGCCACTCACATAGCCCACGGGCTTGTGCAGCAGGAAGGTGGCGCGTTCCTCTTGCGCGCTGGTGGCCTGGGGCAGCACCTTGATCTCGTCTTCGGCGGTGACGGGCTGGCCCATGGCGGCGACCTTGCCGTTGACCAGCACCCAGCCGTGGGCGATCCACTCGTCGGCCTCGCGGCGCGAGCACAGGCCAAGTTCGGCCAGGCGCTTGTTCAGGCGGATGCCGTCGCGCGGGGCGGCGGGGGCCACCGATGCCTTCGCGGTCTTCGGGGCCGCGGGCTGTGGGGCGTCGGCAGGCCTTGGCGCCCACTGCGTCGGCGCGGATGTCTGCGCGCGCGGGTCGAACCGGGGCGCGGGACGGGCGGCTGGACGGCTGTCGGGCCGAGGGCCAGTCCGGTTGTCGGAGCGCGCAGGTCGCGAGTCGCTGCGCGGGGGACGTGAATCGGGTCTCGGCGGGCGGGCGCGTTCGTCGTTGGAACGCGTCGGCGCGGCGGTGGCACCCGGCGCCCGGGCGGTGGCCGCGGGCTGCACCGGCAATTCGGGGCGCTGCGCGGCGCTCAGCGGCCGGGCACGTGCCGGGCCGGGGGGGCGCACCGGCGCGCGTCGCGGGGCGCGGGGATCGGCAAGGGGCTTGGGGGCCGCGGGTTTGAGCTTGAGGGTGCGGCTTTTGGGGTCTTGGGACATGGGGCGATTGTCCCCTTCTCCGGCAACGCCGGTCGTCGCCGACCGGAAGTCGGCTCCGCGACCGCGAGCTTGCGCGAGGCACGAAAGCAGGTCAGTCCAACCCTCCCGACCGCAAAGCCGTCAGGTCCAGCACCCGCAACCCCCCGTACTCGATCCGTATCCACCCCTTGTCCTGCAACGCCCGCAGCGCCTCGTTCACGCGCTGGCGCGACAAGCCCACCAGGTAGGCCAGTTCCTGCTGGGTGATGCGCAGCACGCCGCCCACGTTGGGCGAGAGCAGCGGGTGAAACAGCGCGGCCAGGTTGCGGGCCACGCGCAGGTCGGGGCTGGTGATGCGGTCGATCTCGCGCGCGGCGATGAACTGGCCCAGGCGCTCGTTGAGCTGGTGCATCACGAAACGGTTGAAGCCGATCGAGTGATCGAGCAGCCAGTCGAACGTCTGCACCGGCAGACCGGCGATCAGGCTCTTGCGCAGGGCCTGGATGTTGTAGCGGTAGGTCTCGTGCTTGAGCACCGTGCCCTCGCCGAACCAGCCGCCCGGCGCCACACCGGTGAAGGTGATCACCGGCCCTTGCGAGTCGTCGTTGCTCATCTTGAGCAGGCCATCCACGAGTCCGAACCAGAAGGTCACGGGCCGGCCGTAGCGGCACACGTAGTCGCCCGCCTCGGCCTCGCCCACCTCCAGCGCATCGAGTGCGCGCTCGCGCGCCTCGCCCTCCAGGCGGCCCAGCCAGGGGATGCCTTCGAGCTCGGCCTCGGTGGGGCGACGGGCGCGTTCGCGGATGGCGCTGCGACGGGCGGGGAACATGGGGTAAGTCCTAGGAGGGATGACCCGAGATTGTCGTCGGACCGACAACATAACGTCAAACTCCAGCCTACCATGCGCTCCATCAACAGCCCACTGTCACGCGTTGGACAGCGGGCGAGCCAAGGAGACACGGCATGCAGAGCACCTTCCCCCGGCAATTGCTGGCCCACGCGAGGCAGCGGCCCGAGCGGCCCGCCATGCGCGAGAAGGAATACGGTATCTGGCAGACCACCAGCTGGGCGCAGATGGCCG
>VFQM010002074.1_pt1 | contig 15754 bp, 15 predicted proteins | sample 3512391 | NCBI WGS metagenome assembly VFQM01 (sample SAMN10412369, study PRJNA504923) | tailings metagenome | isolation source: Replicate 1 from Balatoc abandoned mine | place: Philippines
GTCCCTGCAAAATGCTGGCCAGGTTCTCAGTATTCGGCTATGATGCGCGCCGGCTCCGCAGCGGGGCCGTCGTTCAGGTAGTGCATCACCTCGAGGCCAGGCTTCGACTGCAGCTCCGCAATGCGGGCTATCCTTGACGTTTCATCCAATCCATTACGCGTTCTCGCAATTACTCGCAGACCAAGCTGCCTGGGTGACCTTCGGGTCTTACACGGCTGATGCAGCTTGCTCATGGGTCATTGCGGATGCACATGAGGCAGACCCATGACCCAGGAAATCGGCGGCTTCGCCGCGCTCGGCATTCATCCCTCCGTACTGGCGGCAGTCACTGCCGTAGGCTACGAAGAACCTTCCCCCATCCAGGCCCAGGCCATTCCGGTAATCCTTGGCGGTCACGACATGATCGGCCAGGCACAGACCGGTACCGGCAAAACCGCGGCGTTTGCCCTGCCGATTCTTTCGAAGATCGATCCGGCGCGCCGCGAGCCGCAGGCCGTCATCCTCGCGCCAACCCGCGAACTGGCCCTGCAAGTGGCTACCGCTTTTGAAACCTATGCCAAGCAATTGCCGGGTGTAAGCGTGGTGGCGGTGTACGGTGGGGCGCCCATGGGGCCGCAACTCAAGGCCCTGCGTATGGGCGCACAGGTCATCGTGGCCACGCCGGGCCGCCTGGTCGACCACCTCGGCCGCAACGACCAGCTGCTCTCGACCATCCGTATGATGGTGCTCGACGAAGCCGATGAAATGCTCAAGCTGGGCTTTATGGATGACCTGGAAGTGATCTTCCAGGCCATGCCGGAAAGCCGTCAGAGTGTGCTGTTCTCCGCCACGCTGCCGCATTCGATTCGGGCCATTGCCGAGAAGCACCTGCGCGAGCCGCAGCATATCAAGATCGCCGCCAAGACCCAGACCGTAGCGCGTATCGAGCAGGCGCACCTGATGGTGCATGCCGACCAGAAAGTAGCGGCGGTTTGCCGTTTGCTGGAAGTCGAGGATTTCGACGCACTGATTGCGTTCGTGCGTACCAAGCAGGCTACGCTCGACCTGGCCAGCGCCCTGGAAGCCAAAGGCTACAAGGCGGCGGCCCTGAATGGCGATATCGCCCAGAACCAGCGTGAGCGGGTCATCGAATCGCTCAAGGATGGTCGTCTGGACATCGTGGTTGCCACTGACGTGGCGGCCCGTGGTATCGACGTACCGCGCATTACTCATGTACTCAACGTCGATATGCCTTATGACCCGGAGTCCTACGTGCACCGTATCGGCCGTACCGGCCGGGCAGGCCGCGAAGGTCGTGCCCTGCTGCTGGTGACGCCTCGTGAGCGGCGCATGCTGCAGGTCATCGAGCGGGTAACCGGACAGAAAGTCGGTGAGGTCAAGCTGCCGACCCCGCAGCAGGTGCTGGATGCGCGTATCCGCAAACTGACCAATGGCCTGGCGCCGCTGGTCAGCGATGCCGAAGGCAGCCACGGCGAACTGTTCGACCGCCTGCTGGGCGATCTGCAGTGCAGTCCGCGTGCCCTCGGCGCTGCGCTGCTGCGCAAGGTGACCAATGGCCAGTCGCTGAGCCTGGCGGAAATCGAGCGTGAGCAGCCGCTGGTGCCGAATGCCGGCCCGCAGCGCGAGCGTCGTGAGCGCGAGCCTTTCGACAGTGCTGCGCCGCGCGAGCGTCGTGCGCCGCTGCCGGTCAGCGAAGGCAAGGCACGTTGCCGCACCGCGCTGGGTACGCGTGACGGTATCGCTGCGAAGAACCTGCTGGGAGCGATCCTCAATGAGGGTGGTTTGCAGCGCGAGGCGATCGGACGTATCCAGATCCGCGAGACCTTCAGCCTGGTCGAGCTGCCGGAAGACGGCCTGGATCGTCTGCTGGGCAAGCTCAAGGATACCCGTGTGGCGGGCAAGGCCCTCAAGCTGCGCCGTTATCGCGAAGACTGAGAGACGTCGATTTGACGCCAGGCAAGCCCCGCTGATGCGGGGCTTGTGCTATCTGCAGAGGTCATCATGAAATTCATCCACCAACGCGAACAACTCAACGAAGGCGATCTGCTGGTCATCCAGTCATCGCAGCCGTGCAATATCCGCCTGATGAATGACGCGAATTTTCGCAGCTTCAAGAACGGCGCACGGCATAACTACATCGGCGGGGCGTTCGAGCGCTTTCCGGCGCGTATCCCGGTACCCAGCACGGGGTTCTGGAATATCACCCTGGATACCGTGACGCGCCGGGCGATCAGCGTGACGCGCAAGCCCAAGCTGGAATACAGCATTCGCATTGTGCGGCGCGGTGGCTGAGCGGGGCATCGAGTCCACCTGATGCGTGTCGGTGTGTCTGCGGGCAGTCAGTCAAAACGATAGATATCCATGCCCAGCGCGGCGTGGCTGAAGCCGCGGTGGCAACTGCTGAAGCGCTGTCCGGCCGCACAGGCAAAGAACAGCGGCAGCAGGTGTTCTTCGCTGGGATGGTTGCGCACAGCATGAGGCGCTTGCTGGCGATAATCGAGCAGTGCTGGCCGGTCGTAGTCCTCCAGTCGCTGCACCATCCAGTCGCGAAACTGTTCCGCCCAGGGCGCCACGGTCGCTTCGGCATCCTGCCAGTCCAGTTCCTGCAGGTTGTGGGTGATGCTGCCTGAGCCAATCAGCAAGATACCCTGTGTGCGCAGCCCGGCCAGGGCCTGGCCGATCTGCCACTGCAGGGCCGGACCACCTGCGCTGGGCAGAGACAGTTGCAGGACCGGGATATCGGCCTGCGGATAGAGCAGGCGCAGGGGCACCCAGACGCCGTGATCGCGTGGTCGCTGAGCATCCTGCGCGCAGGGTAGTCCAGCATCCAGCAGGTGTTGCTGGATGACCTGGGCCAGCTGCGGCGCTCCGGGGGCCGGGTAGTCGAGCGCATAAAGTGCCGGCGGAAAGCCGTGGAAGTCATGCCAGGTCGCCGGCTGAGCGGCACTGCCAAGCAGCAGGCGGCTGCTTTCCCAGTGCGCCGAAACCACCAGCACCGCCTGCGGGCGTGGCAACTGCTGGGCCAGTCTTTGCAGTACCTGGCCGCTGGCGCCGGGGTGCAGGGCGAGCATGGGCGAACCGTGGGAAATGAACAGGCTGGGCAACATGGCAGGTTCCGCGAATGGTAATACAAGCATGTTGCTGGCTCGGCGCTGTGCGTTCCAGCGTAAAATCCTGGGCGTTTCTATCGAATTTTCAGGAGTGTGGCGTGGAAGAGGCATTCTGGCAGGCGCGCTGGGCGCAAGGGCAAATCGGTTTCCATCTGCAGGAGGTCAATCCCTATCTGCAGCAGCACTGGCCGAGTCTTTCCATCGCACCGGGCAGCCAGGTGCTGGTGCCACTGTGCGGCAAGAGCCTGGATATGGCCTGGCTGGCCGGGCAGGGCCTGCGGGTGCTGGGGGTCGAGCTGGCCGAACGTGCGGTGGAGGATTTCTTTGCCGAACAGGGCCTGCAGCCTGAAGTCGAGCAACAGGGTGTCTTGCGCCTGTATCGTGCGGCCGGGGTGGAAATCTACTGCGGGGACTTCTTTAACGTGCAGGCAGAGCATGTGGCGGGCTGTACGGCGCTGTATGACCGTGCGGCGCTGATCGCCCTGCCCGAGACTATGCGGGCACGTTATGTCGAGCACCTGGCGGCCATCCTGCCCGGCAACTGCCGGGGGTTGCTGGTGAGTCTCGAGTATGCCCAGGAGGAAATGTCGGGCCCGCCTTTCTCGGTGTCGCAGGCTGAGATTGATGCGCGTCTGTCGCCTTACTGGCAGATCGAACTGCTGGCGCGTCACGACGTGCTCAACGAGAACTGGCGCTTTCTGCAGCGCGGCCTGAGCAGCCTGCACGAGAGCATCTATCGCTTGCAGCGTGGTTAATCGACCCGCCATAACGCATCAGCCCCACGCGAGGTGGGGCTGACGGACTGTGCGAGGGCGCTGTTTAGCCGCGCTGACGCAGGGCTTCGATGCGCTCTTCGAGCGGCGGGTGGGTCATGAACAGGCCGGCCAGGCCGTTTTTCAGGCCGCCATTGATGCCAAAGGCTGCCATGCTGCTGGGCATTTCCACCGGCACGCCCTGTTCGGCGCGCAGGCGCTGCAGGGCGGCGATCATGGCGCCGGTTCCGGCCAGTTGGGCACCGGCTTCGTCGGCCTTGAATTCGCGGCGGCGCGAGAACCACATGACGATGATGCTGGCCAGGATGCCCAGTACCAGCTCGGCGAAGATGGTCGCAACGAAGTAGCCGATGCCATGACCTTCCTCGTTCTTGAGGATCACCTTGTCGACGAAGGTGCCGAAGATGCGCGCGAAGAACATCACGAAGGTGTTCACCACGCCCTGGATCAACGCCAGGGTGACCATGTCGCCATTGGCCACATGGCCGATCTCGTGGGCCAGCACGGCGCGTACTTCGTCGGGCGAGAAACGCTCCAGCAGCCCCTGGCTGACCGCGACCAGGGCGTCGTTCTTGTTCCAACCGGTGGCGAAGGCATTCGACTCGTAGGCGGGGAAGATACCCACTTCCGGCATCTTGATACCGGCTTCGCGGGACAGTTCCTCAACGGTCTGCAGCAGCCACTGCTCATGGCGGGTACGTGGCTGGGTAATGATCTGCGTGCCGGTGCTCATCTTCGCCATCCACTTGGAGATGAACAGCGAAACCAGCGAGCCGGCGAAGCCAAACACCGCGCAGAACACCAGCAGGCTGCCGTAATTGGCCCCCGTGAAGCGATCCACGCCGAGCAGTTTGAGGGTGATGCTGGCGATGATCAGCACCGCCAGGTTGGTGGCGAGGAAAATGACGATACGCATCATGATGAGCTACAACTCCTAAAACGAAAGGCACTCTGCCTGTGCGGGCTATATAAGGGCGGTGCCTGGGGCTATTCAAGCCGGCAGCTATTTCAAACTATGTCCCTTGGCCGGGCAAGCAGCTGGCTGGCCAGGGCGACCAGGCGTTCGCTGTGCCCGCTGTGCAGGGCAAGGCGTAATTGCTGGGCCAGGCTGCGCTGCACGCGCTGCACACTGGCGGGCAATTGTGGGTCGAGCTGCACATCGGCCACCGGGCCGGCCAGGCGCAGGAAGCCCTTTTCGGTGAGTACCGCCTGATCCAGGGCTTCGCTGCGAATGGTCGATTCGTAGCGCAGGTAGCCTTCCTCGGCCAGCCACAGCAGGGTGCTGAAACACCCCTGGTGACGCTTGCTGGGTAGGCCGAACTCGTCCGGCTCCTCGTGGCCGATGAGGTCTTCGACGTACAGGGTGTGCTTGCGCGGAAAAGCCTGGTAGAGCTGCAACAAGCCGCCCGCACAATCCTTGTAGAAGTCGTCGATATGCAGATCCACGTTGATCAGGCCTATTGCTGGTAGGTCTTGAGGAAGTTGCCGATGCGCCCGATGGCCAGTTCCAGTTCATCGACGCGCGGTAGGGTTACCACACGGAAGTGATCCGGCCACGGCCAGTTGAAGGCGGTGCCCTGGACGATCAGCAGCTTCTCGGAGAGCAGCAGGTCAAGCACGAACTTCTCGTCGTTGTGGATCGGGCAGACCTTGGGGTCGATTTTCGGGAAGGCGTACAGCGCACCCATGGGTTTCACGCAGCTGACCCCAGGGATGTCGTTGAGCAGTTCCCAGGCGCGGTTGCGTTGCTCAAGAAGACGGCCGCCCGGCAGAACCAGGTCGTTGATGCTCTGGTAGCCGCCCAGTGCGGTCTGGATGGCGTGCTGGCTCGGCACGTTGGCACACAGGCGCATGTTGGCGAGGATATCCAAGCCTTCGATGTAGCTCTGTGCCTTGTACTTGGGACCGGAAATGGCGATCCAGCCGGAGCGGAAGCCGGCTACCCGATAGCTTTTGGACAGGCCGTTGAAGGTCAGGCAGAGCACGTCAGGAGCCAGCGAAGCGGTGCTGATGTGCACGGCTTCATCGTAGAGAATCTTGTCGTAGATCTCGTCGGAGAAGATCACCAGGTTGTGCTGGCGGGCCAGTTCGACGATGTCCAGCAGCAGTTCGCGGGAATACACCGCGCCCGTCGGATTGTTCGGGTTGATCAGGACAATCGCCTTGGTATTGCTAGTGATCTTGGCGCGCATGTCGGCGACATCGGGGAACCAGTCGGCCTGCTCGTCGCACAGGTAATGCACCGGCTTGCCGCCGGCCAGGGCCACGGCGGCGGTCCATAACGGGTAGTCCGGGGCGGGAATCAGCACTTCATCGTTGTTGTTGAGCAGGGCCTGCAGGGCCATGACGATGAGTTCGGACACGCCGTTGCCGAGGTAGATGTCCTCGATGCCGACGCCTTCCACCTGCTTCTGCTGGTAGTACTGCATCACCGCCTTGCGTGCGCTGAACAGCCCTTTGGAATCGCTGTAGCCCTGGGCGGTTGGCAGATTGCGGATGACGTCCTGGAGAATCTCCTCGGGCGCCTCGAAACCGAACGGTGCCGGGTTGCCAATATTCAGCTTGAGGATGCGCTGACCTTCTTCCTCCAGACGCTTGGCGTGCTTGAGCACCGGCCCGCGAATGTCGTAGCAGACATTGGCAAGTTTGTTCGATTTGCTGACCTGCATGATCTGAAGATTCCCGAAGGTAAAGGGGCTGCCGCCAGTGCAGCCGGATAATGTGCAAGCGCCGCGGGGACTGGCCAGTGGCGGGGCAGGCATGATACGACTGGGCCGTTGTCGGGAAAAGGCCGGGCCCAGGGTTTTTCTGTGTACTGGCGGGCAATGTACGGGCAGAGGAGATGCAGATGAGCAAGATCAACCGCAGCGATGCGGAGTGGCGCGCCGTGCTTAGCGCTGAGCAGTATGCGGTGTGCCGCCAGGGCGGTACCGAGCGGCCATTCAGTGGTGCCTATTACCGTTGCCCGGGGCCCGGACAGTTCCTTTGCGTGTGTTGCCACACGCCACTGTTCGATGCCGCCTGCCAGTTCGATGCCGGTTGCGGCTGGCCGAGCTACTGGCAGCCGCTGGCGGCAGAGCGGCTGCGTGAACTAACCGATACCAGCCATGGCATGTTGCGCACTGAGGTGCGCTGTGCCGCCTGTGATGCCCACCTGGGGCATGTCTTCGATGACGGCCCGCCGCCCACCGGGCTGCGCTATTGCATCAACTCGGTGGCCTTGCAGTGGCGCGCGGCTGATTAGAACACGCCCTGGCTGCGCAGGTAGTCGTCATAGCTGCCGCTGAAGTCGGTCACGCCGTTTTCTGACAGCTCGATGATGCGCGTGGCCAGCGAGCTGACGAACTCGCGGTCGTGGCTGACGAAGATCAGTGTGCCCGGGTAGTTCTCCAGCGCCAGGTTGAGTGCCTCGATTGATTCCATGTCTAGGTGGTTAGTCGGTTCGTCCATCACCAGCACGTTGGGCTTCTGGCAGGCCAGCTTGCCGAACAGCATGCGCCCCTGTTCGCCACCGGAGAGCACCTTGACCGACTTCTGGATCTCGTCGGAGGAGAACAGCATGCGGCCGAGTGCGGCACGGATGTTCTGTTCGCCACTGGTCCACTGACCCATCCACTCGAACAGGCTGTCGTCGGCCTCGAAGTCGTGGGCGTGGTCCTGGGCGTAGTAGCCGACCTCGGCGCTGTCGGTCCACTTCACGCTGCCGGCATCCGGTTGCAGTTCACCGACCAGGGTGCGCAGCAGGGTAGTCTTGCCGATGCCGTTGGGGCCGATGATCGCCACGCGCTCGCCGGCTTCAACGGTAAAGCTGAAGTTCTTGAACAGCACCTTGTCGTCGAAGGCCTTGGACAGCTTCTCGATGGTCACCGCCTGACGGTGCAGCTTCTTGTTCTGGTCGAAGCGGATGAACGGGCTGACGCGGCTCGACGGCTTGACCTCTTCCAGCTGGATCTTGTCGATCTGCTTGGCGCGGCTGGTGGCCTGCTTGGCCTTCGAGGCGTTGGCCGAGAAGCGGCTGACGAAGGTCTGCAGTTCGGCGATCTGCGCCTTCTTCTTGGCGTTGTCGGAGAGCAGGCGCTCGCGGGCCTGGGTGGCGGCGGTCATGTACTCGTCGTAGTTGCCGGGGAACAGGCGCAGCTCGCCGTAGTCCAGGTCGGCCATGTGGGTGCACACGCTGTTCAGGAAGTGGCGGTCGTGGGAAATGATGATCATGGTGCTGTTGCGCGCCGTGAGGATGTTTTCCAGCCAGCGGATGGTGTTGATGTCCAGGTGGTTGGTCGGCTCGTCGAGCAGCAGTACATCGGGGTCGGCAAACAGCGCCTGGGCGAGCAGCACGCGTAGCTTCCAGCCGGGGGCCACTTCGCTCATCGGGCCGAAGTGCTGTTCCAGCGGGATACCCAGGCCGAGGAGCAGTTCGCCAGCGCGCGATTCGGCGGTATAGCCGTCCATTTCGGCGAACTCGCCTTCCAGTTCGCCGACTTTCATCCCGTCTTCTTCGCTCATTTCCGGCAGCGAATAGATGCGGTCACGTTCGGCCTTGACCGTCCACAGTTGCTCATGGCCCATGATCACCGTGTCGATCACGCTGAACTGTTCATAGGCAAACTGATCCTGGCGCAGCTTGCCCAGACGCACGTTGGGTTCCAGCATCACCTGGCCGGCCGAGGGCTCCAGGTCGCCACCGAGGATCTTCATGAAGGTCGACTTGCCACAGCCGTTGGCACCGATCAGGCCGTAGCGGTTGCCGTTGCCGAACTTGACGGAAACGTTCTCGAACAGCGGCTTGGCGCCGAACTGCATGGTGATGTTGGCGGTGGAGATCAAGGCAAAAATCCTGCAGGCAAAGGCGCTGAGCGCAAAAAGGGCGCGATTGTAGCGCTTTGTCGCGCGCCTGGCACGGCAGGATGTGTCAGGGGTAGTCGATGGCCACGATATACCAGGTACGCAGGCCGCCCGGAGCCTGTACCTGCACTTCGGCATCCAGCGGCTTGCCGAGCAGCGAGCGGGCCAGGGGCGAGTCGATGCTGATCAGGTTGAGGCGCAGATCCAGCTCGTCAGGGCCGACGATGCGGTAGCGCTGTTGTTCACCGTCTTCGTCTTCCAGGGTTACCCAGGCACCGAAGTACACCTTGTCGGTGTCGCTGGGGCGGCTGTCGACCACCTGGAGCTTTTCCAGGCGTTTGCTGAGAAAGCGCACGCGGCTGTCGATTTCCCGCAGCATCTTCTTGCCATAGGTGTATTCGGCATTTTCCGAGCGGTCGCCCTGGGCGGCGGCTTCGCTCACCGCCTGGGTGACTTGCGGGCGGCGCACATGCCACAGCTCATGCAGCTCGGCACGCAGGCGCGCCTCGCCCTCAGGGGTGATCAGGGCGGTGCCGGCAGGGCGTGGTGGGCGGTAACGACTCATCGGGGTTCACTGCTATTGGCCGCGCAATACGCTGAGCGGCGTGGCCTTGAGGGTTTCACGGGTAGCCAGGACGCCTACGCTAGCGATCAGCGCGGCGCCGAGCAAGGGCAGCAGCAACAGCCAGGGATGCGCCTGCCAGTGCAGGTCGAGCACCTGGGTGTAGAGCAGCGCGCTGACCAGCTCGCAGCCCAATGCCGCAAGCAGGCCGCTGAGTCCGCCGAGCAGGGCAAATTCGCGGCGCCGGGCCTGCAGCAGCAGGCGTCGTTCCGCGCCCAGCGCGCGCAGCAGCGCCGACTGCCGGGTGCGCTCGTCGAGGGTAGCCTGTAGTCCGGCCAGTACGACCGCCAGGCCGGCGGCGAGGACGAAGAGCAGGACGAACTCCACGGCCAGGCTGACCTGGGCAAGAATGCTGCGTAGCTGATCGAGGATTGCTTCGATGGGCAGCAGGGTAACCCCGGGGAACTGGCGGGCTAGAGGCAACAACTGGTCAGCCTGCGCGCTGGGCAGGTAGAAGCTGGTGATGTAGCTGGCGCTGTGCTGCTGCATGCCGGGCGGGTCGAAGATGACGAAGAAGTTGGGTTGGAAACTGTCCCAGTCGACCGTGCGCAGGCTGCTGACCTGCCGGGTGATCTCGCGGCCGGCCAGGTTGAAGGTCAGTTGGTCGCCCAGCGCAATGCCCAGGCTGCTGGCCAGCTCGGCTTCCAGGGATACGCCCAGGCCCTGGGTGTAGGCCTCGTCCCACCAGCTGCCCGCGGTGATCTGGTTGCCACTGGGCAGTTCGGCACTCCAGGTCAGGTTGAGATCGCGGCGGGTGGCGCGCTCACCACGGCTGTCTGCCTCGACCTGATGGGCCACCGGCTGCTGGTTGATGGCTACCAGGCGCCCCGGCAGCATCGGGTAGAGCGGACTGGATTCGGCCTTGAGTTGCTGCAGGGCATTTGCCCAGGCCTGCCGCTCGGCGGGTTGGATGTTCAGGGCAAAGTGGTTGGCGGTGCGTTCGGGTAGTTGCGCTTGCCAGGTGTCCAGCAGTTCGCCGCGTAGCAGGGCAACCAGGGCCATGACCAACAGGATCAGGCCGAAGGCGAGCATTTGCCCGGCGGCAGCCAGTGGCTGACGGAGCAGTTGGCCCAGCCCCAAGCGCCAGGCCAGGCTGGCCTTGTGCAACAGGCGCCGCAGGCTGCGCAAGCCGAGCAGCAACAGCCCGCCGAGCAGCAGGCAGGCAAACAGGCCGCCACCGAGCAGGCTGAGGGTGAGCGCCAGATCGAGGCTCAGTCGCCACATGATCAGGCCGAGTGCCAGCAACGCGCAGGCGTATACCAGCACCGCGCGCATGGCCAGGGGTTGCAAGTCGCTGCGCAGCACGCGCAGGGGTGGCACGCGGCCCAGCGCGGCCAGCGGCGGCAGGGCAAAGCCGGCCAGGGCCACCAGCCCGGTGGCAACCCCGGCCAGCAGGGGTTGTACGCCCGCCGCCGGAAGCTCGGCCGGCAGCAGGCCGGCGAGCAGGTGCAGCAGCAGCAGATGGCCAAACCAGCCGAGCAGGGCGCCGAGTAGGCTGGCCAGCAGACCCAGCACTGCCAGCTGCATGCCATACAGGTAGAGGGTTTCCCGTGCGCTCAGGCCCAGACAACGGAGCAGGGCGCTGGCGTCGAAACGGCGCCGCGCATAGCGGTTGGCGGACAGGGCCACGGCGACTCCGGCCAAAAGTACCGCGGCCAGGCTGGACAGGTTGAGGTAGCGCTCGGCGCGTTGCAGCGCCTTGCCTACCTGGCTGTTGCCATCGCGCGCATCCAGCAGGCGCTGCTGTGGCAGTAACTGGCCCTGCAGACTGTCGCGCAGGGCGGCCAGTTGTTCAGGATTGCCCTGCCAGAGCAGGCGGTAACGTACCCGACTACCCGGCTGGATGATCTGCGTGGCGGCCAGATCATCTAGGTGCATGAGCAGGCGCGGCGTCAGGCTGTAGAAGTCGCTGGAGCGATCCGGCTCATGGGTCAGTACTCGGCTGATACGCAGGCGATGCTGGCCGAGCTCCACGCTGTCACCCACGGCCAGGCCCAGCGCGAGCAACAGGCGCGGCTCGGCCCAGGCTTCGCCGAGCAGCGGGCCGTCGCCAGGTTGCTCTTCGGCAAACGGGCTGGCGGCGCTTTTCAGCTCGCCACGCAGCGGATAGGGATTGTCCACCGCCTTGACGCTGGCCAGTTGTACGGCCTCCTCGCCGATCAGCACGCTGGCGAACTCGACGCTTTGCGCCTGGCGCAGGCCCAGCCGGACGGCGCTGTCGCGCTGTGCCTGAGTGGCCGGCAGCGAACTGTCGAGCACCAGGTCGGCGGCAAGAAATTCGCTGGCGCGCAGCAGCATGGCGTCATTCAACCGCTGGCTGAGATAGCCGATCGAACTACTGGCCGCTACGGCGATGAGCAGGGCGATCAGCAGGGTACGCAACTCGGCAGCCCGCCGTTCACGCCACAGTTGGCGCAAGGCCAGGCGCAGCAGGCTGGACAGTGACAGGCGACGCATCAGTGAGTGTCCTGCAACAGGCGGCCATCCTGCAGGTGCAGCTGGTGCTGGCAGCGTGCGGCCAGGCGCTGGTCGTGGGTGACCAGTACCAGGGTGGTGCCGTGCTCACGATTGAGGGCGAACATCAGCTCGCAGATATGCGCGCCGGTGTGGTCGTCGAGATTGCCGGTCGGTTCATCGGCAAACAGGATGTCCGGCTCGGCGGCAAAGGCCCGGGCCAGGGCTACACGTTGCTGTTCGCCGCCGGAGAGTTGCCGAGGATAGTGATGCAGGCGCTGGCCCAGGCCGACTCGCTCAAGCAGTGCGCGGGCCTGCTGGCGGGGATTGGCGTGGCCTTCCAGTTCTAGGGGCAGCATGACGTTTTCCAGCGCGCTGAGGCTGTCGAGCAGCTGGAAAGACTGGAAAACGAAGCCGACGTGCTCGGCGCGCACCTTGGCCCGCTGGTCTTCGTCGAGGTGTGTCAGCTCATGGCCGGCCAGCTGTACGCTGCCGCTGCTGGGGTTGTCCAGCCCAGCCAGCAGGCCCAGCAGGGTGGACTTGCCCGAGCCGGAACGACCGAGCAGGGCCAGGCTTTCGCCGCGTGCCAGGTCCAGGTCGATGTCGTGCAGGATGGTCAGTTCACCTTCCGCGCTGCCGACCACTTTGCTAAGGTGCCGCGCACTGAGAATACTTGAGCTCATGGGGTGTCCGATGCGTGCCTGGTTGATCCGCAGTTGCCTGGTTCTGTTGCTGTGCACGGGAAATGCACTGGCCGGCACCCTGCTGGTTGTTGGCGATAGTATCAGCGCCGCTTTTGGCATGGATACCGCCGAGGGTTGGGTGGCGTTGCTGGAAAAACGCCTGGCTGAGCAGGGCTATGTGCACCGCGTGGTGAATGCCTCGGTGAGCGGCGAGACCAGTGCTGGCGGGGCTTCGCGGCTGCCGGCGCTGCTCGCCGAACACCGCCCGAGTCATGTGCTGATCGAGCTGGGGGGCAACGATGGGCTGCGTGGTCAGTCCCTCGAACAATTGCAACAGAATCTTGCCGGGATGGTCGAGAAAAGCCAGGCCGCCGGTGCCAAGGTGCTGTTGCTGGGTATGCAGTTGCCGCCCAACTACGGGCCGCGTTATACCCAGGCGTTCGCCGCCGTCTATCCGGCGCTGGGTGAGCGTTACCGCGTGCCGGCACTGCCGTTCCTGCTGGAAGGCGTGGGTGGTCAGACCGAGCTGATGCAGGCTGATGGCATTCATCCGCGCAGCAGCGCACAGCCGCGCCTGCTGGAGAATGTCTGGCCGCTGCTGCAGCCGCTGCTGTAACGGACGGTTGTCATGTCACGTCGGGTCTGGTCGCTACACGCCTACTACCTGCTGCTACCCGGCGAGCAGCTGGATCTGTTCGCCTGCCAGGAAGTCCGTGTGCACTTGCTCGCTCGCCAGCTGGCGCTGGATAGCCAGGTCGACCATACCTTGTGCGGCGGCTTGTTGCCGGCCCAGCCCAGCTATCGTCTGCTGGATGCTGCCGATCTGCGTGATCGTCGGTTGTGTCCGCTCTGCCTGCAACGCCTGCAGGCGCAGAGGCGCGGCGAGCTTCCCCTGTAGCCGGGAAGCGTTACCTGATGTGATAGCCACTGGCGTGGCGTAGAGGCGCGTGTACAATTCGCCGCATCAATCTTTCTTGAGGATTCACCCGCCATGTCGCTGCGTTTGCGCGCTGTCGCCCGCTATTTGCCACTTTCCGCTCTGGCACTGAGCACATCGCTGGCAGCCCTGGAGCTGCCCTTGCCGCCGCCGGGTGAAGACATTGTCGGCCAGGTCCAGGTGATCAAGGCCAAGTACGAAGATACCTTTGCCGACCTGGGCAAGGTGCATGACCTCGGCTACCTGGAGATGGTTGCCGCCAATCCCGGGGTGGATGCCTGGTTGCCGGGCGAGGGAACCGAGATCATCCTGCCGACTCGCTACATCCTGCCGCCGGGGCCGCGTGAGGGGGTTGTCATCAACCTCGCTGAGTACCGCCTGTATTACTACCCACCGGGTGGCAAGGTAGTGCACACCTTCCCGCTGGGTATCGGTCGCGAAGGCTGGGGTTCGCCGGTGGCCAACACCACCATTACCGGCAAAGTACCCAATCCCGGCTGGACGCCGCCCAAGTCGATTCTGGAAGAGCATGCGGCCAACGGTGACCCGCTGCCCAGCTATGTGCCGCCGGGACCGAACAATCCGCTGGGGCCGTTCAAGTTCAATCTTGGTGTGCCGGGTTACCTGATTCATGGTTCGAACAAGAAGTTCGGTATCGGCATGCGGGTCAGTCATGGTTGCTTCCGCATGTACAACCATAACGTGCTGAAACTGGCGGACATGGTGCCGGTAGGCACCAAGTTGCGCATCATTGATGAGCCCTACAAGTTTGGGGTAAGTGGCGGCAAGCTGTATCTCGAGGCCCATGCGCCGCTGGATGATCAGGGCGTACCCTCTGTTGTCGACAAGCATGCTGCGGTGATCAATGCGCTGCTCAAGCGTGAAGATCTGGCGGCCAATGTGCGCATGGATTGGGAAGTGGTACGTGAGGTCGTGGCGGCCGAGGACGGCCTGCCGGTGGAAATCGCTGAGCCACGTGAGGCGATTGCCAGCAACGATGTGCAGTTGCCTTACTGAATCCGCTGTTTAACCCGCTGTCACACCCCGCCAGTGCTCACTGCGCGGGGTGTTTTTTTATCCGCAAGTAGCTGGAAAAAAGAAACCCCGCCGAAGCGGGGTTTCTTTTGCCTAGCGGACGAGTCTTAGACCTGTACGCTCGGGATGATCGCTTTGGCCGCGGCGTCGCGGTACTCGGCGATCTGGTCGAAGCTCAGGTAGCGGTAAACGTCGGCAGCCATGCTGTCGATGTTCTTCGCGTACTCCATGTACTCCTCGACGGTCGGCAGCTTGCCGATGATCGAAGCGACCGCGGCCAGTTCGGCAGAAGCCAGGTACACGTTGGTGGCGTCGCCCAGACGGTTGGGGAAGTTACGGGTCGAGGTGGAGACCACGGTCGAACCGGTCTGTACGCGCGCCTGGTTACCCATGCACAGCGAGCAGCCCGGCATTTCCATGCGCGCGCCAGCCTTGCCGTAGATGCCGTAGTAGCCTTCTTCGGTCAGCTGGTGGGCGTCCATCTTGGTCGGCGGAGCCAGCCACAGACGGGTCGGAATACCACCCTTGACCTTGTCCAGCAGCTTGCCGGCGGCGCGGAAGTGACCGATGTTGGTCATGCACGAACCGATGAACACTTCGTCGATTTTCTCACCGGCGACGGTGGACAGCAGACGGGCGTCGTCCGGATCGTTCGGTGCGCACAGTACCGGCTCCTTGACGTCGGCCAGATCGATTTCGATCACGGCGGCGTACTCGGCGTCCTTGTCGGCTTCCAGCAGTTGCGGGTTGGCCAGCCAGGCTTCCATCTTCTGCGCACGGCGCTCCAGGGTGCGGGCATCGCCGTAGCCTTCGCCGATCATCCAGCGCAGCATGGTGATGTTCGACTTCAGGTACTCGGCGATCGCGCTTTCCGGCAGCTTGATGGTGCAACCGGCAGCGGAACGCTCGGCCGAGGCGTCGGACAGCTCGAACGCCTGCTCGACGGTCAGCTCGTTGAGGCCTTCGATCTCGAGGATGCGGCCGGAGAAGATGTTCTTCTTGCCCTTCTTCTCGACGGTCAGCAGGCCAGCCTGGATGGCGTAGTAGGGGATGGCATGCACCAGGTCACGCAGGGTGATGCCCGGTTGCAGTTTGCCCTTGAAGCGCACCAGTACCGACTCCGGCATGTCCAGCGGCATCACGCCGGTGGCTGCGGCGAAGGCGACCAGACCGGAACCGGCCGGGAAGGAGATGCCCATCGGGAAGCGGGTGTGCGAGTCGCCACCGGTACCGACGGTGTCGGGCAGCAGCATGCGGTTCAGCCAGCTGTGGATGATGCCGTCGCCCGGACGCAGGGA
>VFQM010002076.1_pt1 | contig 15722 bp, 9 predicted proteins | sample 3512391 | NCBI WGS metagenome assembly VFQM01 (sample SAMN10412369, study PRJNA504923) | tailings metagenome | isolation source: Replicate 1 from Balatoc abandoned mine | place: Philippines
ACCTGATGACCAAGTTCGCGGAGTACGGCTTCAACAAGTCGCACACCGCCGCCTATGCGGTCGTCACCTATCACACGGCCTGGCTGAAGGCGCACCACTGTTCGGCCTTCATGGCGGCGACGATGTCGTCCGACATGGACAACACCGACACGGTGAAGATCTTCTACGAAGACACCGTGAAGAACGGCATCACCGTGCTGCCGCCGGACGTGAACGAATCCGACTACCGCTTCGTGCCGGTCGACGCCAAGACCATCCGCTACGGCCTCGGTGCGGTGAAGGGCACCGGCCAGCAGGCGGTCGAGTGCATTCTCGAAGCGCGGCAGCAGGGCGGGCCGTTCCTCGATCTCTTCGACTTCACCAAGCGGGTCGACAAGCGCCTGGTGAACCGGCGCACGATCGAGGCGCTGATCCGTGCCGGCGCCTTCGATGCAATCGACGCGAAGAACGGCGGCGAGCCGCACCGTGCAAGACTCCTGGCCTCGGTCGGCATCGCCATGGAATGGGCCGAGCAGGTCGAGAAGAATGCGATGCAGGCGGGTCTCTTCGACATCGGGGCCGCGGCCGAGGAGCATGCACCACAGTACGTCGAGGTGGCACGCTGGAGCGAGAAGCAGCGGCTGATGGAGGAGAAGACGGCGCTCGGCTTCTTCTTCTCCGGCCATCCGTTTACCGCCGTCAGCGGCGAGGTCCGCCGCTTCGTGCGGCGCACGCTCGACAAGCTGGAGCCGGCGCGCGACCTGCAACTGATGGCCGGCCTGGTGACGGCGACGCGGACCAAGCTCACGGCGCGCGGCAAGATGGCCTTCGTTACGCTCGACGATGGCACCGCCCCGCAGGAAATCGCCATCTACAACGAGGTGCTCGAAGCCGAGCGCGGCAAGATCCGCGAGGACGAGGTACTGGTCGTCGAGGGCAAGGTGTCGAAGGACGATTTCGCCGGCGAGGGCAAGGTGCGCGTTACCGCCGAGCGTGTGCTGACGCTGGCGGAAGCGCGCGGCCGCTTCGCGCGCGAACTGCGGCTGTCGCTGAATGGCCAGGTGAGTCGGGACCGTTCGGCGGCACAGCGCCTGAAGACATTGCTGGCGGCCTATACGCCGGGCGCCTGCCCGGTCCGCATCAGCTACCGCAACGGCGAGGCACAGTGCGAGCTGTCGCTCGGCGACAGTGCGCGGGTCCGCCTCGAAGACGAGCTGCTCAACGCGCTCGGTGAGTGGCTGAGCGCCGAAGCGGTCGAGATTCGTTACCAGTAGGAGGGCGTCGCAGATGGCGGGCTGCCGCTGCCGCCACATGATCGCGACGCCTCGTTTTCAACTCTTTCTCCGGAGACTGCCCATGCGCCGATTCCTCCCCCTTCTTCTCGTTTCGCTGGGCCTCTTGGCGGCCTGCAGCAAGGTGAACCTGGAAAACTACAACCGCCTGAAGACCGGGCAGAGCTACGACGAGGTCGTTGCCGTGATCGGTACGCCGACGCGCTGCGACGAAATGCTCGGCGTACGCCAGTGCGTCTGGGGCGACGAGCAGCGCAACATCAAGATCGGCTTCGTTGCCGGCAAGGCGCTGACGATGGCGGCGAACAACCTGAAATGAGCGGCAAACCGGTTCCCCGCATCCGCCTGATCGACGACACGCTGCTGGCGGCAATCAGTCGCGAGGCGCAGGCGCGGCCGCGGCGGCGCGCCAACCACAACTTCCATCCCGGCGACGACTTTCCGGCGCACCGCCTGCTCAACGCGATCGAGCCCGATTCCTACCTGCCGCCGCATCGGCATCTCGACCCGCAGAAGGACGAGTCGATCATCGTCCTGCGCGGCGAGCTCGGCCTGCTGCTCTTCGACGATGCCGGCGGCGTGCTCGACAGCTGCCGCCTGCAGGCCGGTGGCGACTGCCAGGGGGTCGATATCCTGCATGGCACCTGGCATACCGTGATGGCGCTGCAGCCGGGCACGGTGATCTTCGAGGCCAAGTCCGGCCCCTATGTGCCGCTCGTGGCCGCGGAAAAGGCGGCCTGGGCGCCGGCTGAGGGCGACCCGGCCGCGGTGGACTACTGGCGGCGCTTGCGCCGCCATTTTGCCGGTTGAGCCGCCTGTCCGGACCGGCGGCCCCGGTTTCCTCCGCACACTCCAGCAAACTCGCGCCGTAAACGACAAGAGGCCGGACCCTGCGGTCCGGCCTCCCTGCATGCAGCTGCCGGCACCCCCTGCGCCGGCAGCCCGCCGATCAGAAGCGCCAGCCGACACCCACGCCGACGAGCAGCGGGTCGACCTTGACCCGGGAGAGCTTGGCGCCCGTTGCGTCGCTCTGCAGGTCGGCGCGGACGTGGGCCTTCTTGACGTCGAAGTTCAGGAACAGCTGCTTGCCGAGCTTGATGTCCATGCCGGCCTGGACTGCCGGGCCGAAGTAATCCTTGTTCAGGTGCAGTCCCATGTTGGCGGCCGGCACCGAGAGCTTGTCGCTGGAGTAGCGCGAGTAGGTGACGCCGGCACCGACGTACGGACGGAAGGTGCCTTCCGGGTTGAAGTGCCACTGCATCGTCAGCGTCGGCGGCAGCAGGTGGAAGCTGCCGGCATCGAAAGCACCGGCAACGCTGCTCTTGACCTTGACGTCGTGACGCTGCGGCACGGTCAGGATCAGTTCGGCGGCCAGGTTCTTCGTGAAGAAGTAGCTGATGTCGAGTTCCGGAATCGTCTTGTTCTCGACATGGATGGCGTTCGCCGGCACGTTCAGCGAGCTGATCGGGGTCGAGCCATTGGCGGTGTCGACGTTCACGGCGCGGACGCGGACCAGCCAGTTGCCTTCGCGTTCGGCTTGCTGCGCTGCCGCAGGGAAGGCGGCGACGAGAGCGGTTGAAAGGGCGAGAAGTTTCAAAGTGCAACGCATGGCGATCTCCCTGATCGGTAATTGATAAGAAAATTTGATTTGGAGAAGGCTATAACCTCACAAGTCGTAAGGTCTTGATCTAAGTCAACTCGACTGGACATATATCAGCAAACGTTGATATATGTCATGGGTTGATAATATCGCAAGATGTTGATTTCCAAGGAATGCACGGCTGTGGTGCAAAACTGCGGGACGAGCACCGGGCGTGTGCAGCCCGGATTTCGGGTAAGGCGGGAGGGGGCGGAAGAGTGCGGATGAGCGCGCCGATGAACGCGCCATAGGGTGCGTCTATAAGGCTCGTCGATCGAATGGATGATTCGCCGGGGGATGACCTGCTTGCGTTGCGCTGCCGCAAAAAAGCGGGAGGCAGCCGGGCAGCGGCCGGATTTTCTCCCGCAGGCGCTCAGCGGAGCTGTCGGGCGAGCAGTCCGTCGATGTCGGTCACCGGCATCGGCCGGCCGAGCAGGTAGCCCTGCACGTCGTCGCAGCCGGCGTGCAGCAGCGCTTCCCGCTCGGCTTCGGTCTCCACGCCTTCGGCCAGGGTATTGAGGCCGAGACGGCGTCCCATGCCGACGACCGCACCGACGATGGCGGCGGCGTCCGGCTTGGTGTCGATGTTGCGGACGAAGGACTGGTCGATCTTCAGCCGGTCGACGTTGAAGCGCTTGAGGTAGGCGAGATTCGAGTAGCCGGTGCCGAAGTCGTCGATGGCCAGCTTGAGCCCGAGGGTCTTCAGTGCCGACAGCTTGTCCAGCACATGGGTGTCGTCACCCATCATCAGCGATTCGGTAATTTCCAACTCGAGTGCGTGCGCCGGCAGCCCGGAGCGCTGCAGCGACTCCTGCACGCGAACCAGCATGTCGTCGCGCCGCAGCTGCACCGGTGACACGTTCACCGCGATCGTCAGGTCGTGGCCCAGCTCGCGCCAGCGCATGGTCGTCGCGCAGGCCTGTTCCAGAATCCAGGCGCCGAGCGGGATGATCAGCCCGTTCTCTTCGGCGATCGGGATGAAGCGAGCGGGCGAGACCAGCGTCTCGCCGCGGCGCCAGCGCACCAGCGCCTCGAAGCCGGTCAGGCGCCCATCGGCGAGCGACCACTGCGGCTGGTAGAAGACTTCAAATTCGTTGCGGGCGATCGCTTCGCGCAGCTGGCCATCGAGTTCGAGGCGCTCGACGGCTCGTGCGTTGAGGTCGGCAGTGAAGAAACGGAAGGCGCCACGCCCGCCTTCCTTGGCATCGTACATGGCCAGGTCGGCCGCCTTGAGCAGGGCGGAACCGGTGTGGCCGTCGTCCGGGTAGAGCGCGATGCCGATGCTGAAAGAGGTGTGCACCAGCTGCGTGCCGACGTCGATCGGCGGTTGCAGGGCGGCGATGATCTGCTGGGCGACCTGGGCGGCATCGTTCGCACTGCGGAGGTCGGGGAGGATCACGATGAACTCGTCACCGCCCTGACGACAGACGATGTCGCTGTCGCGCAAGCAGTGGCGGAGCCGGTCAGCAACGTCGCGCAGCAGCCGGTCGCCCGCCGCATGGCCGAGGGAATCGTTGACCGTCTTGAAGCGGTCGAGGTCGAGGAAGAGCACCGCAAGCTTGCCTTCGGCGCGGCGGGCGCGTCCGATTTCCTGCTCCAGCCGTTCGCGCAGCAGCGAGCGGTTGGGCAGGCCGGTCAGCGGGTCGTGGTGCGCCAGATACTCGATGCGGGCCTGTGCCGCCTTGCGTTCGGTGATGTCGGAGAAGATCGCGACGTAATGGGTGATGTCGCCGGCGGGGCTGCGCACCGACGAGATGTTCAGCCACTCCGGATAGATCTCGCCCGACTTGCGCCGGTTCCACACTTCGCCCTGCCAGCCGCCGCTTTCCGCCATGCGTTGCCACATCGCAGCGTAGAAGGCCTGCGAGTGGCGCCCGGACTGGAGCAGGCGCGGGTTCTTGCCGATCACTTCCTGCGGGGTGTAGCCGGTGACCTCGGTGAATGCCCGGTTGACCGAGACGAAGTTGCCGCGCGCATCGGTGACCGCGATGGCCTCGCCGCTCTCGGCGAAGACGCGGGCCGACAGCCGCAGCTGCGAGAGTGCCTGCTCCTGCTGGATGAGCTGGCCGATGTCGCTGGCCACCGTGCGCAGCACCTGGCTGACGCCTTCGTCCCAGTGGCGCGGCTGCTGCGTGTCGCTGAACGCGATCATGCCCCACAGGCCGCGGTCGATGCGGATCGGCAGCGCGATCGCCGAGACGACGCGGCGGCTGGCCAGCCACGCAGCTTCCTTCTCGTTCGCCGCCTCCGCCTCGTCGAGTGTCGTCGTGAAGGTGCGGCCGGCGCTGAGTGCGCCGTGCCAGCGCGGCAGGTGTTCTGCGATGTCGATATCGACCGTGCCCGACTGGCCGAGGAAAGAGTCGACACCGTCGGCGCACCATTCGTGACGCAAGGTCGCCAGCGTCTTCGCGCCATCCTCGGAGCGGCTGAATTCGACGACGTTGCCGCGATCGGCGTCGATGGCGGTGCCGATCAGGCGCAGCACTTCCGGAATCGGGTTGTCGTCGCGCTGCGTCAGCAGCAGGCTGCTCGCCTCGGCCACTGCCTGCAGCAGGCGTTCCCGCCGCAGCAGGGCTTCCTCGATCTGCTTGCGGTGCGACAGGTCGGCGAGGCCGATCACCAGTCCGGCGCCGCCGATCTGGCGGTCGAAGATGTCGGCGGTCGACACCAGGACGGGGACGCCTTCGCCGCTGGCCGTGCGCCACAGCCCCTCGTTGTCCTGGCTGTCGGCGACGCGCAGCAGCAGATCCTCGATCCGCGTGCCGTCGGGCGAGGCGCCATGCAGTTCGCGCGCACTCAGGTTGCTGCGCTGGACGCGCTGGTCCGGCCCGATGATCAGCAGCGCGAGTGGCGCCGTATCGAAGACCCGGTCGACGAAATCGCGCGAGACGCCCGCATCCTGCAGGCGATCGAGCAGGGTGTTGATGGCCGTGCCGAGCGCCGAGATTTCGTCCCGATGCTTTTCCTCATGGCGCTCCGCGATCTGCAGCGGATGCCGCTTGGCGCGCATGACGAAACCGGAAAGGCGTCGCATCGGGCCGACCAGCCGGGTGGACAGGAAGGCGAAGAAGGCGGCCATCGCCGCGATGGCGACGGTCAGTGCGATCAGCTGCTGCTGGCGCGCGCGGGTGATCCGCTCGCGCGAGGAAACGACCACCTCGTCGATGTCGCTGGCGAGGATGCCGACGAAACGGCTGAGCTCGTCGGTCAGGGCTGCGGTCGAGAAGCGCAGGTTGGCCATTTCGCCGCTGTTGCCACTGCCGTTGCTGCTGCGGGTGTGGTCGGCGAGCAGCGACAGCGCCGAGGCGACGACGTGGCGGAAGCTGTTGCCGATGCGTCCGTGGTGCGCCAGCGTCTGCACGTAGTTCGGCGCATCGGGCGGCAGCGCACGCAGCTGCGCCCCGAGCGCCTCGTGCGCATCGAAGAACGCTGCAGCCTGGGCGCCGGCCTCGAAGAGCAGTTCCTCGTTGCGCTCGAAACTCGCCTGATAGACCAGCCGCATCATGTCCACCACGATCTGGCGCAGCTTTTCGGCGCGTTGCTCGGCAGCCAGCGTCGGCACCAGCGCACGTTCGATGAACTGCTCCTCGGCACGCAGGTTGTACAGGTTGATCAGCGCATTGCCGGCGATGAACAGGCAGAGCGCGCCGAAGAAGATCCACAGCCGGCTGCGCAGCGACTGGACCCGGCTCAGGTGGCGTACGGGGCCGGTCATCGGCTGGCGGGCGGCGCGAAGCCGTGACGGACGAGCAGGTCGATGCCGTCGTCGCCGGCGAGCAGGGCATCGATCCGGGCCGCCGTCCGCCGCTGTTCGAGGTGGCGTCGCTTGACCAGGATTAGCGGCCGGCACAGGGGATACTTGCTGCCGACGCAGAAGGCGGCATCCGGCGTGATGCCGTCGAGCGGCAGGGCCTTGATCCCGAGCCCGCGCTGCCGCGCCCGCGAGTAGGCACCGGCCGAAACGTAGCCGATGGCCTGGGGATCGGCGGCGACGTAGAGGGTGACGGCCAGGTTGGAGCCGAGTTCGACCATGCCGGCCGGCACCACGCTGCCGATGTCGAAGGCGCGTTCGAGCACCGTGCGCGTGCCGTTGCCCTGGCCGCGGGTGACGGGAACGATGGCGCCGCTGTCGCCGGCGCCGATCTGGCTCCAGTCGGAGAGTTGCCGCGAGAAGATGCCGCGCAGCGTGTCGCGGTCGATGCCGGCCAGCTTGTTGCGCGCGTGGGCGATGATGAGGAGGCTGTCGTAGCCAATCGTGCGGGAATCGAACAGCGCTGCTTCCTTGGCCGTCAGCGCCCGGGCGACGAGGGCTACGTCAGCCTGCCCGGCCGCCAGTGCTTCGAGTGCATTCTCGCTGCCGGCGATGCGCAGCTGGATCGGGGTGTCGGCCTGCCGTACCCGCTCGCCGAGTTCGTTGGCCAGCGGTGCCAGCGTGGCGGAGGCAATGACCCGCAAGCCGCCCTGCTGGGGCGGGCTGGCGGAGTGGGACGCTTCGGTGGCAGCTGCCGCCGACAGGCAGTTCAGTGCCAGCAGGAGGAGGGGGCCAAGCCAGCGGAGGGAGCGGGATGCCATCGGCGTTCAGGAAGAATTGAGTCCGGATTGTGTCTTCGTCGGCGCTTTCGCTCCTTGATCTCGGTCAACCCGGACTTGACGGTGGGATGCGGCCACCTTCCCGGGGCTTGTCCGGGTGGCGCTTCATGCCGTCGGCGCCTGGATGAAGCCTGCATACGACGTCGCCGCGTCGAGGATGGCGACGTCCACCGCGATTACCTCTGCCGCCGGTGGGCCTTCGTGCGCCCACTCGATGAGCGCGGCGACGGCAACCGAGGTCCCCTGCAGCACGGCCTCGACGCTGCCGTCATGGCGATTTCGCACCCAGCCGGCGAGCCCGAGCGCAAGCGCCTCCTGGCATAGCGAGTGACGGAAGCCGACTCCCTGAACCAGGCCGTGGATGCGCAGCTGGCGGGTTTCGATGGCGGCGGGCGGTTCGACTGGATGCATGATGACTCCTTCGTCCGGTGCGGAGGTACTGGCATAATCGTCGGACATGAAAAGGATAAGCGCAAGGAGGCCGCGCGGGATGGGAGGAGGAGGGGCTGGATCTATTCGCCGGCGCAGGCTTCCTGCGCCGTCCGCTCTCGCCTGCGCACTCGGCCACGGAAGGGCGTCGCACGCCGCGCTGCCGCTCCCGGTGCCGGGAGCCCGCCGGTGCTGAAAAGCCTGCTGCTCCTGCCTTTCTGCGGCGCCCTCGTGGTCGCCGTATTGCCTGCCTCGCGGCCGGGGCTGATTCGCGGCGTCGCTCTCGTCGTGGCTGCCGCCGCCTTCCTCTTTTCGCTGCTGCTGGTGGTCGCCTTCGACCCGGCGAATCCTGCCCAGCAGTTCTTCGAGACACGTCCGTGGAACCCCCGCGTCGGCTCCAGCTTCGCGTTCGGCGTCGACGGCATCTCGCTGCCGATGGTCGTGCTGGCGACTGTCCTCTGCTTCGTCGCAGTCCTCGCCTCTGCCGCCTTCCGCAAGGGGGCGCGGCTCTATTTCTCGCTGCTGCTGGTGCTCGAATCGGCGATGCTCGGCGTCTTCATGGCGCGCGACTGGTCGCTGTTCTACGTCTTCTGGGAACTGACGCTGATTCCGCTGTTCTTCCTGATCGACCGCATGGGTGGCGCCAACCGGCACCGGGCGGCGCTCAATTTCGTGCTCTACACCCTCGGCGGCTCGGTCTTCATGCTCGTCGCGCTGCTGCTGCTCTACGACGCCGCGCCCGGCCACAGCTTCGCCATGGCCGACATGGCCGAGGGCGGCCGTGGCCTGCCGCAGGCGACGCAGCTCCTGATCTTCGCCGGGCTGTTCATCGGCTTCGGCGTCAAGATGCCGGTCTTCCCGCTGCACGGCTGGCTGCCGCTGGCGCACGTCGAGGCGCCGAGTCCGATCTCCATCCTGCTCTCCGGCGTGCTGCTCAAGATGGGGGCCTACGGGCTCATCCGCGCCGCCGAAACCCTGCCCGCCGCCGTCCTCGTGCTGCAGGATGCGCTGGCTGCGCTGGCCCTGGTTTCACTCCTCTACGGCAGCATCCTCGCCTGGCGGCAGAGCGACCTGAAGCGGATGATCGCGTACTCCTCGGTTGCGCACATGGGCGTCGTCCTGCTCGGTATCGCCGCCCTCAACCTGACCAGCCTGGCCGGCGCCGTCTACCAGATGGTGGCGCACGGCCTCGCCGCCGGGCTGCTGTTCCTGCTCGTCGGCATCCTCTACCAGCGCACGCACACGCGCCAGCTCGATGAAATCGGCGCGCTGCCCGGGCGTGCGCCGCGACTGGCGGTGCTGCTCGCCATCGGCTTCCTCGGCGCTGCCGGCGTGCCGCTGGGCGCCGGTTTCATCGCCGAACTGCACGTGCTGGTCGGCGCCTTCGCCCGCTGGCAGGGCTGGGTGGCCCTGCTCTCGCTGGCCATGCTGATCAGCGCCGCCTATGCCCTGCGCGTCGTCGGGCGCCTGTGCCTCGGCGAGCGGCCGCACGCGACGCCGGTGGCCGACCTCGACCGCGCGGAAATGCTGGCTGCCGGCCTGCTCGTCTCCGGCATCGTCTTCGCCGGGCTCTTCCCGGCGCCCCTGCTTGCCTTCTCGGCGGCAACGCTGCGCCTGATGGCGCAACTCTTCGGGGGCTGAGCGCGATGCACCAGTCCGATAGCGATCACCGGCTGCCGCTGCGCGAGCGCCTCGCCGCCTGGATCGAACACCTCGAACACGTGCTGCCGGCGCAGGCGCCGATCCGCAACTTCGTGCACCACAACACCCTGCATGGCCTGCAGCACCTGCCGTTCCCGCAGGCACTGGCCGAAGCGGCGCGCATCACCGGCGCCCGCCCGTGGATGCCGGAATCGCGCTGCCGGGAATGGCTGGCCGAGGGGCGGGTGACGCCGGCCGACCTCGATGCCGCCTTCGTGTCTGCCGGCCTGTCCGCGAGCCTGCCAGAACTCGACGCCCCGGTCGCCGGCTGGCCCGCGCTGTCGCGACGCGAGGTGCTTCGCCAGGCCTTCCTCCACGACCTGAGTCCGCCCGGGCGAGTACGGGTGGACTGGCTGCTCGCCGAAGGCGGCGCCCTCGACGCCTGGCAACCCGGGGTTGCGGCACGGCCGGCAGGAGCGAACGATGTCGCGCAGCAGTTGAGTGATCTGTGGGCGGCATGCACCCAGTGCACGGCGCCGCCGGAGTCGGCCGCGGCGAGCGACGAATATGCCGCCTTCTTCCCGGCCGCGGACGCCCCGCCGCGCTGGCAGGAGGCAGCGACGCTGCTCTGGCCGGCGCTCGTCGCCAGGGTCGGTCGCGAGTGGACGCTGTCTACGCTGCTCGCCCGGCTGACCGGCGAGAACGTGATGGCCGGCGTGCGCAGCCTGCTCATCCGTCACCTCGCCGCGCATCTCGACCGGGGCATGGCCGGCTGGCGCAATCCGCAGCGCGGCGCCGGCTTCTATGCTGCCTGGCGCGCCTGTGCCGGCGCCGACTGGGGCTGGGAACTGGACGAACTGATGGCCGCACGCGAAGAGATCGCCGCGCTGCCGGACGATCCGGTGGACACGATTGCGCGCGAACTGATGCATCTCGGCCCGAACGAGGCGTACTGGGGCGATTATCTGGAACGGCTGGCGCTCGAACTGCCGGGCTGGTCGGGCATGTTCCTCTGGCATGACCGCCACGGCGGCGGTGCGGCCGACGCGCCGGTGGCGATGGCCGACTACCTCGCCGTCCGGCTCGTGCTCGAACGTCTGTGCTGCGAGGATCTCGTGCGCCGGACCTGGGGCCTGCCCCTGTTCCTCTCCGAACTGGGCGACCATTTCCTGACGCATCCTGCCGAACTGTGGGTGCGACATGCCCGGTTCTCCGGCCAGCTCGGCGAAGTCGATGCCCATGAAGCGCAACGCCTGATCGACAGCGCGCCGGGCAATGCTGCCGACGACTGGGTGCGCCTCGCCGATCGGGCCGCGAGCACGGTCGCGATGAGTGAGGGAGGCGACTGGCGCTGGCCCTTGTTCGTCCTCGCTCAATGCCTCGGGATCGATGCCGGGCGGCTGCGTGCAGCCGGGGTCGCAGGTGCGTCTGCGCTGCTGGCGGCCACCAGGCTCGATGCCGATACCCGCGGCTACGTCTGGCTGCTCGCCTACGAAATTCACTATCGGGAGCAGGTCTTTGCCGCGCTCGCCGCCAACCACGCCCGCAGGTCGGCGACGGCTGCCACGGCAAGACCGGTGGGACAACTGGTCTTCTGCATGGACGACCGCGAGGAAGGCACGCGGCGGCATCTGGAGGAAGTGAATCCGGCACTCGATACCTACGGTGCCGCCGGTTTCTTCGGTGTCCCCATGTACTGGCGCGGGCTCGACGACGAGGCGCCGACGGCGCTCTGTCCGGTCGTCGTCACGCCGCAGAACGAGGTGCGGGAAGAACCGCGCGGCGATACTGGAGAAGCACAGGCCTCGCGTCACGCCGCGCGCCGCAACTGGCGGTTGGGGTGGCGCGGTCGGCTGCACGGCGCCACGCGCGACACGCCGCTGGCGATGCCGCTGCTGGCACCGCTGGCCGGGCCGCTGGCGCTGGGCGCGATGGCCATGCAGACGCTGGCGCCGGCGACGCTCGGCGAATGGTGGACGCGCTGGCGCAGCCGCTTCGACGGGCAGGTGCCGACCCGCCTGGCCGTGACGGCGACGAATCCGGTATGTGAGGCAGGCGATGCGCCCGTCGCAGATGCGCCGCGGGCCGGTTTCACCGACGCTGAACAGGTCGAACGCGTCGCCGCCTTCCTCGCCAGCATCGGTCTTGTCCGCGACTTCGCGCCACTGGTGGTGATCGTCGGCCACGGCTCGAACAGCAGCAACAACCCGCATGCCGCGGCCTACGATTGCGGCGCCTGCTCCGGCCGTCACGGTGGCCCGAACGCGCGCGCCTTCGCCGCCATGGCCAACCGGCCGCAGGTGCGTGCCGGCCTCGCCGGGCGCGGCATCCGGGTGCCGGATGATTGCTGGTTCCTCGGCGCCGAGCACAATACCTGCGACGAATCGATTCTCTGGTTCGACCTCGAAGACCTGCCGGCCGGCCACCGCGAGCGACAGGCGGCGCTGGCGCGCGATCTCGCCGAGGCGACCCGCCGCCATGCCGTCGAGCGCTGCCGCCGCTTCGCTTCGGCACCGCCGGCGCCGGACCCGCTGCGGGCGCTGCGGCATCTGCTCGGGCGGCGTCATGACTGGTCGCAGGCACGGCCGGAGCTGGGGCATGCGACGGTCGCTGCCGCCTTCATCGGTCGTCGCGAAATGAGCCGCGGCGCCTTCTTCGACCGCCGCGTCTTCCTCATCTCCTACGATCCCGGCGGCGATGCCGACGGCCGCATCCTCGAATCGATCCTGCTCGCCGCCGGGCCGGTCGGTGCCGGCATTGCGCTCGAATACTACTTCTCGACCGTAGACAACGAAGGCTTCGGCTGCGGCAGCAAGATCATGCACAACCTGGCGGGCCTCGTCGGCGTCATGGAAGGCGCCTCTTCCGACCTGCGCACCGGCCTGCCGCAGCAGATGATCGAGATCCATGAACCGATGCGCCTGCTCGTCGTTCTCGAACAGACGCGCGCCGTGGTCGGCGCCATCTACGAGCGGCAGCCGCCGCTGCGCGAACTGATCGGCCTCGGCTGGATCAAGGTCGCAGTCAAGGAGCCGGACAGCGGGGCGCTGTTCGATTTCGACCCGGCCCGGGGCTGGCTGCCGTGGGCCGGCGATTCCGTTGCGGTGCCGCGCGCCTCCTCGTCGGCGGCATGGATCGGCGATTCGCGCGCGCCGCTGCCGCCTGCCTTGCTGGAGAGGAGTGCATGAGTCCGCTGGCGATGATCCTCGAAGCGCTGGCGCCGCTCGTCTGGCTGGCGCCGGCACTGCCGCTGCTGGCCGCGCTGGTCATCGCCCTGCGCCAGCTGCGAGGTGTCGCCGGCGACGACAGCGAGCCGCTGACCGCCGCCGTCGCCCGTGCCGCGGCGCTCGGTCCCCTCGTCCTGCTCGCCAGCCTTGGGCTGGCAGCGGCTGTCGTCGGCGACCCCGGGCACCTCGTGCTGGGCGAGTGGTTCGCCACCCGGAATGTCTCCGTTCCCGTTTCCTTCAGCGTCGACACGCTGTCGCTCGGGATCGGCACGCTGGTCGCCTTCATCGGCTGGGTTGCCCTGTCCTTCTCGACGCAGTACCTGCATCGGGAAGCCGGATTCCATCGCTTCTTCTTCGGCATGAGCCTCTTCCTCTCCGGCATGCTGTTCATCGTTCTCGCCGGCAATGCCGTGTTCGCCTTCGTCGGCTGGGAGCTGTGCGGCATCGCTTCCTGGCTGCTGATCGGCTATGCCGACGAGCGGCCGCAGGCCACCGGCAATGCGCTCTTCGCCTTCCTCGCCAACCGCGTCGGCGATGCCGGCTTCCTGCTCTCGATCGGGCTGGCCTACTGGTGGCTGGGCTCGGTCGAATGGCCGGTGGTTGCCAGCGGTGCCATCCCGGAAACGGTCAAGGCCCGCATGCTGGCGCTCGGTCTGGTGACGGCGGCGCTGGCGAAATCGGCGCAGCTGCCATTCACGCCGTGGATCGCGCGGGCGCTGGAGGGGCCGACGCCGTCGTCAGCGATCTTCTATGGCGCGCTGATGGTGCACGCCGGGGTCTTCCTCCTCATCCGCAATGCGCCGCTGCTGCAGCAGGTGCCGGACATGGCGGCAGCCGTCGCCCTCGCCGGGCTGGCGACGGCGATCTACGGCTGGCTGTGCGGGCGGGCGGCGAGCGACGTGAAGACCTCGCTGGTCTTCGCCACGGTGACCCAGGTCGGCCTGATGGTCCTCGCCTGCGGGCTCGGCTGGTTCACGCTGGCGGCCTGGCATCTGGCGCTGCATGCCCTGTGGCGCGGCTACCAGTTCCTGATGGCGCCTTCCTATCTGCTGCTGGCGCCGCGGCCGCGGCCGATGCCGCGCGTCATCGGCGACAGCACGCTGCTGTACGCGGCGGTGCAGCAGCGCTTCTGGATCGAGTCCCTGTTCCGCGTGCTGCTGGTGCGGCCGACACTGTCGCTCGGGCGCGACGTGCGCGAACTCGACGAGCGGGTGATCGAGCGTCTCGTCGGTACGCCCGATGCCGGCGCCGTTTCCCCTGCTGCCGGCGCCAGTCAGGGCCTGGCCGGGCGCTGGCTGACGGCGATCGCCGATCTGCTGCAGCGCTTCGAGACCCGGCTGGTGTTGCAGGGTGGCGGCGGTGGCATGCTGCGCCGCCTGCTCTTTGCCGGGGAGGTGCTGAAGCGGCTGGAGACGCTGCTCGAACAGCCGCGCTACCTGATGCTGATGGTCATGGCGACCTTCGTGGTGATCCTGTGAGCGGGGCCATGTTCATCGAGATTTCCTGGCGCGAACACGCGGCGCTGCCGCTGCTGGCGATGCTGCAGCTGCTGCCGTTCGCCGGTGCGCTGCTGCTGCACCTGTGGCGCCGGCAGCGCTGGGCGGTCGCCTTCGCCCGCCTGATCTTCGTCGGCGAGCTGTCGCTGGCGGTGCTTCTCTATCTCGGGCTCGATGCGGGTTCGCCGGCGCTGCAGTACGCCGAGCGCGTCGACTGGCTCTTCTATCACGTCGGCGCCGACGGCATCACCGTCCTCTTCGTCCTCGTCGCGGCGCTGATCGGCCTGCTGCTGTCGCTCTACGAGCCGGTGCGCGAGCGCATGCGCCACTCCTCGCTGCTGGTCGTCATCCTGCTCGCGCAGGCGACGCTGATGTCGATGCTGACGACGCTGAACCTGCTCTGGTTCGCTGCCGCCTCGGCGCTGGAACTGAGCCTCGTCGCCTACCTGCTGCACGTCTGGGCCGCGGGCGAGGCCGGCGACCAGGCCTTCTCGCGCTTCCTGCAGTACCAGAGCTTCGGCTGGCTGCTGTTCGCCGCCGGCGTGCTCGTCCTCGGCTGGGGGCATGCCGATGCCACCGGCGGCCTGTGGAGTTTCGACCTGTTCGACCTGGTGCTGACGCCGCCGCTCGGCAAGTTCCAGGCGGCAGCCTTCTTCCTGCTCTTCTACGGGCTGGCGGTGCGCACGCCGCTCTTTCCGCTGCACGGCTGGCTGCCGGACATGGCGCAGCACGGCACCATCGCCATCGCGCCGACCCTGCTCCTCGGCATCAAGATCGGCATCTACGGCATGGCGCGTTTTGTCCTGCCGCTGACGCCGGATGCGGTCGTCGACTGGCAGCCGTATGTCGTCGCCTTCGCCGGTGCCGGCGTCTTCTTCGCCGCCGCGCTGGCGCTGCTGCAGACCAATCTGCGCCGCCTGCTCGGTTTCGCCGTCGTCAGCCACACCAGCCTGATCGTGATCGGCCTGTTCACGCTGCACCCGCGCGGCATCCAGGGCGCGCTGCTGCTCGCCGTTAATTTCGGTTTCGCGGCGATGGTGCTGCTGCTGATGGTGGCTTTCGTCTTCAAGCGCACGCGCACCGCCGAGCTGGCCGAACTGGGCGGTCTGTTCGAGCGCATTCCGTTCATCGCCATCGCCTTCCTGATCGGCGGCTTTTCCATTGTCGGCATGCCGGGCACTCCCGGTTTCGATGCCGCCCACCTGGTGCTGGAGGCGGCCATCGAACGCTTCGGCGCGCTGCCGACGGTGGCGGCCGCGCTCGGCAACGTCGCTGCCGCCGGCTTCCTGCTCTGGGCCTTCCAGCGCGCCTTCCTGTCGCCGCCGCCAGCGGCCAGCGCCGAGCGTGACGACAGCGAAAGTCGCCGCGTCGAACGGGTGCAGCCGATGGAATACCTCCTCGGCGGACTGGCGCTGTTCATCCTGCTGGC
>VFQM010002078.1_pt1 | contig 15705 bp, 18 predicted proteins | sample 3512391 | NCBI WGS metagenome assembly VFQM01 (sample SAMN10412369, study PRJNA504923) | tailings metagenome | isolation source: Replicate 1 from Balatoc abandoned mine | place: Philippines
GGGGGCGCTGCGGGAGCGAGCGGGGAATCTGCGGCGGATGGGGCCGCTGGGGGAGCGCTGCGGGCGGGAGCTCGAGAGGGCGCTCGGCGAAGCGCTCGCGCGCCGGGAGGCGGAGCGGATCCGCGCGGCGGCGGGCGAGGCCGCGGGGCCGGGGCGGGGGCCGGGGCCGCGGGGGATCTGAGAGCCGGGCGGGCGAAGCAATCCGGAAATTTTCCGGAGCGGTTTTTCGGGCTCCGCGCGGATCAGACGGAGCGGGGGAATTTGCGGGAGGGCGCGGAGGGGGCGTGGCTGGCGCCGTCGAGGAAGGCGGCCTCGAGGGCGGAGCGCGCGGCGTGGTGGAGGGTGGTGGGCATGACCTCGGCGGCCGAGCAGCCCTGGGGGAGGAGATGGGGGAGGGCGCCGATGCGGCGCGCGGCGCGCTCGGCGAGGGCGGGGTCGGCTTCGGAGGCGTTGCCGGAGAGGCGCCGGGAGAAGAATCGGGAGGCGGCGTCGCGGAAGGCTTCGCGCTCGGAGGGGCTCCAGCCGGAAGCGGCCGCGGCGCGCTCGGGGAAGAGGGCCTGCTCGGAGTCGAGATAGGCGAGGAGCTCGAGGGGGTCGGGGGAGGGCAGGTGGCGGCGCAGAGACTCGGCCCAGGGGGCGCCGAGGAGGTCGGAGCGCCCGGCGCAGGAGCGGGCGAGGGATCGGCGGAAGGCGTCGAGAGCGGCCGGATCGGGCTCGGAGCGGGTCTGCAGGCCGTCCTCGAGCGCGCGCTCGAGGAAGGAGAGGATCTCGGGGCCCAGGCCGAAGAAGGGGGCGTCGGGGTGGGGCTCGGAGCGGAGGGATCCGTCGCCGAACAGGGAGCGCAAGGCGCTGGAGATGGATTGGGCGGCCAGCTCCGGGAAGGGGAGGCGGTCGGCGGGGTCGGGAGCGCGCCATCCGTCGCGGTAGGGCTCGCCGAAGGAGCAGATCGAGTCGGCCTTGCGGGCGCGCTCGGGGTCCTCGCGAACCAGCGCGAGCAAGGAGAAGAGCAATTCGGGCTCGAAGGCCTCGAGGGCCTTGGCCAGGGCGAGCTCGCCGGGGCGGGCGCCGGCGCCGAGGAGGGCCTCGGCGAGGGGGAGGTTGCCGGCGCGGGCGCAGGCGGGGAGGAGGAAGGTGGCCAGGTCGGCGCGGAAGGCGGCGAGGGCGGGGCGGGTCTTGGGCTCCTTGCGGCCCCAGACGCGATGGAGGCCCGAGGAGAGAGCGAGCTCGCAGGCGAGGGAGAAGGTGGACTCCCAGGCGGAGGCGGGGGCCTCGGCCTGGGAGGAGGCCATGGCGAAGAGGGGGCCCGAGAGGCTCCAGGTGTCGCCGCGATAGGGGCCGGAGAGGTCGGGGTCGAAGGAGAGGATGGCGCGGGCGGAGTCGGCGTCGGCGAGGGCGAAGGCCTCGCGCAGGGCCTCGCTCCAGGAGCCGAAGTCGCGGTCGTTGGAGGGGCGCGGGTGGCCCTCGAAGATGGGCTGGGCGGGGAGCATGTCGCGCCGGAGCAGCAGGCGGCACAGGCGCGGGTCGCGCTGGCGCAGCAGGCAGACGACGGGGGAGAGCAGCTCGAGGGTGGCGCGAGCGTAGCGCGGGGAGGAGGAGCGCGGGTCCGACCAGACGGAGAGGTCGGAGACCGGCTCGATCCAGCGAGCGCGGGAGCCGAATTCGGAGATGGCCTCGTCGCTGGAGGCGGCGAGGGCGCCCAGCAGGAGGGAGAAGTTGCCGGAGGGGAGGCGCCGATGGCGCCAGAGCTTCTCGGTGAATCGCATGGAGAGCCTCGCGAAAAGGGGATTGGGGAGAGTATACCGCATCGGGGGGAGGCGGGGGGATTTGCCAGAGGGCGAGAGCCGGCGTAGCGTGCGGGGAGGCAGAGAGGGGGGCGGGGAATGGATTGGGAGATCGGCGCGGGAGCGGGGTGGCTGGAGGGGGAGCCGGGGGTGGAGCTCGGGAGGCTCGAGAGCGGGGGAGCCGCGAGGCTGCCGCTGAGGGACGCGCTCTTGCAGATCGAGCTGCGCGGGAGCGCTCCGGACCGGGAGGCGCTGGAGCTGGGGCTGTGGGAGGGCGCGGCGAAGGCGGGGGTCTCGGCGCTGATGGCCCGGGCGCGGGGGCGCTCGAGGGCGCTCGAGGGGCTGGAGGCGGCGCGCGGCGCTGCCGCTGGCGACGAGGGGGCGGACGGGGAAGGACCGGAAGAGGGCCGACGAGGTCTGCGCGCGGGTGATGGACGATCTGGCGGGGTCGGCGGCGTTTCGGGACGCGCTCGCGCAAAGCGCGGGCAAGAGGGGGCTGGGGGCGTTCTCGGCGTTCTGCGGGGATTACGCGCGGATCGCGGCGAAGCTCAAGGGGGACGGGCAGAGGATGGCGGCGCTGGAGGGGCTGCGGATGGCGGGGAAATTGGGCGCGCGGGCGAAGGCCGCGCCGCCGAGCCGGAGAAGCCGGGGGCTGTAGGGGAGGCGGGGGAATGAGCGCGGAAGGCGGGTCGAGGGAGGAGGCGGTTCGGAGCCTGATGGAGGCGGCCAAGCGAGGGGACGCGCGGGGGATCCGCGAGGCGCTCGGGCGCGGGGCGGATCCGATGGGGGCGGACGAGGGCGGGCGCTCGGCGCTGCACAACGCGGCCGCGAGCGGATCGGGGGAGGCGGCGCGCGCGCTGCTGGAGGCGGGGTGCCCGGCGGACGCGTGGGACCGCTGGAAGGAGACGCCGCTGAGCCACGCGCTGGCGCGGGCGCCCGGGGGCGGGGCGGAGGCGGCGCGGGTTCTGCTGGAGTTCGGGGCGGATCCGAACGGGGCGGGGGGCTTTCCGAAGGCGAGCCCGCTGGCGCTGGCGGCGGGGCGCTTCGAGGAGGAGGCGGCGCGGGTTCTGCTGGAGTTCGGGGCGGAGGCCTTCGGGGCGGGGCGGGCATTGGAGACGCTGCGCGAGGCGGGCAACGAGGCGGCGGCGCGGTTTCTGGAGGCGCAGGCGCAGCGGGATCGGATGATCCGGGAGGCGGGGGAGGCGAGCGGGCCCCGGCGGGGCAAGGGGCTGTAGCGGAACATTTCGGCACAAAGCGCGCTATACTGGAGGCTCAGCGAACGAAAAGGAGAGAGCGATGAGATTCCAGGCCAGCCGAGGGGGAGCGAAGCCGAGGATGCTCGGGGCGAGCGCGCGGGAAGTCCCGCTGACGATCAATGGGCAGCGCAAGATGGGGATCTACGAGGAGAGCATGAAGGGCGACTTGGTGGCCCGGCGGGTGGAGCTGCCCGAATGGCTAGGCGAGAAGGCGCTCGAGAAGGGGGCGGGCAAGCCGTTCCTCGCGAGGCTGGTGGCCGGGGAGATCCGGCATCCGCATGCGAGCATCGCGGAGTCGCAGGGGCACATTTTCCTCGAGCCGGATCCGGAGCTGGGATTCGGGGGGCCGGCGGTGGGGATCGACTTGGAGATCTGGGAGCGGATCCGGCGGCCGGGGGCGAAGGAATTGCTCTTCGCGGTCTACGCGCCGGGGTATCGGCGGGTGGCGACCTGGAGGATCCCGGTGGCGGAGTTCCTGGAGAAGGCGAGGCTGGTGGAGGGGAAGGGGCCGTTCATGGCGCAGAGGATGGTGGCGCTCTCGGAGCTCAAGGCGGCGGCGGGGTTTTGAGGGGGGAGCTCGCGCGGAGGCGGGCGTCGGGGGGCCGCGGGAAGCCTGGCGGCGCGGAGCCGAGAAAAAGCCCGGAGGGGAAGGGGCCGGGGCGGATTGCCCGCGGCGGGGTTCGGAGAGATAATGTCCGGATCCGCGGGAGGGAAAAATCATGAAATGGGCGCTGAGGCATCCGACGCTGGGGCTCTACGCGAAGTTCGCGCCGGGGGAGGATCGGATCGAGCGGTGGGTGAAGGCGGAGAATCGGGAGAAGGCGACGCTCTTCGCGGATGAGCCCGAGGCGATGGCGGCCTGGAAGGCGGCGCTGGCGCGGGAGAAGAAGGAGAAGCGGGAGGGCCCGGCGCAGAAGGCGGGAGCCTCGGGAGCGCCCAAGGCGCTCGCGCACGCGGTGGGGATGGAGGACATCGAGACGGCGAGCTTCTGGGCGGTGCGGATCGTCAGCGGGGGGCGCTGGATCGGGCGGGACCGGTCGGGGTGCCTGATCCAGACGGAGAATTTCGGGCAGGCGGCGATTTTCGTGGACGAGGCGGAGGCGCGCGCCGTGGCGATCGGAGTGGGGTTCAAGACGGCGCTGGCGCGGTTCGGATCGAGGCTGGCGGAGGTGGAGGGGGATTGGGCGGAGGGGTTCGCCAGCGCGGAGCGAGCGCGCCTGGAGGAGCAGGCCAGCGGGGCGAAGGCGGCGCCGAAGGCTCGGCGCAAGGGGCTCTAGGGGATGGGGGCGCGGGGATCGGGAGCGGATCGGGTGGCGTGGATCGCGGGGCTGTCGCTGCTGCAGCGGGAGGGGGACGGATCGCTGCGGCGCATCGGGGTGGCGCTGCTGATGGGGGCGAGCCCGCGGGGGGAGCATCCGCTGGCCGGGGAGAGCGAGCCGGACGCGAGACGCTGGGCGGAGGGGATGGTGTCGAGGCTGGCGGCGCGGCTGCGCGCTCGCGGGTGGGACACGGAGGAGGCCTTGGAGGCCTTCCATCTCGACGACGCGTTCGGGGACGTGAATTTCGAGAGCCGGAAGGAAGATGGGGCCCGGGCGGGAGTGGAGCCGGGGCTCTACGCGATCGGGGACGCGCGCAGCGGGAGCCTGCGCGGGGAGGCGGCGCTGCGGCGGGCGATGGAGGATCTGGAGCGGGCCGCGCGCGAGGAGGGGCTCGCCGGGGAGGAGCTCGCGCGGGAGATTCGGGGGTTCGGCGAGTTCGACGGGAAGCCGGGGTTCGCCGACGGGAGGGGGATTGGGGACTTCAGCGACGAGGCGATGGCCGAGGAGCTCTTCGCGAGGGTGGAGGCGAGCCGGCTGCGCGCGGCCGCCGGGCAGGCGCGCGGCGAGGCGCCGGGCGCGAGGAAGGGGCGCCGGCTGTGAGCGCGGGGTCGAGGCGGCTGGAGCAAGGGGAGCTGGACAGCTGGCTGCTGCACGTCTGCGCGTCGGGGGGGACGGCGCGGGATGTGCGCGACGCGCTCGCGGAGGGGGCAGACCCCAACTGCAAGGACGCGGCGGGATTCGCGCCGCTGCATCGGGCGGCGCGCGAGGGCGGGGCGGGCAAGGCCGAGGCGCTGCTGGAGGCGGGGGCGCGGATCGACGAGCCCTCGCGCTACGGGGACACGCCGCTGCTGCTGGCGCTGGGAGACGGGTCGGAGGAGGCGGCGCGGCTGCTGATCCGCCGCGGGGCGAATCCGGAGGCGGCGCGGGAGGACGGCTACAACGCGCTCGCGCTGGCCGCGCGCCGGGGCGGCGCCGAGCTGGCGATGGCGCTGCTGGAGGCGGGGGCCGGGAGGGAGTCGCGGGAGCGGGCGCTCGAGGCGCTCGAGGCGGCGGGGGCGTCGCTGCGCGCGGGGATGCTCCGGGCGCTGATCGAGGCGAGCGAGATGGGCGAGGGGGTCGCGCCGGGGCGGCGCGGCGGGGGGCCGAAGGGAATCTAGGCGGAGGCGGAGATGGCGGAGATCGGCAAGGGGGGAGGGAGCGCGCTCATCGAGGGGATTCGCCGTGCGAGCGCGCGCCAGGAGAGCGCGCGCGAGGAGGTGGATCGGCTGCTGCGGGAGGGGGCGGATCCGAACGCGCGGGACAAGAGCGGGAGGACGGCCCTGGGGTGGGCGATCCAGCGGGGGGATTCGGGAGCGGAGCGGCGCCTGCTCGAGGGCGGGGCGGATCCGAGGGCGCAAGACGCCCATGGGCCGCGCTGGGAGCCGCTGCGCTGGGCGGCGCGAAGCGGGGAGGCGGCGCTGATCCTGGATTTGCTGGAGGCGGGGGCGAGCGCGCAGGCGCGGGACGCGGACGGCTGGGCGCCGCTGCATCTGGCGGCGGTGAACGGGGAATGGGAGGCGGCGCGGCTCTTGCTGGAGGCGGTGGCGGATCCGCAGGCGCGCGACGAGGAGGGGAGGACGGCGCTGGAGGAGGCGTGGGAGAACGCCCCGGCGCTGGCGGCGAAGCTCGAGGGCTACCTGCGGGAGCGCGCGGCGCGCGAGGAGGAGGAGCGGCTGGAGGGCGCGGCCGGGCCCGCCCGCGGAAGCTCGCCGCGGCGGGGGGTGTGAGGGTCGGGTCGCGTCACTTCATGGATTGGACGAAGGAGGCGGCGCGGCGGGCGAGGGGGTTTCGGGGGAATCGGCGCTCGGCGAAGGCGGAGAGGTTCATGAGCAGGGCGAAGGCGAGGAAGAAGAAGGGGAATCCGACGAGGAAGACGGGAAGCAGGAGGCGATCGAGCCAGGGGCGGGAGGTCTCGCGGCGGCCGAAGGCGGCGAGCGCGGCGACATAGAGGAGCATGAGCGCGCCGCAGGAGGCCGAGAGGAGCAGGAGGTTCTGGAGCATGGCGGGGTTCCCAAAGGAAGAGAGGGATCCATTATGCCGCAAATCAGGCTAATTTTCTAGTCATTTTCATTTGATTTTTCGGGGAGAGGGCGCGAGAGTCGCGAGGCGCGGAGAGCGGAGAGCGGGGAGGGAGAGAGGGATGTGCGTGGCGATATGGGCCCCGGAGGGGGTGGAGATTCCGCTGGAGAGGCTGCGAAGCTGCTTCGAGTTCAATCCGCACGGGGCGGGGCTGATGTTCGCGCGGGATGGGCGCCTGGAGATCCGCAAGGAGCTGATGGATTTCGAGAGCTTCTGGAGGGAGAGCGAGGCGGCGCGGGGGTTCGCGCGGGCGCTGCATTTCCGCTACGCGACGCACGGGGACCGGGGGGCGGACAACACGCATCCGTTCCGGATCGGGGAGAGGCTGGGGGTGGCGCACAACGGGCGGCTCGAGCAGGTGGATCGCTCGTCGGATCCGCGCCGGTCGGACACTTGGCATTTCGCGAGGAGCTATCTGGGCCCGATCGCGCTCGCGGACCCGGAGTTTCCGTTCGGGCGGGGGGGGGAGGGAGCTGCTGGAGGGCTTCGCGGGGGATTCGAGGCTGGTGTTCCTGGGGGCTTGCGGGCGGGCGCTGATCGTCAACGAGGCGGCCGGGGAGTGGGTGGGCGGGGCGTGGTATAGCAACGGGGACCATGATCCGGAGCGGGCGCGCGCGAGGCGGATCGAGGTCGGGGCGAGCCTGGAGGAGGATCATCCGGGCGCGCGCAGCGCGAGGGAATTCCGGCGGGAGGGGGTGGGCTGAGGGGCGGGGCTGAGCGGAGCGCTCGGCTAGCTCGCGCCCTCGGGGGGATCGCTGCGGCGCTCGCCCTGGCGGTCGTCGATGGGGAACTCGGCCTTGGCGGCCGGATCGCGCCGATCCTTGCCGCGGGGCTGGCGCGGGGCGGAGGCGGCGTCCTCGCCCTCGGGGCGGACGGAGAGGACGGGGGGGCGGGGGGCGACGGAGAATCCGGCCGGGGCGAGGGATTCGCGCGCGAGCGAGGCGAAGGCCTCGGAGAATGCGGCGATTTCCGCGCGCAGCTCCGGCTCGGGGCGGCGAGATTCGGCGAAGGAGAATTTGGCCTCGAGGGTGGCGGAGACGGTGTAGAGCTCGGTTCGGCGAGCCGGGGCGGGGGCGGGGGAGGGCGCGCCGGCGGAGCGGGCGGCGAAGGGGCCGCTCAGGCGGGATCGGAAGGACTCCAGGCGGGAGAGGCGGCGCGCGCGCGGGGATTTGCGGCTCCCGCGCAGGGGCGCGCTGGGGCGGAAGGGGCGGCGGCCCGGGGCGGGCTCGGCGGGCGCGGGGGCGGGGAGCAGGGAGGAGCTGCCGTAGGCGACGAAATAGGGGGCTTGGAGGGAGGAGAGCTCGCAGCCCTCGGGCAGGGAGCGCTCGAGGGCGTCGCCGAGGGCGGAGAAATGGCGCCGGGCGATGGAGAGGGCCTCGCCGGTGTCGGAGGCGGGGATGGCGTCGGATTTGGCGTTGAGGCGGAGCTCGAGGGAGGCGGAGGGCATGGTTCGCTTTCGGGGGGCCGGATCACCAGCGCAGGGAGTATTGGGCGCCGAGGAGGTCGACGGAGGAGGAGTATTCGCCCGAGAGGGAGACGGAGCCGCTGGTCTGCTCGAGGGAGGCGTCGCGCACGAAGAGGTGGGCGTAGCCGAGGTCGAGGGAGGATCGGGCGCCCAGGTCGAAGGAGGCGCCCGCGGAGAGCCAGACGCGGTCGGAGTCGGGGATGCGCGCGGTGCGGAAGGCGTCGTTGACGGGGCTCTCGTCGTAGGCGGCGCCGGCTTGCAGGCGCAGTCCGGGCAGGAGGCGATAGCGGGCGCCGAAGGAGTAGCGCCAGGAGTCTTCCCAGCGGTGGGGGACGAGCTCGAGCAGGGAGCCGGAGGAGCTCAGGACGCGCAGCTCGGAGAAGTCGCTCCAGCCGGTCCAGGTGGCGTCGGCGAGCAGGTCGAGGCGATCCGAGAGGGCCCAGAGGCCCGAGAGGGAGAGGGAGTCCGGGAGGGTGAGCTCGGCGGAGGCGGGGGTGGAGCCGGGCAGGGCGGAGAGGGAGAGGGCGCCGTCGAGCTCGTGGCGGATCTCGCCGTGGTAGGCGAGGCCGTAGCGGGAGGAGGGGGTGGGGCGCCAGAGGGCGCCCAGGGCGTAGCCGGCCGAGAGGCTGTCGCCCTCGAGGGAGGCGACGCCGGCGGGGCCGGCGAAGCGAGAGAGCAGGGCCTCGGCGCGGGAGAGGGAGACGGAGGCGCCCAGGGAGAGGGAGTCGTCGAGGCGCCATCCGAGGGCGGAGGTGAGGGAGATGGCGGCGAGGGAGGACTCGATGGCGTGGGTCCGGCCCATCCAGGAGGCGTCGTATTCGGTCTTGAGGCCGAAGGGGGAGTGCAGTCCGAAGCCGGCGGAGAGGGAGTCGTTGAGGCGAGCGGAGAAGAAGGCGCTCGGGACGAGGGCGAAGGGGCCCGCGTCGCCGCCGGGGCCGCCGCCGAGGTCGGGGGAGGCGGAGCCGGAGAAGGAGAAGCGCGGGGAGATCAGATGGGCGGAGACGGAGAGCTCGCGCGCCGAGAGCAGGGGGAGGCCGGCGGGGTTGTGGTGGACCGCGCTGGCGTCCTCGGCCTTGGCGGCCTCGCCGGCGTAGGAGGCGCCCAGCCCGGAGGCGCTCTGCTCGAGCAGGGCGAAGCCGGAGGCGAAGGCGGGGGAGGAGCACAGGCAGAGGGCGAGGGCGAGGGGGGAGAGGCGCGAAGAGGGCATGGCGGATCCTGAAGGCGATGGGGGAGAGGGCGCGGCGGGGCCGGGGTTGTTGTCATGGCCAGGCCGAGGCCGGCGGGCGCATCTTGTCGCGCGGGGGCGGGAGAGTCAACCGCGGCGGGCGGCGGGGGAGAAAGCCCGGAGCGGGCGGGGGGATCGACGGGAGCGCGCGGGAGGAGTAGGATTCGACGGTTCGGGCGGGAGCGGGAAAAGGAGACGGGCATGGCGATACGGATCATCGGGGCGGCGATCGGGCACGGGGCGCAGGATCCGGCGAGCCAGGAGGGGCCGGACGCGGCGAGGGCGTGGGGGCTGGCGCGGCGCCTGGAGGAGCTCGGCGGGGAGGATTCGCCGGAGCGGTTTTTGGAGGTGTCGTGGGACACGACGCTGTATCCGCATTTCACGAGGCGCTACCGCAAGGACGTGCCGGTGGTGGCGGAGTTCTCGGAGCGGCTGCGGAAGGTGGCCGGGCGGGTGGTCTCGGAGGGGGATTTCCCGCTGGTGGTGGGCGGGGACCATTCGTGCGCGATAGGGACGTGGAGCGGGGTGGCCGCGGCGCTGCGCGAGCGCGGGCAGGGGGAGCTGGGGCTGGTGTGGGTGGACGCGCACCTGGACAGCCACACGTTCGAGACGACGCAGTCGTGGGCGATCCACGGGATGCCGCTGGCGTGCCTGCTCGGGCATGGGCAGCGGGAGCTGGCCGGGTGCGCGGGGTTCGCGCCGAAGGTGGCGGGGAGCCGGTGCGCGGTGTTCGGGGCGAGAAGCTGGGAGGCGGGCGAGCGAGAGCTGCTCGAGCACGAGGGGGTGAGGATCTTCGGGATGGAGGAGATCGGGGACCGGGGAGCGCTCGCGTGCCTGGAGGAGGCGGCGCGGATCGCGCGAGGCGGAGGGGGGCATTGGGGGATGAGCCTGGACCTGGACGCGTTCGATCCGGCCGACGCGCCCGGGGTGGGCACGCCCGAGCGCGGGGGGCTGCGGGCGCGGGAGTTCCGGGAGGCCTTGCGGGCGCTGCGGATCGGAGCGGACCCGATGCTGCGGGCGCTGGAGATCGCCGAATACGCGCCGCGGGCGGACCGGGAGGGCAAGACGCTGGAGCTGCTGGGGGATCTGGCCTCGGCGCTGTTCGATTGAGAAGGAGCGATGGGGATGGGGCCGGAGGAGATGCGGATGCGGGAGGAGATGGAGGAGATGGAGGAGCCCCGGGTCCGGCTGGAGGATTTCCTGCGCTCGAGGGCGCGCTCGGCGTGGCTCTCGGAGGGGGAGGGCGGGGAGCTGCGGGTGTTCGCGCGCAAGGCGAGCCGGGTCGGGCCGGAGGGGGGGCTGGGGCTGTGGCTGGACATCGCGAACCTGGAGTCCCCCGAGGAGTCGCGCGGGCGCGGGGCGTTCCGGGCGTTCCTGGGCAAGGCCGAGCGCTTGGCGCTGGAGGGGGGATTCGAGGGGGTGTGGATCGAGAACGTGATCAATCCGCGCCTGGAGGGCTTCTTCGGGAGGGCGGGCTACGCGAGATCGAGGCTGGACGAGGGGATCCCGTCGTTCGCGAAGTCGGCGCGGCGGATCGGGGAGGAGGCGGGGCTCGGGGCCGAGGAGATGGCCCTCCTGGAGCGCGCGAGGCGGGAGATGGCGGCGAGCCGGGGGCTGACTAGGGGCGAGGCCGCGCGGGCGCTCGAGAGCGCGGGGCTGGCTCGGCTGCCGGGGCGGGGGCAGCCGGAGGAGCGCTCGGGGCGGAGGCTGCGCAGGGGGTGAGGGCGTTCCGGGCGAGCTCCGGGAAGAGCTCGGGGCGGGCGCGGGTCTCGAGGGAGTAGGCGAGCAGGTCGGGGGAGCGGGCGATCCAGAGGGCGGCGAGGCGGTGCTTGCCGTCGGCGACGAGCGGACGCCCGGAGTCGATCTCGACGCGCACGGGGTCGAGGGCGCCGCGGGATTCCGGGGAGAGCAGGCGCAGGAAATAGGCGACGCGGCGGGCGTGGTGCTCGTCGGCGCTCATGAGCTCATGCTGGCGGTGGGAGGGGGCGATTTGCCCGGATCGGGCGAGCTCGAGGATGATCCGCTCGGAGAGGGGGCGGGTCTGCTGGTGCCAGCAGAGGGAGGAGAAGAGGGATTGGGCTTGTTCGCGGAAGGCCTCCAGGGGCCAGAGATGGCATTGGTCGAGCGGAGGCATGGCGCGGCGAGGAGGGAAGGAAGGGGCCTTCAGGATAGCGCTTCGCGGGAAAGGATGGCAAGAATGGGGGAGGCAGAGCGCCGGGCGGAGAGGGGGCGGAGATGGGGGCGAAGTTTCTGGCGGTGAGCGAGCGGGAGTGGGCGAGGAGGGCGCTCGAGGAGATCGAGCGCGCGGAGGAGGCGGCGCTGGCGAGGGCGGGGCGGTTCCGGATCGCGCTGTGCGGAGGGGAGTCGCCGCGGGAGATTTTGGGGCTGCTCGCGGAGCGGGATCGGGATTGGGGGCGCTGGGAGATTTGGCTGGCCGACGAGCGCTGCGGGCCGCAGGGGGGGAGCAACGCGAGAATGATCCGGGAGAGCCTGCTGGAGCCGGCGGGGCTGGGGGCGGAGAAGCTGGAGGCGCCGCGGCATGGGCTCGGGGCGGAGGAGGCGGCGCGCGAATACGCGAGGCGGCTCGAGGGGGTCGGGGAGTTCGACCTGGCGGTGCTGGGGCTGGGGGAGGACGGGCACGCGGCGAGCCTGTTTCCCGGGCGGGACTGGGGGGAGCGGGGCGGGCCGGCGGCGCTGGCGGTGGAGGGGGCGCCCAAGGAGCCCCGAAGCCGGGTGACGATGTCGGCCTGGAGGCTCTCGCGGAGCCGAAAGGCGCTGGCGCTGGCGCGGGGGGCGGGCAAGCGCGAGGCGCTGGCGCGCTGGCGCGCGGGGGAGGAGCTGCCGATCGCGGCGATCCGGCCGTCGGAGGGGATGGTGGCGGTGTGCGGCGAGGAGGCCTGGGGCTAGAGGCCGCGGCGCTTCCCGGAGGGGGCGGGGGCGGGCGAGCCGGAGCCGGAGCGGGCGAGGGCCTCGAGCAGGGCGCGCTCGCGCTCGAGGGAGCAGGCGGCCTCGACGGCGGAGGCCGGGGCCGCGCCGAGGCGGGATTCGACGCGGAGCGGGCGCAGGCGGGCGAGGGCGATGGCGTAGTCGCCGCGATAGAGGCCGGCGACGCCGAAGGACTCGGCGCGCTCGGGCGAGGGGAAGAGGGTGGCGCCGGAGAGCGGGCCGCGGGAGTGGGCCTTGTTGAGGAATCCGGAGGGGAATCGGGGCTCGTCCGGGGAGCAGGACCAGAAGGCGTGGCCCAGGGAGGATCCGGCGAGGGAATCCGAGCGCGCGGCCTCGGCGGCCTGCGGGGAGAAGGAGCCGCCCATGGAGAGGGCCATCTCGAGCAAGGAGGCCTCGTGGGCGGAGATGGCCGCCTCGAGGGCGCCCAGGGGGGCGCCGGGGCGGGAGCGGGATTCGACGGAGATAGGCTCGATGGCGACGCGGACGACGGCGCAGGGGCCGCGCGAGCCGGAGTCGCCGAATCCGGCGGCCTTGGCGGTGCGCTCGGCGGCGCTGGGGCTCTCGAAGAGGCGGGCCGAGGAGAGGCCGGCGGGGCGCTTGGCCAGATCCATGAATCCTTGCCCGCGCTCCATCCAGAGGGCGAATCCCTCGGCCGGGGCGGCGTTGGATTCGGCGCCGATGTCCTCGATGCGGTAGGAGCGGATCTTGCGCAAGGCGGGGAGGGAGGGGGCGAGGGGCAAGGCGGCGAGGAGGGGCTCGGCGAGCGGAGGGGGCAGGAGCGCGAGGGCATCGCGGAATTCGGCGCGGCGGGAGGAGAGGATCTCGAGGGCGCTGGTTTGGGCGAGGAATTCGGCCGCGGAGAGGGGAATGGGCTCGCTGGCGTTGTTCCAGCCGGAGAGGGACGCGAAGAAAAAGACCAGCGGGGTGGAGGCGTAGGCATGGCGCAGGGGCAGCGAGCGCAAGGCGGACTCGAGGGCGTGAAGCGACTCCGCCGCGGAGGGCGGCAAGGAGGCGGGGGGATCGGAGAGGAGCTCCCGCAGGGAGTCGAGGGCGGCGCCGGAGAGGAGGGGGACGGGGACGAAGCCGGCGCAAAGGCCTTTGTCGTTTTTGGCGGAGCAGGGCATGGGGCCTCCGGGGGCGATGGGATCGGTTGATTCTAGCGCGCGGGGGATCCGGGGGCGAGGCGATTGGCGGAGGCGGGGCGATTTTGAGAGAATGCCGGAAAGATCGGGATCGGAGGCGGCGATGGAGGAGAAGGCGTTGATGGAGGCGCTCAGCAGAAGCCCGCTGGCGGCGCTCGGGGCGCTCCGGGAGCTGGCGAAGGAGGGGGTTTCGCCGGCGAGCGCGGGGTTTGGGGCGCGGGACGCGCGGCGGATGATCGAGGCGTGCGCGAGCGGGGGCGACGCGGACTCGGCCAGCGAGGCGGCGACGGCGCTGATGTGGGGCGGGGAGGACGCCGAGGGGGTGTGGCTGGAGGGGTGGAGAATGGCGGTGTCCGGGCGCGAGGAGGATTTCGGGCTGCTCCGGGCGGAGATCCGGAGCTGGGAGGGCAAGGCGGCGGCGGAGCAGATCGGGGAGCGGCTGGGGGAATGGATCGAGGCGGGGGCGGCGCGCATCGAGGAGGACGCGCTCGAGGACCTGCTGCTCGCGCGCGGGGGGGCGGCGGCCTTCCGCGGGGAGCGCGGGGCGCGGCTGGCGGGGATCGCGCTGGCGTGGGGGAACGGGAAGGCGGCGGAGGCGGCGCTCGGGCTTCAGGAGGCCGGGGCGCTCGGGGCCGCGCTGAGGGCGGCCGAGGATCTGGCGCGCGAGCGCAAGCAGGCGGGGTCGGTGGCGGAGGACCTGCTGCGGGAGCTCTGCTGGGAGGGGGCGCGGGCGAGCGGGCGGCGCAAGGAGCGCATCGGCGCGGCGCTCGGGGAGATCGCCGAGGCGCTCGCGCGCGAGGAGGGCCCGGCGGAGGCGGGGCTGCTGTGCGGGCTGCTGGAGGCCGGGGAGATGAAGGCCTTCGGGATTTTGGGCCGCAAGGGGGCGAAGCTGCCCGGGGAGCGGGGCGCGGGGATGGAGCGGATGGGGCTGTGGGTCGGGTCGAGCTGGGCGAGCTTCGCGCCGGAGTGGGCGGGGCGGGAGTTTCCGGCCTCGGAGGCGGTGGGGCTGCTGGAGGCCTCCCGGGCGCTCGAGCGAGCGAGCCCGTCGGCGAGGGAGTTGCCGGAGTGGGACGCGCGGGGCGCGCGCGAGGGGATCAAGGCGCTGGGGCTGCCGGAGCCGACGGATCTGGGCGCGCGGGTTCTGGAGAGCGGGCTGCTGCTGGAGCCGGGGAATCCGGAGCGCCAGCGGGCGCTGGCGGATCTGGTGCGGCTCAGCGGCGCGGCGGGGGGAGAGAAGGGGCCGGCCGGGAAGGCGCGGGTTCCGCGGGCGGTGTGAGGCGAGCCCGGCGGGCTCAGACGCGCCGAGGCGCGCGCGCGGGGGCGAGGGAGGGGCTTCCGGCGTCCCAGGAGAGGGATTCGAGGGAGAGCGCCTCGAGCTTGGCGCGGCGGGCGGCGAGGATCTGCGGGCTGTTGGAGGCGGCCGAGTCGACGCTCTCGGCGATGGCCTCGCGCAGGGCCTGGGGCAGGGAGCGGGGCTCGGCGCCGGAGGGGCCGGGGGGCAGGAGCTTGGCCGGGCGCAGCAGGGACCACTCGCGCAGGAGGTCGCCAAAGCCCGGATCGGGGGCGAAGCTGCCGCGGGCGACCTTGGAGATGAGGGCTTCGGCGGCGCTGGGGGAGCCGGGGGGGCGAGCGAGGATGTCGGCGCCGGATTCGGCCAGGAGGGCGGCGACGCGGGGATGGCCGCGCTCGATGGCCAGCAGCAGCGGGGTGGTGAGCGCGGGGAGCAGGGGCGTCTGGGAGGATGGGTGGGGCAGGAGGGCGTTGGGGTCGGCGCCGTCCGAGAGCAGAGCGCGCGAGCAGGCGAGGGCGCCGACGCTCGCGGAGGAGGGGGAGAGGGCGCTGGCCCAGTGGCGGTCGGGCATCTCGCGCAGGGAGCGCAGCAGCAGGAGCATGCGCGAGCAGGCGAGGGCGGCCTGGTCGGGGAGGCGGGAGCCGGAGGCGCGGGAGACGAAGCGATCGGCGGCCAGCAGCAGGGCCTTGCGCAGGGACTGGGGCTCGGCGATGGGCTCGAGCTCGGCGGCGACGAGCAAGACGAGCTCGGGGTCGTAGGTTCGGGAGGCCTCGAGGAGGAGGTCGGCGCCGGCGAGGTAGTCGGCCTCGGCGGCCTCGGGGACGCGCTGGAGGATTTCGCGGGCGGCCTCGGCGGGGACGGCCTCGCGCAGGGCGTAGAGCAGGAGGCTGCCGGCGGGCAGGCGCGCGAGGTCGGCGCGCTCGGCGAGGGCGCCGAGGAATCGCCAGTGGCCCAGGCGAGCGGCCAAGGCGGCGGCGTTGCCGTCGAGGGGGTCGCCCAGGAGCTCGGCCAGGTCCGCGCCGGGGTGCTCGAGGATTTCGGAGGCGACGTGCCGATCGTCCTCGAGGGCGGCGAGCTCGAAGGCGCGGCGCAGGGAGGCGGAGCCCCAGAGGACGGAGCCGTCGCGGCGCCGGAGGGCGCCGGACTCTTCGGCGAGGGAATC
>VFQM010002079.1_pt1 | contig 15705 bp, 12 predicted proteins | sample 3512391 | NCBI WGS metagenome assembly VFQM01 (sample SAMN10412369, study PRJNA504923) | tailings metagenome | isolation source: Replicate 1 from Balatoc abandoned mine | place: Philippines
TCTCCTGTTCGGCGAGCTTGAACTCCTCGAGCAGGTGCCGCGCGTTCTGTTCGGCGAGGTCGAGCAACTCGCGCTTGGGACCGCGTTGCGGCACCAGCACCTTCGCGGCGCCCTGCAGCGCTTCCTCGAAGAGCGGTCGGTCCTCGAAGTCGAAGGGCAGCAGCAGCTCGCGGGCCCGCGCCGGCGCCTTGAGGTAGGCGCTCACCAAGTACGTGCTGAGCACTTGGCCGTCGGGCTCGCCCTCGACGCCCTCGAGAAAGCGATGCTCGCGCGCCACGAGCTTGCCGTCGCGGATGCGCAGCAGCGTCGCCGCCGCGTCGTCGCCGTCGCGGGCGTAGCCGATCACGTCGCGGTCGCCACCCTCGACCTCCGCGACGATGCTGGGCTCCTCGAGCCTCTGCAGGCGCTGGATGGCGTCGCGCAGCTCGGCGGCGCGTTCGAACTCCATCGCCTCCGCGGCCGCGTCCATCAGGGCCCGCACGCGCTTCACGACGTCGTCGGTGCGCCCGTCGAGGAAGGTCACCACCTCGTCGATCATCGCGCGGTAATCGCGCTGCGACTGCAGGCCCACGCAGGGCGCCTTGCAGCGGCCGATGTGGTAGTCGAGGCAGGCGCGCTCGGGCATCTCGCGCGGCATATCGTAGCGGCAGCTGCGCACGGTGAAGATGCGCTTCACCACCTCGAGCGCGCGGCGCATCGCCGCGACGTCGGTGTAGGGCCCGAAGTATCGCGCGCCGTCGTTCAGCAGCTTGCGCGTCACGAACACGCGCGGATACGGCTCCTGGAGCGTGACCTTGATGTACGGGTAGGTCTTGTCGTCCCGCAGCATCACGTTGTACTTGGGCCGATGCTCCTTGATCAGGTTGTTCTCGAGGATCAGCGCGTGCGCCTCGTCGGGCACGACGATGGTCTCGACATCCGCCACCTGCTCCACCAAGCGCCGCGTCTTGGGATTGTCCCAGTGCTCGGACGCGAAGTAGCTGCGCACGCGCGGGCGCAGCCGCTTGGCCTTGCCCACGTAGAGCACGGTGCCCGCGGCGTCCTTCCAGAGGTAGACGCCTGGCGTCTCCGGCAGGTGCGCGAGCTTCTGCGCGACGATCTCAGGCGCGTCGGGCACGGTCCACTCCCGCCACGCGCGTCAGCGCGAGATACAGCGCGGCAAAGGCCCCGAGTACGGCGGCGCCCTCGAGCACGGGATGCAACGCCGGCAGCCCGCGCGCCAATCCGAATGCCAGGGCCGCGGCCACTACGCCCGCGAGCGCTGCGCAGCCCCAGAGGCGCCACTCCAGCGCCGCCTCGCGCGGAATGGCCCCCACCTGCCCCTCGACGTGCAGGCGCAGCAATCGGCTCTCCAGCCAGGCCGCGAGCCCCGACGCCGCCGTGAGCAGACCGATGCCCAGCTGCGGCTCCCAGCCGAAGCGCTCGGGCAGCGTCATCGCCAGCGTGACGCCGAGGATACCGGCGAGCGCAACGCGCAGCATCGCAAAACGGAAGGGCGTGGCCGTGTCACGCAGCGCGAAGCTCGCCGAGGCGTAGAGCCGGCCCATCGTGCCGGCGAGCAGCCCGACGCCGGAGCCAGCCAGCGCCGCCCAGACCCACAGCGCATCACTGCGCGTGAAGGCGCCGCCCTCGTAGAGCGCCGACGCCATCTGCCGGCCAAACAGCAGCAGCGCCACCACCGACGGAATCACGAAGTACGCGATGCGCGCCCGACCGCTGGCCAGACGCGCCCGCAGCGCCGTCGCGATCTCGTCGTGGCTGCCCGTCGCGCTCGACATCGCCGGCAGCTCGCTCGCGGCGATCGACATTCCGAACAACGACACCGGCAGCATCGAGATCGCCTGCGCGTAGGCCAGCGTCGCGAGTGCCCCGGCGCCGAGCAAGGAGGCGATCAGCGTGTCGACGTAGGCACTCACCTGCACCACGCCGCGCGTGGCCACCGCCGGACCGAAGTTCGTCACCACGCGACGCACGTCGGCCGCGGCGTTGCCGGCCCCGATGCGCAGCGAGCGGTCGAGGCGCAGCACCGACGGCAGCTGCACCAATAGCTGCAGCAGGCTGCCCACCACGCTCGCGAAGGCCACCGCGAGCGCGAGGCGCGCGCCATCCTCGCCTACGACGCCGCCACGCCAGAGCAGCGCGACGATGATCGCCAGGTTCCACAGCACCGGCGACGCGTACGAGAGGAAGAAGCGCCGATGTGCGTTCAGCACGCCGAGGCACCACGCCGACATCACCAGCACGCCCAAGCCGGGCAGTATGATGCGGATGAGGCCGACCGTCAGCGCCTGCGTGTCGGCATCGAGGCCGGGGGCGAGCAGCCAGGTGAGCTGCGGCGCGAAGAGCATCCCGAGCAGCACGAGCACCGATACCAGCGCGGCGAGCAGCGCGAGCACCGTCCCCGCCACGCGACCGGCTTCCTCGTGCCTGCCCTCGGCGCGCAGCTTCGCGTACACGGGGATGAAGGACGCCGAGAGGGCGCCTTCGCCGAAGAGATTCTGCAGGAGGTTCGGGATGCGGAACGCGGCGGCCAGCGCGTCGGCGACCACTCCGCTGCCGAGGAAGTGCGCCGTGGCCCGCTGGCGCACCAATCCGAGGAGGCGGCTGAGGAGGATTCCGGCCGCGACGAGCCGCGCTCCTCCGGCTTGCATCAGCCGCCGACCAAGGTCCCGGCGTGCATCGCCGCGCCGGCCTTCAGCTGCGCCAACAACAGGTCGCCGTGCCGCGCGAGCATCGGCACGGGATTCAGGCGGCGCTCCTGCCGCTGGTTGTCCGGCATCAACGCGGCACGCACCGTCGCGAGATCGTGCACGGCGTCGGTGGCCCGCGCCCGCGCCGCGGCGCGCAGCCGGCGCTCGAGGCGATCCACGCGATGCAGCATCTGGTGCCGCGCGCCTTCGATCACGCGGTCGGGAATCAGGTGGTCGAGCGAGGTCGAGACGCTGCCGAGCGTGTCGAGCCGCGCCGCGAGATCGCGCCGCAGCGACTCCAGCGCGTCCCGCACGCTGGCCGGCATCGCGCGATCGCCGAGGCGGCGCTCGGCCTCGTGCGGCGTCTTGAGGTCATCGAGCACCATCCCGAGGCGACCCAGGCGGCGATCGACGCTCGGCTCGACAATCGTCGTCGACCAGCGCGGCACGGCGAGCGGCGCAGACACGCCCAGCGCATCCGACACGGCGCTCACCTGCGCGAAGTACGCGATCTCGCCGGGCCCGGCCACATAGGCCACGGTCGGGAGAATGCGCCGCTCCACCACCGGGCGCAGCAGCACGTTGGCCGAGAGGATGCTATCGGCGCGATGCGCGACCTCGGCGGCCTGCGCGATCGGGATGCGCTCCTTCACGCCCGCCAGCGCGCGGAACACCAACGAGAGCCGCGGCACGCGGGCCACCTGCGCGCGGAAGCCGGCGCGTTCGATCGCCACCATCCGCAGGGCCAGGGCTTCGTCCACGCTCGGCGCACGGCGCAGCGCCTCCACCAGCGTCGGGCGAGCCGCGGCCCGCGTGGCCGGATGCCACGAATCGAGCACCGCGATGCCGTGCGGCTCGAGCAGGCTGCGCAGGAAGCGCACGTAGGCGCCACCCACCGTCGCGTCCGGATGATACGCGGCCTTGAGCGCATCGAGGATCGCGCCGTGCGGCGCCGAGCCCGCCGCACCCACGAGGGCTTCGAACTGTTCGCCGGTGTCGCCGAGCGGCATCTCGGCCATCACCACGCCTTCGTTGCCGCGTCGCGGGATGCTCAGCCGGCGCACCGCGCCTTCACCGGCGATGGCCGTCCACGACGCCTCGGCGAAGTCGCCGTCGTCGGTGGCCGCCCAGAACACGGGCGCGGTCGGGATCCCCGTCTCGCGCTCGATGCGGTCGGCCAGCGCCAACGCCGACAGCGCCTTGAGCAGCGTGTACAGCGGACCCCCGAAGAGGCCGGGCTGCTGCCCCGTCGTCACCACGATGCCGTTGGCGTCCGCGACGCGCTCGAGGCGTTCCGCGGCGGCACCCGAGGGATCCAGCGCCGGCCGCAAGCCTGCCAGCCAGCGCGATCCGCTGAACTCCTGCCGCACGCGCTCGGCGCGTTCGCGCCATCCGCTTGCGCCCACCGGCCGCGGCGGAAACCAATCCGCCGGCGCTTGGCCGTCCTGCGCCGCCCGCGAAAGCGGCGAGCCGCCCAGGGCTTCCGTGACGAGACGGGGCGCGCTCATCGAGCCGCGCCCTCAAGCATCATCCGACATCGCCGCACCGTGGGTGGCTGCATCTGCATTGGCTACTTGTGGTAGGGTTCTCCGCGCCCGATGCTGCCGGCGCGGTAGATCTGCTCCATCAACACGAGCCGCGCGAGTTCGTGCGGCAGGGTCCACGGCGCGAGACTCAGCTTGCGATGGGGGCGCGCCTTGAGCGCCGCGCCGATGCCATACGCCCCGCCGATCACGAACGCCACGTCCTGCGCCCGCTCCCGCTGCGCCTGCAACAGCTCCGCAAAACTCTCCGACGAATACGCCGTCCCGCCGAGCGGTTCGCAGAGCAGCAACAGGCCCTGCGCGGGCAGTCGGGCCAGCAGGCGTTCCGCCTCGCGTTCCATCACCTGCGCCGGCGCGACGCCCCGCGCCGATTCTTCCTTCACCTCGACCAGCTCGAGCGGCCAATAGTGCGCCGCCCGCTCCTCATACTGACGGATGGCCGCCGCGAGCGCCGCGTCTCGCGGCTTTCCCACGGCGGCCACCACGACCTTCATCGCCGCCCCGGTCGCGCCGAGGCGCGCGACTCAGGCATAGATCCCACGCAGGCGATGCACCGTGGCCACGCGGCTGATCGCGACCATATACGCCGCCGTCCGCATATTCACCTTGTGCTGCTGCGAGAGCTTGAGCACGGCCGCGAAGCTCTCCGTCATAATCTTCTTGAGGCGCTCGTTCACCGTGGCCTCGTCCCAGTAGTAGCCGCCGCGGTTCTGCACCCACTCGAAGTAGCTCACCGTCACGCCGCCGGCGTTCGCGAGGATGTCCGGCACCACGAAGATGCCCTTCTCGTCGAGGATCGTGTCGGCGGCGGCCGTCGTCGGGCCGTTGGCGCCTTCGACGATCACCTTCGCCTTGACGTTCTTGGCGTTCTTCGTCGTGATCACGTTCTCCAGCGCCGCCGGCACGAGCACGTCCACCGGGAGTTCGAGCAGCTGCTCGTTGGTGATCGCGTCGCCCTTGCCGTAGCCGTCGAGCGTCTTGTTCTTGCGCACGTAGGCGATCGCGTCGGCGACGTCGATGCCCTTCGGGTTGTGCCAGCCGCCCGTGCGGTCGCTGATGGCCACCACCTTGCAGCCCTGCTCGGCGAGCAGCTGCGCGCCGATGGACCCGACGTTGCCGAAGCCCTGCACGGCCACCGTCGCGCCCTTCACGTCCATCTTCAGGTAGTCGAGCGCCTCGAGGGCCGTGAACATCACGCCGCGGCCCGTGGCCTCGCGGCGGCCCAGCGAACCGCCCATCTCCACCGGCTTGCCGGTGGTCACGGCGTTCACCGTGTGGCCCACGTGCATCGAGTACGTGTCCATCAACCACGCCATCACGCGCTCGTTGGTGTTCACGTCGGGGGCCGGCACGTCCGAGTCCGGGCCCAGCGTCGAGATGATGCCCGAGGTGTAGCGGCGCGTCACGCGCTCCAGCTCACCCACCGACATCTTGAGCGGATCGCAGATCACGCCGCCCTTCGCGCCGCCGAACGGGATGTTCACCACCGCGCACTTCCAGGTCATCCACGCGGCCAGCGCCTTCACTTCGTCCAGCGAGACGTTCATATCGAAACGGATGCCGCCCTTCGCCGGGCCGCGCGACGTGTTGTGCAGCACGCGGATGCCCGTGAAGACTTCGACTTCGCCGTTGTCCATCAGCACGGGGATCGACACCGTGATTTCCTTCTCGGGGCTGCGCAGGACCTTGTAGATCCCGGGCTCGAGGTCCAGCAGTTCCGCCGCGCGGTCGAAGCGCGACATCATCGCCTCGAAGGGGTTCTCCTCGTTCAGGAACCGGTCTTTGTCGGGGCGGACGATCGGATTGGTCGGCAGACGGAGATCAGCCATAGCGGATTTGGGGGGTCACTCACCGGCGCGATGCCGGCAGATAAGGGTCGCAGGTCAGGGCTTCTCGATAGGGACGAGCCGTTGCAGCGCCTCACGAAGCCGCGCCTCCCCGCGCTCGACCACGACAGCCTGTGAAAGATACCACAGCGTGGGGGCGACGCGAGGCCAGAGCGGTCCCAGCTTCACGGCGTCCTTGAGCGTGCAAATCGCATAGTCCGCGGCCCCCGCACGCTCGGCGAGGCGGGCCGCGTCTTGGGCATCGAAGGCGTGATGATCCGGAAAGGGCGCGGCGTCCACCAGCGCGCCGGCGGACGCCAACTGCGCCGCGAACGCCGACGGCGCGCCGATGGCCGAAATGGCCAGCACCCGCCGTCCACGCAAGGCCGCGATGGGCTCCTGCCGTGCCGCGTCCCGCGCATCGTGCAGGCCGCCGGGCTGCAACGCCAGCAGCACGCTCGCCGGTGCGCCGGCGAAGCCCGTCCACCGCGCGGCAGCGGCCTCGGCATCGGCCAGCGAGGCCGACTTCCGCGTCACGATCAGCAGCGAGGCGCGGCGCAGCGCGCCCACGCCCTCGCGCAGTGGTCCGGCTGGCAACAAGCGATGGGCCCCGGCCTGCTCCGCGGCCACCAACACCAAGTCCACGTCGCGGCGCGCTCGGCGATGCTGGAACGCGTCGTCCAACACCACCACCGTCGCGCCGGCCGCCGCGGCCTCCTGCGCGCCGGCAACGCGGTCGGGGTTCACGATCACGGGCACGGTCGGGTTCAGTTGGCGATGCACCAGGGGTTCATCCGCCCCGTAGCCGCGCATCACGATCGCCGGCTTGGCGCCCAACGCCTGCAGTTCACGCGCCACCCACGCCGACACCGGCGTCTTGCCAGTCCCGCCCACGCTCAGGTTGCCGACGCTCACCGCGGGCACCGGCAGCCGCTGGCTGCGCAGCAGGCCGAGGTCGAACATCGCGTTCCGCGCGGCGGTCCCCATCGCGAACAGCCACGAGAGCGGCGTCAGCGCCCACGCGGCGGGGCCATCCTTGGCCCAGATGCGTTCGATCGCACGACTCACTGTGCAGTCCTCAGGATCGGCGCCTCGGCGGGTCCCAGCAGCTCCTGCAGCTTGGCGACGGATGCCTCACTGGCGTCCGGTGCGACCCACGGGTCTGAATACGTCACGCGAATGCGGGCGAAGGGCTGCGGAATCGCGAAGCGGTCCCAGCTCCCCAAGCGCCAAGCGCGCGAGATCTCCGTGCGCAGTGCGATGATCGGCGCCCCGCTGCGCTTCGACGCCACGAGCAGCCCCGCCTTCGGCACGCCGCGCGGACCGCGCGGGCCATCGGGCGTGAACGCAAAGGTCGTGCCCTGCCGCAGCAGCTCAATCGACTGCACCAGCGCCTCGCGACCGCCCTGCGAGCTCGAGCCGCGCACGAAGCCGTACCCCCAGTGCTGCATCAGCCGCGCGATGATCTCGCCGTCGCCGTGGGCGCTGGCCATCGCCGAGATGCCACGGAAGCGGTTGGCCCACACGGCGCCGAGCATCTGGCCGTGCCATACGCAGAGCAGGTACGGTTGGCGCGACGCCTGCAATCGCTGCCAGGACTCGGCGTTGCGCTCCGTCACGCGCCAGGTGTGGCCCAGGGCCGTGACGACTGGTCGTCCGACGGCCATACTCCACCAGAGCTTGCGGGCGCGTTTGCGCGCCCGTTCCCGCTCGCGCAGCGCCACGGCGTCCGTGTCCGGATCTTGCGCCACAAGCCCGGCCGCGCGCTCGGCACTCACCGCAGCATCTCCGCGGCCATCGCCGCCACGCGCTTCGACGCGCCGGGCTCGCCGAGCTTCGCACGCACGTCTGCGAGCCCGTCGAGCATCGCGCGCCGCGCGGGCCCTTCGCGCTCGAACAAGGGCTCCAGCGCATCGGCCACGGGAATCGGCTGAAAGGCGTCCTGCACGAACTCCGGCGCCACGCGGCGCCCCGCCACGATGTTGAGCAGGCCGATGTGCTCGATCTTCACCAAGCGCTTCGCGATCGCGTAGGAGATCGGGCTCGTGCGGTAGACGATCGCGCAGGGCGTGCCCGCGACGGCCGCCTCGAGCGTCGTCGTGCCGCTCTTGCAGAGCGCGACATCGGCCGCGCGCAGCACATCGAAGCTCGCCGAGCGGATGAGCGGCACGGGCACTTCGTCGTCGCGGAGCTCGATGGTCGGCGCGACGCTGAGGACCACCTGCAGCTGCGGACGGCGGCGACGCAGTTCGTCGGCCACCGCGAGGAAGTCGCGCATATGCCGGCGGATCTCCTCGGCGCGACTGCCCGGGAAGAGCGCCAGCAGTTCCGCATCGGCCGCGATGCCCAAGCGCGCCCGCGCATCGCTCTTCGAGGGCAGCGCCTGCGCGCGGTCAAGCAAGGGATGCCCCACGAAGGTCGCGTCGATCCCGTGCGCGCGCAGCAGCGCTTCCTCGAAGGGCAGGATCACCGCCGCCTTCGTGAAGATCTTCGCCATCGTCTTCAGGCGCCCGGCGCGCCAGGCCCAGACCTGCGGCGTGATGTAATAGAGCACCGGGATGCCGCGCTTCGCCGCCTGCGCCGCGACCCGCATATTGAAGCCCGGGTAGTCGATGCAGATGACGAGGCCCACACGACCTGCGTCGAAGCGCGCGGTCAGTCGCTTGAACAATCGGTAGTGCGCCGGAATGTGCTTGAGCACTTCCACGAAGCCGACGACGCCCTCGTGCTCCTCGAGCATCTCCACGCCGGCCGTGCGCATCCGGATGCCCCCCGTGCCGGTGACCGGCACGTCCGGGCGCAGCGCCTTGAGTCGCTCCGCGAGGATGGCCCCGTGCAGGTCGCCCGAGGCCTCCCCCGCGAGGATCAGGATTTCACGCACCGCGCCCCGGCAACTGGCCGCGCAGCGCGGGCAGCGCCCGCTCGATGTCCCCCACGATGCGCAGGGCCACGGCCAGCGCATCGCGGCCGGCCTTGCCCGTCACCGCGACTGGCTGCTCGCCCTTCACCGCCGCCACGAAGCTCTCGAGCTCGAGGCGCAGCGGCTCGCCTTCCGGCGCGTCGATCGCCACGCGCTCCACGAACGCGTCGATCGGCTGCGCCTGCTTGGCCAAGGTCGCCAGGTCCACGTCCTTGCGCAGGCGGTACAGCTCGCCCGTGCCGGAGGCCAGGTCCAGCGAGAGATAGCCGTTCTTCTGGAAGATGCGCAGCTTGCGCATCCGCTCCTTCGACACGCGGCTCGCGGTGATCGTCGCCACCGCGCCGGTCTCGAAGATGATGCGTGCGTTCGCAATGTCGATGCTCGGCGTCAGCACCGGCAGGCCCGCCGCCGACACGTCGCGCACTGCGGCGCCCGTGAGCGTCAGCACGAGGTCGATATCGTGGATCATCAGGTCGAGCACCACCGCCACGTCCGACCCGCGCGGGTTGAACGGCGCCAGGCGGTCGCTGTCGATGAACAGCGGCGTGTCCACGTGCGGCAGCGCCGCGCGGATCGCCCGATTGAAGCGCTCGATGTGCCCGATCTGGATCAGCTTGCCCACGCGCGCGGCGATCGCCAGCAGCTCGTCGGCTTCCTCGAGCGTCACCGTGATCGGCTTCTCGATGAGGATGTGCTTGCCGGCCTCGAGGGCCTGCTTCGCCACCGCGTGGTGGAACGAAGTCGGCACGACGATGCTCACCGCGTCCACGTCGGCGAGCAGCGCCTCCACCGTGGGATACGCACGAATGCCCAGCTCGCGCGACACCGTGCCCGCGCGGTCCGCGCTCGCCTCGTAGAAGCCCTTGAACACGATGCCCGGCAGGTCGCGCAGGATGCGCGCGTGATGATAGCCCAGGCTGCCCGTGCCGATCACGCCAAGACGCAGGGGCTGGCTCACGTCACCACCCCGCGACCCGAAGCCTCGACGAACGCCACGAAGGCCTGCACTTCCGGGAACGGCTTGAGGTCGCCCGCCTTCTCCAGCGCCTGCGTGATGTTGAGGTCCGACCGGAAGAACAGCCGGTACGCCTTCTTCAGTTCCGCCACCACGTCCTCCTTGAACCCGCTGCGCTGCAAGCCCACGGAATTGAGGCCGTACAGCTGCACCGGATTGCCCACCGCCTTCACGAACGGCGGGATGTCCTTCGAGATGCGCGAGCAGCCGCCGATGAAGGCGTGCCGCCCGATCTTCGCGAACTGGTGCACCGCGCAGAGCCCCGAGATGATCGCCCGGTCGTGCACCGTCACGTGGCCCGCGAGCTGCGTGCCGTTCGAGATGATCACGCCGTCGCCCACGTGGCAGTCGTGCGCCAGGTGCACGTACGACATCAGGAAGCAGTTCTTGCCCACCGTCGTCTTGAACGACTCGCTGGTGCCGCGGTTGATCGTGAGGTACTCGCGCAGCGTCGTGCCCTCGCCGATCTCCACCGTCGTGACCTCACCCTTGAACTTGAGGTCCTGCGGGCGGCCGCCGAGCACCGTGCCGATGCCCACGGTCACTCGCGGCGCGAGGATGACGTGCTCCTCGAGCGTCGCGCGCATCTGGATCACGCTGCCGTCACCGACGATGCAATGCGGCCCCACATAGGCCCAGGGCCCGACCTCGACGTCGTTGCCGAGCTCGGCCTTCGCGTCGACGATGGCCGTCGGATGGATCTTCGCGCTCATCTGTCGCGTACCATCGCGGCCATCTCGGCCTCGCAGACCACCGCGCCGTCCACCTTGGCGACGCCGGCGATCCGCGCGACCTTGCCGCGCAGTTGCACCATCTCCACCTCGAACCGCAGCTGGTCGCCGGGGCGCACCGGGCGGCGGAACTTGATGTTGTCGATGCTCATAAAGTAGACCACCTTGCTCTCCGGATCCTCCACCGCACCCATCAGCAGCACGCCGCCGGCCTGCGCCATCGCCTCGACGATCAACACCCCCGGCATAATCGGATGCCCGGGGAAGTGTCCCTGGAAGAACGGCTCGTTGATCGTCACGTTCTTGATCGCGACGACCCGCTTCTGCGGCTCCACCTCCAGCACGCGATCCACGAGCAGGAACGGATACCGGTGCGGCAGGATCTTCATCAGGTCTTCGATGTCGTACACGCGCTTCTCCTGTGGTGCGGGTGCCGCCGACGTCACTGCGTGCGCGAGCATCTCGCGCACCAACGTCACGGTCCCGCGGTGACTCGGCTTCGTCGCCGAGATCCTCGCCTGCACGCGCTGGCCCGCGAGCGCCAGGTCGCCGACGACGTCCATCGCCTTGTGCCGCACGAACTCATCCGTCCAGCGCAGCGTCCCGTCCACCACCCCGCGCTCGTCGAGCACGATCGTGTTGGCCGCCGACGCGCCTTGGATCAAGCCCTTGCCGCGCAACTCCTCCACCCAGCTGAGCATCCCGAAGGTGCGCGCGGGCGAGAGCTCCCGCGCAAAGACCTCGGCATCCACCGTCCAGCGCCCGTCCTGCGCCCCGATCAACGGATGCGGGAAGTCGATCTTCACTTCAAGATCGAGCGAATCGGCCGGATGCGCCACATACACGGACTCGCCGTCCACCACGCGCACCGGCTCGCGCAGGCGCAGCACGTCCGGCTGGCCCTCCTGCTCGCGGAGGCCGGCCTCGGCCAGCGCCGCGCGAAAGGGCTCGGCCGAGCCGTCCATAATCGGCGGCTCCGCGCTGTCCATCGCGATGATCACGTCGTCGATGCCCAGCCCGGCAACCGCCGCCAGCACGTGCTCCACCGTGTGCAGCGCCGCCTCGCCCTCGCCGAGCTGCGTGCGCCGCTCCGCCGCCACCGCCACGCGCACGTGCGCCGGCGTTTCCGGCTGCCCCGCGAGATCCGTGCGCCGAAAGCGCACGCCGGTCCCGCTGGCCGCCGGCAAGAAGCGCAGCCGGCACTCGCGGCCCAGGTGCAGCCCCACGCCACGCAGCTCCACCTCGCGCGCGATCGTGCGCCGCATCAGCGCTTTGCCTCACCGCCGCTCTCCGCACCCGCCACGCGCGCCGCGTCCGCCGCTGCTTCCCGCGCCACCCACTGCTCCAGCTTGCGGATGATGCCGACGAGCTTCGAGGTCGCGGCGTAGGCCCGCAGGCTTTCCTTGTGCGGACGCGCCGGGAAGCCGCCCCACATCTCGCCCGACGGCACGTCGGAGATGACGCCGGCCTGCGCCGTCAGCGTCACCTTGTCGCCAATGGTCACGTGGCCGGATACGCCGACCTGGCCCGCCATCACGACGCCGTCGCCGATGCGCACGCTACCGGCCACGCCGACCTGCGCAGCCATCAGGCAGAGCCGTCCCACGCGCACGTTGTGCGCGATGTGCACGAGGTTGTCGATCTTCGTGCCGTCGCCGATCACCGTCTGGTCGATGCTGCCGCGGTCGATCGTGCAGTTCGCGCCGATCTCCACGTCGTTGCCGATGATGCAGGCGCCCACGTGCGGCAGCTTCTGGTGCACGCCGTCGCGATACACGTAGCCGAAGCCGTCGCTGCCGATGCGCGTGCCGCTGTGGATGGCGACGCGGTCGCCGAGCACGCTGCCCGGATACAGCGTCACCTGCGGGTACAGCCGCACGTCGCGGCCGACCTGCACTCCTTCGCCGATCACGCTGTGCGACCCGATCCACGCGCCCTTGCCGATCGTCGCGCCCGCACCGACGACCACGTAGGGCTCGAGGCAGACGTCCGCGTCCACCGTCGCCGTGGGATCCACCACCGCCGTCGGATGCACGCCCACGAAGGGGCGCGTTGGCTGCTTGTAGAGCCGCGGCAGCAGCGCGAGGATGGCCTCGTGCGGCTTCGCGACGATCACGCGGTTGCGGCAGGGCCCCGGCGCATCGCGCAGCTCAGGCGTGATCAGCACCGCCTCGGCCTGCGACTCCGCCAACTGTTTGGCGTACTTGGCCGAGGCGAGGAACGACAACTGCCCTGCCCCGGCACGATCAAGCGGCGCGATGCTGGCGATGCGCACGTCGGCATCGCCCTGCACCTCGCCGCCGACGGCTGCGGCCAGCTCGGCCAGCCGCAGCCCTGCGTTGGTTGCGCTCATCGCCGGTGGGGAGGCGACTCGTCGCGCGCCTTACGGGCGCCGGACGCCCGTCGGCTGCGCCACGGGGCCCGTCGTCGGGGGACGCTGCGGCGTCGCCGCCGGGGTCGCCGGCTGCGTCGTCGGGGGACGCTGTGCGGCCGGCGGATTCGTCGGGCGCGCCGGCGTGGCCGAGGCGCGGATGCGCGTGAGCACGCGGTCCGAGATGTCCAAGTTGCGGTCGAAGGCCACGACCGGGCTGCCCTGCGCCGAGAGGTCGAGGATCATCGTGTAGTTGTCCGCCGCGCGGATCTCGTCGAGCGCGACGCGGATCTGGTCGAACAGCGGCTGCATCGCCGCCGCCTGCGCCTGCTGGCTCTCCTGCTCCAGCACCTCGAGCGTGTCGCGATAGCGCGCGTCGAAGGCCTGCAGCGCCTGGAAGCGGGTCACCTTCTCCGCCTGCGGGAGGCTGGCCGAGTCACGCTCGAAGGCCGCGAGCAGGCCGTTGAGCGAGTCCACCATCACCTGCTGGCGCCCCTGCAGCGCCTCGACGGCCGTGCGCATCTGCGCCTCGGCGGCGGCCCGCGTCGGCATCTCCTGCAGGATGCGGGCCGAGTTGACGAACGCCACGCGCTGCTGGGCCGAGACCGGCGCAGCGGCGAGCGAGAGGATAGCGGCGAGGAACAGGGCGCCGCGCAGACGGAAGGACATCGAAGCGTACTCCAAAGGTTAGAAGAACTGCCCAAGGCGGAAGTGCAGCTGCCACCGTGGGTCGGGATTGCCGAAGGCGTCGAGTCGGTCGAAGCCGTAGGCGATGTCGAGCCCGAGCGGGCCGAGCGGGCTGATGGTCGAGGCCCCGAAGCCGGCGCCACGGAACAACCGGGTGGGATCGAAGTCGCGCGGACGGTCCCAGAGATTGCCCGCGTCGTAGAAGGCGGAGATGTACAGCGACTGATTGAAGCGCAGGCCCACTTCGGCCGTCGTCGAGAAGAAGGCGCTGCCGAAGGACTCGCGCTGCGCGTTGAAAGTGCCGGCCGCCGTGCTGAAGCCCCGCGGCGTGATCGAGAACTCGGGGTAGCCGCGCAGCGGCTCGCCGAATTGTACACCGCCCAGCGAGAACTGCTGCGACCAGAAGAAGTCGCGCGTGTTGCCGAACACCGCACCGCCGCGCGCGCTGAGGCCCATCGTGAGCCGCAGGGGCTGCGAGCCCGGGTTCCGGCCGCCGATGCGCGCCAGCAGCGTGTAGTTGCGCAGTTCCGTGGTGTAGCGCTGGAAGGTCGCGCGGCCGCCGAGCGGACCGCCGTTGAACTGCGCGCTCACCGTCTGCAGGCGCCCGTCGGTCGCGAACGGCATATCCACGCGCGTGTCGCGCGTGATGTCGAAGCCCAGGGTGCTGCGGATACAGCCCTGGCAGCCGTCCTGGTTGACCTCGCCGAGGAGGCCGCCCGAGCCGAAGCGCACGGACTCCAGGCCGTAGGACGTGAACACGCGCGTGAAGCGCGAGCCCGGGAACGGATAGCCGACGCGCAGGTTGCCGCCGATCCGCGTGGTCTGGCCGAAGTCGGCGATGCGGAAGCGCGCCTGCGAGTGGTAGGCCGAGAGCTGGCCCGACACCAGCGTCCCGCGGATGTTGGGATCCGTGTACGAGGCGTTGAAGTCGTTGATGAAGCGGCCGTACTGCCAGTTGATCGAGCCGCGCTTGCACTTGCCGAAGAGATTCGGCTGCTCGAGGCCGATGAAGCCGCCGATGCCGGTGCCCTGTCCGGCCGAGGCACCGAAGTTCACGTTGCCGGTGCGCTTCTCCTTCACGCGGAAGATGATGTCGATGTCACCCTCCTCGTTGGCCGGCCGCGTGTCGGGGAACGGCAGCGGCGTCTCGAAGAACCCGAGGTTGCCGATGCCCTGCCAGCTGCGGATCAACCGGTCCTGGTTGAAGACGTCGCCCGGGATGATGAACAGCTGGTCGCGGATGCAGTTCTCGATCGTGAAATCGTTGCCGATGATGTCGACGCGGTTGATGATCGCCGGCGTGCCCTCGCGGATGTCCCAGCGGACGCGCAGCTTCGCGCTGTCGCCGGGCTCGCGTTCGATCACCGGATTCACCTGCGCGTAGATGTAGCCGTCGTTGCTGTACAGCGTCTGCACCTGGCGCGTCGCGTCTTCCCAACGCGTGCGGTCGAACACATCACTCGGCGCGGGGTCGCGCTTCACGAGGGCCCGCGCGCGTTCGGTCAGCGTCGGCGTGCGGTCGCGGAACGGGAAGTACGTCGCCAGCTGCTCGGTGGTGAAGCGTCGGTTGCCGACGACCTCCAGCCCGCTCACGCGGTACTGCGGCCCCTCGCGAACCTGCAGCTCCACCAGCGCCTTGCCTCGCTCGGGGTCCACCAGCAGCGTGTCGCGCTCGAGCTGGAAGTCCACGTAGCCGCGGCGCGCGAAGTACGTCGGGATCGTCTCGCCGAGGTCCGTCGCGTACACGTCTTCGTCGAACTCACCCTTGCGGAACCACAGGAAGCCCTCGGGTCGCGTCTTCATCGCCCCGACCACGTCGCGCGCGTCCACGCGCTCCGTGCCCAGCACGCGGATGCCCGAGACGGCGAGCCGCCGCCCCTCGTCCACGCGGAACGCGATGCCCACGCGATCGCCCAACGAC
>VFQM010002080.1_pt1 | contig 15701 bp, 15 predicted proteins | sample 3512391 | NCBI WGS metagenome assembly VFQM01 (sample SAMN10412369, study PRJNA504923) | tailings metagenome | isolation source: Replicate 1 from Balatoc abandoned mine | place: Philippines
GCTAATCGAAACCACGCAGAGTTATTCTGCTGAACTAGATGGACGGGCTAAAAATGTCTAAGAAACACATTGTTGCACTCATTAGCGCTATGTTGTACATTACTGTAGTAGGCTTTTCTGATTTTCCACCCAAAACTGTCGGGATGAAGCCATGGGACTTTATCCCTATGCTCCCGATGGAAAACGTTGTTCTTCAACCCAATCAAAGTAGCTCTGTTCTATCCTACGAAGACTTCATAGAAAAAGAACAAGCCGCTAAAGCAATCACACGTAAATATAAAAGGGTTGATTACGAGACAGCCATGCAGGTTACTAGTCTAGTTTATCATGAGGCCAGAACTCATAAGCTAGACCCTAAATTGGTGTTAGCTCTCGTGGCTACGGAGAGTAGTTTTAACCCTAACTCCTTGAGTAATAAAGGAGCTAAAGGATACACACAGGTTATACCTAAATGGCACCGAGATAAGATTCTTAACCGAGATATTTGGGATGTTAAAGTCAATATCGAGGTAGGTGTTAAGGTACTGAAGGAGTGTTTTCATCGTAATAAAACAGAGTATTCTGCGCTTGCTTGCTATAATGGTGCTACAACACCGGATAAGGCTATAGCGTATAAACAAGCTATCGATAAACACAAACACTATTTCATAGCTGCGGTTAAACAAAATAACTGGGGGTAACATGATCCGTATTAATCTACGACCTAAAGTGTTCGTCGAGCTAGCTCCGTGTGATGTAGTTATCGCACGCGCTAGTGATAAATATGTAGACATCTACACGAAAGACAGCATTTATATACACGATGAATCAATTTCGACCTTAGTGAAGAAATACCCTAATGACTTTGTGGAGGTTAAACGGGGTCTTTTGGTTAATATATGGAATATAGCGTCTATACAGGGAACCAAACTAACAGGTAAACAAATAACCCTAAAGGAACACAAAGACCATTATCCTAATGACATAACGATAAGTCGTCGTAGCGCGGGTTCCGTGATGCGTAAGCTTGTCCTGTTGGGGCGTCTACCGACTAACTACAACAGACGTTCTTGCTTCGTTGAGCTAAGTTAGTTATAAAAGACCACTCCTCACGGAGTGGTCTTTTCTTTTTTACATCTGAAGTCATTTCGGTTGCTTATATACTAACTGATAAACCCTTAATTAAAGGGTAGCTCACTGTTGAGCAAAGGCCACCACGCCTAAACTTGTGGTAGGAGAGTCACAATGGAAACCACCAAACTGTATTACCTGCAAGTTCCTTTTAACGGACTGCCAGCAGGTACTCCGTTGTACGAATGTGAGCCATCTGGCGCACATGTATTTGCAAATGCCCTTGTAGGACGGGACGCAGAGCCCGCGCGTTACTTCACTGTAGCGGGTGAGGAGGGAGAAAACGCCATCATGCGTGTCCCAAGCTTCAGGGGGATCGTAGGGGAGGTACATCCTCAAGATAAAACGGTCGTTGGGCCGTTTGTCGCGGGAAGGGTCTCTATCGACTACGATAAGCTCGGGAACGGTGTCGGTGTCCTGATCGCAGCACAGCGGAACTATCCGTTCGTGGATGTGAAGGTCGTCATAGACCCTGGCTTAACATATGGGGACATTGTGTATTCGCTCGATACCTCTGGTATTGGTACCGATAAATGTGACCTAATATTTGATGCTAGTCTTGATTCGACCGTATTGACGGTCGTGAAGGCTATCCTCTTCAGTGATAAAGTTGAACCTATTCCTGGGTTCAAGATGGACAGTTCAGTACGGGAGCTGATGGCTCTTGTGGTGAACAATGACCGCTTTATCACTGATTGAGGTTGTACGGAGAGCTACCTTAACAGGTAGTTCTCCTTTTCTTTTCTTTCATTTGAATTTATTTCAGTTACATATATACTTACTGACAATAGCTAGCAAATTCTTGTTAGCTTAACTTTATCATCCTCTAGTTAGAGGAAGGAGATTTATCATGTTCGGTATTAATATCAGCATTCAGGATAACGACGTGAACCTGGAATCGGAAAAAAATCTGAAAGAACTAGAACAGTTCCTTTTTGGTCTGCAGACCAAAAAGGAATACCCCACGGTACTTCTTAAGAAGTACCTGAAAAAGGAACTGGGGATCGGGGAAACCCGATCCTTCGAAAAGGAAGTATTAGCTTCCTTTGAAGGCGATGAGCTGGACGAAAAATACGAATGGCTACATAGCCTTCGTGTTTAGAAGTAAGTAAAAAGACCCCTCCGATTAAAGAGGGGGTCTTTTCTTTTTTTGTTTAGCAGGCATGGTTTGGTCTATAACGGAGGACATATCGTGTCTCTAGTCATTAATAAGTCTCCCTTATTTCAGGATATAGAAGACATAGTAAAGCAGCCTTCTTATCCGTTTTCGTCTACCTTAGAAACAGAAATTAAAATCCATACCGTAGAAAAAGATTTAGATCACAAAGATGGTGTTGCTGTTTCTTGTATTAAAATTTATCGAGATTACGTTAACAATATATCCGATTACATGGAACTAGAAATATCGTGTTTGCTAGGTACGTATGTTTACGATATCTATCCGTTTCTAGATAACCTAGAAGTTAGTCTGTATATGGTCAGACAAGAACAAGTAGATAACAAACCTGTTATCGTTAAGGAACGATTCAAAGGAGTTTATTTACTTGATAAGAACTCTGAGATACCTACTACTACTAATGTCAATAAAGATGACCTTAACCAGAACCTACCGATACGTCTAACGCTACAGTTGATAGATCGGTCAGCAGAAGCTTTACGTATTAAGACTGTTCAGGGTAGTTTCGATAGACGAATAAACCCCAAGAATAAAGACATGTCTCCTACTACGTTTATTAAGAGTATTATATCCGAGCACTGTGATAAGGTTCTTATTGAAAACAAACCATGTATTACTAGAATAGATATTGAGCCAGCGGATAACAAAGAACAACTTAAGGCAATAACCGTACCCTCTGGTACTCGCCTAGTAGAGCTTCCTGAGTATATTCAGTTAAAAAGTTCTGGGGTGTATAGTTCAGGTATAGGTAACTATATACAACGATTTGCTCCTAGTAAAACAGAAACAGTAAAAGGATACTTTGTCTATTCCTTATATAATCCAAGAAAATATAATAAGACAGAACACAAAATAATCTTCTACTCCCCTCCTACATCCAACTACGCTATTACCGATGTAGTCTATAAATACGAAGGTAAAGTTCTTAGAGTGTTAGCACACAGTAACCCCGCTATAAACGACACCAAGGAAAGTTTGATTATGTCGACCGGCGGTGGGTTTAGAACGGCTAACGCTAATAGCTTTACCAAGAAACCTGTTATTATGACAGAACAAGGTCCTCGGTTTACTAAGCAGGGATTGGTGACTGAAGTTATTTATAAAGACAGGAAAGACGGAATTAATTTTGCTCCGGGTAAAGGGGTTTCCGCAAACCACTTTGCGTTATCTTCAGAAATATTAAAGAAAGCAGGTAAGACAATACCTCTACGGATAACCAACGTAGATCCCGACTTCATTTACCCTGGTGCTCCTTGTAAAGTGGTTTACGAAGGGAAGAATAAAGCGGTTGATGAATTTTACGGGGTAATACATCGAGCGGTCATCATTTTAGCTCAACAAGCGTTGAATATGCAACACATCTATACTTCCCCAAGAATATCTCTTAGTAGCCAAATTGACTTAGAAATCTTTGTAGCAGGTGATCAATGAACATAATCAGTAAGTTGTTTTCTTTTTTTAAAAAGAAAGAATACGTATCTCCGTACACCACCATCCTAGAACCTATTCCTCTTCCTAGACGACCTAAAACAAAGACTCAGTTAACCGTAGAACGTATGAAGAAGAACGAAGCACTGCCTCTAACGGATATCAATCTTCTGTTATCAGATTGCCTTGACATAAAGTCAATAGAAGGTACTGTTCATAAGTTAAACCCTACACTTATGAGAGAAGCAGCCTTTATCATAGACCACACGCATCTAGTTACCGATAAAAAAGATAACCCTGTGGCAGTGAAGATTACATTAGAAGAATCTGTTTTTAACCTAAAGTTGAGTGTGGTTATAGATGCTTCCACATTCCATGAAGCTTTCATTCCTGTCGAACTCACCCCTGTAGAATAGAGGTACATATGTCAATTAAGTCAGAACTAGGGGCACAGTTAGTGACCTCGTTGCAGGATATCCGTTGCGCTACTCCTCGGTTAATCCTTGAACAACTTTTTAAACGCGAAACGTTCGGTGGTGGTGTTCCGGAGTATCGAGTAATTGATACCAATACCTCTTTACCGGTTAAAGATACCAGTGAACTTATTTCGCTGATTACTGAACCCAATATTTCGGTGTTAGTGGGTACCTCTCAGTCTTCCTCTTCCTTTAAGGATAAATGTAAGCCTGTTAAACTAGTACTAACTAATCTAGAAGTTACACTATACTACGACACTCCGGATGATAGTTTATTTAACCAGAACGCTTCGTCCTTTAAGAACAATATCTGTTTCGTTCTTGGGTATGTAGGTGACAACGATACTGTCCTTCCGATGAAACTGTTAGATGTTTACCTTGTGGGTAAAGAGTGATGTCTACTCTGGTTATCAATAACCATTATAACTTTAGCCTGTACGCTAATAGCGTTCTCGGGTCTAGTTATAAAGGGTTTCGTTTAAGTTCTATATTAGATTATAATGTAGCCGTTAAGTTTGGTAATATTGATTTATTACATCGACAAGTGTATCCTTACTTACCACCAGGTACTCCTAAAGATCATACTAAATATACGTATTTCTTATTTCAAAGCGATAACAAACAACTAGTAGTTGCACAAGAATGGATTATCCCTAGTAGCATTGAACAAACGGTTGGACGAGACTATACGATTACTATTAGAAACAGTACTGACGCTCAAGTAGCTATTGTACGAGACCAATTAAGGCTTCTCGGACTTACCTTTGATATTTTGTGATCAGTAGGGTAAGGAGATAGCCTTGAAAACGTCACGTTTGTTCTTTGTACAACGAAGTATGTATGATCTCTTACTTAGTAAGTCGTTTACCTTAGATGATTTAATTGGAATATTAACTTACCAAAAAACCGGTAAAAAAATTACTCCTATTACTACAGAACTCGTATACCAGATAAACTCACGAGTGGGTTATGTCTTGTTTAATAATAGCTCTGCTGCTGCTGCTGACACGCCATCTTCAGGCAGTTCTTACAAGTATGACGAATTATCAGAACGTGAACTCGATTACATTAAAGACGAAGTTATCAATTACCTAGTACTCGATAACAACGTGCATTATATTACAGATACCGAAGATTCAGTAAAATGTTATGAAATAGTTACCTCATCTACCGCAGATACAGTTTATACTGTAGTTGTTGTAGAAAAAGGTTTTCTAAGTTTAGTGACGACTAATCCCGAAACCCTCACCAGTGTTTATCGTGAACTCATTCGTCACTTGTTCGGTAATGAATCAGTTAACTTTGATTTAAACCGAGAGTATTTAGGTCTTAAGATGAATCCTGGCAATTTTGACCTAGTAAAGTTACGTGCCGATAAACGTAACTAAGCCAACATTCCGTTTGTTTTATTAATTAGGAGCTTCACATGTCTCTCGATAAACTGCTACTGGCTAGTCGCAAAGACGTAACTGTTAATCCGATTGGTGATCTGGCTGAACAACTCTCCCAAGTCACTGCTTCTCGCTCCATGTCTGACGCTAAGCTGGGTGCCCTGGCTATCTCCACCGAAAGCCTGGACAGCCAAGACGGTCAACTGGTTATCAACGCTGCTAAGAGCATGGAATCGGCTATTATGTCGATTGCCCAGGATCTGAACATTGCAGTTGAATCCCATCACGTAGCCGCAGCGACTGTCGCTGGCGTAATGGCTACCAGTCCTCGTCAGGTCCTGGCTACCAAACTGCGTAACCCGAACACTGAAGCTTCGGTTATCTCTGCTCCGGTAGTAGACGGTTTCAACGAGCGTCCTATCTCTCTGGAAGCCTACGACGAGCGTGAAAACCGTAACGCTCAGATGCACTCCATCATCTATAACCTGCTGGCTAGCCGTCAGGACGAGTTCGGTGAGTCCTTCTTCCCGACTATCATGGTTAACGCCGCTGAAGTTGGTCTGGTCATCTCCGTTAAACTGTTCTACGTCTATAATGACTTTAAGCGTTCCGTAACTGGCGCCCTGGCTAACTACGGTCGTGTAAACGTTATTCGTGCATACGCTGACGCTGACGTACTGAAGAACGAAATGACCCGCGCTATTCCTGTACTGCGTACCGGTGGTGGTGCTGACGATAACAGCGATAAGTTTGCTCCTGCTGCTGAAGTTCCGGCCTGGTCGGTAGAAATCGGTGGCGGTATCACTGTTCAGACTTCCGCAATCAAAGTTGACCAGCGTATCGACGTACTGGGTATCTCCCAGACCAACGAACTGCTGAACAGCGGTCTGATGGGTCCGTCTGACGCTCTGGATGCTTACGCTAAGCTGAAGACCGTTTACCTGCGTGTGACTGACGGTACCGATACCGACGTTGTTCCGGTTAGTGTTGATCATCTGCCTGGCGCACTGTTCACCTACTCGGTACAAGGCAACAGCCGTCGTATGGTTCTGAACCTGGACAGCGATGGTCTGGTTCTTGACGAAACCACCCGCAACGCCGACGGTTCGGCACTGAAGGTACTGACTGAACTCGCTACCCACAAGGCACGTATTCAAGTCAGCCTGGCCGGTAGTGTTGTACTGGATAAAGCAGAAGCTATCGTTAACCGTGGTTCGGTTGGTCTGTCCACCCTGCGTAACCTGGCCGGTCAACTGGTCACTGGTGCCACAGCGGACGCCCTGCGCGCTAAACTGGATACCGTAGAAGTCGCCTACGTAACCTACGAAATGTTCCGTGCTAACAGCAACATCCGTCAGCGCGGTCAACTGCTGGATAACCAAACTACTTACCAAGTAGTACAGGTTCCCTATCGTAGCCCGATCTCCGTTATCGCTCCGGTAATGGGTGTTAACCAGGAAGATACCTCCGCTGTTCAATCGCTGGTAACCGTAACTGGTATCCGTATTTCGAACGACGCCGTGACTTCCCTGCAGCGTGCTGCCGCTAACCTGCGTGGCTATAAGTCAGTAGCCCTGCCGAACGGCGAGCTGCCTGAGCTGTCTGACCTGGGTCACTACTACGTTAAACCTACCTTCTTCCATGAAGAAATCAATCTGGAAGCTACTGTAGACAGCCGTGTTTCCCACGAACGTCTGAAAGATATTCGTTCTTCTCTCGTAGAGAAGATTCGTTTCTACGCTAACGAAATGTACCGTAGCTCCGAGTACCAGGCTGCTGCTCTGGTTCTGACCGGTAACCTCGGCTTCAAACCTACCGTAGTTGTAGGTACTGACCCTGTTATCGCTAACTACCTGAACAGCGACGGCGAACTGCGTACCCTGGGTGAACAGTTCGATATCAAGGTTGTTTCCACCATGGACAGCCGTGTTAAAGGTAAGATCTATATCTCCTTCGGCGTGTTCGACAGCAACCGTAACACTTCTGTCAACCCGCTGAACTCCGGTAACATGCTCTACGCTTCTGAGCTGGTAAGCAACCTGTCTGTAGCTCGTGACGGTCAGACCTCCAATGAGACCATGGTAACCCCGCGTTACCTGCACATCTGGAACCTGCCTGTTATGACCGAACTGACTGTAACTGGTCTGCCGGCTGTTATCAACAAAGTTGCTGTACACACTAAAACTGTGTAATAAGTAACCGAGAGAACCTCCAGGGCGTTTGCCTTGGAGGTTCTTTTATTTATGTGTTTTTGAACTAGGGTTGACTACACATATATAAAGTAGTATAAGACTTATTGGAGGTCAATATGAAGACTGTGTCTAAACCCGCTACCGTTATCGGTATGTACCTAACAGATAGCAACGATTTTTATAACAATAATAAAATCTACATTGAAAAGAAATATACTAAATACGCACCTATCATTGGTTTGATGAGGATTAACTCTACAGCGGAAGTGACATTAACCGATGGTACAAATATAGGCAACGAGATTGTCAGCTATGACCGTTGTACAAGTGGTAAGAATTTATCACCCGAAACGGTTCGTAGTAAGCGTATAGACATCACCCATAATGACCTGTACATGGGACCCGTTCGAGTTGTTCTTAACCTATCTAATAAAGATATCTGTATTAGTGATGAACGTGAATTCCGTAAAACATTTAGCAAAATTAAACAGGATAAGTTAGAAGAGTTTGTAGGTAAGGTTGTTATCTATAATGTCTACACACTAAACACGCCTCAGCACGTTCTGGACTTAACCGGTAACGGTGATTATTTCACAACTATCATTAACCAACTAGAGAATAAGAATAATCCTAAAATTAAAGAGATGTTAGCAGTCTACTCTTACGCACGTGATAACTGGCATATGTTTAATAGGAATACTAATGGCTTAATCGCTAACAGTATTAAAGTGATTACCCTGACCATCATTGACGAAACTGAACTAAGGGATAACGATATCTTTATCTCTGAACTAGATTGGTTAATTAGTACCAAGGATATCAATAACCTACCGCTTAACCCTGCAGGTGTTATTGGCAATACGGCTATCAAGGACATACAGCATATCTTCCCTGAAAATAGTTTTATGTGCTATATCGTAGATAACGAAGACCGTATTGGTGATCGTTATATTAACGTAGCTGGACACGTAAAGCGTATTAGTAAAGTCAAGAACAAAAGTATGCCTAATGGTCTTTATTTTGCGGACAAAGGGTCATCTGATCCCGCTGGTGAGATGTTCCTTAAGTTAGAAGATATCGATAACGGGGAGTTTGTTTATAAATCAATAGAAGAAGCTAACGACGGAGCCAACGTCCGTAAGCAGTACATGGATGAAATAGAACGAGCTAAAGCTCAGCTAGAGAACAGTAAAGTAGAAAACAGTGCTGAGGTAATACGACTCAAAACTGAACATGAACGCGAAATCAGCAAGCTAAAAGCAGACGCAGCAAGGCTAACTGCTAATTTCGACTTAGAAAAAGCTAACATGGAACGTGAGCTATTAGAACGTAAACGTGCCATAGAGGAAACCAAGGGTAATAATGAAGTAGAACGAGACACTTATAAGACTCGAACAGATATCTATAAGTACGATATGGATATGGCTTCTATGCGTAATAAGCATCACTACGAGACAGAACGTTATCAGCGAGATAGTACTTTAGAGACCTTAAAGACCGCTGCGGCTGTACTGGGTGTTGCTTCTACTGTAATTCTGGTTTGGAGTAAGCTTAAAAATTAACTAAAAAAATAAATAAGTTGCGTCTTAAGAGGAGACCGCTCTGTTGAAAACCCTAGCTAGTTTCATAAAGAACAAGACACCAAAATTCTCAAAATTTATGGTCGAAGGTTTTGTGTACCATCGACTCAATGACGCTGTTTCTTATCTGGATAACTTTATTCGATATAGCTGTGAATCTAAGACAAGCACACATCTAAAGTACCTCGGGTATAAGGAACTTACTCCTAAGGAAGAGTTAAAGTATCTCTTTAACAAAACCACCAAGATGCCGCACGATATCGCCGAAAACGATATGTACCTGGTTAAGTTTCTGTTCCAGTACGGAGAAGAACCCGAACCTCGTGAGTATTACTTCTACGTACCCTTTGCTAGCAAGGGTAACGTTATTCGGTTAAGCGGTAACCGTTTCTTGGTTATGCCTACACTAGCTGATAAGGTTATTAGTATCGGTGAGCGTGTTATCTTCATTAACATCCTCACCGCTAAATACAACTTTGATCGAATGTATCATCCGATCGCTATTAATAACGTATACTGTTCTATCCCCGTTATCAATTCAGAGCTTTATAAGAATCAGTCTAAGAAGCAACCAGACACAACTAAAGCTAACAGTACAATCATGCACTACCTGTTAGCTAACTATGGTTACACAAAGACCATGGAGATGTTGTTAGGTTTTGTACCTAAGCCTGTCTACGATCATGCTCCGGAGGGGTTCACTATTCTTGAGAGTAGTAAGAATCCCCCTAAGGGTTATATTCAAGATAAAGAACTTTACGAACCTACACACATCAAGTTTGTGGTTCCTAATGAACAATATAACAGCACAGTAGGTTACTGTATTGGTAACCTATTCTACATCATCGATAACTTCCCTGACCGTATCACGGTAGATAATCTAGACGAGATTACTATGTGGCGTCGCCTGATGGGGGAGATTATTCATTCGGGTAACTATGGTCTACCGTATCTCTATAACAAAATGTATGCACACTTTAATGACCTTAACAGTCAATTTGATACAGTAACAGTCAATAAACTAAAGGACGTGAAAGTAAACGCTAATAACCTAATGGAGTTGTTGGTTGTTATTTTCCAGAACTTTAATGACTGGATCATGAGTGAAGAGACTCGTTCGCTTTACTACAATAAGAGCTATGAGGTAGAGTCATTTGTACTCAGCACGCTTACTTCACGCATTACTCGTATTGTGTTGGACATCAATAAAGAAGAACTACGTTACAGTGGTGCTCCTTTAGAGAAGAACGTCGTAGATAAAATCTTCAAAAAGTATTTTGCTACCCGTGCTATCTTCTCATTGAAAAAGGAGAAAACATATGTGACCAGCATCGAGTATTCCGGTGACCATCTTTATTTCAAGAACACCTCCATGGTGTCTAGACAGGAGAGTGACTCCGTCAACGTAAAGAAAGCAGATACAAATACCTCGGAACGTGGTAAGTTGGTAGCAAGTGCTGCCACAATCGGTAGTATTCTTGGTCTTTCTAAGAAAAACCCAACACCACTTATTCGTATGAACCCCTACGTAAACGTAGATTACCTTACAGGAACTGTATTACCGCATCCAGAGTACAATGATATTGTTACACGAACAGATCTACTTCTCGCTAACGTTGAAGTTAACGACGACATAGTAGACATCGACGAAGTTGTATCCGACTTCGACGAAAACGAAGAAATCGATGACATCGAATACGAGGCCGGTGAGAACTGGTCCGAAGATTAAGACCTAGGAGATTTTATGCACCAGAACCCGCATCAAGCCTATAACCAACAACAACAACTACTGATGCTACAAGCACAGCAGCGTCAGCTACAGAACCAAATGCCACAACAGAATATGAATATGTCTATGAATCCTCAGAATCAGCAGATGATGATGATGATGCAGATGATGATGCAGCAAAACCCAGCCATGCTACAGCAACTCATGGCTGGTGGCATGCAGCAACCACAAGGTGGTATGACTCACAGTGGTGTTATGCCTGATCAGCAAGTATCTACTGCTCGGTTCGGGGGTGGACCTATGGTTCAACAACAGCAACCGCAGCAGGTTCATACCCCCGGAGCAGATGCTACTCGTTTTGCTCAGCCTAAAGAAGAACTCGAGGAAGAAGAAGAAGTTAGTTTCGATATTCCTCTGTTCACTGCATCAGCTAAACACGGTTCTTATCCGCTTACCAAAAAGCTAGGGATTGCCCCTAAGCTAACTGCGTTTAACCCTAAACAACTACACTCCTCCGATAAGGTGAGTGTTTGTTTCAGTTTACAAGATGCCGCAGAGCAAGTAGCAGAAGAGTTTCTGATGCTTGATGAAACCAAAACGATGGTAACTGCTGATTCTATTATCGTAGATGATGGTTTCAGTGTTTCAACTGACGTGGTTATGTTAACTAATCTATTCCAGGATGACGTTAAAGGCCTCTATAAGCGCCTCAGAACAGCTTACGCGGACGTGACTAACATTGATGTGGCTATCATGTTAAATCGCATTGACGAGCGTTTTACCGCCCTTACAAACGAATACCTGTTAACACACCTAAAGAACGGAACACGTATCGATCGTTTCTCTACTGATTTCAATGACCTCCTTAAAGTACTTCGTGACCACTACGAGGATGAAGAGGATGATCTTTGGGAATACCTCAGTAAAGAAGTAAAAGAAATCTATACCTTACTAACTGAACAACCTGATGAGGAAAAGAAATCATTCCGATTCCTCTCTGGTGTTAATATCGTTAGCTTTAAAGAGCATAGTTTTAAAGCAGGACTTGGTGAGGTTAAACAGGAACTGGTTGAGGTCAATCCTCAAGAAACTAATAACCTGTTTCTGTTAACTTTCAGTAAGCACATCTTTGAACTATCTGACCGGAAGAGCTTCTACTTCTCCACGTATGATCGTGAGATGTTTAAGTTCTCTTTAAACAATAAGGGCAATGTCTTTGTTGTTCGTGTATAATTAAAAGAATAAACCACCCCGGTATATCCGGGGTGGTTTTCTTTTTTCTTTTAGAAGATACGACGTTTGTAGTAGCTGTTTAGGAACGGATCAGTTTGACCGGTTACTTTGGTAGGTTCAGTGGTTTTAGTAACTGCAGCTTCAGCAACAGCTACTTCAGGTTGCTCTTGTTCAGCTTTGGTTTCTTCTTCGACCTGTTCCTCTGCTTCATCACTAGCAGTTTCCCCAGCAACCTCTTCCTGCTGAGTTTCTTCAACAGCGTCTGTGGTAGGTCCGGTAGCCTCAGTAACCTCTTCCTGCTGAGTTTCTTCAACAGCGTCTACGGTAGGTTCGGTAACCTCAGTAACCTCGTTAACCTTTTCCTCGTTGACGACTACTTTATCAGTTACGTTAGTGGTTGTTTTGCGCTTTGCCATGTCACTCTCCAAATTACGGACAACATCAATGAATTTAAAGGCTCCCTCATAGAAGGAGCCCGCTGTTTAGAAACCGTCCAGGAAGTCTTCGGCGTTACCACCTAAACCATCGTCACCGTCTTCTCCGCCTTCTTCCTCTGTTCCACCGGAACCGGAATTGGAAGACACTGAGCTATCGGGTTCTTCGCCTTCAAACGTTTTATTGAGGTCTAAGTTAACAGCTTCTTTAATTTCCTTCATCATACGGAATAACTTATCCGCGTTACGCATAGTCGAAGTAAGATGCGTAGCGATACTGGTTAGAACAGATTCAACTTCTTCTATATTGGTATCAGTGATTTCCAAGGTTTCAGGGTAGAAGTTATTATCCGCCATCCATTTACGCAGGAGATAATGTTTATAGACATTTCGAATAGATTCAATATTATTAGCGATATCACCCGCTAGGTCTTCGCTAAAGATTTCTGGCGAAATGACTGAATCAAGTGTCTTTTCTAGGTTCTCTTTATATAGATCATATTCAGCGGAGAGGTTACTGATATCGGTGTCTTCAGGTTTGGGTAGTTCTAAGTAAAGGTTATCAGCTAGTTTATCAATATAGTATTCGATAAATTTCTCTTTATCGGCTGTTAGTAATTGTTTTTCTTCTTCTTCCAGTGAGTCGATTAGTTCCCTTTCTTTTTCGAGAATTATATCTTTAATAATAAGTCGAAGATCCTCGTCGTTGTAGATTAACAAGTTAACCATCTTAGTATTAAGCGCGTTTAGTTTCTTTTGATACACACCTACTCGTTTAGAGAGTAGAATGTTGTTATTGATAACCGTTCTAGCAAATTCGGGACTAAACCCGTTATCTACGGTCTCCGGCGGTAGTCCTAATGCGATGATGCTTTGCTTGCGTAGGTTTTCCTCTAACTCACCACTAGGTACCGTGTGACTTAAGTTACCGTTATCAAAGCTAATCTGTGTGTTAGGCATTAGGGGGTTGTTAGTGTAAGAGAAACGTATACCGGCTCTCTGTACCCAGTTAACAAGGTCGACAGGGTTGTTGATACCTAACGGCAGGAAGTTCTGTCGCATCTTCATAACAGAACTCTGAATAAGCTCAGCGGTTTTCTCCGGATCAGGGTCTTCCGGATCAAACTCAATATTAACATTAGTTACATCGATAGCCTGCTTAGACTCACTCATTACTCGTGAGAACAGTAGAATAGCTCGTAGGCTAGACTGTACGGCTAAGTTATCCAGCAGAGATTTACCTATACCTAGTTCGGTATGTTGAAAGGCGTAGTATACTACAGATTCCTTACGGAGATAGAGGATAGTTGTCTTTTGATCCTGTAGTGCCCTACAGAACATAGTAAAATAAATATCGTTACGCTCAGAGATAGTTACCGACTTACCGTTAAGCGTAGATTTAATAGTACCGAATAGCTGTGTCTCTAAAACGTTCTTATAGGTTTCGAATAACGAGTTAACATCAATGTTCTCATTGTTACTTGTAGCGATTAGATTATTGTAGGCTTTCTGGATGGGTGTGTTTTTATTACCCGTGTGTAGGGTATGATCTAGTCGGTTCATATCGGATTCGTTAAACCCACCGTTGATGGGTTTAAAGTTTTCGTCCAACAACACGAAGTATCCTAGGTGATCCGATTCGTTACCCGGAGTAAAGGCCGGAATAACCGACTGATGGGGTAGTTTAAGGAACATAGGTTTACCAATAGACTTACGAGTCGTTTCGTCCTTGGTCTTGATAAACTGAATTTGTTTAGGTTTACTGGTTCCACGGTTACGGAAAACGTCCAGATATTCTATCTTATCTAGACTCTCAGTGGAGATAGCAGTGTTGTTACGTGCTTCCTTTTTGATGATAGATGAAGTAATCTTATCCCTAAGCTCGCCGACGTGAAGAATACCAGGATTATCGGTAACCAATACGTTCGATTCACCTATGAGGTAGTTTACAAAATCCTCTTTGGTTTTGGTGTTCTGGCTAAGCGTTTTCTTATTGGAAAGTTTAGTAGACGATATGATGTTAATAGGGGAAGTAAAGCGTTCAAGAGCAACGTCTATCGAGCTCTTATATTGTTCGGTACTTAACGAGGAGATTAAGTCAGTGTTAATTAAATCATCAACACTAGATTCAGCGATAATTGCGTACGGACAAGACCCGCTAATAAATAGTGCCTCTCGAACGATCTCCGGTAATCGGTCTTCTAACTCATAGGTTTCTTCGATATATTCCTTAATAGAATCCAGAATACCTGTAGAGATATTAGGGTTAAGAATAAAGTTCTTATTGAATCGATAGTTAAGTTGGATGTCGGTCATTTTCTTAGGAGAAAGAATACTACTGACCAGAATTTGAATAGCTAACTCGATGTCCGGAAAGAGCGATAGGATATGTTTATTGTTAGTCCTTAGCGCGGACATCTTTGCGTAGAGGGTTTCTAGTGTAGCTCGATTAATACGAAAATTACGTTCGTCGTTTATGTCTTTACTAGAGGTTTTATCGGCAGTAAGTTTAGAGATAACCGGTAACCCCGCTGGGTTACCTTCAACAATGGTTGATGCGGCTGTTTTTTTTGAACGGTTATTTCGAATAACCTGAATCAACGAAGTTGGATCTGTTGGCATTTCGGTTCTTCCTATTTAAAGACCAAACCATGACCTAGGTATTAAATAACTTTAAAGAAAATCTTCTGGTCTTAAACTGAGGGAATCGGTATGTCCTCCTCTATCACAGAGAGAATCTTAGGTAACAACAGGATATATACGGATAAGTACTACCGTGATATATTTCTACTCACTAAGTCTTTTACCATATACTCTAAAGATGAGTGTTTGTTATACAATAACCTTATAACTGAGTTCTACGGAACACAGGTAGACACCTCTAAACCGGAGACGTGGCGCTATCATAAACATTTAACAGGTGACTATCACGAAACTGATAAACCGATAGA
>VFQM010002081.1_pt1 | contig 15698 bp, 13 predicted proteins | sample 3512391 | NCBI WGS metagenome assembly VFQM01 (sample SAMN10412369, study PRJNA504923) | tailings metagenome | isolation source: Replicate 1 from Balatoc abandoned mine | place: Philippines
TTGTTGCTACTAATCCACCTAAAGCAACTGTTCCGCCAAAATCTGAAAGCGTAAAAACTGAGAATCCAAAAAACAAGACTACTGAAGTGTAAAACATACTAATTCCTGCTTCTTTTAAAGTAGCGTAAACAGAGCGTTTTATTTTCCAATCGTTTGCTTTTAATTCCTGTCGGTATTTTGCCAAAAAGTGAATGGTATCGTCAACTGAAATTCCGAAAGCAATACTAAACACTAATATGGTTGAAGGTTTAATTGGAATTCCTAAAAAGCCCATTAATCCTGCAGTCATCACTAAAGGTAAAATGTTGGGTAATAACGAAACGATTATCATTTTGAACGAACGGAACATATAAGCCATTAATAATGATATCAATACAATTGCAAAAAGTAACGATTGTACTAAGTTGTCAATTAAATAATGCGTTCCCTTTTCAAAAACATACGCTTTTCCTGTTAGTGAAACTTCGTAGCGCTCTTTTGGAAAAATATGATTGATTTTATCTTGTAATCGTTCTTCAATTTTTTTCATTTTATCAGTTCCAATATCGCGCATAAAAGTGGTGATACGAGCATATTGACCGGTGCTATCGACATAGCTTTTCAGCATATTTTCGTTCCCTTTTTTAGTCGAATTTTTTATGTAGGATAAAATAAACGCTTCTTCTTGTTTGGTAGGCAATTCGTAATATTCAGGATTTCCGTTATAGTAAGCTTGTTTTGAATATTTGACTAAATTAACAATAGAAACAGGTTTAGATAATTCAGGAATTTCTTCAATGGTTTCTTGAAGTTCTTCTATTCGTCTTAATGTAACCGATTTTAAAGCGCCTTTTGGTTTTTTAGTGTCAATAACAATTTCTAATGGCATAACACCATCAAATTCTTTTTCATAGAATAAAATATCCTTAAAGAAAGGAGCTTTTTTAGGCATATCTTCAATAATACTTCCCGAAATTTTAATTTGATAAATTCCAATAATTCCCATCACTAAAATTCCAATGGCAGTTGAAAAAACAGCAACTCGGTGATGTCTAATCGTATTTTCAATCCAATTAATGAATTTGGCCATGTAGTTTTTTCCAAGATGCGCTAAGTGTTTCTCTTTAGGCATTGGCATGTAACTGTAGACAATTGGAATGATAATTAAACACAGTATGAATAAGAAAACAATGTTTAATGAAGCTACAACTCCAAATTCTTTCAATAATTTACTGTCTGTAAAAATGAAGGTACCAAAACCAGCGGCTGTAGTTAAATTCGTTAATAAAGTGGCATTTCCAACCTTAGAAATAACACGTTGTAACGATTTGGCTTTGTTTCCGTGATTCTTAATTTCTTGCTGGTATTTATTGATTAGAAAAATACAATTTGGAATACCAATCACAATAATTAGCGGCGGAATAATAGCAGTTAAAACAGTGATTTCATAATGTAATAAACCTAGTGTTCCAAATGACCACATCACACCAATAATCACTACAAACATCGAAATCATCGTAGCTCTAAAACTTCTAAAAAAGAAAAAGAATAGTAATGAAGTAATTCCAAGTGCAGCGCTAACGAACAATCCAATTTCACTAATGATACTATTAGCATTTAGTGTTCTAATATAAGGCATTCCCGAAACACGTAAATCTAATCCCGTTTCTTTTTCAAAAGCAGAGATTCTTTCTTGGTTGAGATATTTTTCGATAAACTGTTTTCTTGCAGTAGTATTTACAATTTTTTTATCCATGTAAATAGCAAAACGCACGGCGCCACTTTCTTTATTGAACAACATACCTTCATAAAAAGGTAAATTATTGAAGAATTCTTTTTCCTTTTCTTTTAGATAATTGTTAGATATGCTATCATTGTTGATGAAAGGGACTAATTTGAATTTTTGTTCAAGGGTGTCTTTTTTTAAGACTTTTAAATCTTCAATGGATAAGGTAAGTTCGACAGCTTTGTCTTTTTTGATTTCGGAAACGAATTTTTCCCAAGCTTTTATGTTTTTTTCGGTAAAGAAATTCTTGTCTTTGAAACCTAAGACCACTAGATTTCCTTCTTCGCCAAATTTTTCTAAAAACGAATTATATTGAATATTAACCTCGTGATCATCAGGTAATAAATTGGCTTCAGTGAAGGTAAAACGCATGTTTTTCCACTGAAAACTCATGAAAATCGTAAAAAGTAGAACAAGAAGTAATAAAAAAACGCGGTTTCTTAAAATTCTACTGGCAATATAATCCCAAAAACTGGTGCTTAACCACTTTAACATCTCTCAAAAATTAGGGTGCAAAGGTAAGTATTATTGCTTAAAATATTGGTGTTGAGCGGAATTTTTAAGTTAAAATTAAAAACCTAAATCTAGATAGTAAGAAACTTTTATGGCGATATTGTCGTCAAAATTAGGTAATTGATTTGGTCCGTATCTGTAAAAAGCAACTAAACCAAAACCTTTGAAAATTTTATTACACTCTACACCACTTTCAAAAAATCCATCTTCAAGTGTTTTATAGCCTATTCCAATGTGTTGGTTATTTTTGTTGTTTGAACCAACTGTCATTCGGGTTACAATTGTAAATTCTGGATTAATTTTATATCCAAGACGAACTTTGTTAAATGTATGTTTTAATTGTAAAGACGCATATTTATTGGAGAAAAACTCGTTGAAATACATGGTTTCAAAACTATTTTTTCCTGCAAATGTAATTCGTTGTAGAATTGCATCTCTATTCAAGTTATTCGGAACAATACTGTATAAATGAGTAATTGGGACATCGCCAAATGCTATACCAGTTTGTAATAAAATCGAACTTTTTTGACCCGATAAATAAGGTAATTCGTAATAGGTTTTAAAATCGATTTTAGTAAAAGCAAAATCATTATCTAAGATATTGGGTAATGTTTGGGTTAATTGTAATGAAAATTTAGGATGACGTTTTTCATATTCAATTTTTCCCAAAGGTGTTTGCATGTAATTACTGAATGGATTCCATTGAAAAGCCAATTGAGCTGCTGTTATGGTATATTGTGTGTGAATATTGTTATTGTTGATGAACGTGTAATTAAATAAAGGTTGGATTTGATTATGCGAAATTCCAAAATAACTCGAAGTATTTGCTAATATTTTGCTTTCAACAAAGATGGAGCTTAATTTGTTGTTGTAAAAGGTAGAAATGTTGATGGGACGCGGATCATAAATGCGAAATCGTCTGGCGTCAGTTACAAAATTAGTTTGGGCAATTTCACTGATATCATCAGAATAGGAAGCGCTTACCCAAGTTTCGGTGTTTTTATCTGCTAAATAGGAAGGGGTAATCCCAAATTTGAACTCTTCATCTTTTAAACCAAAAGCGCCATAAAAAGCTACTTTGTATTTTTCAGATAATTTAGAATTAGTAATAGCCCCTAATCCCAGACGGAATCCTTCAAAATTGTTGTACTTTACAATACTCCTTAAATCAATATCAAAGATAGAAATAGGGAAATAACCGTTAATTATTTTTCTACCCAAAAAAACTTTATGCTCAATTTTTTCTGAAAGCGACAAGCTGTCAATTGAAGTGTAAGTGCGAAGTTTTCTTTTGTCTAAGGTGTCTTTTTTAAAAGCGTTCCAATATTCATTATCTCTTTTTAGGCTACTTTCTGGAATGTCAATTTTTACTCTAGGTTTTGAAATGTCCACTTTTTTATTAATTTCAATATCAAAAGGAGTTGATTCAATAACAACAAAAGCATGATCAGTAGCATTGTTGCTTTTTATGTCTTCTAAATTTGAACTAAATTTTATGGTTCCTCCTAATATTTTAATGTCTTCATGATTGTTGCCTTTAGAAACTTTAAATTTTCTGTTTTTTGGAAACCAAATAGCATGTTCTTTTTTATAATCAAAAGTATACGTTGCATTGATATTTACAACACCATAAATTCTAAAATAAGCTTGTGATATAGCATAATTTTGAGTGTCAATGTAAAGTAGCCCTCTTAGTCTGTTTGTGTTCAGTTTTTTTGGCTCGAAATATATTCGATAGGTACTTCTGCCATCAATTTTTACAGTATCCACTAACTTGTAGTTGTAAAGTCTTCGACCAAAATTTGAAATCGGATTTTGAACTGGAATTTCTAAAATCTCAAACGGATTCTCATAAGCGGAGTAGGAAATAAGTTTTAATCCTAAATATTCATAAATAGGTTGTTCAAAACCAGCCATTCTTGTAGCTAAAATGGTTTCTTTACTTTTTTTTTGATGGTGTTGGATTAAATTTACTTTCTCTGTTTGATACAAATGTTGTTTTTCAGAAAATTTCTTGAATTTGTAATTCGTTGAATCCAATTTCATTAAAGGTTTTCTCAGTAATCTTTTCTTGTAAATGGTATCGATTTTAGAAGAAATACTATCAGGATTAGCCGTAACTTGCGCGTATTCATAATTTTTGTACTGAAAACTTTCCAAACGTTTTTCAGGATCGTTTAATTTTCGATTTTCAATTACTTTTTTGATGATATTGTTTACTTCAATATCAGTATGGATTTCGGCTTTTTTTTCGTTTAAATCGGGAACTAGTTTGATTGTTATATTATTAAGACCATTTTCAGGATAAAAAGATTTTTCATAGTAACCTTTAAAATTTACTCTAACTGGAATTTTAGTGTCTTTTACATCAATTGTAAATTTCCCTTCCCAATCGGCATTGAATTTTTTATTATCATAAGAAACGGAAGCAAAAGCAATAGGTACTTTTGAATCAAAGTCGATAACTTGTCCTTTAATTTTGGTTTGTGCTATAGAACTAGTAGTGATGAAAAAGCACAAAAAAAGCCAAAAGTATTTCATGAAGGGTTTTATTTCTTACAAAGATATTCAAAATAAAAAATCCCGACTATGAATCGGGATTTAAAATTTATACTTTCATGATTTCAGCTTCTTTAACGGCTAAAAGTTCTTCAATTTTCTTGATGAACGCATCCGTTAATTTTTGAACATCTTCCTCTGCTTTCTTGCAAATATCTTCAGCAGTACCGTTTTTTTCTTCTTTTTTGATATCGGTATTAGCATCTTTTCTGTGATTTCGGATACCAATTTTTTCTTCTTCTGCCGCGTGTTTCGCTTTTTTAACTAAGTCACGTCTTCTTTCTTCTGTTAAAGCTGGAATGTTAATGATGATGTTTTCACCATTGTTCATTGGGTTTAATCCTAAATTAGCAATCATAATTGCTTTTTCAATTGGACCTAACATGTTTTTTTCCCAAGGAGTAACTGTTAACGTTCTTGCATCTGGAGCATTAATATTTGCTACTTGCGAAATTGGTGTTTGCGAACCATAGTAATCCACAAAAACTCCACCTAACATTTGAGGCGAAGCTTTTCCAGCTCTAATATTTAAGAATTCTTTTTCTAAATGAGCAATCGAACCATTCATGGCTTCTTTTGCACTGTCTAAAATAAAGTTAATCTCTTCTGTCATATCTCTAAATTTTTACTTCGTACTTCTAATTTTGTACTTTGTACTATATTGTTACTGTTGTTCCAATTGTTTCACCTTCACAAACTTTTAATAAATTACCATCTTTGTTCATATCAAATACGATAATAGGTAGTTTGTTTTCTTGACTTAGCGTGAAAGCTGTTGTGTCCATTACATTTAATCCTTTTGCTAATACCTCTTCAAATGATATGTAATCAAATTTTACAGCCTCAGGATTTTTCTCAGGGTCGGCGTTATAAACACCATCTACACGGGTTCCTTTTAAAATTACATCAGCACCTACCTCAATTCCTCTTAAAACAGCAGCGGTATCCGTTGTAAAATATGGATTTCCTGTTCCAGCACCAAAAATTACAATTCTTCCTTTTTCTAAATGACGAGTTGCTCTTCTTTTGATATAAGGCTCAGCGATAGCTTCAATTTTTAAAGCGGTTTGTAAACGCGTTTGCATTCCAGCTTCTTCTAAAGCACCTTGTAAGGCCATTCCGTTGATTACTGTGGCTAACATTCCCATGTAATCTCCTTGCACTCTGTCCATTCCGTTGCTGGCACCTGCGACACCTCTAAAAATGTTTCCACCACCAATAACAATTGCAATTTCAACTCCTTTATCGTGAATTTGTTTGATTTCTTGTGCGTATTCTGCAAGGCGTTTTGGATCAATTCCATATTGTCTGTCGCCCATTAAAGCTTCACCACTTAATTTTAGAAGAATTCTTTTGTACTTCATCGTGTTGTATTATTTTGGTGCAAATATAGTTAAATCGGTTTTTTCTAAAAAAAATGTTGGAACAATTATAAATTTAATTCCTGAAATGATTTTTTTGCTTCGTTGTAGCCAATTTCAAAAATGGTATCCATCTTAGTTTTACTAGTTTCAAACGTACTATAATTGGCCAATTCCTTTGGTTCGATAACCCAATCGCACAAAATGAATTTCTGATAATTGTAATTGGCATACAACAAATCAAAGGCTCTACTGGTAACGGATTTTATCGATTTTAAATCTTTGGATTCGATATTTTGAATTGGGCTTACGTAAACCCCAATTAAATAATCACATCTTCCTTGTAAAATATCGGTTGGGAAATGATTCAAAATACCACCATCGCTGTATAATTTCTTATTGATTTCATATGGTGATAACATTCCTGGAAAAGAGGATGAAGCTAAAATAGCATCAATAACTTTTGTTTCGGAATTAAAAATTTTCAGTTTTCCTTTAACCAAATCGGTTGCCGTGATGTAAGCTGGAATTTTTAAATCACCAATGGTGACATCACCTAAAATTTCTGCAAAATAACTTTTAAAGGATTCAGAATCAATCAAACCTGCTTTTTTGAAGGTAAAATGTTTCCAATGAAAAAAGTAAATCGACTTGAAAAATTCTAGAATTTCTTCGGGCGTTTTCCCAAAAGCATACAAACCACCGACGATTGCACCAGCACTTGTTCCTGCTATGCAAGAAGGTTGCAGGCCTTGCTCGGTTAAAAATTGTAAAGCACCTGCATGGGCAATTCCTTTAGATCCGCCACCAGACAATACAATTCCGATAGATTTTGACGCATTTTCCATGTGTAACATTTCTTACATATTAATATCAAAAATAGAACTAAATTTGCCAAATAAAGTTAATAAGATGATAAATACTATAAAACAAGCATTAGAAAGCAGTTTTTCTTATGCTGATTACCGAAAAAAAGTAACAAGTTTAATCGCTGAAGGGAAATCTACGGGTCACGAACAATCAGAAGATTTGTTGAAATATTCAGAATTAAACGAAACTAGAATGAATCGTTTAGAAAAAACCATCGAGGTTACTGATGAAGTGAAAAATAAATTGCAAAACCTAGACAAAAATTACATTTGGTTAGTTTTAAGTGAAGGTTGGTGTGGTGATGCAGCACAAATTGTTCCTGTAATCCACAAAATGGCTGAAGTAACAGATAGAGTAGAATTAAAAATTGCGTTGCGTGATGACAACGATGCATTAATGCAACATTTTTTAACCAATGGCGGAAAAGCAATTCCAAAGTTAATTTTATTAGATGCGGAAACTTTTGAAGTTGTGGCCGATTGGGGTCCAAGACCAGCAGGTGCAAAACAATTAATCTTAGATTACAAAGCTGCTCATGGTGTAGTAGATGAAACCGCTAAAATTGAATTGCAAAAATGGTATTTACACGATAAAGGGATTTCGATTCAGAATGAAATCGTGGAAAAGCATGAGCAAGTTTTGAGTTAATTTTCAGGAACACAGATTGAAGAAATTTAGGAAATCTTTAAATTTTTTTAATCTGTGTTCCTTGTTTTATTCTAGGTTTTTGAATTTGAACTTGATTTTTGAACTTGCTCTTGAATTTTACTCAATTGTTCCAATAATTTTTAATTTATCAGAAGTGGAAATTCCTCCAGGGTTGCAACCTAGTTGCCCTTCTGGGATTTCCATTTTTAGTTTTTTATAATAGTCAGCCCAAACTTCGAAATACTCATTTGATTTTGGCGATTTGAATGTCATCGGAAATAAATCAAATAAAGGTTTTTTGTACGAATGCAAAAACGCATCATAAATTAATTCCGAGCAATAGTATTTTCCATTATCGTATAAATATTCATCATCATAAGGAACGCCAACTTGTTGTAACGAAAAAGTGATAGCTTCTGGAATGTATTTTCGGGAGTTTCTGTTTAATTTTCCTACGAACTGTTCTGCTTTTGTGTAGGTTTTGAATGTTTCGTATGGCGTTACTTTTACTGCTTTTCCAGCGGCTTCAATTACGAAAATTGAATCGTTTTTGATGTAAACCATTCCCAAATGACTGAAATCTTTTCCTTGATAGCCTTCGGTAACTTCATTAATGGCCTCGCAAAGTGGACCGCAATTCATAGATTGAAATAAAAGATCGCCTGTTTTTAGTTTTACATTTTGAGAAAAACCAAATTGGAATAAAAGAAATAATAAAAGTAAAGTTTTATTTTTCATCTTGATGTAATTCTGCAAAATCATCAGGTGTAATTGCATTTTCAACTGAATAATCACCAATTTTTGTACGGCGAAGCGCTGTTAAATGCCCGCCTGATTGTAACGCTAATCCAAAATCATACGCTAAAGAACGAATGTAAGTTCCTTTGCTGCATTTTACTCTAAAATTAATTTCCGGTATTTGAATTCTCGTGATCTCAAATTCATAAATCGTAGTTTTTCTAGATTGAATTTCCACTTCTTCACCTGCGCGCGCGTGTTCGTACAAACGTTTTCCGTCTTTTTTAATAGCAGAAAAAACAGGTGGTTTTTGGTCGATTTCACCAATAAATTGTTTTGTTGTTTCCAAAATCAATTCTTCGGTAATATGTTCTGTTGGAAAAGTGGCGTCAATTTCGGTTTCTAAATCGTATGATGGAGTAGTAGCTCCAACCATAATCGTTCCAGTATATTCTTTTGCTTGCGCTTGAATTTCGTTAATGCTTTTGGTGAATTTTCCTGTGCAAATAATTAATAAACCAGTTGCTAACGGATCTAAAGTTCCAGCGTGACCAATTTTGAATTTCTTTGGTAAGTCGTATTTGCGTTTTAAAATGTATTTCAATTTATTCACGGCTTGAAAAGAAGACCATTTCAAAGGTTTGTCGATTAGAAGTACTTTTCCTGCTAAAAATTCTTCGGCACTCATTAGATAATAGTTAATTTTTGTACGAAGAAATGAATAAGTAGAATTGCAACTCCGGCAATAATTCTGTAATAACCAAAAATTTTAAATCCGTGTTTGGTTAAAAATCCGATGAATGATTTGATAGCGATTAAGGCTACAATAAATCCGACCACATTTCCAATAATTAATAAATTAATTTGGTCGTCTGAAAGCACAAAACCATCTTTATAATAATCGTATGATTTTTTCAAAGTGGCTCCTAACATGGTTGGGATTGCTAAGAAAAATGAAAATTCGGCTGCAGTTGTTCGTGATAATTTTTGTGTCATTCCGCCTACTATACTAGCACCACTTCTGGAAACACCTGGAATCATAGCTAAACATTGAAACAATCCAATTTTAAAAGCGGTTAAATAGGATATTTCTGTTCCTTCCGAATTGCCAAACCATTCGTCTACTTTCAATAATAAAAAGCCACCAATAATTAATGAAACCGCTACTGTGATAGGATTTTCTAATAAACTATCGATAAAATCGCCCAATAATAATCCGAAAATTACGGCTGGAATAAAAGCAACAAATAATTTGAAGTAAAAATCTAATGATTGAAAAAAACGTTTGAAGTACAAAACAATTACAGAAAGTATCGTTCCTAACTGAATTACAATCGTGAAGAGTTTAGTAAAATCGTCTTGTGCAATGCCAAAAAAAGACGAAGCAATAATCATATGACCTGTTGAGGAAACAGGTAAAAATTCGGTTATTCCTTCAATAATGGCAAGAATAATGGCTTGTAAAACATCCATAAAGTGTTACTTCTTAGGATTTTTTAAAATCGAATAAATCGTAATTCCAAATCCAATTAAAACTACGGTTGGAGCTAAACGAATTCTTCTGAAACTAAATAATTCTTCACCATTGAATACATTTGGATCTTCGCTTCCGCCACCACTCATTAGTATAAATCCAAGCGCAATCACAGCTAATCCAACTAAAAGAATTTTATAATTTACTTTATCAAAAAGAAATTCAGGTTTGTTGTTATTTTCCATTTTTATATTTTTTAATTCACTGAACGCTATTCAATGAATACTAATAAAGATCGTCTGTTTTTAAATTCAAGAAACGTTGTGTAGCAAAAAAGGTACTAATCCAAGTAATTAGAATACCAATTCCTAAAACACCAGTAATTACAATACCAAGCGAAACGTAATCTTTAGCAATGCCTAAACTTGGGAATATACCATCTACATAAATAGCTAAAGCGATAATTCCGATGATAGCTAATCCAGAACCAATTAATCCTAGTTTAATACTTCTCCAAATAAAAGGTTTTCTAATGAACGATTTTGTAGCACCTACCATTTGCATGGTTTTAATAGTGAATCGGTGTGAGTAAATCGACAATCGCATAGAACTGTTGATTAACAACATCGCTACAACCGTTAAAATTCCGCTGATGATTAAAATCCAAAACGTGATTTTTGTTACGTTCTCGTTTACCATGTCAACTAATTCTTTATCATAGATAATTTCCGAAACCATTTCGTTTTTACGAATGTTACGCTCAATTTTCTTGATACTATCTGCATTAACGTAATCTCCTTTTAAGTGAATGTCAAATGAATTTTGAAGTGGATTGAATCCTAAAAACTCCATAAAATCTTTACCAACGATGTCCACATTATTTTTAGCAGCACTATCCTTGTGAACAAACGCATATTCTTTGATGAATTTTGCATTTTTCATTTCAGTATCAAAAGCACTGATGATAGAATCATTTGCATCGTTATCAAAGAAAACGGTCATAGGAATATTTTCTTTAAAATCGTTGGTTATCTTTTTCGAATTAATTACAAAAAGTCCTAAAGCCCCTAAAAGGAACAATACTAAAAAGATACTCAATACTACCGAAAAGTAAGAAGATATCAAACGTCGTTTGTTGTAATTTTCAAAAGATGATGCCATATAATTCTATTTAAGCCGTAAAAATAGTAAAGAAATTTTGTTTACATAGAATATAACAACAAAGTTTTAACTTTAGTATTATAAAATGTATTTTTGCACCGAAAAAAATAGTGGTCAGTCACAGTCGCAGTCATCAGTTGTTCAAATTGAGGCTAAAAACTGAGACTGAAAACTGAGACTGAAAACTAAAATAATGAAGTACTTCCATAACGAAATCGAAGCCAAATGGCAACAATATTGGGCAGAAAACCAAACTTTTGCTGCATCAAATAATTCAGACAAACCAAAATACTATGTATTAGATATGTTTCCTTATCCTTCGGGAGCGGGTTTACACGTTGGGCATCCGCTGGGTTACATTGCTTCTGATATTGTGGCGCGTTATAAAAGACATCAAGGGTTTAATGTATTGCATCCACAAGGTTACGATTCTTTTGGTTTGCCAGCGGAACAATATGCGATTCAAACCGGGCAACATCCAGAAAAAACAACTCGTGAGAACATTGCACGTTACCGTGAACAATTGGATAAAATCGGATTTTCGTTTGATTGGAGCAGAGAAGTTCGTACTTCAAATCCTGATTATTACAAACATACACAGTGGATTTTCATTCAATTATTCGAATCTTGGTACAACAAAACTACAGATAAAGCGGAAAGTATTTGCACCTTAATTCAAGAATTCGAGAAAAACGGAAATGCGAATGTAAATGCCGTTTGTGATGATAATATCGCACTGTTTTCAGCTGAAGATTGGAAATCGTTTTCATCAGAAGAACAACAAAAAATCTTACTACAATATAGATTAACCTATTTAGCTGAAACGGAAGTAAACTGGTGTCCAGCTCTAGGAACCGTTTTAGCGAATGACGAAATCGTAAACGGCGTTTCAGAACGTGGCGGACATCCGGTAATTCGTAAAAAAATGACGCAATGGTCAATGCGAATTTCTGCTTATGCTGAGCGTTTACTTCAAGGTTTAGAAACCATCGATTGGAGCGAATCTATTAAAGAATCACAAAGAAACTGGATTGGAAAATCAGTTGGTGCTGCTGTGACTTTCAATGTAAAAAATCATGATGCAGTTATCGAAGTATTTACAACGCGTCCTGATACCATTTTCGGAGTAACGTTTATGACGTTAGCGCCAGAACACGAATTGGTAGCAAAAATTACTACTCCAGAACAAAAAGCTGCTGTGGATGCTTATATTGAAGCTACTGCAAAACGTTCGGAAAGAGAAAGAATGGCGGATGTTAAAACCATTTCAGGAGTTTTCACGGGAGCGTATGCTGAACATCCTTTCACGAAAGAACCTATTCCAGTTTGGATAGGCGATTACGTATTAGCAGGTTACGGAACAGGAGCTGTTATGGCGGTTCCATGTGGAGATGAGCGTGATTATGCTTTCGCGAATTTTTTCAAAGGCACACACGGAATGCCTGAAATTAAAAATATTTTCAACCAAGATATTTCAGAAGCCGCTTACGGTGAAAAAGGCGGTTTCGAATTAGTAGATTCGGATTTCTTAAACGGATTGGATTACAAAACCGGAACTAAAAAAGTAATTGAGGAATTAGAAAAAACAGGAGCAGGAAAAGCAAAAGTAAATTACCGTTTACGTGATGCGGTTTTCTCTCGCCAACGCTATTGGGGAGAACCATTTCCAGTATATTACGTGAATGGTTTACCACAAATGATTGATAAAAAACACTTGCCAATCGTTTTACCAGAAGTGGAAAAATATTTACCAACCGAAGATGGTCAGCCGCCATTAGGAAACGCTACGGTTTGGGCTTGGGATAGTGTTCAGTGTTCAGTGGTTAGTAATCAGTTAATAGATGACGTGAATGTTTTTCCATTAGAATTGAACACAATGCCGGGTTGGGCAGGTTCGTCATGGTATTGGATGCGTTACATGGATGCGAAAAATGAAAATGATTTTGCTAGCGAAGATGCACTAAAATATTGGGAAAATGTAGATTTATACATTGGAGGAAGCGAACACGCAACCGGACATTTATTATACTCTCGTTTTTGGAACAAATTCTTAAAAGATAGAGGTTATGCGCCAACAGAAGAACCATTCAAAAAGCTGATTAATCAGGGAATGATTTTAGGAATGAGTGCTTTTGTTTACAGAAGTGAAGATTCTAAAACATTATATTCTAAAGGATTAATTAAAGATAAAAATGTTCACCCAATACATGTTGATTTATCTTGTATCAATGATATTACCAACGAATTAGACATCGAAAAATTCAAAGCCCATCCTTTATATTCAGATTATAAAGATGTGGAATTCATTTTGGAAGATGGAAAATACATCGTTGGTCGCGAAGTAGAAAAAATGTCGAAATCAAAATACAACGTAGTCAATCCAGATGATATTTGTAATGAATATGGTGCGGATACGTTGCGTTTGTATGAAATGTTCTTAGGGCCATTAGAGCAAGCAAAACCTTGGAATACTGCAGGAATTACTGGAGTTTACGGTTTCTTGAAAAAATTATGGCGTTTGTATTTTGATGACAATGGTTTAAATATTACGAATGACGAACCAACAGCGGATATGTACAAATCGCTTCATAAAACCATCAAAAAAGTAACAGAAGATATTGAGAATTTCTCGTTCAATACTTCGGTTTCACAGTTTATGATTTGTGTGAATGAGTTGGCGCAACAAAAATGCCATCACCGCGCGATTTTAGAACCATTAGCGGTCTTAGTTTCGCCTTACGCACCTCATATTGCAGAAGAATTATGGAGCGCTTTAGGTTATGAAGGTTCAATTGCAACCGTTGCTTTTCCAAAATTTGAAGAAAAATTTTTAATAGAATCAGAAAAAGAATATCCAGTTTCATTCAACGGAAAAATGCGTTTCACGATTAAATTGCCTTTAGATTTAACAGCAGTTCAAATCGAAGAAATCGTAATGGCTGATGAAAGAACACAAAACCAATTACAAGGAAGAACACCAAACAAAGTGATTATCGTTCCAGGTAAGATTATTAATTTGGTAGGATAAAATCCTTTTTGTCATTCTGAACTTGTTTAAGAATCTATATTTTATAACCGCAGATTCGCAGATTTTAATCAATGAGTCTGCGGTTTTTTCTTCTCTTTTTTGTAACTTTTTTCATTTTTTACGTATAATAGGTAAATTAAAACTATAAAAAATGGAAAAAAGAAATTTAGGTAAATTAGTCACAGGTATTATTGTAATGGTATTTGTTTTTATTGCTGCTTTAATGTTTGGTTTGCCAAGATACAACGTGTGGCAACAAGAAATGGCAGGAAAAGCGGAAATGGCTAAAGCCGAACAAAACCGTAGAATTTTAGTTGAAGAAGCTAAAGCTAAATTAGAAGCCGAAAAATTAAACGCGCAAGCCGAAATCGAGCGTGCAAGAGGTATGGCTGAAGCAATGCGAGTAGAGAACGGAACCTTGAGTGAAACCTATAACCAATATTTATTCATCAGAACCTTAGAAAAGTTAGCAGATAAAGGCGATTTACCTCAAATTATTTATGTGCCAACAAACGGAATGGTTCCGGTGATGGATGTTTCAAAGAAATCCCCAGTAAAACAGATGCAAGAGGAATAATTGTTTTTAGAAATATTTAACGAATGCCAAATTGTCATTTTGTAAATTTGGCTTGTAATTTGTAGTTGATTTTAGTAAATTTAGAAATTAAAAAAATAGATATGTTAGGATATTATATTATGATTGGAGCGATAGCTCTAGTAAGTTGGTTAGTAAGCTCGCGTTTGAAGAGCAAGTTTGAATATTATTCAAAAGTTTCGTTAAGAAACGGAATGAGTGGTGCTGAAATCGCAGAGAAAATGCTTCACGATCACGGAATTTTTGACGTTAAAGTCATTTCAACACCAGGAAGATTAACAGACCACTATAATCCAATGGATAAAACTGTAAATTTATCAGAAGCAGTTTACAATCAAAGAAATGCGGCTGCGGCTGCTGTAGCGGCTCACGAAGTTGGGCATGCTGTGCAACATGCGCATGCGTATAGTTGGTTAACAATGCGTTCTAAAATGGTGCCTGTAGTTAATATTTCGTCAAGTATGTCGCAATGGTTAATTATGGGAGGTTTGATTTTAGGTTTCGCTTCTAAATCAAGTATTGGTTTTTACGTAGCGGTTGCAGGTTTAATTTTAATGGCAATTGCAACTACGTTCAGTTTTGTTACGCTTCCAGTGGAATACGATGCAAGTAACAGAGCTTTGGCTTGGTTGAAAAATAAAAACATGGTGAGCCAACAAGAATATGCTGGAGCTGAAGATTCATTAAAATGGGCAGCAAGAACTTATGTAGTGGCAGCTTTAGGAGCTTTAGCGTCTTTGTTGTATTGGGCTTTCCAAATTTTAGGTTCGAGAGAGTAATTTTTACAAACAATATTTTAAAACCCAAATTCATTTAGAATTTGGGTTTTTATTTGTTCTTTATTTTTGAATTTGAAATTTACAACTGAATTTGTCTTTCAATTTGCTGTTCCAAAGAAATATAGGTTTCTGTTCTTGAAACGCCATCAATGGGTTGGATTTTCTTGTTGAGTAATTGCATTAAATGTTCGTTATCACGACAAATGA
>VFQM010002082.1_pt1 | contig 15692 bp, 15 predicted proteins | sample 3512391 | NCBI WGS metagenome assembly VFQM01 (sample SAMN10412369, study PRJNA504923) | tailings metagenome | isolation source: Replicate 1 from Balatoc abandoned mine | place: Philippines
ACCCCGGTACTCACCGTGAAAGGGTGATGTCCTAGGCCTCTAGACGATGGGGACAAAACCTGAAATCTTGCCCGTACTGCTTGGCCTTCCTGATGCTCCAGCGATTTTCAGCTCGGTGGTGGAGGTAAGCGGGATCGAACCGCTGACCTCTTGCATGCCATGCAAGCGCTCTCCCAGCTGAGCTATACCCCCCTGCACATCAGAAGCGAGATTATAGCCAAATCTTTTCTCGCGTGTAAATCCACCGCGAAAAATTTTTTACAGGCCAGCCGCGATCCGCTGCAGCACCACGTCCCGACCGAACAGCTGCAGCACTGCGTCCACTGACGGTGTCTGCAGTTGCCCGGTAACGAGCAGTCGCAGCGGCATCGCCAGTTGCGGCATTTTCATCTGGTGTTCGGCCAGCACCTGCTTCATCAGCGCAGCGATCGCTTCCTTCGTCCAGTCGATTGCCTTCGCTCCGTCGGCAAACTGCGCAAGCGCCGCGCGCGCCGCATCGGTCAGGTGCTGCGCCAGCAGCGCCGGATCCGGTCGCGGCTCGCGATAGAACAGCATGGAAGCATCGGCCAGTTCGACGATGGTGTTCACGCGGTCCTTCAGCAGCGCAATCGCGTCGGCGAGCGGCGGCATGCCTTCGAAGCGCGCACCGTCGCGCTGCAGCTGCGGCAGCGCGAGTTCAGCCAGACGCGAATTGTCTGCCTGCCGGATGTAATGGTTGTTCAGCCACGCGAGCTTCTCCGGGTTGAACTGCGCAGGCGACTTCGTCAGGTGGTCGAGGTCGAACCACTGGCAGAACTGCTCCATGCTGAAGATCTCGTCGTCGCCATGGCTCCAGCCCAGACGCGCGAGGTAGTTCAGCATCGCCTCCGGCAGATAGCCCTGCGCCGGATATTCCATCACGCTGACCGCACCGTGGCGCTTGGACAGCTTCTCGCCGTCGGCGCCGAGGATCATCGGCACATGGCCGTACACCGGCAGCTCGCCGCCGAGCGCCTTCAGGATGTTGATCTGGCGCGGCGTGTTGTTTACATGGTCGTCGCCGCGGATCACGTGCGTGATCTTCATGTCCCAATCGTCGACCACCACGCAGAAGTTATAGGTCGGCGTGCCGTCCGGCCGCGCGATCACGAGGTCATCCAGTTCGCGGTTGGAAATCGTGATCGTGCCCTTGACCGCATCGTTCCAGCTGACATCGCCGTCGAGCGGGTTTTTGAAGCGGACCACCGGCTTGACGCCCTCGGGCACCGGCGGCAGCGTCTTGCCCGGCTCCGGACGCCAGGTGCCGTCATAGCGCGGCTTGTCGCCGGCCGCGCGCTGGCGCTCGCGCATCGCCTCGACTTCCTCGGGCGTGCAGTAGCAGTAATACGCGCTGCCGTCCTTCAGCATCTGCGCGATCACTTCGCGGTAGCGGTCCATCCGCTTCATCTGGTAGAACGGGCCTTCGTCATGGTGAAGGCCGAGCCACTGCATGCCGTCGATGATGGCCTGCACCGCTTCCGGCGTCGAACGCTCGAGGTCGGTGTCCTCGATGCGCAGGATGAATGTGCCGCCGAAACGGCGCGCATACGCCCAGGCAAACAGCGCGGTGCGCGCGCCGCCGAGGTGGAGATAACCGGTGGGACTGGGTGCGAATCGGGTACGGACGGTCATGGGGTGCGGGTGAAATCGGTAAAACCGCCATTTTAGCCGCTGGCACTGCGGGCGGCCTGCACTGATAAAATCGCGGTTTCCCCAATTCAGTCCCACCCGGCAATGAGCGTCACTGCACCCACCTCCCCGTCCCGCAAGCTTTTCGTGACCACCGCGCTGCCCTATGCGAACGGTGCCTTCCACATCGGCCACATCATGGAATACATCCAGGCCGACATCTGGGTGCGCTTCATGCGCATGCGCGGACACGAGGTGAACTTCGTCGGCGCCGACGATGCGCACGGCGCGCCGATCATGATCGCCGCCGAAAAGGCCGGCGTGACGCCGCAGGCCTTCGTGGCCAACATCGCGGCCGGCCGCAAGCAGTACCTCGACGGCTTCCACATCGCGTTCGACAACTGGCATTCGACCGACGGCGCCGAGAACCATGCGCTGTCGCAGGACATCTATCGCCGCCTGCGCGACGATGCGAAGCTGATCACCACCCGCACCATCGAGCAGTTCTACGATCCGGTGAAGAACATGTTCCTGCCGGACCGCTACATCAAGGGTGAGTGCCCGAAATGCGGCGCGAAGGACCAGTACGGCGATTCCTGCGAGGTCTGCAGCGCGGTGTACGCGCCGACCGAGCTGAAGAATCCCTACTCGACGCTGACCGGCGCAGCGCCGGTGATGAAGTCGTCCGAGCATTATTTCTTCCAGCTGTCGGATCCGAAGTGCGGGGAATTCCTGCGCCGCTGGGCGCTCGATCCGTCGCGCCTTCAGCCGGAAGTCGCGAACAAGGCACGCGAATGGCTGGACAGCGACAGCGGCCTCGGCGACTGGGACATCTCCCGTGATGCGCCCTACTTCGGCATCGAGATCCCGGACGCCCCGGGCAAGTACTTCTACGTCTGGCTGGACGCGCCGATCGGCTACCTGGCCTCGCTGAAGAACTATTTTGACAAGACCGGCCGCGACTTCGACGCCTTCCTCGCCGACCCGGCGACCGAGCAGTACCACTTCATTGGCAAGGACATTACCTATTTCCATACGCTGTTCTGGCCGGCCATGCTGCACTTCTCCGGCATGAAAGTGCCGGACAACATCTTCGTGCACGGCTTCATCACGGTCAGCGGCGAGAAGATGTCGAAGTCGCGCGGCACCGGCATTTCGCCGCTGCGCTACCTCGACATCGGCATGAACCCGGAATGGCTGCGCTACTACATCGCGGCCAAGCTGAATGCGCGCGTCGAGGACGTGGACTTCAATCCGGACGATTTCGTCGCCCGCGTGAACAGCGACCTGATCGGCAAGTACGTGAACATTGCCAGCCGCGCGGCCGGCTTCATCACGAAGAAATTCGGCGGCAGGCTGGCCATGGGCTGGGCGACCGCCGATGACGCTTTCCTGTCGGGCCTGCGCGCGGCCGGCACCGAAATCGCCGCGCTGTACGAGGCGCGCGAATACGGCAAGGCGCTGCGCGTGGTGATGGAACAGGCCGACGCGGTGAACGCTTACGTGGACGCGAACAAGCCGTGGGAACTGGCGAAGGACCCGGCCAACGACGCGAAGACGCAGGAGGTCTGCTCGCGCCTGCTGGAGGCCTTCCGCATCCTGACGATCTACCTGAAGCCGGTGCTGCCGGCGCTGGCCGCGCAGGTCGAGGCATTGCTCGACGTCGCACCGCTGCAGTGGGGCGATGTCGGCAGCGCGCTGCCGGACCAGCACCTGATGCAGCCGTATGCGCACCTGATGACGCGCGTCGAGCCGAAGATGCTGGACGCGCTGTTCGAGCCGCCGGCCGAGGCCGCACCTGCGGCCGCCACGCCGGACATCGAGGAAATCGACGCCGAGATCAAGATCGACGACTTCATGAAGATCGACCTGCGCGTCGCGCAGATCGTGGAGTGCGAGCACGTGGAAGGCTCGGACAAGCTGCTGCGCCTGACGCTGGACGTCGGCGAAGGCCGGCTGCGCAATGTCTTCTCGGGCATCAAGTCGGCGTACAAGCCCGAAGACCTGAAGGGCAAGCTGACGGTGATGGTTGCCAACCTGGCACCGCGCAAGATGAAATTCGGCGTGTCCGAGGGCATGGTGCTGGCCGCCAGCGCGAAGGACGAGAAGGCCGATCCGGGCATCTACATCCTCGAGCCATGGCCGGGGGCGAAACCGGGCATGCGGATCCGATGACGGGCCGGTCGCTCGCGGTAAAATAGCGGCCATTCTCGACCAATCACCATCACAGGAACGCCTAGCCATGGGCCTTTTCGCGAAAAAAAGCGGGTACGTATCAGACTTCACCCGCTTCATCGAGGATCTGAAACAGCAACACCCGACGCTCGAGGCCGACCAGCAGGCGGGCCGCGCGCGCCTGTGGGACAAGCCGAGGCTGGACCTCGACGACATGCGTCGCACGCAGGAGTCCCGAGTGAAGCAAAAAGCCTACGTCTACCAGTCGAACTGACCGGACTATCGTGAGCATTAGCATCGAAACGCCGGCCGATGACGCACAGGCCGGCCGGCCGGACAGCACGCCGGACGTGATCGACGGCGTCGCATTCGCGAAGCTGTACGGCGAGCCGCTCTTCAAGCTGCCGAACGACCTGTACATACCGCCGGACGCGCTCGAGGTCTTCCTCGAGGCATTCGAGGGCCCGCTCGACCTGTTGCTCTACCTGATCCGCAAGCAGAACTTCAATATTCTTGATATCCCGCTGGCGGCGGTCACCCACCAGTACCTCGACTATGTGGAACAGATCCGTCGGCGCAACCTCGAACTGGCGGCGGATTACCTGCTGATGGCGGCGATGCTCATCGAGATCAAGTCGCGCATGCTGCTGCCGGCCCGCAAAGTCGAGGGCAGCGAGGAACCGGTCGATCCGCGCGCGGAGCTCGTGCGCCGCCTGCTCGAGTATGAACAGATCAAACTCGCCGCGATGCAGCTCGACACACTGCCGCAGGCAGGCCGCGACTTCATCCGCACCCAGGTCTATGTGGACCAGACCGTCGTCACCCGCTTCCCGGACGTGAACGTCGCCGACCTGCAGGCCGCATGGAACGACCTGCTGCGGCGCGCGAAGCTGACTGCCAAGCACACCATCACACGCGAGGAACTGTCGGTACGCGAGCACATGACGGGCATCCTGCGCCGGCTGCAGAGCGCAAAGTTCGTCGAATTCCAGGACTTGTTCGACCCCTCGCGCGGCGTGCCGGTGGTGGTGGTCAACTTCATTGCGATGCTGGAACTGGCCAAGGAAACCCTGATAGAGATTACGCAAGCCGAAGCGTTTGCGCCGATCTATGTGCGACTGGACTACTCGCCCAGCTGAGGGCGGTACGAAAACTGCAACCGGCTCGGCAACGTTGTCGAGGCTGGCGGATCTCACCGGACGAGACTTCCCATGAAAATCATTTCTTCTGTCGCCGAACTGCGCGACCACCTGCGCGGGCAACTGCGCACCGCCTTTGTACCCACGATGGGCAACCTGCACGAAGGCCATCTGTCGCTGATGCGGCTGGCGCGCAAGCACGGCGACCCGGTGGTCGCTTCCATCTTCGTGAACCGGCTGCAGTTCGGGCCGAATGAGGACTTCGATCGCTATCCCCGCACCTTCGCGGCAGACGTCGAGAAGCTGGAAAAGGAAGGCGTGTACATCCTCTTTGCGCCGACTGAAAAAGATATCTACCCGGAGCCCCAGGAGTTCCGCATCCAGCCGCCCAACGACCTGGGCAATATCCTCGAGGGTGAGTTCCGGCCGGGATTCTTCACTGGCGTGACCACGATCGTAATGAAGCTGTTCTCCTGCGTGCAGCCGCGCGCAGCGGTGTTCGGCAAGAAGGATTACCAGCAGCTGATGATCATCCGGAAGATGGCGCGCCAGTTCGCGCTGCCGACCGAGATCATCGCGGCAGAAACCTGGCGTGCCGACGACGGCCTCGCGCTGTCGTCGCGCAACGGCTATCTGACTGATACCGAACGTGCGGAAGCGCCGACCCTGTTCCGCGAGCTCAATGCGATCGCCGCCCAGCTGCGCGGGGGCGACCTCAACGTGTCGCTGCTCGAAAAAACCGGGATGCAGCATCTGTCCGAACGCGGCTGGCAGCCGGACTATGTCGCCATTCGCAAGCGCGCCGACCTGCAGCCACCGACCGCGGGCGATCTCGCGACCGGAGAGCCGCTGGTGGTGCTGGCCGCGGCCAGGCTCGGCAGCACGCGCCTGATCGACAATCTCGAGGTATGACGCTGCGGGCCTGCCGGCGCGCGCTGCAGGCGGCCTGCGCAGCGACCGCCCTGCTGGCAGGTGCGCCCGTGCTGGCCGAGGTCAGCGCGCTCGACGACAGCGGCCGCAGGATCAGCCTGCCCTCGCCCGCCACACGTATCGTCAGCCTGGCTCCGCACCTGACTGAACTCCTGTTTGCTGCCGGCGCGGGCGCGAAAGTAGTTGGGGTGTCGGAGCACAGTGATTACCCCCCGGCGGCCGCCGGACTGCCCTCGGTCGGCAGCAGCCAGCGCATCGACATTGAGCGCGTTCTTGCGTTGCGCCCCGATCTGGTGGTCGGCTGGCAGAGCGGCAACAACGCGGCTCAACTGGAGCGATTTCGCAAGCTGGGCCTCCCTGTATTCACCAGCGAACCGCGTCAATTGGAAGCCGTCGCCGCGACCCTCGAGAGGCTGGGCACGCTTGCCGACACTGTACAGGGGCGCGCTGCGGCGGCGAGTTTCCGGCTTGACCTGCAGCGACTGCGGGAACGTTACGCTCAGCGACGGCCGGTGAGCGTGTTCTATCAGATCTGGCCATCCCCGCTGATGACGCTGAATGATGCGCACATCGTGTCCGAGGCGATCCGCCTGTGCGGCGGCGTCAATGTATTCGGCGGATTGAGGCCGCTGGCGCCCACCGTCAGCCGGGAGGCCGTCATCAGCGCCGATCCGGAGCTGATTATCGCCAGCGACGAGCCGGCGCAGGCGCTGGACGGCTGGCAGTCATTCGGACAGATGCGCGCCGTTCGCGATCGCCGGCTGGTACGCGTCGACGGCAGCCTGATGAACCGCGCCGGTCCGCGGATGCTGGAGGCCACCCGCATTCTGTGCGCGCAGATTGACGAGGTACGACAGCCGCGCTGAACCGTGCCCAAAAAAACAAGGAGAGCGCCATGAACATCACGCCAGAACAACTGAAGACCGCGCAGCAGGGCACCCTGCCCGATCATCTGGGCTTTGAACTGCTGTCTGCCGAGGATGGCCGCCTTTGCGCCGGCCTCGACGTGCAGGCGCATCATCTCGCACCGAACGGCTATCTGCATGCGGCGTCGATCGTGATGCTCGCCGATACGCTGTGCGGCTATGGCTGCATGCTGCATTTGCCGGAAGGCGCGCAAAGCTTCACGACCATCGAACTGAAGAGCAACCACCTCGGCACCGCGCGCGGCGGGCGGATCGAGTGCGAGGCGCGCCCGGTGCACCGGGGCCGCACGACCCAGGTCTGGGATGCGACAGTGACCGCAGCGGGAAAGACGATTGCGCTGTTCCGATGCACGCAGATGATCCTGTGGCCGGCGACCTGAGTCGCTCAGTCCGCAAGAAAAACCCCGCCCGCCCGAGCAAACCGGCAACCGAAGGCGCGCCCAAGAGGATCGAGTTCGAGCACTTCGTCGACAGGGCCAGCCAGATGAAAGTCCGGCCCCAGCAGCAGCACATGGCTGGCGAAGCGCGCCGCAAGGTTGATGTCGTGGCAGCTGGCCACTACCGCATGCCGGGCTGACAGACGCTGCATCAGCCGCATCAGCAGCAACTGCTGCGCGACGTCCTGATGCGCGGTCGGCTCGTCGAATAGCATGAGCGCCGGCGACTGAACCAGCATTGCCGCGAATGCGACGCGCTGCCGCTCGCCGCCAGACAGCCGGGTGACATCATCCTCGATGCGCGCCTCCATGCCCACGGCGCACAGCGCATCGTGCACGCGCCGCTCCTCCTCTGCGCTTGACCATCCGGGCAGGCGCCAGGGCGTCAGCGCAATCGCGACCGCATCCCGCACGGCGCACGGAAAGCTGTCGACCGACTGTTGCGGCATCAGCCCGCGCAGCCGTGCCAGCTCGGGCAGGGCAACCTGAGCGACCGGGCGACGGTCTATGCGGACTTCGCCATGCTCAGTCGGCCGCAGTCCGGACAACACATTGAGCAGGCTGCTCTTGCCCGCGCCATTGCGGCCGAGCACGCACCAGAACTCGCCAGTGCCTGCCTTCCAGTCAAGCTGCCGGATCAGCTGTCTTCCGGAAATGCACAGATGCAGCGCCCGGGTCTCGAGAACGGTCATGCCATTCTCCGGTTGAGCATGGCTAGAAATACCGGCACGCCGACCAGCGCAGTGATGACGCCGACCGGCAACTGCAGGGGGGCGACAGCGGTGCGTGCCAGCAGATCGGCCAGCACCAGCGCCGCACCGCCTCCCAGCATCGCTGCCGGCAGCAGCACGCGCTGGTCGTTACCGAGCCAGAGCCTGAGCACATGCGGCACAACCAATCCGATGAAACCGATCGCGCCGGCAATTGACACCGCAGCAGCAGTCGCAACCGATGCCGTCACCAGGATGCCGATGCGCAACCGAGCTACGGGTAGCCCGAGCAGATGGGCGGTCGCCTCGCCGTGCGATAGAACGTTCAGTTGTGGCGCAACTCGCAACGACCAGCCGGCGGCCACCAGAAACACTATCCAGGCAGGTACCCCATAACCATCAGTATCGAGGTCGCCCATCAGCCAGAACAGTGCCCCGCGCAACTGGGCATCCGGCGACAGGGACAACAAGAGACTGATCAGTGCGCCGAAGCCGGTCGAGACCATCACGCCAGTCAGGATCAGGCGGACGCCGGGGAGGGCTGCAGGCAGCGCAACCAGCGTCAGGCTGCGGCGTGCCAGGACAAAAAGCAGGCCGGTCGCCCACAGCGCACCGAGCAGTGCTCCGCCCTGCAATCCAAACAGGCTGAATGTTGCAGGAAGCAAGAGCGTCGACAGGAGCGCACCGACCGCAGCGCCACCCGAGACGCCAAGTAGGTAGGGATCAGCCAAGGGGTTACGCAGCAGCAGCTGCATGAGCGTACCGGCGAGTGAGAGCAGCGCCCCGACGACCAGCGCACAGCTGGCGCGTGCCAGTCTCAGCCCCTGCACGTCAGGCACCGGGCCGGTGCCCAGGGTGCAACCTGAACTGCCGCACACGACTGCCAGCAGGCTGGCCGCCACGACTGCCAGTGCCAGCAGACACAACGGCATTCGGCAGAGGCGGCCAAGCACTGTCATCGCCGTCAGAAGCGCATGCGCGCCGATACCCACAGCGAGCGGCCCGCGTCAGGATAGACCGCGGTGTACAGGGACGGCGCGAATGGCTGCGATGCAGCCGGATCCTGCGCCCGCGTCGCATAGGAGTAGTAGGACCGGTCGAAAATGTTCAACGCTTTCAGCGACAGATCGAAATTGCCGACGCGGTATTGGTAATACAGGTCGGCCACTGCGTAGCTGGGCATGCGATAACGGTTATCGAAGTCCATCGCGACATACTGGCTTGCCGTCCAGCGTGCCATCGCACCGAGCTTCTGGCGCTCGTCGAATGCATATTCGGCGCGCAGGGAGACCACTTGTCCGGCGCTCATAGGCACGCGTTTGCCTTCGAACTCGCCGGAACGGAAACGTGCATCGCGCATCGACAGTGACGACCCGACCAGCAGCTTCCCGGTAAGCTGGTACGCGAGATTGAAATCGGCACCCTGGCGGCGCGTAGGCGCCAGATTCAGGTTCGATCCGACCAGATAGCCGAAAGAGTCCAGCCCGACATTGCTATAGGCAAGCTCATTGGCCAGGTCGCTCCGATAAACGCGAAAATCAAATCTGCCGCTCTGGCCCAGCACCCGCTTCCAGCCTGCCTCGTAGTCCTTCGATGTCTGGGGCAGCAGGGTGATCGGGTTGTAGCCGGTATCGTAGCTGCTGCCGATCTCGTCGATGTTCGCGAACCGGAAGCTGGTGGCGATCCTTGCGTACAGGCTGTCGGCCGGACTGAGCTGTTTCGCAGCACCCAACTCCCATGCGGAACGGGTGAAACGGTTCTCGACCGAGTCGCCGAAGCGCAAGCCGAGCTGCGAGCGCTCGTTCTGTTCGCGGCGGTAGCCGGCCGTCAGACGCAGGCCGATGCGTTCGATGTCCAGATCATCTTTGATGAAGTAGCTGGTCGACTGGAAATCCAGCTGGTAATTGCCGAAGGTCAGTGGCGGCGGGTAGACGCGCAACTGCGACCAGTCGCCGCGCTCGACGCCAAAGACCAGCCGGCTGCGCCCCACCGGCGTCGCATCGATGCGCTGGCCGCTCAGGCCAAAGAAATGATCGTCACCACGGTATTCGAAGGCGCTGGGCCACCCGCCCTGGACAGCGACAGCATCCAGATTGCGCCGGCGCGTGCTGGCATCGAGACGCCAGAGCGTGCCGCCGAGTTCGCTCTCGATGAATGCCGCAGTGCGGGTCGTCTCGATCTGGATACGGGTGTTGTTGGCGAGCGATGCTGGCTGCGCCATGCGGCGATCGACACGATATTCCTGCTCCGTCAACGATCCCGGCGTTTGGGCAAAGGTGTCGCCGCTGCTAAGGCTGAGGCCGGCTCGCGCATGCTGGCCGGTATAGCTGCCCGAGAAGAACAGGCCGCGGTCGCTGCTCGCAGAGTGCTGGCGGAAGCCCTCGGACGATCGGTCTGAAGCAGCAAGCGAGAGATCGAGGCCGCCCTTTCCATAACGCGCATTGACACGGTATTCATCCGAGGAGAAAGAACCGCGGCCTGCGTACACGCTGGCGGACGCCCCTTCTTTCACTTTACCGGCAGAAGCGCGGGTGATGATATTGACGACCCCGCCGGTGCTGCCGCCACCGTACAGGACACTGCCGGAACTGCGTTGAATTTCGATGCGCTCGACGCTTTCCACCGGCAGACCCGACAGGCGGATTTCGGTTGCATCGCCCTCGCGCAGGGGAATACCGTCGATTAGCACTAGCAGGTTGGCGCCGGCGGTGTCGCCGAAACCCATGGGATCGATCGTCAGCTCATTGCCGCCCGTGAGGCTGGTCCGCGTGGCGAGCCCGCCGATGCGGCTGATCGCTTCGTTCACAGTGAGGACATTCGCACTCTCCATCTGGTCGCGCGTAATGACCGTGAGATAGGCTGGCGTGCTCTGCGGGTCTTGCTCGTAACGCGTGGCCGTTACCAGCACCTGCGGCAATGAAGGCGTTTCTGCCGACTGGGCGGATGCCATGCAGGTGGACAACAAGGACGGCAGCGCAGCGAGCACGGGCAGCCCGCCGCGGAAAATTCGACTGGACATAAAAATTTAATGGACGAACGTCCCGCCAGCTTCCCCGCAGGCGAGACTACACAGGAGCGCGAACCGATGAAGTACGACCGGATGTCCGGCGAAACCACCCCGTTCGCCTCTCCCACCTGTCCTGGCCGGTATCCGGGCTGACAAGCGTAACCGTCCGGCCTTCCCATGCACGATGCACAGTGGCGAAGAGAACGGATTGCATGACTGCTGTCATGCGCTTGCTTACCGTTGCGGGGGCAGCACACGTTGGCCGGATCCGGCGTACCGGGCGGGCTTCGTGTTTCCCGTTTAACTGCCTGTCGGGATCGACAGGCGAGCACCAAAACCCGCGAAGTGTAGGCGAACCGATATCGGCCAGTCAACGAATACCGTTCAGTCAGATTCAGGCCGAACTCGACTATCTTGTACCTTGCAAACCCACTACACTGCGATCCTCTATCTCCAAAAAGAACCGCGCGAGGAAACCGATGCGTGACCAGCACATGCGTAACAGTGCCGATGCCCATTCCCTGTCCAGGTACTACACGCAACAATACAATGCACGCGCCGACATACCGGATCACCCGGCCATCTTCGCCCGCTGGCAAAAGGAATCGGCGCTGGTACGCCGTACACAGGCCGGCCTGCTCGATTTGCCCTTCGGTCACGCCGACAAGGAAAGGCTGGACTTCTATCCGGCCTACCGCACTGACGCGCCGCTGCTCGTGTTCATCCACGGGGGATGGTGGAGATCGCTCGACAAATCGGATTTCACCTTCATCGTGCCGGGATATCGGCGCGCGGGCTTCAATGTAGCCCTGACCAATTACACGCTCGCCCCGGAAGCGACGATCGAGGAGATCACGCTGCAGCAACTGCGCGCGCTTGCGTGGCTGTACAGGAATGCTGAGCGTCTTGAGTTCGACCGGCACCGCATTGTCGTCGCTGGTCACTCGGCCGGCGGCCACCTGGCGGCGATGATGCTCGCGGCTCTCTGGCCCGACTATGCGCCGGACCTGCCGGCCGACTTGCTCAAGGGCGGTGTTCTGATGTCCGGCCTGTACGACCTTGAACCGGTTTGTCACGCAGACTTCGTGAATGTCGACCTGAAACTCGATCCGGAGCGCGCACAACGACTATCGCCCTCCTGCATGCCTCAGGCAGTCGCAGGGACTTCATTCATTACCGCGGTCGGGGCACTCGAATCAAACGAGTTCCAGCGACAGACCGAACTGATCGGGCAGCAATGGGTCCGGGGGTTTCGGAAGCAAGTGCCGTTACCCGGCCTCAACCACCTGACCATCTGCGATGCATTCGCCGATCCTTCCCACCCCTTGTTTGCCGCCACCTGCGAACTGGTGTCGTCTGTGTGAACGACCGCAACGCCGGATCTCAGGATTGAGATGATCGCCGACGGTGGTACGCCTGCTGGCGATTCATGAATTCTGTCGCCAGAAGAACCTCCCGCAGCAGATAAACAAAACTGCCGGTCAGCGAAATCATCGCCGCGACGAACAGCGCGGCGATCAGCGATCCCATTCGCAGGTTAAGCGCATCGGCAACGAAAAGCGCTGCGACGACCATGCAGATAAGCAATGCGCAACTGGTAGACAAGAAGATTGCGCGATTGATCTTCTTGGCTCGCCGGAATAACACACCCAGTTCTGCACTGCACCTGCCCTCCTCTCCCGCTGATTGCGGGCCATCCAGCCCAGCCTCGAGAATCCTCGTGCGATCAATGATGCGCGCCAGCCGGTTTGTCAGCACCAGCATGTTCGTACCCACGCCCGTCAACAGAAATACCGGCGCAATGGCCAGTTGAATGATGTGTCCGATCTCGTCCGGCTTGATTTCCATGGAACCCGCCTGCGAGCACCCTGCCCGCCCTTGAAAAAAACCGAAGTCTAGCAGTCCGTCCTTGCCTCAAGTGAGTTCCTTGAAGCAAGAAATTTTCCCCAAGCAATGAATTCGTTCCGTCTCGGGAATAAATCCATTTCTCCAATCACAAAAATCGTTCTGTATCCGAGTTTTTGATCCAAATCACATGGGTCGATTGGTGAAAAGCTGTTACATTAAACGAAAGTGTTGCAATTTTGTTACTAGGCGGAAATCGTGATGAAAACAGATTTATCAAGATCAATTTTTCCGGTCGGTTGCGCGTTCGGTGCCGGGCTGGCGCGGCGAGAAGCGCAGGGCATCGATGGCCGGGGTTGGCGCAGATGATCCGGGTGGTGCTGGCAGATGATCACGGACTCATGCGGGAAGGCATCAAACACATACTCAGACAAGCGAATGACATCGAGGTATTTGGAGAGGCAACTGACGGATTCGAAGTGCTGTCTTTGGTTCGCAAGGGCGGTTTTGATGTGCTGGTGATGGATCTCTCAATGCCGGGACGCAGCGGAATGGATCTGATCAAACAAATCACGGGGGAGGCTCCCGGTATCGCAGTACTGATCCTCACGATGCACGACGAGGACCAGTATGCTGCCCGCGCGATACGGCTGGGCGCACATGGCTACATCACGAAGGAAAGCGCAGGCACCGAGCTGGTCAACGCGATCAGGAAGGTCCATTCGGGCCGGCCCTACATCAGCATGGAAGTGGCAGAGCAGCTGGCAATGGACGCGATGCCAAACAAGCACGACCTGCCGCACAAGTCGCTGACCAACCGCGAATTCGAAGTGTTCAATCTGCTCGTGATTGGACGGTCGGTAACGGACATCGCAGAAACGCTGCATCTGTCCGTGAAGACCATCAGCACGCACAAGGCGCACATATTGCAGAAGCTGGGCACGCCTTCACTGGCGGAACTTGTGCAGTACGCAATTGCTCACGGCCTGCTGGAAAAGTTCAAGCCCTGAGGCTGACAGACTGGATGAATGAGATGAAACAGACGCTCGGAAAGTCCTTAAGAAAGCTCGGCTCGCTCGCGCCAAGCATTCAGGTAGCCCCGATAGCGAAGAAGAATTCGAGTCGGGATACTAACGACTCGCAACACGCATGACCAGCAAACAACGGAGAGACTCATGCACACACCGATTCATCCGACGTGAATTCGGCAAGGCACTGCCCGTCAATAAATCGGAGAACACGCCGACGGTTGCCAGCGCTGGCAGCGGCATGGCAAGCGAAACAAACCGGACAGGCATGGCCAAATTTCCATGTCGCCCCCCTTCCAGACCCCAGAACCAGGAGATGACCATGACATCCACCCATGTTTCCGAGCTTCGTTCCGACGCCCTTAACCCTGCGCTTCACGCAGGCGCCGATGCAGGATGGCAGCGCCAGGGAAAGCTTTGGTCGAACCTGAAAGAGCTGTGCGATCTGCTTCGCATACCTGCCGCCCCAACGGTGCATGACGAAGAATTTCTGTTCCAGCATGTTCAGTTCAAGACGGGCCAGCGCGTGCATACAATCGGTCAGCCTTTCGACACGCTGTTCATCGTTCATTCCGGCTTCCTGAAGACCGTGCTGATCGATGAATACGGTAACGAGCAGGTACTGAGCTTCCCGATGAAAGGCGATCTATTCGGCGTGGATGGCATTCACACCAAGCGTTATGCATCTGAAGCGGTTGCCCTGTCCAACTGCGACCTTATCCTGCTGCCGTTCAAGAAATTTACCCAGCTCGGCCGCAGCTACGTTGAACTCGAGCACGCAATGTACAGTGTCATGAGCCGTGAACTGGTCCGCGAACAAACAATGGTCAGCATGCTCGGTGCGTTGTCGGCAGAAGCCCGTGTCGCCCGCTTCCTGGTGTCGCTGTCGGAGCGTTTCGCAGACATGGGCTACTCGAGCAAACTGTTCAACCTGCGCATGACGCGTCATGAAATCGGCAGCTATCTCGGCCTGACGCTCGAAACCGTGAGCCGCACGCTGTCGGCATTCAATGAAATCGGCCTGATCACGGTAGACCAGCGCTCGATCGGCATCAAGGATCTCGAAGCGCTGCGCACCTTGCGCCGCCTCCCGCCGTCGAGCGCACGATCGAAAGCAGCCGGACGCCGGGCGCGGATGGCGGCTGCTGGCGGTCCGGCAAACCCCGAAAACGGCAAGGACTGGAATCCCATCGCAGCTGCCTGACTAAAGCGTTTTCCCGCAGGCAGCATCAATGGAAAAATGGCGGGACACATGCGTCCCCGCCATTTTTCTTGAGGCATTTAAGGCATGTCCTCTGATTGCCTTTACAACCGGACCATACCCTCAGGTCGTTCAGCAGAATTTTCCCGGATCAGGCAGACTTCCTTCGGCCACCCCGCCCCTTGTGATGCGTATGCGCATGGCCGTTCGGGCTGGCGGTCGACGCCTCCATGGACTTGGAAATCGCTTCGCGTGCGGTGGTGGCGGCATTCTCGAAGCTGTTGCGAGCAACCATCATGTTCTCGCCGGCCAGCCGGCTAGCCTCCCGAAATGCCTGCTCCCACACGGTGAGCATGCCGGCAAACGGATTGGCGACCACACCTTGATTGTTGCGAATATCCTGCTGGATTTTGTGCGTCGTCTCCTCGCCCTGATGGGCGGCTGTCTCGCTCATTTGCTCCATGTAGCTGCGAACCGAACGGCCAAATTCTGCCTGCATCTCGACCAGGGCCGCCATGATCTGCTGCTGGCAGTGCATCGTCCGTTCCGGGCGTGCGGCAATGGCCACTTGCAGATCGGCCAGTTTGCCAGGATCACGCATGTCCGCCACCGCACGGGCGAGCTTTAACTGCCCATCCACAGCTTGG
>VFQM010002085.1_pt1 | contig 15670 bp, 12 predicted proteins | sample 3512391 | NCBI WGS metagenome assembly VFQM01 (sample SAMN10412369, study PRJNA504923) | tailings metagenome | isolation source: Replicate 1 from Balatoc abandoned mine | place: Philippines
GGCGAGTTGATGTACAGGCTGATGTCCTTCTCGGGGTTCTCCGCCTCGAGGAACAGCAGCTGCGCCACCACCACGTTCGCCATGTAGTCGTCGATGGGGCCGACCAGGAAGATCACGCGCTCCTTCAGCAGGCGCGAGTAGATGTCGTACGCGCGCTCGCCGCGGCTGGTCTGCTCGACCACCATCGGCACCAGGTTCAGACCCTTGGTCGGTTCCATCTACGTCCTCCGTTGTTGCCGCCTCAGGCGGCGTTCGGGCGCATCAGCTCGGCAAAGCCCAGGGCCTTTTCCGTGGCGTCGGCGCGCTCGGCGATCCAGTCGATCACCTGCTCTTCCATCACGCGGTTGCGCAGGCCGGACATGAGGTTGGGGTCGTTTCGGTACAGATCAATGACCTGCTGCGGGTCCTCGTAGGTCGAGGCGATCAGCTGCAGGGTCTCGTTCAGGCGCTTGGTGTCCAGGCGCAGGTCGTTCTGGCGGGCGACCTCGCCCACCAGCAGGCCGGCGGCGATGCGGCGGCGGGCCTGGGCCATGAACTGCTCGGCCTCGAACTTCACGCCGGCCTGGCCCTGCTGGCGCGCCTGCTGCTCGGCGGCGGCGGCCAGGCCGCGGGCCTCGGCCTCGATCAGGCGCGGCGGCAGCTCGACCGACTCATAGGCCGCCACCAGCTGGTCGGCCACTTCGGCGCGCAGGCGCTGCATCAGGTTGCCCTTGAGCTCGCGCTCGAGGTTGGCGCGCACTTCCTTGCGGAACTGCTCGACCTTGCCCGACTTGATGCCGAAGCTCTTGATGAAGGCCTCGTCGACCTCGGGCAGGCGCGGCTCGGAAACCTTGACGACCTTGAGCTGGACCTTGGCGGCCTTGCCGGCCAGCGCGGCGACGCGCCAGTTGCCCGGGAAGGTGACCTCGGCCTCGGCCTCGTCGCCGGACTTCATGCCGGCCAGCCGGGCTTCCAGCTCCGGGTACATCACGTTGGAGCCCAGCACGGTGGCGCCGCGCTCGGCGCCTTCGGCCGGCACGCGGCCCTCGGCGGTGGTGGCGCTGGTCTCGACGACGACGAGGTCGCCGGCCTGGGCCGGGCGCTCGACGGCCTCCCAGCTGCGGCGCTGCTGGCGCAGGGTCTCGATCATCGCGTCGATGTCGGACTCTTCGATGCTGCAGGTGGCGCGGGTGATCTTGAGCTTGGCCGGGTCGATCTTGCCGAAGTCCGGCACGACTTCGAAGGTCGCGGTATAGCGCAGCTCGCCGCCGGGCGCGATCGGCTCGGCCTGGATGTCCGGGTTGCCGGCGACGCGCAGGTTCTCCTGGCGCACGGCCTCGCCGAAGCTGTCGCGGATCAGGTCGCCGTAGGCCTCGTTGCGCACCTGCGCGCCGAAGCGCTGCTCGATGACCTTGGCCGGGACCTTGCCCTTGCGGAAGCCCTTGATGTTCGCGGTGCGCGCGACTTCACGCAGGCGGTTGCCGACGACGTCCTCGATGCGCTCGGCCGGCAGGCTGACGATCAGGCGGCGTTCCAGATTGGCGGTGTTCTCAAGCGAGACTTGCATGTTCACTCCTGCGACCGCGCCTTTCCAAGGGCGCGAAAATGAAAAAACCCGCGGAGCCCCGGCTCGTCCCCGCGCCCCCGTTGCCGGGTGGTGCGAAAGGAGAGACTCGAACTCTCACGGGTTGCCCCACTGGAACCTAAATCCAGCGCGTCTACCAGTTCCGCCACTTTCGCAACGCCGCGCGGGATCGATTCTTCGGGAAGATGGTGGGCCGTGTAGGATTCGAACCTACGACCTATTGATTAAGAGTCAACTGCTCTACCAACTGAGCTAACGGCCCGTAATCTTCCCGCCGAAGCGGCTGCGACGCGGCATTATGCCGTGCCTGGAACTGGGGTGGAAGACGGGACTCGAACCCGCGACCCTCGGAATCACAATCCGATGCTCTAACCAACTGAGCTACATCCACCACTTTGGAACTCGCGACCCCCGCCTGGCGCGCCCGGCAGGAATCGAACCTGCAACCGCCGGCTTAGAAGGCCGGTGCTCTATCCGGTTGAGCTACGGGCGCCTGCCGGGATCATACCGGCCGGCCCCGCCCGCGCACCACGCGGGTCACCGGCGCCTGGGGCGTGCTGGCCTGGTCGGGGCAGAGGGATTCGAACCCACGACATCCAGCTCCCAAAGCTGGCGCTCTACCAGGCTGAGCTATACCCCGGCGGTCAAGCCCGGCGCCTAACCAGCGCGCCGCAGGAGGTCCCACTCTACGACCGCCCCGGAAACCCGCGCAATGCGCCGACCACCGGGAGGGTCGAACAAAAAGGGTGCCGAAGCACCCTGTCTGCATTAGTGGCGCGCCCGGAGAGATTCGAACTCCCGACCACCAAGTTCGTAGCCTGGTGCTCTATCCAGCTGAGCTACGGGCGCGCAGAAGCGAAATTATGGGGGGCGTCATTCATTCCGTCAATACATCGCAACGAAATTTTTTCAGCCGCCGCATCCGCCAGTACCACCACCCGACGTTGCGTCGCGCGGACAACCGCGGCTTCGCAAGGACTGGCGGAGTGAGAGGGATTCGAACCCTCGATAGAGCTTTTGACCCTATACTCCCTTAGCAGGGGAGCCCCTTCGGCCTCTCGGGCATCACTCCGGGTATTGGCTCCGGCCTCGCCACTTCCAGCGAAACCGGCCGCATAGGATAGCCGTCACTCGGCTTTCGGTAAACCCGTTTCGGCGGCATCGCCGCCCGGCGCGTCATCCTTCTGGATGCGCTGGAAGATCTCCTCGCGGTGCACCGCCACGTCCTTGGGCGCGGTGATGCCGATGCGCACCTGGTTGCCCTTCACGCCCAGCACGGTCACGGTGACCGAGTCACCGATCATCAGGGTTTCTCCCACCCTGCGCGTCAGAATCAACATCGTCGTCCCTCCCGATACGTCCCTGCACCGGCCCGTGGTCGGCGTCGCCGCCCCGGTTCCCCAACCGATAAAACACGGCCCGGCCCGATGGTATGTCGGGCCGGGCCGGGCTGCAATGAAGCGGGGCGGGCCTCAGCCGAGGCGCGAGGCGACCCAGTCGGGAACCGCCGCGAGCGCGGACACCAGCTCGGGGCCGTCGTTGCCGCCGCCCTGGGCCATGTCGGGGCGACCGCCGCCCTTGCCACCGATCTGGCCGGCGACGTGGGACAGCAGTTCGCCCGCCTTGACCTTGCCCAGCGCCCCGCCCTGCACGCCCGCGACCAGCGCGGCCTTGCCGCCTTCGGCCGAGGCCAGCAGGATCACCGCATCGCCGAGGCGCGACTTGAGCTGGTCCACGGCCTCGCGCAGCGCCTTCGCGTCCAGGCCCTCGAGGCGCGCGGCGACCACCTTCACGCCCATGACCTCGGGCGCGCTGGCCGCCAGGTCCGCCGTCGCACCCGCCGCGGCCTTGGCCTTCAGCGACTCCAGCTCGCGCTCGAGCTTCTTCTGGCGGTCGAGCAGCTGGCGCAGCTTTTCGACCACGTCGCCGGCGCTGTTGGCGCCCAGCAGCGTCGCGGCCTCGTCGAGCTTGCGCTCTTCCTCGGCGATGTACGCCAGCGCACCCGCGCCGGTCACCGCCTCGATGCGGCGCACGCCCGCGGCCACGCCGCCTTCGCTGGTGATCTTGAAGACACCGATGTCGCCGGTGGCGTGCACGTGGGTGCCGCCGCACAGTTCGGTGGAGAACTCGCCCATGCGCAGCACCCGGACGTTTTCCCCGTACTTCTCGCCGAACAGGGCCATGGCGCCGAAATCCAGCGCCTCCTGCATGCCCATGTGGTGGACCTCGGCGTCGGCGTTGCGGCGGATCTCGGCATTGACCATCGCCTCGATCGTGGCCAGCTCGTCGGCGGTGACCGCCTGGAAGTGCGAGAAGTCGAAGCGCAGGCGATCGGGCGCGACCAGCGAGCCCTTCTGCGTGACGTGTTCGCCCAGGACCTTGCGCAGCGCGGCGTGCAGCAGGTGGGTGGCGCTGTGGTTGAGCACGATGTCGGCGCGGCGGGCGGCGTCGATTGCGGCCTCGACGACGTCGCCCACCTTCAGCGCGCCGACGGCCAGCTGGCCGACGTGGCCGTGGAAGGCGCCCGACACCTTGACCGTGTCCCGGACGTCGAAGCGGGCCAGGCCCGACGACAGCGCGCCGGTGTCGCCGACCTGGCCGCCGGACTCGGCGTAGAAGGGCGTGCGGTCGAGCACGACGAGGGCCTCGTCGCCAGCCGTGATCGCCTCCACCGGCTTGCCCTCGTGCAGGAGGGCGACGACGCGGCAGGCGTCGGCGCGCGGGGCGTCGTACCCGAGGAAGACGGTCGGCGCCAGCGTCGAGACCACTTCCGCCGGCAACGCAACGGCACCGGAGAACTTGCTGGCCGCGCGGGCGCGCTTGCGCTGCTCGGCCATGTGCGACTCATAGTCGGCCATCGCGCCATCGGCCAGGGCCCAGCCCTTGTCGGCGTTCTCGCGCACCAGGTCGGCGATCAGGTCCGGCGGGCAGCCGTAGGTGTCGTGCAGCTGGAACAGCTGCTCGCCCTTCAGGCGGTTGCCGGAGGCGGCCAGGTATTCGGAGAGGCGCTGCATGCCGGCGTCCAGCGTCGTGGCGAATGCGGCTTCCTCGGCCTTGAGGGCCTGCTCGACCAGCGACTGCTTCGCGGCCAGCTCCGGATACGCCTCGCCCATCACCTCGACCAGGGGCTTGACCATGCGCCAGAAGCGGCCGTCGGCGTGCAGGCCGTCGAGCTTCCAGAAATGGCGGATGGCGCGGCGGATGATGCGGCGCAGGACATAGCCGCGACCTTCGTTCGAGGGCAGCACGCCGTCGACGACCAGGAAGCTGCAGGCGCGGATGTGGTCGGCGATCACGCGCAGCGACTTGTGCTCCAGGTCGGCGGTGTGGGTCAGCGCCGCCGCGGCCTTGATCAGGTGCTGGAACAGGTCGATCTCGTAGTTGCTGTGCACGTGCTGCAGCACCGCCGAGATGCGCTCCAGTCCCATGCCGGTATCCACGCAGGGCGCCGGCAGCGGCACCAGGGTGCCGTCGGGCTGGCGGTCGAACTGCATGAAGACGTTGTTCCAGATCTCGATGAAGCGGTCGCCGTCCTCGTCCGGCGAGCCCGGCGGGCCGCCGGCGATGTGCGCGCCGTGGTCGTAGAAGATCTCGGTGCAGGGGCCGCAGGGGCCGGTGTCGGCCATCTGCCAGAAATTGTCGCTGGCGTAGGGCGCGCCCTTGTTGTCGCCGATGCGGATGATGCGCTCGGCGGGCAGGCCGACGACGGTGTTCCAGATCTCGAAGGCCTCGTCGTCCGTGTGGTAAACGGTGACGAGCAGGCGGTCCTTGGGCAGCTTCCAGACCTCGGTCAGCAGCTCCCAGGCCCAGCAGATGGCGTCCTTCTTGAAATAGTCGCCGAAGCTGAAGTTGCCCAGCATCTCGAAGAAGGTGTGGTGGCGCGCGGTGTAGCCGACCTGGTCGAGGTCGTTGTGCTTGCCGCCGGCGCGCACGCAGCGCTGGCTGGAGGCGGCGCGCTTGTAGCTGCGCTTCTCGGCGCCGAGGAACACGTCCTTGAACTGGACCATGCCGGCGTTGGTGAACAGCAGGGTGGGATCGTTGCCCGGCACGAGCGGGCTCGAGGCCACGACCTCATGGCCCTTGGAACGGAAGAACTCCAGGAAGTCCCGGCGGATGTCGTTGCTGGTCTTGGTGGTCATCGGTGGCAGGCGGCAAGGGCGGAAGGGCCGGCAATCCGGCCCCGGCCAGCCCACGGTGGGGGCCGGCGCTGGAGTCCGCAATCAAATCGGCGAGGCCGACAAGATTACCAGCCCATCGGGCCGCCCGGCTCAGTCCGACGGGTCCCCGCCGCGCCGCACCGCCTGCCAGGCGGTCTCCGGGTCGAAACCGCGGCGGACGAGGAATTCCACGAGTTTCCGGCGCCGGTCCGGGTCGGCCAGGTCGGCCGGCCGGGCCCGCCGGACGACCTGTTGCCGGGCACGCTCGGGCCAGTCCGCATCGCAGTCGGCCAGGGCGGCATCGATCTGTTCGGCCGGCAGGCCATGGGTGTTCAGTTCCGCGCGGATGCGAACCGGCCCGTAACCCGCCGACGCCCGGTCCCGGGCGAAGGCGGAGGCGAAACGGGCGTCGTCCTGGTAGCCCTGCCCGGCAAGGCGCTCCACCGCATCCCGGGCCTCGTCGGCCGGTACGCCACGGACGGCCAGCTTGCGGACCAGGTCACGCCGGGAATGCTCCCGACGGACAAGCAGCCCCAGCGCCCGCTGGTAGGGATCGGCGGGGCCATCCGCCCCGCCCCGCCGCCCGCCGGCCATGGCGGCTTACTCGACCGGCTCGGCGGTCTCGTCGCCAATCACCAGGCCCGGCACGAACATGTCGCGCAGCTTGCCCTCAAGCTCCTTGGCCACGGCCGGGTTGTCCTTCAGCCACTGGCGGGCGTTCTCCTTGCCCTGGCCGATGCGCTCGCCGTTGTAGCTGTACCAGGCGCCGGACTTCTCGATCATCTTGGCGTCCACGCCCATGTCGATGATCTCGCCCTCGCGGCTGATGCCCTGGCCGTAGAGGATCTCGGTGACGATGACCTTGAACGGGGGCGCCATCTTGTTCTTGACGACCTTGATCTTGGTCTGGTTGCCGATCACTTCCTCGCCCTTCTTCACCGAACCGATGCGGCGGATGTCCAGGCGCACCGAGGCATAGAACTTGAGCGCATTGCCGCCGGTGGTGGTTTCCGGGCTCTGGCCGGGCATCATCACGCCGATCTTCATGCGCAGCTGGTTGATGAAGATCACCAGGCAGTTGCTGCGCTTGATGTTGGCGGTGAGCTTGCGCAGGGCCTGGCTCATCAGGCGGGCCTGCAGGCCGGGCAGCTGGTCGCCCATCTCGCCTTCGATCTCGGCGCGCGGCGTGAGCGCGGCGACCGAGTCGACGACGACCATGTCCACGGAATTCGAGCGCACCAGCATGTCGGCGATCTCCAGCGCCTGCTCGCCGGTATCCGGCTGGCTGACCAGCAGGTCCTCGACGTTCACGCCCAGCTTCTGGGCGTAGGTGGGGTCGAGCGCGTGTTCGGCGTCGATGAAAGCCGCGGTGCCGCCGGCCTTCTGGCATTCGGCGATGGCCTGCAGGGTGAGGGTGGTCTTGCCCGAGGACTCCGGCCCGTAGATCTCGATCACGCGGCCGCGCGGCAGGCCGCCGATGCCCAGGGCGATGTCGAGCATGAGCGAGCCGGTGCCGACGACTTCGGCCGGCTCCGCGGCCTTGTCACCCATGCGCATCACGGCGCCCTTGCCGAACTGCTTTTCGATCTGGCTCAGGGCCGCGGTAAGGGCGCGCTTCTTGTTCTCGTCCATGGTCTGTCCTCGGGGTGTGTCGTTGGGGTTGGCGCCACTCTAGGCGGTCAAAGTCTCAAATCCGGAGATGCCGGGACAGCCGTGGAAATCCGCAGGCGCCGTAGGCATTCGCCGCTCACCGGTTTGGCCGCACCAGGCCGCAGTACAGGCCTTCGATCGCGAAATCCTGGTCGGGGCGGACGAGGATCGGGGCGAAGTCCGGGTTGCGCGGCAACAGGCGCACGCCGTCCTTGCCCATCTTGAGCAGCTTGACCGTGATCTCCTCGTCCACGCGGGCCACGACGATCTGGCCGCTGCGCGCCTCGGCCGTGCGGTGCACGCCGATCAGGTCGCCGTCGAGGATGCCCTCGTCGCGCATCGAATCGCCCTTCACGCGCAGCAGGTAGTCCGGTGCCGGCGAGAAGAACACCCGGTCGAGCAGCACCATGCCGTCGTGGCCGGCATCGGCGCCGATGGGCATGCCGGCCGCCACGCGGCCCAGGATGGGCAGGCGCAGGAGGTCGTCCCCGGCCGCCGGGACGAGGTCGGCGGCCGGGGACGACACGAGCCGGATGCCCCGCGCCTGGCCAGGCACGCGGCGGATGGCGCCCGCGGCCTCCAGGGCTTCGAGGTGGTACTGCGCCGCGCGCACGCCCTTGAACCCGAAGGCATGGGCGATCTCGACCTGGGAGGGCGATGCGCCGTCGGCCTCGATGCGCTGGGCGATGAAGGCCAGGATGGCCTGCTGGGTCTCGGTGATGTCCATTAGTAGCAATACTACTAACGAACCCTCGGAGGCTGTCAAGCCCCCGGGCGCCGGCTCATCCGGCCAGGGCCAGCAGGCCCTGCAGCGCCGCCGCCACCGTCTGCCGGCGCACCGCGTCGCGGTCGCCGGCGAAGTGGAAGACCTCGGCGCGCGGATAGCCGCCGCGCCGCTTCCAGGCGATCCACACGGTGCCCACCGGCTTGTCCGCGGTGCCGCCGGTCGGTCCGGCCACGCCGGTCACCGCCACCGCGATGCTGGCGCCGGAATTGACGATCGCGCCCGACACCATCTCGGTCACCGTTTCCCGGCTGACCGCACCGTGCGCGACCAGGGTCTCCGGCCGAACGCCCAGCAGCGCCTGCTTGGCCTCGTAGCTGTAGGCCGCCATGCCACAGTCGAACCAGGCCGAGCAGCCCGGGATGTCGGTGATCATCTTGGCGATCCAGCCGCCCGTGCAGCTCTCGGCCGTGGCCAGCATCAGGTGCCGGGCCTGCAGGGCCTCGCCCACGCCCAGGGCGAGGGCGTGCAGGGCGTCGTCGTCGGGGTGCGCCGGGGTGTCCATCGCGCAAGGGTAGCCCCGCCCGACCGGCCGGGGCCATCCGGCCTTTCGGCACGGGGCTTGACGGATTCGTTTACGCGTGTAATCTGCAGCCATCGATTACGGGCGTAAACAAACATGCAGATCAGCGACGCGGAAAGCCTGGTGATGGACGTGCTCTGGCGGCGCGCGCCCCGCACGTCCGAGGACGTCATCGCCGAACTGGCCACCAGCCAGCAGTGGCAGGAAGCGACGGTCAAGACCCTGCTCAACCGCCTGCTCAACAAGGGCGCGGTGCGGGCGGAGAAGGACGGCCGGCGCTACCTCTACCACCCCGTGCTGGCGCGCGAGGATTGGGTCGCGGAGCAGAGCCGCGGCCTGGTGGACCGCCTCTTCGACGGCCGGATCGCGCCGCTGGTCGCGCACTTCTCGCGCACCGAGAAGCTCGATCCGCGCGACATCGCCGAACTGCGCCGCCTGCTGGAGGACCTGGACGATGGCCGCTGACCTGCTCGCCCTCCTGATCGAGGCCACGCTGGCGAGTTCCGCGGCGATCCTGCTGGTGATGGCGGTGCGCCGGCCGCTGCGCCGCCTGGCCGGACCGGCCGTGGCCTGCCTGGCCTGGGGCGTCGTGCCGCTGGCCCTGCTCGCGGCCTGCGTGCCTGCCCTCCCGGGCGCGGCGCTGCCGCCCTCACTCCAGCCGGTGCAGGCCCTGCCCGGGATGGCGGTCGCCGCCAGTGCGGGCGCGCAGGCCGTCGCCGCGGAGGCGGCCGGCGGGCTCGTGCTCCTCTGGATCGCCGGCGTGCTGGCCGTGGGCCTGGGCCTGCTTGCCCGCCAGCGCGCCTTCGACCGCCGGATCGCGCGCGGCGGCGCGCCGGAGGGCCCGGCCGTGGTCGGCCTCTGGCATCCGCGCATCGTGTTGCCCCGGGACTTCGCGCGCCGCTACTCCGCGCTCGAGCAGGCGCTGGTGCTCGAACACGAGCGCCAGCACCTGCGCCGCGGCGACCTGCCCGCGCTGGCGCTCTGCGCCGCGCTGCGCGCGCTGTTCTGGTTCAACCCCCTGATCCACCTGGCCGCGGCGCGCCTGCGCCAGGACCAGGAACTGGCCTGCGACGCCGCCGTGCTCGCCCGCCACCCGCACCAGCGCCGCGCTTATGGCGAGGCGATGCTCAAGACCGATCTCGCCGGCGTCGGGGCCCCCGTCGGCTGCCACTGGCAATCCTGCCAATCCCTCAAGGAGAGACTGATGATGCTCAAGCAGATTCCCCCGGGCCCCGGCCGTCGCCGGCTGGGCCTCGGCCTGGTGGCCGCCACCGCGGCCTTCGTGTCCCTGGCCAGCTGGGCGGGGCCGTCGGGCGATGCCCCGGCGCCGCCCCCCGCCTACCTGCAGAAGACGACGGACGCCGACGTGCTCACCGCCCCCACGTATCCGCCGCAGGCCCTGGCCGACAAGGTCAGCGGCAAGGTGATGCTCAAGGTGTACGTGCAGCCGGATGGCAGCGTCGGCGAGGTCATCGTGGAAAAGTCCGAGCCGGCCGGCGTGTTCGACGCCGCTGCCATCGAGGCCGCGAAGTCCTGGCGCTTCTCCCCGGCCGCGCGCACGTCCACCGGCGAGCCGGCGGCAGGCTGGGTGCTCGTGCCGGTGCAGTTCGAGGCCGACGGCACGCCGCCCGACGACGCGCAGTAAGCGGATCCCGGACCGGCGGCGACGGGCCGCCGGTTCCGGCACAATGGCCGGCCTTCCGCCGCGCCGCCCCCGCCCGTCCTGATGTCCGCCGACGCCCCGCAGCACACCCCGCTGATGAAGCAGTTCTTCGCCGCCAAGGCGGAGCACCCGGACATCCTGCTGTTCTTCCGGATGGGCGATTTCTACGAGCTGTTCTACGACGACGCCCGCAAGGCCGCGCGCCTGCTCGACATCACCCTGACCCAGCGCGGCGCCTCCGCCGGCGCGCCCATACCGATGGCGGGCGTGCCGGTGCATGCGATGGAGGGCTACCTCGCGCGGCTGGTGGCGCTGGGCGAGTCGGTGGCCATCTGCGAGCAGATCGGCGACCCGGCCCTGGCCAAGGGCCTGGTCGAGCGCAAGGTGGTGCGCATCGTCACCCCGGGCACGGTCACCGACGAGGCGCTGCTGCAGGAGCGCCGCGACACCCTGCTGCTGGCGATCAGCCGCGGCAAGTCGGGTTACGGCCTGGCCTGGGCCGACCTGGCCGGCGGCCGCTTCCTGGTGAGCGAGGTCGCCAACGAGGACCAGCTCGCCGCCGAGGTGGCGCGCCTGGATCCGGCCGAAACCCTGCTGCCCGACGAGGACGGCTGGCCGCCCTTCCTCGCCACCCTGCCCGGCCTGCGCCGCCGCCCGCCCTGGGGTTTCGAGGCCGACGCCTGCCGGCGCCAGCTGCTGCGCTTCTTCGGCCTGCACGACCTGGGCGCCTTCGGCCTCGAAGGCCGGCCGCTGCCGACCGGCGCCGCCGGCGCGCTGCTGGCCTACGTCGAGGAGACGCAGAAGCAGCGCCTGCCCCACCTCACCTCGATCGCCTTCGAATCGGCCGACGATGGCATCGCGCTCAACGCCGCCACGCGCCGGCACCTCGAGCTCGACAACCGCACCGACGGCCGCGTCGAGCACACCCTGCTGGGCGTGCTCGACGCGAGCGTGACGCCGATGGGTGGCCGCCTGCTTCGCCGCTGGCTCAACCGCCCGCTGCGCGACCGGCGGGTGCTGGGCGAGCGCCACCACGCGGTCGCCACCTTCATCGAATCCGGTGCGCACGAAACACTTCGCGAGGCCTTCCGCGGCCTGGGCGACGCCGAGCGCATCCTTTCGCGCGTGGCCCTGCGGTCGGCGCGGCCGCGCGACCTGTCCACGCTGCGCGATGCCCTGGCCATGCTGCCCGCGCTGCGCGCGACGCTGGCGCCACTGGACTCCCCGCGCCTGCAGGCGCTGGCCTCGGAACTGGGCGAACACGGCGAGGCCGCCGCCCTGCTCGCCCGTGCCATCGTGCCCACGCCGCCGGTGCTGCTGCGCGACGGCGGCGTGATCGCCGAGGGCTTCGACGCCGAGCTCGACGAGCTGCGCGTGCTGTCCACGAACGCGGACCAGTTCCTGGTGGACCTGGAGGCGCGCGAGAAAGCCGCCACCGGCATCCCGACGCTCAAGGTCGGCTACAACCGCGTGCACGGCTACTACATCGAGATCAGCAAGGGCCAGGCGGACCGCGCACCGACGCACTACACGCGCCGCCAGACCCTGACCGGCGCCGAGCGCTACATCACCGAGGAGCTCAAGGCCTTCGAGGACAAGGTGCTGAGCGCGCGCGAACGCGCGCTGGCGCGCGAGAAGGGCCTGTACGAGGAGCTGCTCGACGCACTCAACGCCGGCCTGGAGGCGCTCAAGCGCTGCGCCGCCGCCCTGGCAGAGCTTGACGTCCTGGCCGCCTTCGCCGAGCGCGCGCTCGCGCTGGACTGGACGCGCCCGGAGCTCACCGAGGCCCCGGGCCTGCGCATCGAGCGCGGCCGCCACCCGGTGGTCGAAGCCGTGCGCGACGAGCCCTTCGAGCCCAACGACCTGGTGCTGGACGAAAGCCGCCGCATGCTGGTGATCACCGGCCCGAACATGGGCGGCAAGAGCACCTACATGCGCCAGAACGCGCTGATCGTGCTGCTGGCCCACATCGGCAGCTTCGTGCCGGCCGCCCGCGCGGTGATCGGCCCGATCGACCGCATCCTCACCCGCATCGGTGCCGGCGACGACCTCGCCCGCGGCCAGTCCACCTTCATGGTCGAGATGGCCGAGACCAGCTACATCCTCCACCACGCGACCGCGAACTCGCTGGTGCTGATGGACGAGATCGGCCGCGGCACCTCCACCTACGACGGCCTGGCGCTCGCCGAGGCCTGCGCCCGCCACCTCGCGCAGTCCAACCGCGCCTACACCCTGTTCGCCACCCATTATTTCGAGCTCACCGCGCTGGCCGAGCCCGGCAGCGGCATCGCCAACGTGCACCTCGACGCCGTCGAGCACGGCGACCGCCTGGTGTTCATGCATGCGGTCAAGGATGGCCCGGCCAACCGCAGCTTCGGCCTGCAGGTGGCGGCGCTGGCCGGCCTGCCGCGCGACGTCGTGGCCCAGGCCCGGCGCACGCTGGCCGAGCTCGAACAGCGCGGCGCGCCGCAGGCGGCGGCGATGAGCCCGGCGGCCCTGGAGCAGCCGCAGCAGGCCAGCCTGTTCGCGCCCCTGCCGTCGGCGGCGCTCGAGGCACTCGATGCCATCGAGCCGGACGAGCTGACGCCCAAGCAGGCGCTGGAGGCGCTCTACCGGCTCAAGCAGCTGCGCTGATCGTTCGCGGCGCCCTCACCCGGGCGCGCGGGCCCTTCTGCTAGCTTTCCCCCTTCGTCCGTCCCCGGAGCCCCGGCATGCCGCTGCGCCACCTGATCCTCGCCCTGCCCCTGCTCGCCGCCGCCTTCGACGCCCAGGCCCGCGACCTGGTGGTGCAGGCCGGGCAACTGCTCGACCGGCCGGGCCAGGCGCCGCGCGGCGCCGCCACCCTGCTGGTCCGCGACGGCAAGGTGGCGCAGGTGCGCGACGGCCACCTTGGCCCGGAGGCCTTCGGCGCCCCCACGGACACCGAGGTGCTCGACCTGCGCCAGCATTTCGTCCTGCCCGGCCTGATCGACAGCCACGTGCACCTGACCAACGACCTCGGCGGGCTGGCCGGCCAGCTGGCGCAGGTGCAGCGCAGCCCGGCCGACAACGCGCTCGAGGCCGCCGCGAACGCCCGCAAGACCCTGCTCGCCGGCTTCACCACGGTGCGCAACCTGGGCGACGGCGACGGCGAGATCCGCGCGCTGCGCGACGCGATCAACGCCGGCAAGCTGCCGGGCCCGCGCATCCTCACCGCCAACACCTCGATCTCGGCCACCGCCGGCCACGGCGACCCGCGCCTGGGCTTCCGCGCCGACCTGCACGAGGCCCTGGACACCGGCAACAACGTCTGCGACGGCGTGGAGTCCTGCCGCCGCGCCGTTCGCTCGCAGGTGGCGCAGGGCGCCGACGTCATCAAGCTGTTGGTCACCGGCGGCGTCAACAGCCGCATCGGCGCCGGCCTGGGCGCGCAGATGTTCGAGGACGAGGCGCGGGCCGTGGTGGAGACGGCGCGCATGTACGGCAAGAAGGTCGCCGTGCACGCGCACGGCGCCGACGGCATCAACCTGGCGCTGCGCCTGGGCGTGGATTCGATCGAGCACGGCACCCTGCTCGACCGCGAGGGCCTGGAACTGTTCCGGCGCTCGGGCGCCTACTACGTGCCCACGCTGTCGACGGTGAACGGCTACCGCGAGCGCCTGGCCGCCAACCCCGAGGCCTACCAGGGCGAGGTGCTGGAGAAGATCCGCTGGCGCATCGACATCACCGGCAAGGCGCTGGAGCAGGCGGTGCCGGCCGGCGTGAGGATCGCCTTCGGCACCGACGCCGGCGTCAGCCTGCACGGCCGCAATGCCGACGAGTTCGAGCTGATGGTCGCGCATGGCATGACGCCGGCCCAGGCCATCGTCGCCGCCACCCGCAACGCCGCCGACCTGCTGGGCCTGGGCGACCAGGTCGGCAGCCTGGAGCCCGGCAAGCAGGCCGACCTCGTCGCGGTGCGCGGCAATCCTCTCGAGGACGTGACCGTGCTCAAGCGCGTGGACGTCGTGGTGAAGGGCGGCGAGGTGGTGCAGCCCTGAGGGCGGCCGCCGCTCAGAGCGCGTCGAGGTCGCCCAGGGCCTGGATGAGCCGGCGGGCGCGCTTGTCGGGCCGGGACGCCGGCGGCCGGTAACCGGCCATCGCCGCGCGCCGCTCCGCGGCCGCCGTTTCGCGGGCCGTGCGCGAGGCTTCGGACTCCGAATACAGCGCCTGCGCCACCCTGGCCGGGCCGCGCTGTTCGCTCAGGCCGAGCACGACGACCTCGAAGACCTCCTCGCCGCGCCGCACCACCAGCGCGTCGGCGACGCGCACCATGCGCGAGGGCTTGGCGCCCTGCCCGCCCACCATCACCTTGCCACCGGCGATCGCGGCCTTGGCCAGCGCCCGGGTCTTGAAGAAGCGCGCCGCCCAGAGCCAGACGTCCAGGCGCACCGCCGGCGGGGCGGCCGGTGCCGGGGCGTCAGTCTTCACGGCTGGCCTGCATGGCATCGTCAAGCCGTCGCACCAGCGCCTCGATGCGCGGCGACGCCAGGCCGCCGTAGCGGGCGTCGATGGCCTGCAGTTCGGACGCGGCTTCGTCGAGGCGGCCGGCGTCGAGCTGGCGCTCGGCGGCGTCGAGCGCGGCTTCCACCGCCGCCAGCAGCGCGGCACGGCAGTCGGCGTTCGCGGGCGATTCGACCACCGGTTGCTCCATCAGGTCCAGGGCCTTGGCCAGCGGCTTGCCATAGGGCATTTCGTGGCCGACGCGGGGCGGGATCACCTGGGCCAGGCCGGCGGTGCAGTAAGCCTCCAGCGTCGCCCGGGAGCGGCCGTCCTTGGCGCGGTTGGGCGAGTCCTCGCGACCGGTGGCCACGACCACGCGCATGCGCGTCTGGTACAGCGCCATCAGGTCGGCGGGCGGCGGCACGAAGCCATCGCGGCCGATGGCGTCGCTGCCGCCGACCAGCATGACGGCGCGGAACACGTCCGGATAGCCGGTGGCCAGGCGCTGCGCGACCCGGCTGCCGCCGGAGAAACCGGCCACGAACACCCGCTCCGGGTCGACGTCGTAGTTCGCCAGCACGTGCGCAAGGCCATGCAGGGCCAGCGGCACGCGGCGCTTGTAGACGTTCTGGTCGTTGCCCGAGCCGTAGGCGGCGATGTAGATCAGGCCGCGCCGGTCGAGCTCCTTGCGCAGGTCGCTGGTCAGCGGGAAATGGTGCTGGGGCGCGACGAAGACGAAGACGCCATAGCCGGCCGCGGGCCTGGTCCGGGGCAGCACCAGCTCGTAGCGCTCCTTCGACAGGTCCACGTCGTGTTCGGCGACTTCGAGGCCCTCGCGGGCGGTGAAGCGCAGCACGCGGTCGTGGGT
>VFQM010002086.1_pt1 | contig 15668 bp, 8 predicted proteins | sample 3512391 | NCBI WGS metagenome assembly VFQM01 (sample SAMN10412369, study PRJNA504923) | tailings metagenome | isolation source: Replicate 1 from Balatoc abandoned mine | place: Philippines
CGCCCTCCCGCCAGCGCCGGCGCTGGCTGCCCTGGCTGCTGCTGATTCTTTTGGTCGGCGCCATCGCCGCGCTTGTCTGGTATGTCACCGCCGGCAAAAAGCCGCCGGAAGAAAAGGCTGGCATGCCACGCGGGCGGCCGCCGGCCACGGTGGGTGTGGCGGCCGCCAGCCGCGAAAGCTTTCCGGTGCAGATCGATGCGCTCGGCACGGTGACGCCGATCGCCACCGCGACCGTCCGCGCGCAGGTGTCGGGCGTGCTGCAGCAAGTGCTGTTCAGCGAAGGCCAGATGGTTCGCCGCGGGCAGCTGCTGGCCATCATCGACCCGCGGCCGTTCGAGATCGCCCTGATGCAGGCGCGCGGCCAGCTGCAGCGCGACGAGGCGCAACTCGAAGTCGCGCGCGTCAACGAGCGCCGTTACCGACAGCTGCTGGCGCAGGATTCCATCGCCCGGCAGGAGGTCGATGCGCAGGTCGCACTGGTGAAGCAGCTCGAGGGCACGGTGGCCATCGACCGGGCGGCCGTGCGCAGCGCCGAACTGAACCTCGACTATTCCCGCATCTCGGCGCCGATCGCAGGCCGCATGGGGTTGCGCAGCGTCGATGTCGGCAATCTGGTCGCGCCTTCGGATACTGGCGGGCTGGTCGCGATCACGCAGCTCGATCCGATCGACGTGGTGTTCGCCCTTCCGCAGGACGCAGTGCCCGAGCTGAGGAGGGCCCTGGCCAGCGGCAAGGCGCTGGGCGTGACTGCCTTCGATCGCAGCCGCAGTTCGCCGCTTGCCACCGGCCGCTTCCTCGCGCTCGACAACCTCGTGGACACCCAGACCGGTACCGTGCGTGCAAAGGCGCGCTTTGACAACCCGCGACAGCAGCTGTTCCCTAACCAGTTCGTCAATGTCCGGCTGCAGCTGCGCAGCATTGAAGGTGCGACCGCCGTGCCGGTATCCGCAGTGCGCAACGGCGGCAATGGTCCATTCGTCTATGTGCTGAACCCGGAAGAGAAAACCGTGTCCCTGCGCCGGGTCGAGCGCGGCCTGTCGAGCGCGGACAAGACCCAGATCCTGTCCGGCCTCGAACCGGGCGAACAAGTGATCACCGAGGGCGCGGACCGGCTGACCGACGGCGCGAAAGTGAGGCTGCCCGGCGCGCGCGACGGCAGCGGCAAGGAAGGCCGCGGTCGCGACGGCCGGCCGGGTGCTGACGGCGGTCCCCCTCGGCGGCGCGACGCGAGCGGCGGATGAATCCGTCCCGACCGTTCATCCTGAGGCCGGTCGCGACCGCGCTGCTGATGGCAGCGATCGTGCTGGCCGGCCTGGTCGCGCTGCGCTTCCTGCCGGTATCGGCCCTGCCGCAGGTCGATTTCCCGACCATCCAGGTGCAGACCGCGTATCCGGGCGCCAGCCCCGAAGTCATCAGCCAGACCGTGACCGGGCCGCTCGAGCGCCAGTTCGGCCAGATGTCCGGGCTGCAGCGGATGAGCTCGTCCAGCGCCAGCGGCAGTTCGCGCATCACGCTGCAATTTTCGCTTGGCGTGCGGCTGGACGTGGCCGAGCAGGAGGTACAGGCGGCGATTAATGCCGCGTCCAGCCTGCTTCCTGCCGACCTGCCCGCACCGCCGACCTACGCAAAAATCAACCCGGCCGACGCGCCGGTGCTGACACTGGCGCTCACCTCCGACACGCTGCCACTGACCGAAGTGCAGCACCTCGCGAACACCCAGCTGGCGCTGAAGATCAGCCAGCTCAGCGGGGTCGGCCTGGTCACCCTGTCCGGCGGGCAGAAGCCGGCGATCCGTATCCAGGCCAACCTGAACGCACTGGCCGCCGCCGGCCTCGGGCTGGACTCGCTGCGCAGCGCAATTACCCAGGCCAATTCGAACACCGCAAAAGGCACGATCGACGGCAGCAGCCGCTTTTACACCATTAACGCGAATGACCAGCTGAAGTCCGCGCGCGACTATGCGAACCTCATCGTCGCCTGGCGCAACGGTGCGCCGGTGCGTGTGTCCGATGTCGCCAGCGTCGTTGAAAGCGCCGAGAACGTGCGCATCGCCGCGTGGACGGGCGTCAAGCCCGCGATCATCCTCAACGTCCAGCGGCAGCCGGGCGCGAACGTGATCGAAACCGTGGATGCGATCCGGCAGCGCCTGCCGGAACTGCAGGCCGGCCTGCCGGCCGCGGTGCAGGTCGACGTGCTGTCCGACCGCACATCCGGAATTCGCGCGTCGGTGTCGCATGTGACGATCGAACTCTTCATCGCAATCGCGCTGGTGGTGCTGGTGATACTCGCCTTCTTGCATAACCTGCGAGCGACCATCATCGCCAGCCTCGCGGTGCCGATCTCGCTCATCGGCAGCTGCGCGGCCATGTATTTCCTCGGCTACAGCCTGAACAACCTCACCCTGATGGCGATGACGATCGCGACCGGCTTCGTGGTGGATGACGCCATCGTCGTACAAGAGAACATTGCGCGCCATCTCGAGATGGCGCGCAATGTTCCGGCGCAGACCGACTTCCCCGAAGGGGAAGTTAAGGACGCGAATGCGTCCGGCCGGAGCCAGAACACTTCGCCGAATGTTCCGGCGCAGGCTCACTTCCCCGAAGGGGAAGTTGAGGACGCGAACGCATCCGGCCGGAGCCAGAACACTTCGCCGAATGTTCCGGCGCAGGCCGACTTCCCCGAAGGGGAAGTTGAGGACGCGAACGCATCCGGCCGGAGCCAGAACGTTTCATTCAATGTTCCGGCGCAGGCTCACTTCCCCGAAGGGGAAGTTAAGGACGCGAATGCGTCCGGCCGGAGCCAGAATGTCGCGATGGAAGCCGCGCTGAAAGGTTCCTCCGAAATCGGCTTCACCATCATCTCGCTCACACTGTCGCTGGTTGCGGTGCTGATCCCGCTGCTGTTCATGTCGGACGTAGTCGGCCGGCTGTTCCGAGAGTTCGCGGTGACGCTCGCGATCACGGTGCTGATCTCTGCGCTGGTGTCGCTCACCCTGGTACCGATGATGGCCGCGCGCTGGCTGCGGGCCGGCGACGAGGGCGGCCGCGCCGGACGCTGGCTGCAGGCCCGCTTCACGCGGCTGGCCGGCGGCTATGACAGGCTGTTGCGTGCGGTGCTCGACCGCCAGCCCCTGACACTGGCGGTGGCACTGCTCACGCTGATACTGACGGTCGTGCTGTATCTGCTGATACCGAAAGGCCTGTTTCCTCAGCAGGACACCGGCCAATTGCTGGCTCGGGTCGAGGCCGAGACTTCGGTGTCCTTCGAGCGCATGTCGCAACTGCAGCAGGCAGTGGTGCGCGAGCTGCTGCAGGATCCGGATGTTGCATCCCTCAGCTCGCAGATTGGCGTGGGCGCCAGCGACAATCCGTTGCCGCATGTCGGCAGCCTGCTGATCAACCTCGCAGGCGGCCGCAGCGGCGACCTCGAGCAGACCATGGAACGGCTGCGCGAGCGGGCGATGCGCGTGCCCGGCGCCAGCCTGCAGTTGCAGCCCGTGCAGGACCTGACGATCGACGCGGAAAGCGGCCCGACCCGTTACCGGCTGTCGGTCGAAAGTGCGGACGGGGAGACCGTGAGGCTCTGGACCGGGCGCCTCGTCGAACGGCTGGCAGCAGACCCGCGACTGCGTCACGTAAGCACCGACGCCAATGCCAGCGGACGCTCGGTGCTGGTCAGTGTCGACCGCGACAGCGCATCTCGCGTCGCGCTGACTGCGGCCGCGATCGACGATGCGCTCTACAGCGCATTCGGCCAGCGCATCGTCTCCACCATCTTTACCGACACCAACCAGATGCGCGTGATTCTGGAAGCCGCGCCGGGCAGCGCCGGTACGCCGCAAGCGATCGGCGACGTGCCGCTGCGCACCGGATCCGGCAAGCCGACGACGCTGGGCGCAATCGCCGACGTGCGCGAGCAGGCCGCGCCGCTGCAAGTCACGCGGGTCGGCCAGTTCCCGGCCACCACCATCGGTTTCGATACCGCACCCGGGGTGGCACTCGATGCCGCGGTTGCCGCGATCCGCGAGGCGGCGCAGGAGCTGCGCTTGCCGGCGGCCGTCAGTATCGAATTCCTCGGCGCGGCAGGCGCATTCCAGGCGGCGCAGACCAATCAGCTGTGGCTGATCCTGGCCGCCGTGGTCTGCGTGTATATCGTGCTGGGCGTGCTGTACGAAAGCTTCATCCATCCGCTGACCATCCTGTCCACCCTGCCGTCGGCGGGCGTTGGCGCGCTGCTCGCCCTGATGCTGGCCGGACAGGAGCTGGGCATCATCGGCATCATCGGCATCATCCTGCTGATCGGCATTGTGAAGAAGAACGCGATCATGATGATCGACTTCGCGATCTCCGCCGAGCGCGACCAGGGCCTGACGCCACGCGACGCGATCCACCAGGCGGCGCTGCTGCGCTTCCGGCCCATCCTGATGACGACGCTGGCCGCGCTGTTCGCCGCGGTGCCGCTGATGCTGGGCTGGGGTGAAGGTGCGGAGCTGAGGCACCCGCTCGGCATCGCAATCTTCGGCGGCCTGATTGCCAGCCAGCTGCTGACGCTGTTCACCACGCCGGTGATCTATCTTGCGTTCGGCCGCCTAGGGCGCGGCCGCGCAGTCTCCGGCGCCCCCGGAGGAGCCGGCGCTTGAACCTGTCGCGACCTTTCATCGAGCGGCCGGTCGGCACCTGGCTACTGACGCTGGCGATTGCACTGGCCGGCATCGCTGCCTTCTTCGTACTGCCGGTCGCGCCACTGCCGCAGGTCGAGTTCCCGAGCATCTCGGTGCGCGCGCAGCTGCCTGGCGCCAGCCCGGCCACGATCGCCACCAGCGTCGCCGCACCGCTCGAAAGGCGGCTGGGCGCTCTGCCGGGGCTGACGGAAATGAGTTCTACCAGCGGCAACGGCCAGACCCGGATCAGCCTGCAATTCGAGCTGTCACGCCGCATTGACGAAGTCGCGCGCGAAGTGCAGGCCGCCATCAATTCATCGCGCGCCGACCTGCCCGCCTCGCTGCGCTCGAACCCGACCTACACCAAATCCAATCCCGCGGATGCGCCGGTGATGGTGCTTGCGCTGACCTCGCCCGGGCGCTCGACCAGCCAGATCTATGAAGCGGTCGCCAATCTGTTGCAGCAGCGGCTGTCGCAGGTGGAAGGTGTCGGCGAGGTAGAGCTCGGCGGCGGTTCGCTGCCTGCGGTGCGCGTGGAGGTCCAGCCTTACGCGCTGAACCGCTACGGCATCAGCACCGAGGATGTGCGCGCCACCCTGCAGTCGGCCACTGCCAACCGCCCGAAGGGCGTGGTCGAAGGCAACGGCCTCGCGTGGCAGGTCTACACCAGCACCGGCGGCAGTGCGGCGCGGCTGGACGCGGACGCCTACAGCGAACTGGTTGTCGCATGGCGCAACGGCGCACCGGTGCGGCTGTCAGATGTCGCGCGCGTGCATGTCGGTGCCGAAGACAGGAACAGCGTCGGCCTGTTCAACGGCATGCCGGCCATCGTGGTGCTGATCTACCGCCAGCCGAACGCAAACGTGATCGAGACGGTAGACGCAGTGCGCGCGCTGGTGCCGTCGCTGGCGGAAGACCTGCCGTCCGACATCGCCCTGCATATCTCCTCCGACCGCACCGGCAGCATACGTGCGTCGCTGCACGAGATCGAGCTCACCCTGCTGATCTCGCTGGTGCTGGTCGTGCTGGTGGTGAGCGCCTTCCTGCGCAGCCCGCGCGCCACCCTGATACCGGCGGTGGCGACCGTTGTCTCGCTGCTCGGCACCTTCGGCGTAATGTATGTGCTCGGTTTTTCGCTGAACAATTTGTCGCTGATGGCGTTGACAGTGGCGACCGGCTTCGTGGTCGACGATGCGATTGTCGTGCTGGAAAACATCAGCCGTCATCTCGAGTCCGGCATGAGCCGCATCGAGGCCGCGCTGCGCGGCGCGCGCGAAGTCGGGCTGACCGTGGTGTCGATCTCGCTGTCGCTGGTGGCGGTATTCCTGCCGCTGCTGTTCATGGGCGGACTGGTCGGCCGCCTGTTCCGCGAATTCGCGCTCACGCTGTCGGCCGCCGTGCTGATCTCGCTGCTGATCTCGCTGACCACCACGCCCATGATGTGCGCATTGCTGCTGCGCAGCTCGTCGCACGCGGCGCCACCGGGACGCCTGTCGCGCTGGCTGGAGCGCGTGTATGCGCGGGCGCAGCGCACCTATGCGCAGTCGCTCGATATGGCGCTCGACCATCGCTGGCTGATGCTGGCACTGCTGCTGGGCGCGATAGCGCTCAACGGCTGGCTGTTCTCCGTCGTTCCCAAAGGCTTCTTCCCGCAACAGGACTCGGGCCAGATCACCGTCGGCCTGCGTGCCGACCAGAGCATTGCATTCGATGCGATGAAGACCAAGGTGCAGGCGCTGGTCGACATCATCGGCAAGGATCCGGCGGTTGCGACCGTGACCGGCTTCACCGGCGGCAGCCGCCCCGGCGGCGGCTTCATGTTCATCACGCTCAAGCCGCGCGAGCAGCGCGCCGAGACAGGGGGTGACGTGATCGCGCGGCTGCGGCCGAAGCTCGCGCGCGTGACTGGCGTGTCGGCCACGCTGATACCGGTACAGGACCTGCGAGTCGGCGGACGGCGCGATGCCAGCCTGGTGCAATACGCGCTGAGCAGCGACAACCAGGCCGACCTGAAGCTGTGGACAGCGCGCCTGGTCGAGGCGCTCAGGCGCGTGCCCGGGCTGGTCGACGTCGATTCCGACCTGCAGGAGAACGGCGTCGAGACTTTCGTGCGTGTTGACCGCGATGCCGCCGCCCGCCTTGGCGTGACCCAGCGCGACATCAACAATGCGCTGTACAACGCCTTCGGCCAGCGGCAGGTGGCGACACTGTATGGCGAGCTGAACCAGTACCGCGTGGTGCTGCAGGCCGATCCCGCGGCCATCCGCAGCCCGCAGGCGCTGCATGACGTCCACGTACCGGCGCGCGCCGCCGCGCTCACTGGCACGCCGGCCGCCGGCGCGCTGTCGGCCAACCCGGCGCTGCGAGACGTCGCCAGCGGCCAGTTGCTGGCGGCCAGCCCGACCACCATGGTGCCGCTGTCGGCGATCGCCAGTTTTTCGGAGCGGCCGACGGCGGCGGCGGTCAGCCACGAGGACGGCGAGCTGGCCAGCACGGTGTCATTCAACCTCGGGGTCGGCACCTCGATGTCGGATGCGCGCGCCGCGGTCAATGAGGCTGTTGCATCGATCGGCCTGCCCGCCAATGTGCGCGGCAGCTTCCAGGGCAATGCACGCGCTTTCCAGGAATCGCAGGGCCGGCAGCCGCTGCTGATCCTCGCGTCGATCGTGGTGGTGTACCTGGTGCTTGGCATTCTCTACGAAAGCCTGGTGCACCCGCTGACTGTGCTGTCGACGATACCGTCGGCCGGCATCGGCGCCGTGATCGGGCTGATGCTGTTCGACATGGAGTTTTCGCTGATTGCGCTGATCGGGCTGTTCCTGCTGATCGGCCTGGTGATGAAGAATGCGATCCTGATCATCGATTTCGCGCTGCAGGCCGAACGCACGCGCGGGCTGGCGCCGCGCGATGCGGTGCGCGAAGCCTGCCTGCACCGCCTGCGCCCCATCCTGATGACCACGGCGGCGGCCGCGCTGGGTGCGTTGCCGCTGGCAGTCGGCTTCGGCGAGGGTGCGGAATTGCGGCAGCCGCTCGGCGTGGCCATCATCGGCGGGCTCATTACCAGCCAGTTCCTGACCCTGCTGACCACGCCGGCGGTCTACCTGCTGCTCGATCGCTGGCGCCGGCGCAGCCCGGTCGAGCATGCGCTCGGCCGCGATCCGGCGGCGCCATCCGACTCATTGACGCACGTTTCTTCGCACACCCCATGACACGCCCGACTCCCCTCGCCTTCGCGCTGGCTCTCCTACTGGCCGGATGCGCGACCGGACCCGAATACCGCCGGCCTGAGCTTGCGGTGCCCACCGTTTTCAAAGAGGCCGAGGGCTGGGTTGCCGCGCTGCCGGCCGATGCGATCGACCGCGAGCGCTGGTGGACAGTGTTCGGTGACCCGGCGCTGGACGCGCTGGCGCCACGTGTGGCCGTCTCGAACCAGAATGTGGCCGCCGCGGTCGCCGCCTTTGCGCAGGCACGCGCCCTGGTCGGCGAGCAGCGTGCGGCGCTGCTGCCGGCCGTTAACCTCGGTGCGAACGCAAACCGCACCAATTTCACCAATCTGGTCACTCCTGCGCAGCGCATTCGGGTCGACCTCGGCGCGACCTGGGAGGCCGACCTCTGGGGACGCCTGCGGAATGCGGCCAGCGGCGCGGCCGCCAGTGCCCAGGCCAGCGCGGGCGACCTTGCGACCGCTACCCTGTCGGCGCAGGGCGAGCTGGTCACCAACTACCTGCTGCTGCGGCAGGCCGAGGCACAGCGCGACCTGCTGGCCGCGGCGATTGAGGACTACCAGCGCGCAGTCACCATTACCCAAAACCGCTACGACGCCGGCGTCGCGCCGAAAACCGACCTGCTGCAGGCGCAGACCCAGCTGGCGAATGCGCGCTCCGAATATGCAGGCCTGGCGAACCAGCGTGCGCAGCTCGAGCATGCAATCGCGGTGCTGGTCGGCGAAATACCGGCCAATTTCTCGCTGCCACCGGCGGAACGCTGGCGGCCGACGGTGCCCGCCGTGCCGGCCCTGCTGCCGTCGGAACTGCTGCAGCGGCGGCCCGACATCGCCGCGGCCGAACGCCGGATGGCGGCGGCGAACGCACGCATCGGCGTCGCCCGCGCCGCCTACTACCCGAGCATCGGCCTGTCGGCCAGCACCGGTGCTTTCGGCCGCACGGGCGGCGACCTGCTGTCAGCGCCGACCACACTGTGGTCAATCGGCGTGGCGCTGACACAAAGCATCTTCAACGCCGGCCTCGTAAAGAACAGAGTCGCCGGCGCGGAGGCCGCGTACGAGCAGGAAGTCGCCGCCTACCGGCAGACGGTGCTGGCCGCGTTCCAGTCGGTCGAGGACCAGCTAGTCGCCGGCCGCGTGCTGGCCGAACAGGAACAGCTGCTGGCAAGCGCGGCCGACGCTGCCGCGCAGGTGCAGCAGCAGGTGATGAACCGCTACCGGGCCGGACAGGTCAGCTTCCTCGAGGTGGTGGTCGCGCAGACCACCGCGCTGAGCGCGCGGCGCGCGCTGCTGCAGGCGGAGTCGAACCGGCAGGTCGCGGGCGTTGCGCTGATCCTGGCGCTGGGCGGGGGCTGGGAAGCCGGCAGCCTTCCTGCGCGCTGAAAGCGGTCGCCGGCAGAGGATCGCGATTCCCGCTAGGATGCGCATGACAGGGTCGCCGGCAATGCACCGGCGGTCAAAGCATTCACGGGTTGCCGACCACCAAAGCGCTCCGCGCGGCGGAGCTCCAGGAGCCACGCATGTTCCTTTCGACCCAAGCCTGCCTGCGGGCAGCGTTTTCTGTTGCCTTCCTGATCCTCTCGCTGTCCGCCGCCCTGCCGGCCCGCGCCCTGCCGCTATCCGATGGTAACGAGCTCGAATGCGTGGTCAGCCGCGACGGACGCAGCGGCCCGGCCACCGAGAAATGGGTGCACTACGAACGCCTGCAGGATCGCGACCCCGAGCTCGGCAAGGCCGTCGCCGTGGTCCGGCATGACGAGCGCGGCTGGCCGGTCATCTATATCGATGCGGTGGCGCACAAGCGCGGCCGGCTGACCAACGCGGGGCTGTGGGATTTCGTGTTCCTTCACGAATGCGCACATGCGCGTGACCCGAATTTCACCGAGATCGAGGCCAACTGCGAGGCCTATCTCGAGATGGAGCGCCGCGGGCTGATGAACCCGATCCGTCTCAAGGACATCGAGGCGGCCCACCTGCAGATATTGAATTTGCCCCAGGAATACGGCGGCAACGGCATCGAGTTCTGGCGCCGCACGCTCGCCTGCGTGCAGGCAAGCAACGGCGCGGGCAAGTCGGCCAACGAAGCGGGCCGCATGCCGGAAGACCGGCCACCGTTACGCCCATAAACCCTCGCTGACGGGCGTCATTGCACTTTCCCTGCGCACGTGCCTCAAATACGGGTTCGAATAAACGACCTGCAAGCCAGGCACCGCATTGTCCGATATCGTCGCCACCTTCCGCCTGCTCGCTGGCGCGTCGCCCTGGGCGGCGCTGCTGGTGTACGTTGTCTGGGTCTGGGTGGGCATCTGGCTGGCCGGCCAGGTGGCGCACTACGCGCTGGCGCGCATCAGCGGTCCCTTCCCCTTCCTGCACCGCCTGCTCGACTATACGTTCCCGTCGGCACGGATGGTGGCTTTCTTCCTGCTGCTGCAGCCGGTACTGCGCAGCCTGCCGGCAGACCGCATGCCGGTCGTCCTGCTGCGTGACATCAACTCGCTCTTCCTGAGCATCGCGCTGACCTGGATGCTGGTGCGCGGTGTCGCCGCCGCCCGCGACGCGATACTCGACGCCCATCCGGTCGACTCGCCGGACAATCTCGCGGCGCGCCGCGTGCATACGCAGACCCGGGTGCTGTCGCGCTCGGTGATGGCGCTGATCCTGCTAGTCGGCACCGGCCTTGCGCTGATGACCTTCCCGGCACTGAACCGGGTCGGCACCAGCCTGCTGGCCGCCGGCGGCCTGGCAGGCGTGGCCGTAGGGTTCGCGGCCAAGCCCATCTTTACCAACCTCCTGGCCGGCCTGCAGATCGCGCTGACGCAGCCCATCCGGCTGGATGATGTCGTCATCGTGCAGAACGAATGGGGACGCATCGGCGAGATCACCGGCACCTATGTGGTGGTCAATCTGTGGGACCAGCGCCGGCTGGTCGTGCCGCTGACCTGGTTCATCGAAAACCCGTTCCAGAACTGGACCCGCCACAACGCGGAACTGCTCGGCTATGTGCTGCTGTGGCTGGACTACCGGCTTCCGGTGGAAGCGTTTCGCGCGGAAGCGATCCGGCTGTGCCGGATGGCGCCGGAGTGGGACGGGCGGCTGGTCGAAGTGCAGGTGGTGGACGCGAACGCACAGGCGATGCAGGTACGCGTCCTCGTCTCGGCAGCCAACGCCGACATGGCGTGGCACCTGCGCTGCAGGATGCGCGAGGAACTGATCGCTTTCGTGCAGCGCGACTATCCGCACTGCCTGCCGAGGCTGCGCGCCGAGGCCGAACTGGCTGTCAGGGACTCGGGCTGAATTTCGCGTGGCCATGGGTGCCGGCTCCCCGGCCGGCCATGGGCACTGGACGGCCAGCGCGCTCGCACCGCTCTTGCGCTGGCGCTGAAACGCCGGCTTGCCGATGGGGATAATTGGTTCAGGACAGCGAATCCGGAGATCGCATCTTGGATACTGTGTTTTTATACAGTATCATCCCGTTTACCGTTTCCGTCCCCCGCACGACAACGCAGGAGCCAACGACATGAACAACACCCCGGTGACAGTCAACGAGAGCAACCCCGCCGAACGCCGTGCCGTCGATGTCCAGAGCCTGTGGCGCCGGCGGGGCTGGCGGCCGCCGACCGAGTATCGGCAAGATTTCGAAAAGTCCTGCAAGCCGGCGATCCTGGCAGGCCTGACCCGTCTGGCGCCAGGACGAACGCTGGGCTGAATCAGCGCCGGATTTATCCACAGGTTCTGGGGATAAGTCGGCTGACAGCGCGGCGTGATCTAACGCAAGCCCTTGATTTTCATGCAGATCCTGTTTGCATTTCCGGGGGCAAAATCAAACAGGCAAACGCCTGTGCCTGAGCTCGAACAACGATCACTCCGGCCTGCAGCCGCCCACTCTGGGCCGACATTCACGCCGTGTGCCAAATTCCCTGCTTGTTCAGCGCCAGCACCCTCACCTGCCAGCGTCGCGCGGTGGCAGCCAGGCTGTCCGGCGGCAGCATGAAAAACACCTTGGTCAGCGCATCGGCCAGCGTCGCACTGCGGGCAACGACCGTGACCGATGACCAGTGCAGGGGCGAGTAACCCGAGCGCGGATCCAGGATGTGATGGTGGCGGCGGTCGGCACTAAAGCGGGTGTGTGCATCGGACGAGGTGGCCACTGCGTGCCCGTCCGGCAGCGCCAGCGGCGGGAGCGCGGACAGGCCGCCGTTCACCGGATCCTCGATACCGAAGCGCCATGGCGATCCGTCCGGTGCGGTGCCCAGCACCGCGGTCTCGCCGGTATCGAGCATCGCATGGCGGATGCCCAGCGCGCGCAGCTTCGCCCGTACCGCATCGGCCGCATATCCCTGCGCGATCCCGTTCAGCGACAACGCAAATCCGCGCGGCAGCAGCACCCGCTCGCGGCTGGCCTCCAGTCCGCGCCAGTCCACATGTGCTGCGGCCGCGGCCAGCGCGCGCGGCGTGGGCAGCCCGCCGTCGGTGGCCGCACGCTGCCAGATATCCCACAGTGGCTGCATGGTCGGATCGAACGCGCCGCCGCTGGCGGCCGCAATCCTGCGCGACTGCTGCAGCACGTCCGCCAGCAGCGGATCCGGCGCGTCCAGCCGGCCTTGCCGGTTCAGCCGGCACACTGCACTGTCAGGGTCGAACAGGCTCATCTGCCGCTCTATCGCGCGCAGCGTCGCCGCCGCTGCGTCGAGCGCATGTTCCACCCGCGCTGCATCGGCATCGGCGGCGCGCAGCCACAGCGTGGTGCCGAAACCCTGCAGCAGGCGTTCGCGCCACTGCAGCGATGGCCGCGCGCAGACCGACAACGGGACTGCGCCGAGCGCCAGCCCGATGCCGAACCCCAGAAATGTGCGTCGCTGGTTCATGCGGTCTCCTTCACCGGCTGAATGCCGATCACCCGCTTGCGCTCGCGGATCAGCGGCAGGCACTGCTGCTCGTCCTGCATGATCGCCACGCAGTCGAGGCACTGGAAACATTCCGAATACTTGACCAAGCCGCTGATGTCGATCGCCTGGTATTCGCAGCGGTGGCGGCAGGTCTGGCACGGCTTGCCGCATGCGTCGCGCCGTGCCAGCCAGCCGCGCCGGCGCAGCGGATCCAGCACCGCCAGCGCCGCGCCGAGCGGACAGAGGTAGCGGCAGTAGCCGCGGTAGACGAACACCGACAGCGCAAGGCAGGCCAGCGCCCATGCCACATACGGCCAGTCGCGCACGAAGTAAAGGCTGATCGCCGTCTTGAACGGCTCCACCTCGACGGCCAGCTCGGTGGCCGTCGGAGAGATCCACAGCAGCGTCAGCAGCGTGGCCAGCACGCCGTACTTCAGCCATTTCAGCCGGCGGTCCCACGCCTGCTTCAGCCGACGGCGCTTCAGGCCAACGGCGCGCGTCACCATGCTGAGCAGTTCCTGCAGCGCGCCGAACGGGCACAGCCAGCCGCAGAACGTCCCGCGCCCCCACACGAACAGCGTGCCCAGCACGAAGATCCAGAGGATCACCGTCATCGGGTCAGTCAGCAGGAAGCCGAGGTCGTTGCCGGCCGACAGCGCCTCGATCGAGGCGGTGATATTCACGATCGACAGCTGTCCCTGGAACAACCAGCCGATGCCGACCAGCGTGAACAGCAAAAATGCGATCCGGAAGCGGCCGAGCCGTCGCGCGCTTTTGGCAAGCGGCTGCTGCCGGACCAGTGCCACGCTGAGCACGCCGAGCGCCGCCAGCAGCAGGCCGATCTCCCACCAGCGCTTCTTCCATTGCTCGAACCACGCCGAATCCAGCCAGCGCCACAGGCTGGCCCGCCACCCGTGGTAGCCGTAGGCGAGCGGGAATTCCTGTTCGACCGCCATCGTCGGGAAAGGCCCGTAGCGCCGCTCCAGCCGGAACTGCAGGCTGAAGGGCTGCTCGGCATCGAAGGGCACCGACGCATCGACCGCCAGCAGGTGCGCGCGGCCGTCGCGCACGCCGAAATCCTCGCGCAGGCCATCCTCCACGGCCAGCCGGCGCAGCGGCAATTCAACACCGTTCTGCACCAGCCTGAAAGGCAGGGTGGCGGCCGCGCGCCGTTCGCGCTGCGGCTCGGAAAGCGGCCCGCGCTCAATCACCAGCACGCCTTCGCCGCCGCGCAGGCTGGCCTCGACGCGCCGCCAGCCGGGCTCGTCCAGCAGGTTGCGGCCGATGTGCGGCAAGCTGACCAGCGCGACATCGAATTCCAGCGCGACCTCGTCGGGTCGCTCGGCGGCATGCTTGTCCTTGCCGGCCGCGCGGGTGCCGGCGAAGGCGCGCTCGAGGTCGGCACGGGTAAATACCGAACGTTCCACCATGCCGCGGCGGATCAGCTGCGCGGCATCCAGCGGCCGCACCTCGGCATCGCGCGCACGTCGCGCTGCGCGCTTCGGGTCCGACCCGACGCCGGCCAGCGCCGCCTCGCCCAGCGCCTGCACCGACTCCACCGACTGCCGCACAGTGCGGTCGATCGCGCGCGCCGTCACCGTACCGGCCTGTATGCCATGCAGCACCGCCACGCGCTCATTGCGGCTGGTGGGCGCGCCCGGTCCGCGTATATCGATCTGGTGCCGCGCAGACAGGCCCTTCAGCTGTGCGGTGAACTCGGCGAGCTTGGCTGTACCCGACGCCGAGCGGAACAGCGGCTCGCGGTGATCGAGCAGCCGCACGTCGAGGTAATTGCCATCGAGGTCGATGACGACGAAGAGATTGATCGGCTTGCCGCTGTAACCGCGCACCGGTTCGATGTCGACTGACTCGAACGCATAACCGCGCAGTTGCGGCTTCTGGTTCGGGTCGTCGGCCGCACGCTGGTACAGCGGCCAGACCGGCAGCGAGGCCGGCATGTCGCCGACGATGAAACGCGCGCCGAGTTCGCGCTCGACGTCCGTCCTGGTCAGCGTGGTCGCGAGCGACGAACCCGCGGCGATCGCCAGCAGCAGCGCGGCTGCCAGCCACCGAGTGATGCCTGCCATGTGCCCCCCGAGCCGTGCGGCTTATTTTTAAAGCAATTTACCGCAGGCACCGCGGTCCGGGTTCGGATTAACTTAATCCCGTCATTGCCGCAGCCGCGATGTCGAGCGAACGCAGTCGCAGCGCCGGATCGTAGACGTCCGAGACCAGGATGAATTCATCCGCGCCGGTGAGCTCTGCCAGCTGCGCAAAGCCGGACTGCACGCTGTCCGGGCCGCCAACCACCGCTGCAGCGAGGAAATCGGCCACCGCCTCGCGGGCCGGCAGGTCGAGTCGGTCCATGAAACCGTGCACCGGCGGCGGCAGCGGGCGGCGGTCGCCGGTCAGGATGCCGAGCACCCGCTGGTAAGTACTGCTGGCAAGGAACTCGGCCTCGTCGTCGGTCGGTGCCGCGATGACCGGCACGCCGATGGCAGCACACGGCTCGGCCAGCGTGTCCGACGGCGTGAACTCGCGGCGATACAGATCGAGCGCCTCCATCAACAGGCGCGGCGCGAAATGGGAGGCGAACGCATACGGCAGCCCGCGCTGCGCTGCCAGCCGTGCGGAAAACAGGCTCGAGCCCAGCAGCCAGATCGGCACCTGCGTGCCGGCGCCCGGCATCGCGATCACCCGCTGCCCCGGCTGCAGCGGCCCGAGCAGGCGCTGCAGCTCGGCCACGTCGCGCGGGAAATCCTCCTCGGTCTCGATCCGGTCGCGGCGCAGCGCGCGCATCGTCAGTCCGTCGGTACCCGGCGCACGTCCCAGCCCGAGGTCGATGCGTCCCGGGTAGAGCTCGGCCCCAGTCTCCAGGTGCCGCACGGGCGGCCGGTCG
>VFQM010002087.1_pt1 | contig 15658 bp, 15 predicted proteins | sample 3512391 | NCBI WGS metagenome assembly VFQM01 (sample SAMN10412369, study PRJNA504923) | tailings metagenome | isolation source: Replicate 1 from Balatoc abandoned mine | place: Philippines
AAGGCATTCCTTACGTCATGATAGAAAACTTAAATGTAATGGCGTGACCTATATATTGCGGTGACACGACCTGCTGGCCGTGGTCATCGATCCGGGAATATCCGCAATTGTCGGTCGGCAATCGCATCGATAGCCTAGAATTGCGGCTGCTCCAGCCCGGAATCGACAATGCCCTGCCCCATGCCCGACCAATCCTTGCCGCCGCTTGTCTTCATCGATCTCGAAACCACCGGCGCCAACTTCGCCCGTGACCGAATCCTCGAGATCGGCATCGTCGAGGTTGGCCCCGACGGAGTCCGGGAATGGGAGTCCCTCGTCAATCCCGGCGTCCCGGTAACGCCGTTCATCACCGACCTCACCGGCATCGACGATGCCATGGTCGCCGATGCGCCCTCTTTCGAATCGCTGGCGACCACCCTGCGCGAACGCCTGGCCGGCAAGCTGTTCATCGCCCACAACGCCCGCTTCGACTACGGTTTCATGAAGGCCGAGTTTGCGCGCCTCGGCATCGATTTCCGGGCGACCGTTCTGTGCACGGTGAAGCTGTCGCGCAAGCTCTTTCCCCACCACCCGCGCCACAACCTCGATACGCTGATCGCTCGCCACGACATCGTCGTTGATGCCCGTCACCGGGCCCTGGCCGACGCCAGCGTGCTCTGGGCGCTATGGCAACGCTGGCAGGACGATCCTGGCCCTGCGGTGCTTGACCAGGCGGTGGCTGCGCTGACGCATACGGCGACCTTGCCGCCGCAGCTCGACCCGGCACTGGCCGATGAGCTGCCCGATGTCCATGGTGCCTATGCCCTGATCGATGCCGAAGGCGGTGTCCTGCTTGCCGGCCGGGCGAGCAATCTCCGCCAGAAGGTGCTTTCGCATTTTTCCGGCGCGCGTGCGAATGTGCCGCCGGCAAGCCTCGTCCGCCAGGTCGAATGGTTCGACGCCGCCGGCGAGTTCGGCGCCCGTCTGCACGAACTGCGGCTGCAGCGCCGGCGCAAGCCGATTCCGCCCGAACTGTGCGCGTGGCGGCTGCGTGAAGTGGCGGAAGGAGATTTCCGGCCGCAACTCGTCATGGCCGGTGACGCCGAATTCGGGGTCGATGACGATCTTTTCGGGCTCTATGCGACACAGCGGGAAGCCCGGCAGGCACTGCGCAAGCTGGCCGAGGCCCATTTCCTGTGCCCTGCCCGGCTCGGTCTGGAGACGGAAAAGCCGGGGAAGGCCTGCAGCGCATGCAAGACGCACCATTGCCGCGGCGTCTGCATCGGCAAGGAGCCGGTGTCGAAACATAGTGCCCGTCTGATGACGGCGCTGGCGAAACAGAAACTCAGGACCTGGCCCTATCCGGGGCCGGTGGCACTGGTCGAATGCGACCATTTCGGGATGATCGAAGACTTCCATGTCGTCGATCGCTGGCGTTACCGCGGGCTTGCCCGGAGCCAGGAAGCGCTTGACGAACTCAGCTCAAGCGATAGTGAAACTATTTTTGATCCAGATGTTTACCGTATTTTGTTAAAGTATTTTCAAAGTCCGGCATTGCGTGTCGAGACCTTGCTCACTTCGCAGGGGGCGACTCAAGTGCCTGGCCACTGAGCCCCCCGGCAGCACGCAGCAGGTCGAATATCTTCGTGTTTTCGTGGCGCAGCGCGAAATCCATTGCGGTTTCGCCGCCGTCGCTCCTGATGTTCGGGTTCGCATTGCGCTTGAGGAGCAGGCGGACCACTTCCTCATGGCCGCCGCGGGCCGCAGCGATCAGCGCAGTGAAGCCGTTGTCGGCACGCGCATCGATCTCGGCACCGTTGTCGAGCAGGAAACTGGCGACCGCGGCGTGACCGTTGAAGGACGCGTAGATCAATGGCGTCCAGCCCGGCATATTGACCAGCGCCCTCGCCTTCACCAGACGCTGCACCATTGGCAGCGAACCGCGGTAGGCCGCCAGGCGCAAAGCGGTGTCGCCGTGTGCGTTGCGCATGTTGGGGTTGGCCTTGGCCGCGAGCAGCACGTCGACGACGTCTTCGTTGCCGTCGCGCACCGCCAGCATCAGCAGGGTGTAGCCCTCACGATCGACCAGGTTGGCATCGAGCCCACGCTTGAGGATGGCTTCCACGTCCGGCGCGCTGCCGCGCTTGATGGCGACCAGCATGTCGTCGTAGATGCCGGCATGGGCCGGAAGCGCCAGTGCAAATGACAGGGCAGCGGCAAGAGCGAGTTTCTTCATGATTTTTCCAGTAACGAACGGGTCCCCGGAAAGAGCCGGGTGAAATTGGCGGTGGTCGCCTCGGCGACCGCATTGAGGCTCAGCCCGCGCAGGCGGGCGATTTCCTCGGCGACATGCAGCACATGGCCAGGCTCGTTCAGCTTGCCGCGGAACGGCACCGGCGCCAGGTAGGGAGCGTCGGTCTCGACCAGCAGGCGGTCGAGCGGTGTCTTCTGCGCGACTTCCTTGATCTGCAGGGCATTCTTGAAGGTGACGATGCCCGAGAAGGAGATGTGGAAGCCGAGATCGAGCGCAGCCGAGGCGACCTCCCAGCTTTCGGTGAAGCAGTGCATGATGCCGCCGACCTCCCCGGCGCCTTCCTCGGCCATCAGGCGCAGCGTGTCCGCTGCCGCATCGCGGGTATGGATCACCAGCGGCAAGCCGAGCCTGCGGGCGGCCGCGATATGCGTCCGGAAGCGGTCGCGCTGCCACTCCGGCGCATCCTTGTGCCAGTAATAGTCGAGGCCGGTTTCGCCGATGCCGATCACCTTCGGGTGCTGCGCCAGCGCAACCAGGTCGGCGACCGAAGGCTCCCGCGCATCGGAATACTCGGGATGGACACCGACCGTTGCAAAGAGTCGTGGATCGCTTTCGGCCAGCGCGATCACCCGCGGCCAGTCTTCGAGATTGACTCCGACGCAGACCGCCGCACCGACATCGTTGGCTTCCATGCGGGCGAAAACCTCGGGCAGGCGCGCCGAAAGATCGTCGAAATCGAGGTGGCAGTGGGAATCTACAAGCATCGGAGGTACGTCAGGACTGCACAAGGACCGCCTACCGGCGGCCGGATTCAGAGGGTGTGGGTCGGCCGGCTCGATTGCATGACGCCGCCGAGGAGCCCCTCGATCTTCCGTCGTGCATCGACGCCGCTCTCGTCGGCATTGAAATGCACACCGATCCCCTGCGCCTTGCTGTTCTGGGCACCGGCCGGGGTGATCCAGACCACCGTACCGGCGATCGGCAGCTTGGCCGGATCGTCCATCAGCGAAAGCAGCATGAACACCTCGTCGCCCAGCTTGTAGCTGCGCGAGGTCGGAATGAAGATGCCGCCGTTCCGCAGGTGCGGCATGTAGCCGGCGTAGAGCGCCGACTTCGAGTTGATGTTCAGCGACAGGACGCTCGGCCGGGGGGCGGCGGCAGCAGTTGCGGCGGGCTTGGCGGCTTCACTCATGGTCGCTTCACTGTCGTTCGAAAAGTGCCGCGTAACCCAGGAAGAAGTCTTCGAGGAACAGGCGGCTGTTGAGCGGGTGTTCGGAATGACGCCTGTATTGTAGCGTCTTCCGTCCAAAGGCCAAGAGGCTTTGCATGCTGGAGCGCTTCGCCAGTGCCGTGAGCTGCCGCCCCTCGCCGATGAAATAGCGGACGGGCAGATCCGCCGCTGCGAGCGACAGGTCGACAACCCATTTCTGGGCCCACTCCATCAGGCGTTTCATCGGTGCGCCACTGCCTTTTTCCGCCTTGACCACCTTGTCGAGTGCGGCGGCAGCGGCGAGCGGGTCAAGACCGGCACCGCGGCCAAGCTGTTCGAGCAGCGCGTCGATCAGCCGGCTTTCGCCGGAATCGCCCAGTTCCGCCGCCAGCAGAGGCGCACCACCGGCCAGCGCCAGCCAGCGCTCGGGATTGCCGATTCCGGCTACAGCCAGCCACTCGCGGGCCCTGGCTTCGTCGGGACGGGCAATGGCAACCGTCTGGCAGCGGCTGCGTATGGTCGGCAACAGCCGCTCCGGCTCATGGCTGACGAGAACGAACAGGGTTCCCGGCGCCGGTTCTTCCAGTGTCTTCAGGAGCGCGTTGGCCGTGCTGCGGTTCATCGCCTCGGCCGGACAGACCAGCACTACCCGGAGTCCGGCACGATGGGTGCCGACATGAAGGAAATCGTCGAGGCCGCGTACCTGGTCGATGGTGATCTGCTGGCTGGCCTTCTTGCCGCTCTCCTCGCCCTCGCCTTCGGACTCGGCCATGGCGTCCGGTTGCAACAGGCGGAAATCCGGATGGTTGCCCTGGCTCAGCCAGTTGCAGGCCAGGCATTTCCCGCAGGCCTCACCATTGGCGAGCGGGTTTTCGCAGAGCAGCGAGGCGGCGAATGCACGCGCCAGATCGAACTTGCCAAGGCCGCGCTGGCCGGCAAACAGCAGCGAGTGCGGCAGTTGAACACGCCGCGCCTGCAGCTTCGTCCAGAGTTCCGAATGAAGTTCAATAACGTTCATTAACAAATGCTTAAAACGTTTTCTTCAACTGATTTCTTTATTTCTTCCAGCGAACGGTCGGCATCGATGATCTTCATCCGCTGCGGCGCTGTGGCCGCCCGTTCGAGATAGGCCAGGCGCACGCGCTCGTGAAAATCCGCCCGCTCCTGCTCGAAGCGATCGAGTTCGCGGGTCTGCAGGACGATGCGCTCCCGGGCGACCGTGAACGGCAGGTCGAAAAGCAGGGTCAGGTCGGGTTGCAGATGGCCATGCACCCAGTGCTCCAGTTCGAGCAGCTTGTGCCGATCGAGCCCGCGGCCGCCGCCCTGATAGGCGTAGGTGGCATCGCTGAAACGGTCGCAGACGACCCACTCGCCTCGGGCCAGCGCCGGCTCGATGACAGCGGCGAGGTGTTCGCGCCGGGCGGCAAACATCAGCATGGCCTCGGTTTCGAGGTTCATCGGCTCATGCAGCAGCAGTTCGCGCAGCTTTTCTCCCAGCGGGGTACCACCAGGCTCACGGGTGCTGACGACAGTGAGGCCGCGTGCCCGCAGCAATTCGCAGACGCCGGCGATATGGCTGCTCTTGCCCGCGCCGTCGATGCCCTCGAAGGTAATGAACTTGCCTCGCATCAGCGTTGTCCGCCTTTCAGTTGATAACGCGTCACCGCCTGGTTGTGCTCGTCGAGCGTGCGCGAAAATTGGCTGCTGCCGTCGCCACGGGCGACGAAGTACAGTGCGTCGCTCTTGGCCGGGTTCAGGGCCGCCCGCAGCGATGCCAGTCCGGGCATGGCAATCGGCGTCGGCGGCAAACCCGGCCGCGTGTAGGTATTGTAGGGGGTATCGGCAAGCAGGTCGCGTTTGCGCAGATTGCCGTCGAAGCTCTCGCCGAGCCCGTAGATGACCGTGGGGTCGGTCTGCAGCAGCATGCCGGTGCGCAGCCGGTTGACGAAGACCGATGCGATCATCGGCCGGTCGGATTCGCGGCCGGTTTCCTTTTCCACGATCGACGCCATGATCAGCGCCTGGTCGATGCTCTTGTACGGTAGGCCCGGCGCCCGCTGGGCCCATTCCCTCTCCAGATGGCGCTGCATCATCCGGTGGGCCCGGGCGAGCACGTCAAGGTCACTCGTGTTGCGGGCGAACAGGTAGGTATCGGGAAAGAACAGGCCTTCCGCCCGGGTACCGGCAGCACCGATCCGGCTGAGGATTTCCGCTTCGCTCAGCCCCTTGCTGTCGTGCCGCAGATCCGGATGGGCGTCCAGTCGCTCGCGCATCTGGCGGAAGGTCCAGCCCTCGATGAAGGCGATTTCGCGCTGCGTGACGTCGCCGCGCGTCAGCTTGCGGAGGAGTTCGAGCGGCGTGATGCCGGAAACGATTTCGTAGCTGCCGGCCTTGATCTGGGCCTCGACGCGATACAGGCGGCCGAGGATGACCAGCAGTTGCGGCGGCATGTCGACGCCCGAATCCACCACCTGTTGCGCGGCGGTGCGCAGCGAACTTCCGGCAGCGACGGTGAAATCGAGCGGCGAGGTAGCCAGCTGCAGCGGCTTGTTGGCCAGCCAGTAGAGCGTGCCGGCCATCGCGGCGGCGATCAGGAGAGCCAGCAGGAACAGGTTGCGCAGAAGCTTGAGCATCGGAATGCGCCTCCCGCACGGAGGCACGAGGCAGGCAGATTTGCGGAGGCGCTATAATAGCCGAAGCACTGACCCCACACGAGAAACGGCGACATGAACCCCACCTGGAAAGAGGCCCTCGGCGCCGCTGGCGCCCGTTTCAACGATTCCCGCAGCGACGAGGTCGACAGCTTCGGCGATGCTGCCGGCGAACTGCTCGCGGCTCGCGACGCCAGCGTGCTGGCGCCGCTGACGCATCTCGGCGTCATCCGCGTCGGCGGCGAGGACGCCAAGTCCTTCCTGCACAACCAGCTGACCAGCGACATCAACCACCTCGGCCCGGACAGTGCGCAGCACTCGGCCTGGTGCAGCCCGAAAGGTCGCATGCTGGTCAGCTTCATCATCTGGCGCGAGGGGGGCGACTATCTGCTGGCATTGTCGGCCGACCTGCTCCCGGCAATTGCCAAGCGGCTCAAGATGTACGTGCTGCGTTCCAAGGTCACCGTCGCCGATGCCAGCGACGAGATTTTCCTGGTCGGCGCCTCCGGGCCGCACGCAGGCACGGCGCTGCCGGTGGCCGGCCTTGCCGCACCCGAGTCGATGAAGACGGTGGCGAGCGAAGGCGGAACGGTCATCGGACTCGACCCGCAACGTTTCCTTCTCGCCCTGCCCGCTGCCACCGCGGTTGCTCAGTGGAGCACGCTCGCCGCCAGTCTCCGTCCCGCTGGCCTGCCGGCCTGGCGCTGGCTCGATGTCCGCGCCGCCTTGCCGCTGATCTGCGAGGCGACGAAAGAACATTTCGTCCCGCAGATGGCCAATTTCGAACGCATCGGTGGCGTCAGTTTCCACAAGGGCTGCTACCCCGGTCAGGAAATCGTGGCCCGTACCCAGTACCTCGGCAAGGTCAAGCGCCATCTCTATCGCCTGACGGCGAGCGAAGCGATGAATGCCGGTGACGAGATCTACTCCACAGCCGTGCCTGACCAGGCCTGCGGCATGGTCGTCAGCGGCGCCCCCTCTCCAGCCGGAGGCTACGAGGCGCTGGCCGTCGTCATGGAGCTGGCGGCCGATGCCGGTATCGTGCTGCGCTCCCGCGACGGCGCGCCGGCCGTGGCGAAAGCCGTCGCTGCCTGATTCCGGGCGCTTCCCGGTACATTTCCCTGCCCGGCGGCCGCGGCCATGTGCCTGATTCTTGCCGCCTGGCAGGCGCACCCCAATCATCCTCTGGTCGTCGCGGCCAATCGTGACGAATTCTTCGCGCGGCCGACTGCGGCCGCAGCGCGCTGGGCCGACCGCCCCCGAATCCTGGCCGGGCGAGACCTGGAGGCCGGCGGCACCTGGCTGGGAATGGCTGCCGGCGGCCGCTTTGCCGCCATCACCAATGTCCGGGAGCCGGGCCAGCCGGCCGGTCGGCATTCGCGCGGCCAGCTGCCGGCCGACTTTCTCGCCGGGAACGTATCTGCGGCCGATTACGCGCATGCGATCCGCTACGAACAGTTCGCCGGATTCAACCTGCTTCTCTGCGATGGCAAGGAATTCTGGTACGCATCCAACCGCATTGCTGCGCCACGCCAGCTGCCAGCCGGGATCTATGGTCTGTCCAACCACCTGCTCGACACCCCCTGGCCGAAACTCGCCACTGCGAAGAAACGCTTTGCCGAAGCATTGAACGGCCTGCCCGAGGAATCCCCGTTCTTTTCGCTGCTGGCGGACGACGAGATCGTTCCCGACGCCCATTTGCCGGCCACCGGCGTCAGCCTCGAATGGGAACGCCGGCTGTCGGCGATCTTCGTGCGCTCGCCGGATTACGGAACGCGCGCATCCACTCTGGTCCGCTTCGACGACCGCGGTCGCGGATTCCTGCGTGAACGAAGCTTTGGCGCGGGGGGCGCCGGCATCGGCGAAGTAACAGCAGAAACGGCAGAAACGGACTGACGCCGCCGGGCGGGCGAGGCTCAGGTCTTCGCCGGCATAGGCGCGAAGCGTTGCAGCACATGATTGCTCATGCCTCGCGCCAGTTCCTCCTCACCGAAGAACACCGTACCGACTCCCTCGTTGCGCAACAGACGCGACTCATCCTCGCCATGCGTGCGCAGAACGATCTCGATCCCCGGGTTCAGCGTCCGTGCCGTCGCGACCATCTGCCGGACGTGGATCGGGTCCGGCGTGGCGACGACCAGCATGGCGGCGCGGGCAATGTGGGCCTGGATCAGCACCGCCGGTTCGGCAGCGTTGCCTGAAACTGCGGCAACGCCCTGTTTGCGCAGGGTTTCCACCTGCTCACGGTTCTGCTCGGCAACCACATACGGGATGCCGCGTTCGTCGAGTGCCGCGGCGATGCGCCTGCCTACCCGGCCATAGCCGACGAGGACGACCTGCCCGGCCAGATATTTCTGTTCGGTCGTCATCGGCAGTTCGGCGTAGGGGTCTTCCCGTCGTTCCAGCGCCCGCGCCAGCTCCGAGCGTTCGAGGATCCATTCGCGAAACGGCGCGATCGTCGCGAAGACGAAGGGGTTGAGGGCGATCGAGATCAGCGCGCCGGCCAGCACCAGACTCATTCCCTCTGCTGGCAGGAGGCCGAGCGAGAGACCGAGTCCGGCGAGGATGAACGAGAATTCGCCGATCTGGGCAAGGCTCGCCGCCACCGTCAGCGCCGTGTTCAGCGGGTAGCGGAAGGCAAGGACCAGGGCCATTGCCGCGACCGACTTGCCGATGATGATGATGGCGACGACACCGATGACATGCGCCGGCTTGTCCATCAGCACCGCGGGGTCGAAGAGCATGCCGACCGAGACGAAGAAGAGGACCGAGAAGGCATCGCGCAGCGGCAGGGATTCGGCGGCGGCACGGTGGCTGAATTCCGACTCGCGCATGACCATGCCGGCAAAGAACGCCCCGAGCGCGAACGACACGCTGAACAGGACGGCAGCCCCGTAGGCGATGCCGATGGCGGCGGCCACGACCGACAGCGTGAACAGTTCGCGGGAGCCGGTGCGCGCGACCTGGGAAAGAAGCCAGGGCAACAGACGCCGACCGACGATCAGCATCAGCGCGATGAAGGCAGCGACCTCGAACAGCGTCATCCCGATGGCGCGCCAGAGGTCGGCCCCCGATCCCGGCGCGCTGCCGCTGGCGGCGAGGACGCCGGCAAGTGGTGGCAGCAGCACGAGGACCAGTACCGTCGCCAGATCCTCGACGACCAGCCAGCCGACGGCGATGCGGCCGTTCATCGATTCAAGCACGCCGCGCACTTCGAGAGCCTTGAGCAGGACGACCGTGCTCGCGCAGGAGAGCGACAGGCCGAAGATGAGCGCGGCGCCGAAGTCCCAGCCCCACCACTGCGCGAGAACCATGCCGAGCACGGTGGCCAGCCCCATCTGCACGACGGCGCCGGGAACGGCAATCCGCTTCACGGAAAGCAGGTCATCCAGCGAAAAATGCAGGCCGACGCCGAACATCAGCAGCATGACGCCGATTTCCGAGAGTTGTGACGCCGTTTGCACATCGGCAACGAAACCCGGCGTCGAAGGCCCGAGCAGGATGCCGGCAAGGAGATAGCCGACCAGGGCCGGCACCTTGATCCGCTCGGCGATGAAGCCGAGGACCAGCGCAAAACCGAAGCCGGCGGCGATGGTCGAGATCAGGGTGACGTTATGCTCCATCACTGCCCTCCCCGGCCACTTCACCAGCCTCTTCACCGCAGATCTCGACCGGCGTGCCGGCACGCACAAGCGCGAACAGGTCGAGGATGTCGGCGTTGCGCATGCGGATGCAGCCATGCGAACCGGGAACGCCCATCTCGGCGCTGTCCGGGCTGCCGTGGATGTAGATGTAGCGGCGCATGGTATCGACCTCGCCGAGGCGATTGATGCCCGGCTCGCAGCCCGACAGCCAGAGGATGCGGGTCAGTATCCAGTCGCGCCCGGGGTGTGCGGCACCAAGCTCGGGGGTGTAGATCTCGCCGGTCGGCCGCCGGCGGACGAAGACGGTGTTCGCCGGCTGGCCATCGCCGATGCATGCACGGATGACGTGCCGGCCGCGTGGCGTGCAGTAGCTGCCGGAAACCTCGCCACAACCGCGGCTCGCCGACGAAATGTCCCAGCGGCGCAGGCGTTCCCCGGTGTCGTCGAACAGTTCCAGCTGCTGGCGGGGAATGGAGATCCGGATCCTCACTGTGCACGGCTCCGGCGACGGGCAGCGAAGAAGCCTGAGAGCATCCCGCCGCATTCCTCGGCGAGAACGCCGCCGACGACCTCGGCATGGTGGTTGAGGCGTTCGACGGCAAAAAGGTCGACGACGCTGCCATGAACCCCGGTCTTCGGGTCGCGGGCGCCATAGACGACACGGGCGACACGGGCATGCATGATGGCGCCGGCGCACATGGCGCAGGGTTCGAGGGTGACGTAGAGGGTGCTCCCGGGCAGGCGGTAATTGCCCATCCGACGAGCCGCATCGCGCAGTGCGGCGATCTCGGCGTGTGCCGTCGGGTCGTTTTCGCCGATCGGCGAATTGAAGCCACGACCGATGATTTCGCCGTCCTGGACCACGATGGCGCCGACCGGGACTTCGCCCAGGCATTCGGCAGAGCGCGCCAGCGACATCGCTTCGCGCATGAAGAATTCGTCGTTCATATCGTCGGGGATTGTATCAACTGTCTCCGGCATCCTCGCGTGCAGCGGGTGAACGCCGTGTACGCCCAGCACTCGTCCGGGCACGGCTTTCCTTCATCGCGCTGCCCGCCCAGACACCGGCGACCAGTGCCGCTGCCCGGAAGGTGTTTTCGGCATCCCCGGTCGCCACTGCCGTAGTGAGCCGGTCCAGCGCCCGGGCCAGGGCGTCGAGTTCGGCTGTACGCCGGGCGCGGTAGAGGCGCATGTTCTGCCGCACCTGCTCGTCGCGTTCGGCAAAGCGGACGCGCGGCCGTCCGCGTTTCGGGGGGCTCTCTTCGGTGGTCATGACGCCTCCGGGTCGATATTTGATAACGTTATCGTAACACCCGTGCCGATTGCCGTGCCGGCGGCGTCCATCAAAGAAAAAAGCCGCGGGCAGCGAACTGCCAGCGGCTTTCCTGAAGCGGTACGCTGATCGTGGCGCTTAGCGGTCGGTCCAGCTCCGGCGGGGCTGAGCACCGGTGCGCGGTGCCGATTTGCTGAACGGCTTGGCAAAGCCTTCGCGCTTGCCGCCGCCACCGTTGCTGCCACGCCGATCGCCGGCGCCGGCATTGCTGCGCGGCTGGTAATCGGCACGGTTGCCGAAGTTGTCCGGACGGGCGTCCTGACGCTCGGCACGCTGCGGGCGGTTGCCGAAATTGTCGGGGCGCGCGTCGGTGCGTTCGCCACGGTTGCCGAAATTATCGGGACGAGCCTCGGAACGGTCGCTGCGGTTGCCCTTGTAGCCTTCGCCACGCGGCTGACCGGCGGCAAAACCTTCACTGCGACCGGCGGGCTTGCCGTAACGCTTTTCGCCGTCACGGTTGTAGCCACCGCTGCCGGCCGGCTTGCCATAACGGTCGTTGCGGTCGCCGCTGCGGCCCTGCCCCGGCTTCCAGCCAGCGGGCTTCGGCTTCCTCGGTGCCGGCGTGCGCTTCGGTTCGTGGCCCTCGACGACATCGACCGGAATCGGCTGCTTGGTGAAGCGCTCGATGCGCTTAACGTGGATGCCTTCGGCGTGGTGCACCAGCGACACGGCGACACCCGAGCGACCGGCACGGCCGGTGCGGCCGATACGGTGCACGTAGTCTTCCGGGAACTTCGGCAGGTCGTAGTTGAAGACGTGGGTGATGCCCGGCACGTCGATGCCGCGGGCAGCGACGTCGGTGGCGACGAGGATGCGCAGCTGGCCGCGACGCAGTGCATTGAGCGTGCGGTTGCGGGCGCCCTGGTGCATGTCGCCGTGCAGCGGCGCGGCGGCGAAGCCGGCGACGTTGAGCTGCTCGGAGATGGTGTCGGCATCGCGCTTGGTGGCGGTGAAGATCACGGCCTGGTCCAGCGCGGCGTCGCGCAGCAGGTGGTCGAGCAGGCGGTTCTTGTGCGCCTGGTCATCGACGAAATGCACCTTCTGTTCGATGTTCTCGTGCTTGGTCTGCGAACCGGCGATGCGGATGATCTGCGGCTCGCGCGTGATGCGCTCGGCCATGCGGCCGATCTCGCCGTCGAGCGTCGCCGAGAAAAGCATGGTCTGGCGCGAGGCCGGCGTGGCGGCGATGATCGTCTCGATGTCGTCGATGAAGCCCATGTCGAGCATGCGGTCGGCTTCGTCGAGGACCAGGATCTGCAGCTGCGAGAAGTCGATCTTGCCCGAGTTCATGTGGTCGATCAGACGGCCCGGCGTGGCGACAAGGATCTCCGGATTGCGCGAGAGCAACTGCATCTGCTTCGGATAAGGCATGCCGCCGAGGATCGAGACGGCCTTCAGGCGGCGCAGGTGAACGCCGTATTTTTCGGTGGCGGTGGTGACCTGCAGCGCCAGTTCGCGCGTCGGCGTCAGCACCAGCATCTTCGGCTGCGCCGCGGTGAAGCGCGGACGCTCGCCACGGGCGCGGGCGGCCTGGCGCTCCTGGTTCGGGGTCTTGCTGGCCGGGGACGCTTCTTCCGAGGCGAACTTGTGGATTGCCGGCAGCATGAAGGCGGCGGTCTTGCCCGAGCCAGTCTGCGACGAGACGAGCAGGTCGCGCCCTTCGAGGGCGGCGGGAACAGCTTGCGCCTGGACCGGAGTCGGTTCGGTGTAGCCCGCGTCGGCGAGCGCTTTCAGTACGGCCGGGTGCAGGCCAATCTCTTCAAAAGTCATCAGTTTCTTTCGTCAAAATGGGTGCGCGCGTCGTACCGGCCTCGGAAAGGCACAGTGACAACACGGGCGCGGTCAATGCAGCGCCAACCTACGAAATTGCTTGAAAACTCTTGGGAAATCGAGATTTCGGCACGAAAGCTTTGTGCCGGTGAAGCGCCTTTCTGTTACGGCGCCAGGGGGCAGTGAGGCTTTGTCGTTTTAATGCTTCAGGTTCGCGATGCGCGTCTTGTGCGAGCAATTGCTGCAATGCACAAGGCGCGCATTCTACGCAGCCGTTGCCGTCGTGTCCAGCGCTATTTTCGACAAAAACCCGAACTCAGTAGTCCTCGTCGCCGCCCATCAGGTCGGGCAGCAGCGTCCGCGCCCGCTGCAGGGCAGCGTCGAGGTCGGCGCAGACGTTGCCATCGTCGAGGTGACCGAGGAAGCCCGAGCGGCGCAGCAGCGAGCCCGGCTGCGAATTGAGGCCGCAGACGAGCAGTGTGCAGTTCCGCTTCTTCAGCTTCTGCAGCAGGTTTTCCAAGCCTTCGAGGCCGGTGGTGTCGAGTTGAACCAGCCGCGTCATATCGAGGATGACGATCTCGGGGTGTCCGGCAACCGGGTCGAGCAGTTCCTCCAGTTTGTTCACGGCACCGAAGAAGAGCGAACCGAACAGACGCCAGGCAGCAACCCGCATGGTGCCGTCGGGATACATGAAGCGGGGGTCCATCGCCTCCTCGTCGAGCGGCAGGCGTTCGATTTTCGTCAGCGCCGACATGCGGTAGATGAAAGCCAGGCAGGCCAGCACCATGCCCAGCTCGACGGCAATGGTCAGGTCGAAGAGCACCGTGACGAAGAAGGTCGCGAGCAGGATGATCCGGTAGTTGTTGGTGTAGCGCCGCAGTTCGAGGAACTCGTGCCACTCGCCCATGTTGATGGCGACGACCATGACGATGGCCGAGAGCGTCGCCAGCGGCACGTAATACGCCAGCGGTGCAGCGATGAGGACGATCGACAGCAGGACGACGGCGTGGATGATGCCGGCAATCGGCGTGCGGCCACCGGTGCGGACATTGGTCGTCGTGCGGGCGATGGCGCCGGTGGCGGCAAAGCCGCCGAACAGCGGTGCGGCGAGATTCGAGAGCCCCTGCGCAATCAGTTCCTGGTTCGGGTCATGGCGGTCGTCGATCTGGCTGTCGGCGACGCGGGCGGAGAGCAGCGACTCGATGGCACCAAGCAGTGCGATGGTGATCGCCGGCGAGATCAGCTTGCCGAAATCGTGGATCGACAGCGGCGGAATGCCGAAGGCCGGGAGTTCCTGCGGGATGCCGTTGAAGCGGCTGCCGATCGTTTCCACCGGCAGTTCGAACAGCCACGCTGCCAGCGTGCCGACGACGAGCACGGCGAGCGGACCCGGCGCACGGCGCAGCACCGCGACGTACTGCGCCAGGCGGTTGTAGAACAGCAGGAAGAGCAGCGAGGCGACGGCAAGCCCGAGAGTCGGCAGATCGACCGTTCCGGCGTGGGCGGCCAGGGTCTTGATCCGGGCAAAGAATTCCGCCGGCAGCGAATCGATCTTCAGGCCGAAGAAATCCTTGATCTGGGCAAGGAAGATGACGACCGCGATGCCATTGGTGAAGCCGATCACCACCGTCACCGGGATGAAGCGGATCAGCTGCCCCATGCGGGCGATACCCATGGCGAGCAGGAAGATGCCGGCCAGCATCGTCGCACCAAGCAGGTTGACGAAACCGTGCACGGCGACGATGCCGTAGACGATCGGGATGAAGGCCCCGGTCGGACCGCCGATCTGCACCCGGGAACCGCCGAAGGCCGCCGTCAGGAAGCCGGCGACGATGGCGGTCCAGATGCCTGCGGTCGGGGAACAGCCGCTGGCGATCGCAAAGGCCATGGCCAGCGGCAGTGCGAGCACGCCAACAGTGATGCCGGCAGCGAGATCCTTGCCGAACTGGGCGCGGTTGTAGCCGGGGAGACAGTCGAGAAGCTTGGGGCGGAAGAGGATTTTCATGGCGGCTCGTGTGAGTCGCGCATTTTATCCTCTTTGTATGTGTCGTCAATGTTAATATAATTAACATACAAAAAGAGCCAAAAAAAGCTCCCCAGCGACGAAGAGCTTTTCCCGGCAGGAACGGACGAAGACCGCACCTCGTACATCCGTCGTTTGATCAGGGCATCATTCCCACTCGATCGTCGCCGGCGGCTTGCCCGAGATGTCGTACACGACGCGGTTGATCCCTCTGACTTCATTGATGATTCTGTTGGACACCTTCCCGAGCAGTGAATGCGGCAACTCGGCCCAGTGCGCAGTCATGAAGTCGGCCGTTTGCACGGCACGCAGAGCGACGACGTACTCGTAGGTGCGGCCGTCGCCCATGACGCCGACCGACTTCACCGGCAGGAAGACGGCGAAGGCCTGGCTGGTCTTGTCGTACCAGTCTGCGGCACGCAGTTCGTCGATGAAGATCGCGTCGGCACGGCGCAGCAGGTCGGCGAACTCCTTCTTCACTTCGCCGAGGATGCGCACGCCGAGGCCCGGGCCGGGGAACGGGTGGCGGTAGACCATCTCGTGCGGCAGGCCAAGGGCGATGCCAAGCTCGCGCACCTCGTCCTTGAACAGTTCGCGCAGCGGTTCCAGCAGCTTCAGGTTCAGCGTCTCCGGCAGGCCACCGACGTTGTGGTGGCTCTTGATCGCATGGGCCTTGCCGGTCTTGGCGCCGGCCGACTCGATAACGTCCGGGTAGATCGTGCCCTGCGCCAGCCATTTCGCGTTCGGCAGCTTCTTCGCCTCGGCCTGGAAGACCTCGACGAACTCGCGGCCGA
>VFQM010002090.1_pt1 | contig 15648 bp, 12 predicted proteins | sample 3512391 | NCBI WGS metagenome assembly VFQM01 (sample SAMN10412369, study PRJNA504923) | tailings metagenome | isolation source: Replicate 1 from Balatoc abandoned mine | place: Philippines
TAAGGCCCCTTCGGGACGTAAAGTAAGTCCAGTACGTCGTGGAATGAACGCATACACTACAAAAGCTACCAGGGGATAGTTCTTTACCTATCTCTAATACCCTGATCCGCAAAGAAAAACCCCGGCACTAGGCCGGGGTAGTTTCTGATTTGGGCATGCCAATAATTCGCACAAACATGCCAATTAATCTGCCCATCGACAAACCTTCACACATCCAGATTGGATACTGCCAGCGCGTTGCTTTCGATAAAGTCACGACGGGGTTCCACTGCATCGCCCATCAGGGTATTGAAGATCTGATCGGCAGCAATGGCATCCTCGATGGTTACCTTGAGCATACGGCGTACGGCAGGATCCATGGTGGTTTCCCACAGCTGATCCGGGTTCATCTCGCCGAGACCTTTATAGCGCTGGATACTATGGCGCTTGGTACTTTCCGTCATCAGCCACTCAAGTGCCTGCTTGAACGTACTGACCGGCTTCTTGCGTTCCCCACGCTGAACGTAGGCGCCTTCTTCCAGCAGGTTGTTCAGTTGCTCGCCCAGCTGAGTGACTGTCTTGTAGTCATTGCTGGCAAAGAAGTCACGATTAAAGGTGATGTAGTTGGCCAGACCGTGTGCCGTGATGGCTACTTCCGGCAGCCACAGATGGCGCTCACGATCCTCGCGCAGACTGACTTCATAGGTCTGCCCGGACTTTTCCACAGCCTTCAGGCGAGCCGAAAAAGCATCCAGCCAAGTCTGCATGGCAACCTGGTCAGCCAACTGTTCGACACTCACACGCGGCAGATAGACCATGTGCTCGGTCAGCTCCTGCGGATAGAGGCGCGACAGGCGCTTGAGCGTACGCATAACGGCACGATAATCACCCACCAGTTGCTCCAGCGCTGCACCGGAAAGGCCAGGGGCGTTCTCGTTGACATGCAGGCTGGCATCTTCCAAAGCCGACTGAGTCATGTATTCCTCCATGGCCTCGTCGTCCTTGATGTATTGCTCCTGCTTGCCTTTCTTCACTTTGTACAGCGGTGGCTGAGCGATATAGATATAGCCGCGCTCGATCAGCTCTGGCAACTGGCGGAAGAAGAAGGTCAACAACAGGGTGCGGATGTGCGAGCCGTCGACGTCAGCATCGGTCATGATGATGATGTTGTGATAGCGCAGCTTGTCGATGTTGTATTCCTCACGCCCGATACCGCAACCCAGCGCGGTAATCAGCGTGCCGACTTCCTGCGAGGACAGCATCTTGTCGAAGCGTGCCTTCTCGACGTTGAGGATCTTGCCCTTGAGCGGCAGGATGGCCTGGGTCTTGCGATTACGCCCCTGCTTGGCAGAGCCGCCTGCGGAGTCACCCTCCACGATGTACAGTTCGGAGAGGGCAGGGTCTTTCTCCTGACAGTCGGCCAGCTTGCCGGGTAGACCGGCAATATCCAATGCACCCTTGCGGCGGGTCATTTCTCGCGCCTTGCGCGCAGCCTCGCGGGCACGCGCGGCATCAATCATCTTGCCGACCACAGCTTTGGCTTCGTTGGGGTTTTCCAACAGGAAGTCGGCGAAGTACTTGCCCATCTCCTGCTCGACTGCGCTCTTCACCTCGGAGGAGACCAGCTTGTCCTTGGTCTGCGAACTGAACTTGGGGTCCGGGACCTTCACCGAAATGATGGCGGTCAGCCCCTCACGAGCATCATCGCCAGTGGTGGCGATCTTGAACTTCTTCGCCAGGCCTTCCTGCTCGATATAGTTGTTCAGGTGGCGGGTGAGGGCAGAGCGGAAACCTGCCAGGTGGGTGCCACCGTCACGCTGCGGAATGTTGTTGGTGAAGCAGAGGATGTTCTCGTTGAAGCTATCGTTCCACTGCAGTGCCACCTCCACACCCACACCGTCTTCCTCACGCTGTACGCAGAAATGGAAGACTTGGTTGACGATGGTCTTGTGGGTATTCAGGTACTCGACGAAAGCCTTGAGGCCACCCTCGTACTTGAACAGCTCTTCCTTGCCCGTGCGTTCATCCTTGAGCAGGATGCCGACACCGGAGTTGAGGAAAGACAGCTCGCGCAAACGCTTGGCCAGGATGTCCCAGCTGAAGTGAATGTTCTTGAACGTGTCTTCGGACGGCTTGAAGTGAATCTGCGTGCCGGTTCCTTCGCTGTCGCCGACGGCGGCGAGTGGAGCCTGCGGTACGCCATGCACGTAAGTCTGTTCCCAGATCTTGCCGCTACGGCGAATGGTCAGCACCAGTTCCTTGGACAGCGCGTTGACCACTGAGACCCCCACGCCGTGTAGGCCGCCGGAGACCTTGTAGCTGTTGTCGTCGAACTTACCGCCGGCGTGCAGCACGGTCATGATGACCTCGGCAGCGGAGACGCCTTCTTCCTTGTGCATGTCGACTGGGATACCGCGACCGTTATCACGCACGGTGATCGACTCATCGGTATGGATGGTGATGCTGATATCCGAGCAATAGCCAGCCAGGGCTTCATCGATGGAATTGTCCACCACCTCGAACACCATATGGTGCAAGCCGGTGCCATCATCGGTGTCCCCGATGTACATACCCGGACGCTTGCGTACGGCATCCAGGCCCTTCAGCACCTTGATGCTGGAAGAGTCGTACGTTTGGTTCTCGCTCATGCTTCACTCCCGATGGTCGTGGTCTGGGTAATACGGCCATGTTCCACGTGGAACATGGCAACTGGCGTATCCGTGCGCCAGCCATCCCTCAACAATTCATGGTCTACGCAGGTGATAAACACCTGGCAATTCAAATCCTGCAACAAGCCACACAAGGCGTGGCGATGCTGCTCATCCAACTCCGATGGCAAGTCATCCACCAGATAAATACATTGCTTACGCCGGGCCCGATTAACCAGATGCCCCTGAGCAATACGCAATGCACACACCACCAGCTTCTGCTGGCCGCGTGACAACACATCCACGGCATTATGCCCCGCCAGACGCAGGCGCAAATCCGCACGCTGCGGGCCGGCCTGTGTATGTCCGAGCTGGCGATCACGCAACAGGCTGGCGTCCAGTACGGCTTGCAGTTCACGCTCCTTATCCCAGCCACGGAAGTAGCTGAGCGTAAGGTCTTGCAGAGGCAACAAGGCGGCCAGCGTTTGCTCGAATACGGGCTTCAAGGCCTGTAGATAGTCACGCCGATAGCCATCAATCTCTTCGCTGGCCAGGCACAACTCACGATCCCAGACTGCTTGCGAAACGCTGTCAAGTGTACCATGCCGCAGCCATGAGTTTCGCTGGCGCAGGGCCTTCTGCAGGCGCTGCCAGGCCGACAGGAAACGAGGTTCCACGTGGAACACTCCCCAATCGAGAAACTGCCGGCGTATCTTTGGCGATCCTTCCAGCAAGCGAAAACTATCCGGGTTGATCAACTGCAGCGGCAACAACTGCGCTAACTGAGCCGCACTGCGGACGTTTTCGCCATCGATACGAATCTGCAGATCACTGTGCCGATCACGGGCAATGCCCAGGCTGCTGAGCTGCCCATCTTCACGCTGCAACTGGGCAAATACGCTACAGCTTTCCTGCTCGTACTGGATAACCGGTTGCAAACGCGTACTGCGAAAGGAACGTGCCAGGGCAAGCAGGTGAATAGCTTCCAAGACACTGGTTTTACCACTGCCGTTGGCGCCATAGAGAAGGTTGATGCGAGGGGAGGGAAGCAGGGTCACTGGGTGCAGGTTACGCACCGCAGTGACCGTGAGACGGCTAAGGGCCATGGAAGGTTACAGGCGCATCGGCATCACGACGTACGCGGAATCATCGTTGTCGGCTTCCTGCAGCAGGGCACTGCTGTTCGCATCAGACAGAATCAAACGTACCTGCTCGGTGCCGATCACACCCAACACATCGAGCAGATAGCTGACGTTGAAACCGATTTCCAGATTGCCGCCGTTGTAATCGACCAGCACTTCTTCTTCAGCTTCTTCCTGTTCCGGGTTATTGGCCTGGATCTTCAACAGCGCATTACTCAGCAGCAGGCGGATCCCACGGTACTTCTCATTGGAAAGAATCGCCGTCCGACTGAAGGCTTCTCGCAATGCCTGGCGATCCCCCAGCACCAGCTTGTCGCCACCACGCGGCAGCACACGCTCGTAATCCGGGAACTTGCCATCGACCAGCTTCGAAGTGAAGGTGAAGTCTCCCGTGGTGGCTCGTACATGGTGCTGACCAAGGACAATGCTCACTTCGGCGTCCTGCTCGGTGAGCAGACGGGCCAGTTCGAGAATCCCCTTGCGCGGCACGATGACCTGATGCTTGCCATCCTGCTGAATATCCGCAGCTACCGAGCACATCGCCAGGCGATGGCCGTCGGTAGCTACCGCACGCAGCAGACCACTGCTGACTTCCAGCAACATACCATTGAGGTAGTAACGAACATCCTGCTGTGCCATGGCGAAGCTGGTCCGCTCGATGATACGCCGCAGCTTGCCCTGGGCCAGGCTGAAGGTCAGCGCACCGGCACCTTCCTCGGCTTGCGGGAAGTCACTGGCGGGCAGGGTGGTCAGGGTGAAACGACTGCGCCCGGCCTTGATCAGCAGTTTCTGCTCATCGACACGTATATCGATCAGCGTGTCGTTCGGCAGGCTCTTGCAGATATCCATGAGCTTGCGCGCCGGTACGGTGATCTCACCCGACTCAGCTGGCTCTTCCAGCGTAACCCGCCCCACCAGCTCGACTTCCAGGTCGGTACCGGTCAGTGACAACTGCTGGCCTTGCACCACCAGCAGAACATTGGACAGAACCGGCAGGGTCTGGCGGCGTTCGACGACACCGGCGACCAGTTGCAGGGGTTTCAACAGGGCTTCGCGCTGGATGGTGAAATGCATGGTCTAGTCCCTTGCCTATCAATAGGGTTGCGTTCGAAATATCAGGTGGTCAGGGTACGCAATAGGTTCTTGTAGTCTTCACGGATGTCCGCATCCGCTTCTCGCAGTTCGGCAATCTTACGACAGGCGTGGAGTACCGTGGTGTGGTCACGACCACCGAATGCATCGCCAATTTCCGGCAAGCTGTGGTTAGTCAGCTCCTTGGCCAAAGCCATGGCAACCTGGCGCGGCCTTGCGATGGAGCGAGAGCGCCGCTTGGACAACAGGTCGGCAATCTTGATCTTGTAGTACTCCGCCGTGGTGCGCTGGATATTGTCGATGCTTACCAGCTTGTCCTGCAGAGCCAGCAGGTCCTTGAGTGACTCACGAATCAGCTCGATGGTGATATCACGCCCCATGAAGTGGGCATGGGCGATCACCCGTTTCAGTGCGCCTTCCAGCTCGCGGACATTCGAGCGAATACGCTGGGCAATAAAGAAAGCCGCATCATGGGGCAGTTCAACCTTGGCCTGCTCGGCTTTCTTCATCAGGATGGCTACCCGGGTTTCCAGCTCCGGCGGTTCCACTGCAACAGTCAGGCCCCAGCCAAAACGTGACTTCAGCCGCTCTTCCAGGCCTTCGATTTCCTTGGGGTAACGATCGCTGGTGAGAATGACCTGCTGTCCCCCCTCCAGCAACGCATTGAAGGTATGGAAGAACTCTTCCTGGGAACGCTCCTTCTTGGCGAAGAACTGGATATCGTCGATCAACAAGGCATCCACCGAGCGATAGAAGCGCTTGAATTCGTTGATCGCATTGAGCTGCAACGCCTTGACCATATCGGCAACAAAGCGTTCGGAATGCAGATAAACGATTTTCGCGTTGGGGTTCTTCTTCAACAGGTGATTGCCCACCGCATGCATCAGGTGGGTTTTCCCCAAGCCTACTCCGCCATACAGGAAAAGCGGGTTGTAGCCATGCTTGGGATTGTCGGCCACCTGCCAGGCAGCAGCACGTGCCAGCTGGTTGGACTTGCCTTCGACGAAGTTTTCAAAGGTAAAGGTGCGATTGAGGTAGTTGGTGTGCTTCAGCCCCCCCTCTACCTGTACGGTACGCTCGCCACGCAGCGGGGCAACCGGCTCTTCGGGCGCCGGGCTATCCGTCGTTTCGACAACCACTGGTTTGGCCGTCGCCGCGGTAGGCGGGGCAGGCGTCTGGACGGGCGCCGCAGAACGGCTGCTTGCCGCACTACGCCGGCTGCCAATCAGCAAGGACAGGGCAGGGGGCGCAGCCGTGCAACGCTCTCCCAGCAACTCCAGCAATCGACTGAGGTATTTATCATTGACCCAATCCAGTACGAAACGATTGGGCGCATAGACACGCAGCTCCTGCTCATCACCCTCGACCTGCAGGGGACGAATCCAGGTATTGAATTGCTGAGCCGGCAGCTCGTCACGCAGCAAGTCGATGCATTGCTGCCACAGTTCCACGGACACGGCTATTCCTCACTCGGTCATTACCCAGCGCAACCCTCCGCACGGAGAGCAACGACCGGCCTGCTAAAGGTGTGCATTGTACCTTTGCCACAGGCAGTTATCCACAAAGAAAGGCGCTCCTCAGCATCAACGAAAGCTGTTGATAAAGCAGGGAAGAGCTCTGTTAACAAACTGCCGAGAACCCGGTGAATGACCTACCCTGTGGACAAAAATACATTCCACGCACAGCCTGCCCGCAGCAAAGGCACAGCAAACAGACTTGATACCCACAGAGTTGCAAAACATTCAATGCCTTTCACCGCGAGGGCTACGTAGGGTTATCCACAGCTTCATGTCTCCTCATACATAATCACAGCTTTAATCCTTTTCTAAATTTCTTCTTTGATTATTCTTTTCTGACGAGCCCACAGCGCATGGGGCTACGCACAGGTTGAATAAGCTACTGGTTGGAAATTGACCTGCGCCTTGCCTTTCTCTACAATCGCCGGTCTCTTTGAACGGGGGGCTCTCTTGGCCTCCATTTGACCAAGTAGTGACCACCAGGTAACTGACCATGAAACGCACTTTCCAACCCAGCACCATCAAGCGCGCCCGCACCCACGGTTTCCGTGCTCGCATGGCTACCAAAAACGGCCGTGCCGTACTGTCCCGCCGTCGCGCCAAAGGCCGTAAGCGTCTGACCGTCTGATTTCGCCGGTCGAGGTGGTGAGTCGCGATTTCTCGCGGGAAAAGCGCCTGCTTGTCCCCAAGCAGTTCAAAGCAGTCTTCGACTCACCTACCTGCAAGGCTCCAGGCAAGAGCGTTCTGCTGCTAGCCAGGGAGAATGCTCTGCAACATCCCCGCCTGGGTCTGGTCATCGGCAAGAAAAGCGTCAAGCTCGCCGTTGAACGCAATCGCATCAAACGACAGATTCGCGAGAGCTTCAGGCTCAACCAAATTCCGCTAACGGGTTTGGATATCGTGGTAGTTGCGCGCAAAGGGCTGGCTGATCTGGAAAATGAAGAACTGCGCGAACAGTTCGGCAAACTCTGGAAACGCCTGGCACGCAATCGCGCTCAGGTAGCCACTCCGACCGATTCGACCACTCATGCGTAAACTGGCCCTGCTTCCCATCCGGTTTTATCGCTACGCCATCAGTCCCTTGATGGCCAGTCACTGTCGTTTCTATCCATCCTGTTCCTGTTATGCCCTGCAAGCCATCGAGCTACATGGTGTAGTCAAGGGCGGCTGGCTGAGTTTGCGACGCCTGGGGCGCTGCCACCCCTGGAATCCGGGTGGATATGATCCGGTTCCTCCTGTAGAACAACCTCAATCCTCTTCGATGGCCGAGTAATCATGGATATTCAACGTTCTATCCTGCTCGTCGGCCTGGCCGTGGTGTCCTATCTCCTGGTGCTGCAATGGAACCAGGACTATGGTCAGGCGCCCCTGCCAGCTGCCAGTAGCGCAACCCAGTCGACCACCAGTCCGCTCCCGGAACTGACTGCCAGCAACAATGATGACGTGCCGACGGCCAGCCAGGATGAAGCTCAGGCACCTGCCGCCGATGCTCCGGCTGCGAGTCAGTCGCTGATTCGCGTACAAACCGACGTACTGGATCTGGCCATCGATCCGCGTGGTGGTGACATTGTTCAACTGACCCTGCCGCAATACCCACGTCGCCAGGATCGTCCGGATGTCCCCTTCCAGCTCTTCGACAATGGCAATGAGCGCGTTTATCTGGCGCAAAGTGGCCTGACCGGCAGCAATGGCCCGGATGCGCGGAGTAGCGGCCGCCCGCTATACCACTCGGCAACACAGCATTATCAGCTGTCCGATGATCAGCAACAGCTGGTAGTCGATCTGCAGTTCAGTGAAGCGGGCGTTGACTACACCAAACGCTTTACCTTGCAGCGCGGCCAGTACGACCTCAAGGTCAGCTACCTGATCAACAACCAGAGCGAACAACCCTGGGTAGGCAATATGTTTGCCCAACTCAAGCGCGATGGCAGTGGTGATCCTTCTTCGACTACCGCAACCGGTACCGCCACTTATCTAGGCGCTGCGTTGTGGACTGCTGACGAGCCGTACAAGAAAGTCAGCATGGGCGACATGGATGAGAAGCAGCTGCGCCAGACAGTGGCTGGTGGTTGGGTTGCCTGGTTGCAGCACTACTTCGTCACGGCCTGGATTCCCGCTGCCGACAGCAACAATGTGGTGCAGACCCGCAAGGATAGCCAGGGCAACTATATCGTCGGCTTCACTGGTCCCAGCCTGAACGTACCCGCTGGAGCCCAGGCGGAAACCTCGGCAGTCCTCTATGCCGGTCCGAAAATCCAGTCCGAACTGAAAACCCTCTCGCCGGGTCTGGAGCTGACCGTCGACTATGGTTTCCTCTGGTTCATCGCGCAGCCGATCTTCTGGCTGCTTGAGCAGATCCACAAGCTGCTGGGTAACTGGGGCTGGTCGATCATCATGCTCACCGTGATCATCAAGCTGATCTTTTTCCCGCTGTCGGCAGCCAGTTATCGCTCGATGGCGCGTATGCGTGCTGTAGCGCCCAAGCTGCAGGCGCTCAAGGAAAAGTACGGCGATGACCGGCAGAAGATGTCGCAAGGCATGATGGAGCTGTACAAGAAGGAAAAAATCAATCCGCTGGGTGGCTGCTTGCCGATCCTCGTACAGATGCCGGTATTCCTCGCCCTCTACTGGGTACTCCTGGAAAGCGTAGAGATGCGCCAGGCGCCCTGGCTGCTGTGGATCACTGACCTGGCGATCAAGGACCCCTACTTCATCCTGCCGTTGATCATGGGCGTGACCATGTTCATCCAGCAGCAACTCAACCCAACGCCGCCGGACCCCATGCAGGCCCGAGTGATGAAGCTGATGCCGATCATCTTCACCTTCTTCTTCCTGTGGTTCCCGGCGGGCCTGGTGCTGTACTGGGTGGTCAACAACGTACTGTCCATTGCCCAGCAGTGGTACATTACCCGGCAGATCGAGCGCGCCGCCGCACAAGGCTAAAGCCCGCTCCGTTTGACACAAACGCCCCCTCGTGGGGCGTTTTGCTATCTGCGCAACCGATCAGAGGCCGTCATGTCCCAGCCCCGCGAAACCATTGCCGCCGTTGCCACTGCCCAGGGACGTGGTGGGGTCGGTATTGTCCGTGTCTCAGGCCCGCTGGCCGGGGCTATTGCCGAACAGCTCAGCGGCCTGCAGCCACGCCCACGTCACGCACATTATTGCCCCTGGCAGGCTGCTGACGGTCAGCAGATTGACCAGGGCCTGCTGCTGTACTTCCCCGGCCCGCACTCCTTTACCGGGGAAGACGTGCTGGAGCTGCAGGGGCACGGCGGGCCGGTGGTGCTCGACATGCTGCTGCAGCGCTGCCTGCAACTGGGCGCACGACTGGCGCGTCCTGGTGAGTTCAGTGAACGTGCCTTTCTCAACGACAAGCTCGACCTGGCCCAGGCCGAAGCGATTGCCGACCTGATCGAGGCCAGTTCCGCACAAGCCGCACGCAATGCCCTGCGCTCGCTACAGGGCGAGTTTTCGCGACGCGTACATGAGCTGACCGAGCGATTGATCCAACTGCGCATCTATGTCGAAGCAGCTATCGACTTTCCCGAAGAAGAAATCGACTTTCTTGCCGATGGCCATGTACTCAGCCAGCTGCAGGAAGTGCGCGACTGCCTGTCCAGCGTCCTGCGAGAAGCCGGCCAGGGCGCCCTGCTGCGCGACGGCATGAACGTGGTGATCGCCGGGCGCCCGAATGCCGGCAAGTCCAGCCTACTCAATGCCCTGGCCGGTCGCGAGGCCGCCATCGTCACCGATATCGCCGGTACTACCCGGGATGTACTGCGCGAACATATCCACATCGACGGTATGCCGCTGCATGTCGTGGATACCGCCGGCCTGCGCGACACCGATGACCAGGTGGAAAGGATTGGCGTAGAGCGTGCATTGCAGGCAATTGGTGAAGCTGACCGTGTGCTGCTGGTAGTCGACTCCACAGCTCCCGAGGCCGCCGATCCCTTTGCCCTGTGGCCGGAGTTTCTCACCAGCCAGCCCGATCCGACACGTGTCACGCTGATCCGCAACAAGGCGGATCTGTCCGGCGAGCCGGTAGCTCTGGAAACCTGTGCCGACGGCCATGTGAGCATCGCTCTGTCCGCCAAGTCTGCCGACGGGCTGGAACTACTGCGCGAGCACCTGAAGGCCTGCATGGGCTTTCAGCAAACGGCCGAGAGTGGCTTCAGTGCCCGCAGGCGTCATCTGGAGGCCTTGCAGCGGGCCAGAACCAGCCTGGAACACGGCCATCAGCAGCTAACCCTGATGGGCGCAGGTGAGCTGCTGGCCGAAGATCTGCGCGTCGCTCAGCAAGCGCTCGGTGAAATAACCGGTGCTTTCAGTTCCGACGAATTGCTTGGACGTATCTTCTCCAGCTTCTGTATCGGCAAATAGGCATCTCGCCTGCTAGCCAGCGTACTGCGCACAGGCTGGCTATGCCTAACCGAGCACATAGCAAAGGGCCACTCAGGCCCTTTTCTTTGGGGCGCTGAATCTTTCTGACTGTTTTGCGTAAAACGCAGGGCACGAAACGGTGCATTAAACCCTGTGGGTAAACAGGTCTGAGCTGTCTGGATAAGCCCCCCTGAAAGCTGCGCATAACCAGGCCTGTGGATAACAAGGCCACTGCCACACAGGATAATCCCAGCTAGCACCCAGCTGATCCCCGTGCAGAACACAGGCTTATACGTCTCGCAATACCTTGTTTTGTATGGCTTTCAGCCGGTTATCCACAGAATTACCGGTGACTATACATAATCATAAAAAAGATCTTTAAGTACTTATTCACTTTTTAATCTGTATAGCGAGACAACGGGATAGTCATCACCTCAGGTTGGCTATTTTTTGTGCAGAAGGCTTCATTCGCTGCAGTGAACTCCCTATACTTGCCGACCTTCCCGCTTTTCCTATTGAAAGCTCTCCCCCGGATATACAGGCACGAGGTGCGTGGTGGATTTCCCTTCCCGTTTTGAGGTGATCGTGATCGGCGGCGGTCATGCCGGCACCGAGGCTGCGTTGGCCGCTGCGCGCATGGGGGTAAAAACCCTGTTGCTGACGCACAACGTGGAAACACTCGGGCAGATGAGCTGTAACCCAGCCATCGGCGGCATTGGCAAGAGCCACCTGGTTAAGGAAATCGATGCCCTCGGCGGTGCCATGGCCTTGGCTACCGACAAGGGCGGCATTCAGTTTCGCGTGCTGAACAGCCGCAAAGGCCCAGCCGTGCGCGCGACACGCGCCCAGGCCGATCGCGTGCTGTACAAGGCAGCTATTCGCGACATGTTGGAAAACCAGAGCAATCTGTGGATATTCCAACAGGCTGTGGATGACCTGATTGTCGAGCAACAGCAGGTACGTGGTGTAGTCACCCAGATGGGCCTGCGTTTTCTCGCTGACAACGTGGTGCTGACCACTGGTACCTTCCTGGGTGGACTTATCCACATCGGCTTGCAGAACTACTCCGGCGGACGTGCCGGCGATCCGCCCTCAATCGCCCTGGCACAACGCCTGCGAGAATTACCGTTACGTGTCGGTCGCCTGAAAACCGGCACGCCACCGCGCATCGATGGGCGCTCGGTGGATTTCCAGCAAATGACCGAGCAACCAGGCGATACGCCCTTGCCGGTGATGTCCTTCCTGGGACGTCGCGAGTTGCATCCGCCGCAGGTCAGCTGCTGGATCACCCATACCAACGCGCGCACCCATGAGATCATTGCCAGTAACCTGGATCGCTCGCCCATGTACTCGGGGGTAATCGAGGGCATCGGTCCGCGCTACTGCCCATCCATCGAAGACAAGATCCATCGTTTCGCCGACAAGGACAGCCATCAAGTATTCCTCGAACCGGAGGGCCTGACCACCCATGAGCTGTATCCCAACGGCATATCCACCTCGCTACCCTTCGATGTGCAGTTGGACATCGTGCGCAGCATTCGCGGTATGGAAAATGCCCATATCGTGCGCCCCGGCTATGCCATCGAGTACGACTACTTCGATCCGCGCGATCTCAAGTACAGCCTGGAGACCAAAGTCATCGGCGGGCTGTTCTTCGCCGGGCAGATCAATGGCACCACCGGCTACGAAGAAGCAGGTGCCCAGGGCTTGTTGGCCGGCTGCAACGCCGCGCTGCGTGCCCAGGGCAAGGATGCCTGGTGCCCGCGCCGTGATGAGGCCTATATCGGCGTACTGGTCGACGACCTGATCACCCTGGGTACCCAGGAACCGTACCGTATGTTCACTTCGCGCGCCGAATACCGGCTGATACTCCGCGAGGACAATGCCGACCTGCGTCTGACCGAGAAGGGCCGCGAGCTGGGGCTGGTGGATGACGTGCGCTGGGCAGCCTTCGAGGCCAAGCGTGAAGCCATCGTCCAGGAAGAACAGCGCCTGAAAAGTACCTGGGTGCGTCCGGGCACGCCGCAGGGCGATGCCATCGCGGCGCGCTTCGGTACCCCCCTGGCCCATGAATACAACCTGCTCAACCTGCTGGCCCGTCCGGAGATTGACTATGCCAGCCTGGCTGAGCTGACCGAGGCACCGCCTGTGGATAACCAGGTGGCCGAACAGGTGGAGATCAAGACCAAGTACGCGGGGTACATCGACCGTCAGCAGGATGAAATTGCCAAGCTGCGCGCCAGTGAAAATACCCGTCTGCCGGAAGACCTCGACTACAGCGCCATCTCCGGGTTGTCCAAGGAAATCCAGTTCAAGCTCGGCAATACCCGGCCGGAAACCCTTGGCCAGGCATCACGGATTCCCGGAGTGACCCCAGCGGCCATCTCCCTGCTGCTGATCCACCTGAAGAAGCGCACTGCCGGTCAGCAGTTGGAGCACAGCGCCTGATGTCCCTGGTTAGCGTCCGTCATGCCGAAGAACTGAGCCAGGGTGCCCGCGCACTGGGCGTCGAACTCAGCGCCGAGCAGCACGAACAGCTGCTCGCCTACCTGGCCCTGCTGATCAAGTGGAACAAGGCCTACAACCTGACGGCTGTACGCAATCCGGATGAAATGGTCTCGCGTCACCTGCTCGACAGCCTCAGTGTGGTGCCCTACGTCGCGGCACTGGGGGATAACTGGCTGGATGTGGGCAGTGGTGGCGGCATGCCGGGGATTCCCCTGGCCATCCTGTTCCCCGAGCGGCAATTCACCCTGCTCGACTCGAATGGCAAGAAAACCCGCTTCCTTACCCAGGTAAAACTGGAACTCAAGCTGGCCAACCTGCAGGTTATCCACAGCCGCGTCGAAGCGTTCCAGCCGGAGCAGCCGTTCAGCGGCATCTGTTCGCGGGCCTTCAGTTCGCTGCAGGACTTTGCCAACTGGACGCGCCATCTGGGGAATACCGAAACACACTGGCTGGCGATGAAGGGCGTGCAGCCGGACGACGAACTGCAGGCCCTGCCGGCAGACTTCCGTCTGCAGAGCTGCCAGGTGCTCAAGGTTCCCGGTTGCCAAGGCCAGCGTCATCTGCTGATACTGCGCCGCCTGGAACAGGGAGAGGCTGCGCATGGCTAAGGTATTTGCAATTGCCAACCAGAAAGGTGGCGTGGGCAAGACCACCACCTGCATCAATCTGGCCGCCTCTTTGGTCGCCACCAAGCGTCATGTGTTGCTGATCGACCTTGATCCGCAAGGCAATGCGACCATGGGCAGCGGTATCGACAAGCAGGCCCTGGAGCGTTCGATCTACGACGTGCTGGTTGGCGAATGCAGCCTCGGTGAAGCCATGCAGTTTTCCGAGCATGGCGGTTATCAGCTGTTGCCGGCCAACCGTGACCTGACCGCCGCGGAAGTGGCGCTGCTCGATATGCCGGGCAAGGAGCAGCGTCTGCGCGAAGCCCTCAAGCCGATCCGTGACAATTACGACTACATCCTCATCGACTGCCCGCCGGCGCTGTCCATGCTCACCGTCAACGCGCTGGTTGCCGCCGACGGGGTGATCATTCCCATGCAGTGCGAGTACTACGCCCTGGAAGGCCTGTCCGACCTGGTCAACAGCATCCAGCGCATTGCCCAGGCCCTCAATCCTTCGCTGAAGATCGAAGGCTTGCTGCGTACCATGTACGACCCGCGCATCGGCCTGACCAACGATGTCTCTGCACAGCTCAAGCAGCACTTCGGCGACAAGCTCTACGATGCGGTTATCCCGCGCAACGTACGTCTCGCTGAAGCCCCCAGCTACGGCATGCCGGCGCTGGTCTACGACAAGCAATCGCGTGGCGCCCTGGCCTACCTGGCGCTGGCTGGTGAACTGGTGCGCCGCCAGCGCAACGCCGCCCGTCGCGAAACCGCATAAGGAATTTCCATGGCGATCAAGAAACGTGGCCTTGGCCGAGGCCTGGACGCATTGCTCGGCGGCACAACCCCGGCCGCTCTCGAACAGCAGGCCAGCCAGGCAGACAGCCGCGAACTGCAATACCTGCCGCTTGAGCTGATCCAGCGCGGCAAATATCAGCCACGCCGCGATATGGATCCGGCCATGCTCGAGGAGCTGGCCAACTCGATCCGTGCCCAGGGTGTCATGCAGCCGATCGTGGTGCGACCGATTGCCGCGGGCCGCTATGAAATCATCGCCGGTGAACGCCGCTGGCGAGCCAGCCAGCAGGCTGGGTTGGAGACGATTCCAGCGATGGTCCGTGAAGTGCCGGACGAGGCGGCGATTGCCATGGCGCTGATCGAGAATATCCAGCGCGAAGACCTTAATCCGATCGAAGAAGCGGTGGCCCTGCAGCGCCTGCAACAGGAATTCGAACTGACCCAGCAACAGGTGGCCGATGCCGTCGGCAAGTCACGTACCAGTGTTACCAACCTGCTGCGCCTGATTGCCCTGCCGGAAGACATCAAGACCCTGCTCGCCCACGGTGATCTGGAGATGGGCCATGCGCGTGCGTTGCTCGGCCTGCCGGCGCAGCAGCAGAGTGAGGCGGCGCGCCAGGTGGTAGCACGTGGCCTGACCGTGCGGCAGACCGAAGCCCTGGTGCGCCAGTGGCTGAACGGCAAACCCGGCGCCAAGCAGGAGAAGGCTGATCCGGATATTGCCCGCCTGGAACAGCGTTTGGCCGAGAAGCTCGGCTCACCGGTGCAGATCCGCCATGGCAGCAAAGGCAAGGGACAACTGGTCATTCGCTACAGCAGCCTGGATGAGCTACAGGGCGTGTTGGCGCATATTCGCTGACGGCTGAAACACTTACACATGATCTGCCTATGTAGCGGATGGTCGGAAATCACTACCTAACGGTTGAATAGGGGTGCCGGCACCCCTATACTCGGCGCGCATTTTTTTCTG